>Ga0114922_10001356_pt1 | contig 23365 bp, 19 predicted proteins | sample AartaG_FD_100975 | JGI IMG/M metagenome (GOLD analysis project Ga0114922, IMG submission 100975) | Deep subsurface microbial communities from Aarhus Bay to uncover new lineages of life (NeLLi) - Aarhus_00045 metaG | ecosystem: Environmental > Aquatic > Marine > Oceanic > Sediment | place... | reverse complement strand
CTCAAATTAAATCCATAATAACTTAACTTCTCATAAGAGTCTTGAATGAACTCAGATACAATCCCAGTATATTGACATTTTGGACAATTGACTCCCCACTCCTTTGCCTCTTTATACCAGTTGTGCTCACCCTTTTTCAATAATTGGTCTAATGCATGTCCTGGTTTTTCCACTCAGTTCCCCTTGGTCATCTTATACAATTAGTGGATTATAGGAATTTCTTTTTTTGTTCATAACAATCTCCGCTCAATTTCATGAAATTTTTACCCTTTAAGTTGCTACATCAATAATACATAGAAAAAACATAACCTGTCAACAAAGAGTCCACTCTATTCTCAGTTAGCCTATTAATGGGAGGATTAAATGAGAATAATTACACTGCTCATGCGTCTATCATGTGAGGCAATCAATCGCTCCCTGCTCTAAGCATAGCGTCGTATCTGTAAACCTGGGGAGCTAGGATCAACGCCTGGCTTCCAGTCGCCTCAATTGTTCTTCAACCCAGCCAGCCTCTTCTTCGCATCTTCAACTTCAGCTATCCCTGGATCAGCGTCCTTCCAGAGGGAGAAGAAAGTTCGCAAACCATCGCTTAGAAAATATCATGAGTGGTCCAAATTTAGCTGAAACGAAACACTTGTAAATCCAAAAAACCAATTCAGGCAATTAAGAAGATTCGCTTAGAATTTAAAACAGGGTTTTATATCATCTTTCTGTATAGGCAATTATTGAACCTTCAATTTGCTTTTCTGTTTTTCTAAATGTAAAATAAGTTAGCGGGAGATGGGAATATGAAGAAAATTAGTGTTATTCTTGTTTTATTATTGATTTTGCCAGGTTGTGCCACTATTTATCAGCCTAAAGGATTCACAGGTGGTTACAGCGAAACCTTGATGAAAGAAAACTTGTATAGAGTCTCTTTTCGCGGAAATGGTTTTACAAGTCAAGAACGGGCATTTGACTTTGCTTTATTGAGGTGTTCAGAACTATCTTTACTCCATAATTATAACTATTTCGCGATTGTGGATGCTAGTAGTTATGTTTCTAGAAGTACATATGTAACCCCAACTACAACCAAAACATATTCAAACATTCAACTATATGATAATTATGCTTACGGATCAGCAACATCAACTACATATGGAGGACAGGTTTATAACATAAAAAAACCGAGAATTACATTAGTTGTATTGTGTTTTAAAGAGGAACCAAATATAAAAGCTACTGTTTTTGATGCGACCTTTCTTAGTAAATCCATAAGATTAAAATACAAGTTAAAATAATATTCTATAAGAGAGGAATTCAATATATTTTAATGATACTGCAACTTTGTTTTTCTAAAATCATAGAATGCATAATAGTAATTGTTAGGTAATAAAGTTTTTTTTCTTAGTGATCAATTGAAACGGGAGGGGGAGATATGGACAAATACGGCGTAGCAGCAGTAAGGGCAGTTCATATATTTACAAGCGGGCTTGCTAAATCTCCGCGGAATGCTTGGTTAAAGGCAACAACTGAGATATTCAGTGAAGGCACTTCTAGTCAAAAGAAAGGATGCCCCCAAAGCACTTTTCTCGGTCTTTGTGAAGAGGGCTTAGTTAGTGGCATTCCATTTGGTCAATATACTAAAGCGGTTGAGAATAAGAAGTATGCTTTGGATGCAGTATCAATCTTGAAAAAATATCCTGAGTTAGCTTCTGATCTGCATTCCCTCTGGAATGTCGTAATGAGAGGAAAGCGGAAAGTATATAATTCCCAAATGGATGTAGTTGTTGCATTGTGGAATGAGAATCTTCTCGTTCTTAATGAATGAGATTGACGCCTACAAAAATAGTATTTCTGTTTACCGAAGCCTATGCACTTCTACTTACCGGGACATATGCATTTATCCTTACCGCAAGGTATGTAAAAGTCCTTGAGTTTTACACCAGGTAAAAAGAGCATTCTTTTAAGTCACAAGGAGCAGTATTTAGGCTTTTAAACAACAAGCTGCTAAAGAGGGAGGGGGGAACAGTGACTATATAAGGGATACCGTGATTATAAACACTTTTTTACTTAAATGCATATTTTTCGATTGTATTCCCCTTTCCTGAGATTACATAAATTATTGAGTTGAATATCGCTACCTCTGTGTAATACTTATTATAAGAAAACAATCTCTCGATAAGCTTTACAAACTCTCCATCAGAATTAAATATCTGCAATCTTCCATGGTCTTCAAAAACATATACATATCCCTGGTTATCTATTTCTATTTCATATATTCCTCTAAATTGTCCCTTATTTGTACCATAAGAGCCCCAACTTGTTACAAATTTCCCACTTGAAGTGAATTTCTGTATTTTTTGAGTCGCAGAATCAGCTATATACACAAATTCTGATTTGTCTATTGCAATTTCAGCTGGGCTTATAAAACTGTTGTCACCAGCTCCCTTTGAACCCCAATTTGAAAAAAACATTCCCGTAGGAGAAAATTTTTGTATTCTGCAATTTCCCCCGTCTACTACATAAATATACCCTGTATCATCAACTTCAATTTCTTTAGGATAAACAAATTGGCCATTCCGGCTCCCTCGAGATCCCAACTCTGTTATGAAATCTCCATTAGAGTCAAATATTCTAACCGTGTGGGAGCCAGAGATATAGACATATCCTAAATTATCGATTGTCATACTGTCTGGATAATGCATAAAACCAGAGTTCCATTCATTAACATAACTACCATCAGGTGAGAATTTTGTAATTATGTTATTATCATAGCTCATAACATAAACATAGCCAAAATTATCGACTGTTATATCAGATGGACTGGGATAATCCCATGCCAAAATAAAATCAATACTATATTTTGGATTTTTGAACTTATATATATCTTTAATACATATTTCTTTTGGCTCCCATCTCTCTTGAAGTAAATGAGACTCTTTATAAAATTCTTTAAGACTCATTTTGGTTTCACTGGTTATCATTCCTTTTGCATAATTGATAGGCACAGAAAAATTTAGGTTTTGCCCTTCTATCATTGATGAGGTTGCGATGCCAATTACCTCGCCCTTCATATTGAAAACAGGACTTCCACTGCTCCCTTCAGACACAGGAGCACTTATTTGGTGCATTTTAAATCCTTTTCCCGTATCCCTTATTGCACTCATTAATCCATCACTTACTGTATTCTCTAATCCCTTTGGATTCCCTATAACTACTACTCGTTCTCCAATCTTAATATCTTCAGAATTGCCAAGTTTTACTGTAGGTAAATTCCATCCTTTTATTTTCACAATTGCAATATCTCGCTTGCTATCGGTATCTACTATATCAATATTGTCATAAATATCACCGTTTGTGAGCTTTATAAGAACTGGATAAGCACCATTAATAATATGATAGTTAGTAACTATGACGCCTTCTGGACTCACAATAAATCCACTACCAAGGCCTATTTTGCCATTTCCTTTTTTATCAGTTGCAATAAGCACAACTGCTTTTCCATATCTTTCAATAATCTTAGAGACAGTTAAAAAAGTACTTTGAGCAAAAATTGAATTATATACGATTAAAAAAAATAGAATGAGAGGAATACACTTTGCTCCCCTCACAAAAAGTCTCCTTTTAGCCTCATTTTTTCTGATAAATAAAAAATATAAAAATTAAATGTGTTCATTGCCTCTTACTTAGCACATCTCTAATGATATCTTCCACCTAAATTTTATTTTCTCTAAAATTATAAAAGATGTCAAATAAAAATCAATAGCTTCATGCATCCTTATTTCCATGTTGGCACTTAAGCACACTAATCCCACCCAGGCCATCATAGCCCAGTCCTGATGTCGCATAGTCCATTTTCTTGCTGCCTCCTCAACAGCTAGATGGACGAGCTTTATCAGGTCCTGTTTATTGGGAAGTTCTGGGACGAGTTGCTTAACCGTGAGATTTTTGATACGCTGTTGGAGGCAAGGGTTCTTTTAGAGAGCTGGAGAGGGCATTACAACAGGATCCGGCCTCATAGTTCGTTGGGGTATAAACCACCAGCTCCAGAGGTTATTATGACCGAAAAACTCTCTCTAGAAGTTGTACATTATTGAGGGGCAAGTCAATTAGAATTAAAAATAAAATTGTAGAGTGAAATATAAAGAGAGGATAGTTGTTAAAAGTAAAAAATTGACTTAAATTTAGATTAACAATTGAGAGGCAAAAACCATGACAATTAGAGAATTGCTTGATGGAATTGAAAAGTTGGATTTAGTTTTGCCAGAATTTCAGAGAGAATATGTTTGGGTTTTAGAAAAGGCAAAACAATTGCTTGTTTCTTTGTTCAAAAAATACCCCACTGGGAGCCTGTTAGTGTGGAAAACCCAAGATCCACCAGAGATCAAAAATAATGCTATCGATCGCAACCGGATAGGAACAACTTCGATCATCCTGGATGGACAGCAGAGACTCACAACACTTTATCTCCTAATAAATAACAAAATTCCACCTTATTATTCTGAAAAAGATATAATGAATGATCCGCGTGGATTATATTTTAATGTGGAAACTGGAGAATTTCGTTATTATCAGCAAAATCTAATGCGAAATAATCCGGTCTGGCTTTCCGTTATGGAGTGTTTTCAACCTACTCCACCCAGTGTTTTTGAAATCGCTAAACAAACGATTGTAGAAAATGAAGATCCATTCGTGACTGCAGAGGGCTACAATAAAAATCTTACAGAATTGAGAAATATTCTAGAGCGTGATTATCCTATTCAATATGTTCCAACATATGCAGATATCGATAATGCAATAGATGTTTTTGATCGTGTGAATAGTCTCGGTACTAAACTCACAGATGCAGAATTGGCTTTAACACATATTACCGGTAAATGGCCCCAGGCTAGGCGAACATTCAAAGAAAAAATCGATCAATTGAAGAAGAAGGATTTCAATTTTGATTTAACATTTATGGTCCGTTCTCTAGTTGGTATAGTAAAAGGTCGTGCTCTTTATGAAACTATACACTCAGAAACGAGGACTGCTGTCGAGGAAGGTTGGGAAAAGTTATCAAAATATTTAGATTATTTGATTATGCTTTTGCCAAAACATGCCTTTATTCATTCGAATGAGGATTTGAATACTACGAATGTCTTGGTTCCAGCACTTGTATATCTTTCATCCAATGAAGGTAAGTTTGCCTCCGATAAGATTCTGCGGAATTTCATACATTGGATGTATGCTGCCTTAACTTGGGCTAGATATACTGGCCAAACAAATCAACGTTTGGATCATGATATTTCAATAATATTGAGAGATGAAAATCCATGGGATGATTTGATAAATGCAATTATAGAACATCGAGGCAGAATCAATGTCAGCCCGTCTGATCTGGAGGGAAGAGGCACTGAACATCCTCTCTACCGTATGGTTTATATCCTCTGTAAAAGAAATGGAGCTATTGATTGGTCAAATAGTTTGCCACTTGACACCAAAGGTACAGGGTATTATTCAATACATAGTCATCATATCTTTCCGCAGTCCATCTTATATGGAGAGGGTGGTTATGACAGTCGAAATCACCTTCACAAAAAATTGGTAAATGAGATTGCAAATAGAGCTTTTCTATCTGCTGAAACCAATTGGCAACAATCAAACACTCCCCCAGAAGAATATCTTGCTAAAATTAAAGATATGTATCCTGGAGTGTTAGAAAAACAATTTATTCCGACAGATCCAGTTCTTTGGAAAATAAGTCGTTATGAAGATTTTTTGCGTAAGCGAAGAATATTAATTGCCGAAGCTTTTAATAGTCTAATGGACAACTTGCTTCAATCAATGGAAATCCCTTCTGAGGTAACACTTGATGACCTTATTAAGGCTGGAGAGAGTGCCTCACTAGAGTACAAAATGGCAATGCGATGGGATTATCGACAGGAACAAGTTAATAAAAAAATTGAGAAGGCGGTTGTCAAAACAATAGCAGGATTTCTGAACAATGAAGGAGGCAATTTGCTTATTGGGGTTTCGGATGATGGCTCAGTATGCGGATTGGAAAAAGACTACCAGACTCTGCGCCGAAAAGATCGAGACGGGCATGAACAGAAATTGACTGAATTAATTGTCAATACTTTAGGGGCAGAATTTATGCAGTATGTGCATGTTCGTTTTGAACAATACGAAAATAAAGATGTTAGTTATGTGACTGTAGAATCCAGTGCCAAACCTGTATATCTTACAACAGATGGTATAAAAGAATTTTTTATTAGATCCGGAAACACAACTAGAGCATTAGATATTGAAGCTGTACAGGATTATATTGGGATGCATTGGGGGGGATAATATTAGGTGAAAAAAAATGAACTTGACTTGACAATCCTGCTTTACTTGCTGCTGGAGCGACTATTAGTTATACACAGAAGATTAGAGTCAATACTTCTACGCCAATTGAATTCGTAAAATTTATGGAGGATCGAGCTCAACTTGTAGGAGAGCATATTTTTATAATGATTGTTGAATATAAAAGTCAGTCCCCAAAATCTAGGAAGTCACATACTTTTAAACAGGGATTTATGTTTAAGGGCTTTGGAGTAGATGCCCTAACAAAAGAAGATTATTTGAAAGCAAAAGATTACATTACGGATGGATTTCATCTCGAAGAATAATTTTATGATAGAAGCTAAGATTATAGATCACGAACAAGAGAGGAAGAATGATATAGACATAATAAAAAATTCTTCTTATCCTCGAAAGGTCGTTGTGTCTGGTCCTGGGACAGGGAAAAGCTACTTGTTTCAAGAAGTGATTAAAAAGAAGAAAGAAGACGGTAAAGAAAATTTCCTTGCTATAACTTTCATGGGTAAATTATGTGATGGACTTGCCGATGATCTTGCAGGTTTGGTTGAAGCGAAGACATTGCATGGTTTTGCAAGAAAATTTGTTAAGGATCATTGCTCAGGGGAATGGGAATATTATCCTAAAATGATGGAAATTATCAAGGAGGATCTAAAGATCAAAGGGATTGTCAACTCTGAAATTGGAGATAATAATTATAAAGAGAGAACCCTGTATTATAAGGCTGTTGGTCATGATGATGTGATATATTATGCTGTTCAGATTTGCAAGAAAGATAAAAACAAAATACCAGAATACGACTTAATCTTGGTTGATGAATTTCAAGATTTTAATGAAACCGAAGCAGAATTCATTGATTTGCTTGCAACCAAAAACGAAATATTAATTGTGGGCGACGACGATCAGGCTCTTTATAGATTTAAGGGATCTTTTTCAAAATTTATTAAGGACAAGCATGACAAATCCAATACTAATTTTGAAAGTCACACACTTAAATATTGTTCTCGTTGCACAGAGGTCATTATTAACGCTTTCCATAATATAATAGATCATTTTAGTAGCAAAGGAAAAATAAAGAATCGGATAAATGATAAAAAACTTATTTATTATCCTCCTGATAAAAAAGAAGATAGCGATTTAAATCAAAAATTGTTTCTACTTAAAAGTGTTACATCTGGATCCATTCCAACAAAAATTAAATATGAATTACTAAGCGTTATTGAGAGGCAAAAAATAAAATCCGTTTTGATTATTGGAGAAGCACGAACGTGTAAAATGTTGCTATCATCTATAGCAATAGGATTAAAAGAATTTGGCTTCAGAAGCGTTGATCATGATAGATGTCATCGCAGAACATTTTTTTCTAAATCGCATGTCATTGAGGGATATAAAATTCTCATAAAAAAATTGAATGATGTATTAGCATGGCGGTTATTGTTAAAAGAAATTGGCGACAAATCTGAAATAAAAAAGATTATTTTAGACAACTACGATAATTCTAAAGATTTTATTGAAGCCATACCTGAAGATTTTAAAAATGAACAAGAAAAAAATGCGAAAACTCTCATGCGAATTTTAAAAAATCCAGAGTCGGGAAGGAAACAAATCGCATTATCTTCCATAGAAGCATTATTAGAACATATTACTATGGAGGAAAAGGAAAAGAGGAAGATATTCATAGATCAATTGATAGATGATAATAAATATATTACTAGACCATTAGCGGATTTGGATATTGTCGTGGGCAATATATTAGGCGCAAAGGGATTAGAGGCGGATGTCGTGTTTTTGGTTGGTTTTGATCAAGGTAAATTGCCAATGAAAGATAATGTAGAGGACAGCGAGATTTATCAGATGATAGTTGCTCTAACAAGAGCAAAAAAGCGTGTATATTTAATTAATACAGTAGGAATTAAAGTATCTCAGTTTATAGATTGCATAGACAAAGATTTTATTGAAACCAAAGTTTACTAGATTGAGAAAACATTTGGTATCACCCGGATTGAGCCCTCCCCAGACAATTTGTCCTATTAATTGCCATTCAAAAAATCCCTAAAATCCCATTAATCAGTAAAACTGATCTATAAAGAATGTGCATCAGATTTCTCGGCCTCTCCTAAGCCCCATCTCAGGGCGATCGCCTTTGGGCCTTTACCTGGATGCCCAATTTTTTTCACAAACTTCCCATCTTCACTAAATTGATATAGAAATTTCTCTTCTAAATCCAATATATATATACTATTTTGGGAATCAACCGCGATATCTACTATTTTATTAAAAAATACATCTTCAGGTTCTTTTATCTCTAAATCTAATGTAAGTTTGACTTGTTCACCGAACATATTAAAAGAAATCAGTATGCTCAGAATAAATAATAAGAATTTCATTGTTCCCCCTTTTGAGAAAATTATGTAAATACAAGCGTCTCGCTAACGAGGCGTTCATCCGGCTCAGCCGTCGTTTCGTTCATCGGGAAGCCAGGGATTCAGCATTCCCGGCTTCCAATCGCCTCATATAACAAAAATTATTATCAAGATATTGATATATAGAGATGATCTTTAGAATGTTTCGTTTCGAAATTCAGACAATACCCCAAATCCTTCATAAGACTTTTTGTCTTAGAGAGATAGTGACTATGAGCGTTAGGTGTTCGAAAATTGATGATTTTGTCCTTTATTCGTCTGTCCTGATCCTGTATGTATTTGACCCGATTGTTTAGACTCCTAAATTTAGATATTAGCTCAAAAATATACAATAACTCTTCGTTATAGTGACTATGCGACACAAAATAGCTAAACTCTTTTTCAAATATTCTTTTATCAGGGAAAAGCAGTAATAATTTTTTTAAAAAACTTACGTATTTAATATTGCCCCAAGCCCATCCAATCTCTTCAACTCTTTGAGTATAAAACTTCCTTAAATCGCTACTGTTTAAATTAATAAAATCTTCACCAAGCGGCTTTACTTGGTATAGTCCTGTCCTTATTCTTTGAATTAGTTTCAACTTCTCTAAATAGTTAACCTGCTGTCTTACAAGCCACGCTCTTTTTGTCTGAATATCATATCTATGTGTATATGAAATTGAGGCGTACTCCAATACATCTGCGACTTTGTTTAGCCCAGCTTGGGAGTTATCAATTTTAATGACTTTATTATTATCACATAGTAAATATAGAGCTTCGCAGATCTTTTTTAGCTCTGTCATTTTATCATCATTTAAATTGCCATGCTCAGGAAATAAATACCAACCCCGCCATTCAAGGCATCCTTCTATCTTCTTTTTATCAGGAACTTTATTTAGCCAAGAATCAATGTAATCAGTTAACAATTCCTTATCTGGAGTTGGGATCATTATTTCAATTGGATCATATCTTTTTTGTATCTTCTCTAATATCTCATAACGTAATAAATAGTCTTCATCAATCTCTTCAGATTTATCCCAAAGATTATTAAAAAATGAAATAGAATCTTTTAAGTATTTTCTCTCATGGTTAATACTAATATTGAACTCTATGTTTTGCTTCAATCCGCCAGATGTCAAATTTGAAGATCCTGCACATAATATAGATTTAGAATCGGTATAGTTAATTATCAGAAATTTTGGGTGAAATCCTGCAACTCCTTCGATTTTGCATACTTTTACAACACATCCAATATTTACCAAATGTCGTATTGCTGACGCCTCAGTTATACCAAAATCTTCCCCATACAAAACCTTTATAGTAGTCCCATGTTCAATGAGATGTTTAAATCTTTCTTTTAAGAAATTAATTCCACTGTTCTTAATAAATGAATTTGCTATTAGTATTTCTGATACTCCTTCTCTAATAAGCCAATCACTAAGAGCTACGTCCGTCCAAAAATTTTGATTTAACGGATCTTTGTGTTTGTAAAAATTGACTCCAACCAGATTCTCCGACACAGAGTTGTTTTGCATTGCTGCCCCCCTTTAAAGCTATATTTTTTTTCTAAATATTAAAATGTATTGATGATTTATGTTTGGAACATATGCATACGGTATTCCATAGGGATATAGATTCTTATTGTCTTGAACTAAAATTATTATTCCTTCATGAGTAAATCCTATATCTGAAATTGACTCAGTTAAATCAGCATGAAAAGAATAATATCTAGATTTATGCTTAAAGTCCGTTACTATTACTGCCATATATTTTTTGTTTTCCAGGATTCTGAAGCACTCTTTAAAGATTATCTGTAGTTTACATAGAAAGGATTTATAATTTTTAGTGTTCCCAAGATCTGCCTTTAGCTCACTGTATTTAGTATCTAAGCCTTTGGATACTCTTTCTCTCTTGGCTTTATGATCTTTATCCTTCTGTAAGATTTTCCAGTACGGAGGACTTGTGACTATGAACTGAAAGTAGTTATCTTCAAACTTTTTAAGGACATCTTTTGAATCTCCTGATAGAATTGTCTGCTTAAGTAATGATTCTGACTCACCATTTTGAGCAAATTCCAATCTCATCTGTGATTGATTAAGCCGATGTCTAGCTATTTCTGCCCATTTTGGAATCAACTCAATGCCATATCCAGATCTACCATTATCTCTGCAAGAGATTAAAGTCGAGCCTACACCTAAAAACGGATCCAAAACTCTATGATTCTTTTTTGTAAAAAACTGAAGCAATCTTGATATATCAGATTCAGCAAATGTGGCGGGGTGTTTGGATTTTAAGTAATCTCTTGGTCCTGGTCTGCTCACCCAGATACTTTTAGATAAAATCATCCATTCTTTATTGCTCAGGTCATTCAACTTGTTCCGCACATCTCTTTTATCCAAATCTATTTGAGAATCTTCTTTAGCTACCGCAACAGTAGTCCCATTATTGAAAAGATCTGACTTCTTCATAAATCAGCCACTTTATATAAGAATCTAACAGTCATTTGTTTTGTTATTATATTGAATCTCCCAGAAATACTCAATTCTTTCTTTATTATGTGGGCTATCCACTCGATCAAGGAGGATAGTTGTCTTTGAGAATAGTTTTATCAAGAGAGCTAATAAAAAGATAACTATTTATCCTTAGTTCAAGCTTAAACAATCAATATTTGTCGCTCATTTGCCATCCGTTTGCCATTTTAGGCTTAAAATAACCCAAAAAAGCATAATATGGCTTAAACTGTACTATGAGGAAAACGTTGAAAAATAAGGGTATTAGGTGGAGCCAGCAGGGGGAGTCGAACCCCCGACCTTCTGCTTGGCAAGCAGATTCTCTTTCTATAGACAGACCACCCCCCCGTTTGTCACCAGATTTGACTAGCCGCGCCTAATTATGGCTATTGTTGATTAAAAGCAAAGGTGAAATAAAACATAACATTTTCAGTAGAAACCAGGGGAGTTCTCTGGTGGGTAGTACTGGATTCGAACTGGTGATACATGGCTTGTAAGATAGGTACTCAATGAATTTGCCATCTCTCTGGCATATCTTTTTTGATTTTCTTATTATCTTCAGAGATAAAGTTAAAACGTATTTACCTTTTTTGACATTTCTTCATGCTTTTCAATCGCTTTTCTATATTCTTTGATATATTTTGTTTCTTTCCTAGCTCGTTCAATACCCTTATCTGTTGCCACATACAAAAGATCACCTCCAATATTACCTGTACATCTAATTAATCCATTCTCCTTGAGCAAATTGGCGATGTATTTAATCTCTATTCGATTTGCTTCTGGAAATTGTTTTTTATAACTCACGAATAGCAACTTAATGCTACTATCTCTGTCGGATTCCGCAATCAAAGCAAGAATAAAAAGTTGATTTTTGGTAAGCTCAAGCTCTTTTTCATCTTTTTGTTGCTTAACTTCAGGTAATTCGTATTGAGCTGAATTCTCCTCGATTACTCCTTCAAAATCACCTGTTTTCAACCAATGCTCTTTTCCTTCAATGTCGATTTCGCATCCAGCAGTTTGAAGCCTGGTTATTAAATCCAATCTTCTCTCAGGTGTATTCGATAACTTAACAATATGTCTTCCTGAAATATCGCTGAATGGTCTAGTTTTTTCTTTTTCTAAAAAGACAAGTACAGTTCTATTTGCGCACCTCCCAAAAGCAAGCCCAGCTTCAAATAATACATTCGGTCTTGCCTGAGGAGTAAACTTTTTTTCATAATCAGGATCATCTTCTTTAACATATTGATCCTTCAATCTCGCTACATCGTCACCAGTAATTAAGACAATTACTGCCTGTGCTACTTCAAAAGCCTTATCAAGCACCTCACCAATAAAAGGAGAAGCTATCCCAGTAGATTTTATTGCTTGATTCCACTCAATTGGATCCAGGCCAATGGAACTAAGAAAATCGAACATTGCTCCTCTTGCTTTTTCATTTCTTCCATGTACAACATAGACTTTTTTAGGATCAATTTTCTTATTTTCGTCGACTTCCTTTTTGTTCTCAACCTCATTAGATTTCAACTTTCTTAAATGTTCCCTTCCAGGCTTAATGATTTTGACAAACATATAATTGAAACCACCTCTGGTGGACTTGTCTTCAAATTCAACCCATCCCTCATTGCTACAATGGAGAACATGTTTGCGAACCTTTTCTTGATCCTCACAATCAGGCAATATTTTCGAATGATGATCAACGTTGTCAGGTTCAACTTTCTCCAATGCCTCTAGAATAGCCTTAATTAAATCGCCGTCGTATTCCATGTTGATCTCCCTTTGCCTAGTTCTTCTATGATATCATATATGCCTGCAAATTTAGCTCCTCAGGTGAGTTCTTTTTTTAGGTATCTCAAGTGTTGCTGTGAGATCCACACTCTTATATGAGATAAGCTTTGTCCCAAAATCAGCACATAAGTTGGCAATCTCAGGATTGTTTGATTGATACTTAGGACATTTTACTGCCATTGCTTTCCTTTCTGATGGGTTCAGCAAAAGAATATCAATTTATATAAAAAGAGTCAAATTTAGAGTAACAATATGTAGATTTCTCCCCCTTTTGTCACCAATTTGTCACCAGAAATGCTAATAATCGCCTAGTTATGCGTACGGTTGCTAAAACGAAAAGAAAAAGAGAAATCTGGGTTTTCCCGGGATTTTCCAGAGGTAACTGAGTGCCGGAGGTGGGAGTCGAACCCACACTCTCGGTAAAGAGAACTGGATTTCCAAAGTTTAATCAAAAGATTAATAGGCAAATAGACTTAGATAGAAAAGATATCGAGTATGACCTTTTTATATATGGTGTTTAATTTTCCAAGTTGCAGATTCGGTTGACTTTTGGGGCAAAATCGTTTATATTTAGTATGCAAGAGGGAAACAAAATGAGAACATTGATAATCGAATTGATGCGCCGAGACATCCCTGCCGGGAATAATAGGAGATACTACTAACATGAAAAAGCATCCGAGACGTACACTTGTAATTGCAGATATGCATAAAAGTATGCCTGAGGGCAGTCTTGACAAGTCTATTCGATATCATAAAACTGATAATCTCCCTCTTTGGGAAGCAGGCGACATCGACCTTTCATCAATTGACTGGTCTCGTAAAGAGTGGATATTTGCTGAGGCGATCTGCTGCTGCTTATAAATCCCATAAATCAGGCTGAGCGTTCAATCTCAGTTTTTCCCGTATCAACACACCAGCCCTGTTGAGTTCGTGCCATGAGCGCCGTCTGAGCGGGTCATTCTGAGGGATTCTCGCCATATTCTACCGATATTTGACGTTTTGGGCTGTATTCGACTGTTCTAGAGGAATCTGTCGAAGGTTTGAGCCGCCTCTCGTTCATCTCTCTTTAGTTCAGGAGAAGCAATATCGACATAAATCATCGTACTGTTGATGGATTTGTGCCTTAACCATTTTTGAACGAAAACGACAGGTGTCCCTTCGGCAATCCGCATTACTGCACAGGAGTGTCGAAGCGAATGCACGCTGAACTCACCATTGAGCTTTGCTAGAGCTGCATACTTTTTGAAGGCATTTTTAATAGCTTGGCTAGTCATGGGCATATCGTGCATCGAATATTTAGTTATGAAGAGATAAGGATTCATTGCAGCATGTACCATCTTTTCCCGCTCTCTCATCCATGCTCGATACTTCTTCCACAGCTTTCCACTCATTGTATAGTGCCTTGACGTTCCGTTCTTCTTCGCTTGAATGAATATTTGGAACGAACCTTCATTGACATCCTTCAGTCGTATTTGGCATATTTCAGATACTCTTCCACCGACAAACAACGTCAAACTGAATAGGAAGCTGTCCCGCTTGTTCTTCTTAATAGCTTTCATGAACGCAGCTAGCTCTGACTCCGACAGATACTTAATCCCATCTTTCTTTGTGCCCTTCGGTCTCATATCATTCTCCTTTACTTATTACTTTATACAAAATGATACGGACCTTCCCCGGGTGCTTGTCAAGAGGCTATGGATATTTGAGAGGGTCAGAAAGTGAAGTAATAATAATGATGTTGAATTCTAGTAGATTCAGAAAAAAAGACGATAGGTAATTTATGTGGACGTGTTTTGATCCTTTTTTCGTTGTCCTCAAATTTGCTGATATTGACTTTAATTGCTGATTTATCAAGAATTGAATCTGCCAAACGGCTTTTTTCTGAATGTGGAGAACCTTCTTCAGCTATAATTAAAAATTTGCTGAATTTTAACCGAAAGGAATTCTGAGTATTATAAAATCTGAAATTGCTTGTCTTATCCTAGTCTTAACAAGTAAAAGTTCGTCTAAAAGAGGAAAATCTACTTCTCCCCCTCCTTTGGCTTAAGCTCCATGCCGAGTTGCTGCATCCAACCCAATGTATCAGATATTTCCCAAACTTCTACAATCTTTCCATCTTCAAAAGGAAAGCTCCGATTCCCTCTTTTGCTCTTCTCTTTCTCTCTCAGTTTCAGCATTGCTCAATTTTTTTCTTATACGTAGTATAAGAATAAAATATAGGGGGATCTTCGCTGATTCGACTGATTACCGGGGGAAGAGAAAAGATACCCTGTTTCATCGCCGGAGAGAGATAGAGAGGGAAATGATGGGAATGCTGGCATTCGGAATCATTTCGGTCTCAGTCTATCTCAGTCTATCTCTCTTTTTCTTCTCTCTTTCTCGGTGATCTTACTATTCTATATGTGTTTTTAGTATTCGGAATGCGCTTCGCATTTCGATATAAATGCATTCTTTCAAGTTCTTCTTGGAAGAAGCATTTATCTGGAGCTGATTTACCACATTTACCATTTAGTTGCAGCTGAAAAAATGTCAAAAAGCTCTTAATACACTATGTGTATAATAAGTAACCTGTTTTTTGGGTGATCACTTTTTTGGAATATTTTTCTTTAATGTGGGATTATTTTTGAGGTGACCACATAAAAATTATGTAATCACTTCTCAAGAGAGGGTGTCAATTTATTTTTTAATTCATAGTCTCTTACAATTTTTAAATCGATTTCTTTCATTTTCACCATAATATTGAAATCGGGGTTTTTTATTCCGTACAAAATATACCTATTCGTTACCTGCCTCCCTCTTCTTTCTACATCAACCCATCCGAACTCTCTAAGCTCTTTCACATATTTTGTAGCTGTATCGTACGTAACGCCCATTCTCTTCGCAATTGTAAGGACCGCAATTGCAACTTTAGGATAGTATTTCATCTTCTTCTCTGTGATCCTCGATTGCAGCAAAGCAAATACTGCCTTTGCTCCGGGACATACTCTTTCATCGTTTATCAATGAACTTGGCACGCCCTTATAGAAATTCCGTGTAAGTCGTCTTTCTTCTATTTTTGTCAATGACAATGCTCTTAATTCCAGCGCATCCATATCGGTCATTTTTTTCAATCGTGCTGCCCCTTTATCTATCATTTCAGCTTGTACCCTTTTTGTCTCTTTCTCAATCTCTCTAAGCTTTCTCAGATTGTTGCTATGTTTTTTTTCTATCTTCCCAACCGCTTCAGCCTCTTCAGCCATCTTCTTGATTCTCTCTTCAGGTGTCAATTCTTTAAAGCATTTAAGTTGTTTTTTTAAACTCTCAGTTTGGTTTTCCATTTAAAATTTTCTCCTCTGATTATGCTGTACTCGGCATAAGCTCAAACAGTTTTTTGATTCTCGATCTTACAGAAAAATTTCTAAGAAGGTTTTTAAGAGTTCTAAAATCAGAGTATAAAGCGTACCAATTTTACACATCATGCTACAATGGCTCACCTCTTTTTATTTCGGGAACAACTGCTGTCTGCTGCGGGCCCATATAAGTTCACGATGGGTCTCTAAAATCTCGGCTGTGTAAACCGGATTCCAATCATATTTATTGACAGCACGCAAAAAATTCTTTAATAAGCCGGCAAGCTCGATTTTTTCATCCTCAGGCTGAGGAGGGGGCAGCTCGGGATTTGGATAACTTCCCTCTTCAGCTTCTACCCTGAGATCGATCACAGAATCGGATGAACCGGTCAAGTCTGCTCCGGCGATAAGTTCTACTCCGGCAGGGAGGGTGCCGCTCATTTTTACATAAAGAGGAAAATCAGTCAGCCGATTTATCCCGGAGGCAGAAGACTTTATGTTCTTAAGTTTCTGTCCTTCAGCTCCAGCCAGCCAGCGAACTAAGTCCAGAGAATGGACACCAATGGCAAAAAAAGCCCCGCCGGTTTTTTCCATCTTTAGGGTCCAATCCTTGCCTGCGGCCAGATGGTCTATCCCGATACGGTAAACACATTTGATCCGGCTTACTTTTTGCAGGCGTTTTTTAAGCTGCCTAAGGCTTGGATTCCAGCGCAGCCGATACCCCACATGAACCGGGACTTTTTTCTCTGGGAGGGCTGCTTCCAGCTCTGCCAATTCAGCCGAAGAAATACAAATCGGTTTTTCTACCAGGACCGGTTTTCCTGCCCTAACACTCTGTAAGCAGAGTGCGGCGTGAAGAAAATTAGGCACTGCTATAATACTGGCGTCAATATGAGGAAGCATCTCTGAGAATGAATCATAGACCGGAGCATTTACGGCCAGGTCCTGCCTGCGTGATACAAGGCCGGAAAACTTTGCCCCGGCCCCTTCCAAAAGCGAGGCATAAACTTGCCCGATCTCTCCCCAGCCGATAATGCCAACTCGCATAGTCATTTTTAGATCTATATAAATATATACCCTTCTGCAGCCGGCCAGTCAATAAAATCAGAGAGGGGATTAAAAAAACATTAAAATAGCAGTAGATTTATGATATATAATTAGTTACTAAAATAATTCATACAAATTTAAAAAGGAGATGAAATTATGTTAAAAAAACAAGGCTTATGCTTAATGGTCTGTTTGATCTTTCTTTTTGTATCCTGCAGTTCCCAAAACTCAGGTTCAAATAAAGTAGATCAGAAAGAATCTGCTGCAGAACAGCCCATCCCGGATGAGAATATTGGGGGAGATACTCATACAGGGGGGTGCATCCTTGCGACACCTGCAGGTGAAGTACCTGAAGATCTGTACCAAATGTCAGATATAATTCAGTCAAAGGAATATTTACCGTTCACAAAGCATCTTACGGTTTGCGGGATTACTCTTATTGGACGAGATAATATTTCAGATGAATTCATGAAGAAGGTCGCTATAACCATCAAATCACTGTTTGCACGTGATGGTGATATTGATATAAAGCTGCAAGAAGAGCTTTTAACAAATATGTATAAATACAGGACAGCGATCCCTTTCTTTAAAGGACATAATTATGAGTTTTCCCCTGAAGATGAAAAACTCATGGACATTACCAGAAGCAAGAACAGCATCTGCGACATCATTATGGAAGGTGTTCCAACTCAGATAAATGAAGTCATGGAGCACATCTTACATCATATAACTGATGTTGGCCTTCACTATACATTTCCTGATGAGTGGGGCATCTCTACAACATCTGTAGCGCATAAGGTAACCCAAGAAGCTATTGATAAAGGCTATTACAAGGTTGAGCAGTATGGGGATGATCAAGGAGAGGAACTAAACAGGGTTCTTATTCAGGAGTATGCTTATTGGATCATTTTTGATTATTGGGAGTTACGGTCAGTATTTTTTCCACGTGATGCAGAGTTTAATATCAAGACAGGGGCTGACCTTAAGGCTAAACTTCCTCAATCTTATGACTTAGTTATGCAGACTGTTCCAAAAGTAATGGTGCCACCAAATAACGAGCAGCTTATAAAACTATTCGGAAAAGAGTAATTTTCTCCTGATAAATATCCTTAAATAACCTGGCTAATGGATTTCCGGTTCGGTACTTAATACAACCAATGATGTGCCCTGAAAAGTTCATACAAATCATTAGTTTTATAGGTAAGTTCCCAGTCCCCTGTGCGCATTACTCCTGGATAGACTGACCCTTTATGTATTAAATCTTCTTTGAGCAATGTAATCTTTAACGTATAAGGCTGCTTCAATTTATAAGGCTTATACTTACTCAAATTCTTTAATGCCTTATTTACACCTTCGCGAATTTTTTCTTGGGCAACTTCGGGATGCAAACATATTGCTGCATCGCCGATTCCATCTTTAATCGCTACTGCTTCTATTTCTTTAAATAATTGTTTGGATTGTTCACAAATCGCCTTATCACCAGCAACAAATACAACCGGCACATCATAATATCCGGCTATTAAGGCATTAATTCCAGCCTCGGGCATAGAAATCCCATTTACTGAGATATCCCTCACGCTTGCACTGCTCATTGTGTGATCTAAAGTAGCATTTGGGGTGCCGGCTTTCGCATGATAACCTATAAAGACAACAGCATCAAATGTCTTATCAATATTTTCCATCATTGACATAATGCCGCCTGACCATCCTCGAATAAGTTTTGCCCTTTCATCTAAATCGCCGGGCAAAATATTTCTTGCGCTTCCATGCGAATCACGTACGATGATGTCTGTTGCTCCCGCTGCTATAGCTCCTTCAATTGCCGCATTTGTTTCTTCAGCCATAATTTTTCTAAAATAATTGTAATCCTTGCCGTTCCTGCTCACTTCTTCCCAATTTACTACTCCAGCACAACCTTCCATATCAACAGAAATGAATACTTTAAGTTGTTTATTAGTTTGGGCATAAGCAAGCGTGAAAAAAACAAAAATTACAAAACAAAATGTGATTAATTTTTTCATAATTACTCCTTTTTCCTGTTAAAATTTTCCGTCATATTTTGTCCAGAGAAAATCTCCGAGTTTCCAGGCTTCCCCTACCGCTTTGTTCCCACTCTTCTTGCAATAGGAAGTCAGATACTCTTTTGCTTTATCCGGGTCTTCCTTAAAAAGCGCTAAAGCCTTTTCATCAATTTCCTTCTGCTCAGCAAAAAATTGTTTCTGTATCGGATTGAATATCTTTTCATAATCGTGCCGCATATCTCCCCATCTTTGGGTGATAAGTCCGCTCAGCCGGTTGAATGCCCACCAGGCGCTTTCCCGGGTGTAGCCATTTTTTCTTGGAGATACTTTATACGATTTGGGAATGTCTGTCACGCTGTTGTAAAAAGGAACATAGATTGAGGTTGCAGGATTATCCCAGTCAACCCAGACAACACCCCCAATCTCATCAGGCAGCCAGCCGCGTGATTGAGTAATTACCGCATACTGTGTGTACGAGCGCGGGATTGTCCGCTCCCCTTTCTCTCCCATACCGCCGTTAATATGAAAAATTTTCATCATATCATAAGGCATGAAAGGATTTGCAAAAGGAGAAACAACTGATTTGTCTGAATCATCTTTCACTCTGATATTTTTAGTCATATCATAAGGTGTTCCCTCATAGTAATCCTGATAAATTGACCTAAGTTTTTCCAGAGTGACCGGTTTATCGGGCTTTACTGAAAAAGGATAATTCTCAGATTCAGGATGCAGTTCAAGCGATGGAGCAAGCAAAGAGAGCGCTCTCCATTCCCTGCGCCTGGAGCCGAGGGAAGTACGGTCATTTGGGGCATACGCATAACAGAATTCAAAAGGTCCTTTATCCGGATTCCACCATCCCTTTTCTTTTGCCAGCGTAAAAATATTATCCGACGCCATGAAATAGTCAGGATCATCCAAATCTATCTGCCTGATGCGGCTGCCATTGCCACAGACATGAACATGATCGTCAGGTACGCGCTGGGCAGCCCACACAGCCCCGACTTTTCCTTCGCCTGGACCGACAATTTCAAGCTGCCAAACCTCTTTGGTGTCTGCGATTGTAAAACACTCACCCCAATCATTCCAACCATAGCGCTTGGTGAGTTCACCAGCAAGTTTGATAGCTTCTCTGGCTGTTGTGCACTGCTGCAACAGCAGGTGAAAGAGCTGTTGATTATCAAGCAGTCCTTTGTCTGAACGCAGTCCTTTCCTGTATCCAATGGTCGATTCAGTAATGGCCAGTTGGTGTTCATTCATAACCGGGTAGGCTGTGTTTATGTATCCATACGTATGTTTCACCTGGGGGATTGTGCCTGTCTCTACATATTTCCAGGCAGGCATGGCTTTGCTGGAATCATCTTCGACTCTTTTAACCAGTGTCTGTTTTGTGCTGGATGGATAATCTTGTGCTTTTTTGAGTCCGAAGATTCCCCGCGTACGTCCGCTGTCAGTTGTTCCTGAGGCAATGACCGAACCATCAGCAGAAGCTAACCTTCCTACTGTTATTGTTGTACAACTGATTGGCCTGCCGTCTTCCCAGTCTGCCCGTTTTTTGGTCTGGCTGAATGATAAAGCTGCTCCAGCCGCCAGAATAATTAAAAGCATCTTTCCTATTCTGTGCATGATTTCTTTCTCCTTTTTCTGTTCATGACAATCTTGCCTAAATTTTATCAAATTTCCATCCTCTAAACTACTACGATAAAATATTGCTCGGGTGCAACGTATCCTGAAGGAATAAATAGGGTAAATTTGTTTGAGCAAACGTTGTTTGCATGACAAAAAAAATTAGTATAAAAATAAGAATAATATGACATATTTTTATCTACTTATTATAAAGATTACATTAATGATATAAATGCTATAAAAAGAAAAAAAAGAAACAAAGCCCAGACTCATTGATGTTTAAACAACTCCGTCAATTTTATAAAAAAAGTATTTGGGATAATAATTGGACTTTGGCTATGAGTTTCTTTTAAATCCAAATTTGGATAGAATAAGGAAAAAAATTCTTTGCCCTGAAAAAAATGTAGCAATGGAGGTAGAATGGCCGAACAGATAATGAAAACTTTAAAAGATTCATCAAAGGCACGCTGGATTGCACTATCCTTGGTATCATTTGCATGTTTCACCGGATATTTATTTACAGAGATTATTTCACCGTTAAAAACGATTATTGAGAAAAGTTCCATCGGTTGGAGCAGTACTGAATTCGGAGTAGTCGTCAGTGCTTACGGATGGTTCAATGTATTTCTTGCAATGCTGATAATTGTTGGAATCCTCCTGGATAAATTCGGGATCAGATTCAGTGCTATCACCTCTGCACTAACGATGATTGTGGGGGCCGGGATAAAGTATTATGCATTCGCTGGGAATTTTGCCCCTGATGCAAGAATTTTTGGACTCGATATAAGAGTTTTTTATGCAGCTTTCGGTTATGCATTGTTCGGGGTTGGTATCGAGTTTGCCGGTATTACTGCCAACAAAGCAATTGTTAAATGGTTCAAAGGAAAGGAGATGGCCCTCGCTTTTGGTTTGAGTACAGCAATTGCTCGTCTTGGATCCTTTGTCCCCCTTTTCTTTGGAGCAAAGATAGCCAAAATATTTAATGTACCCACTACTGTACTTTTCGGTTTCCTGCTCTTGATAATAGGCCTTATCACGTTTATTGCTTATAATGTAATGGATAAGAAACTAGATTCTCAAATGGTTTTGGAATCTGATTCAGAAGAAGATAATTTCAAATTCAGTGATCTTAAAGTTATCTTCCTTAACAGGGGATTTTGGTATCTTACTGCATTGTGTGTCCTCTTTTATTCAGCAGTTTTCCCATTTTATAAATATGGTCCGGATCTTATGGTAAATAAATTCAATGTTTCAGAAACATGGGCGGGAGTCATCCCCAGCCTGGTGCCATTCGGAACAATCTTTTTGACACCTTTGTTTGGAAGTATATATGATAAAAAGGGAAAAGGTGCATCAATAATGATTCTTGGCTCATTAATTCTTGTTATAGTTCATGTGATTTATTTTCTACCCTTTATCACAAGTATGTGGATAGCGGCCTTTAATGCGATACTTCTTGGTATTGGATTTTCTCTTGTACCTTCTGCTATGTGGCCTTCAGTGCCGAAATTAATCCCTGAAAGACAATTAGGGACTGCATTTGCGACTATTTTCTGGGTACAGAATTGGGGATTAATGGGTATTCCATTCGCAATTGGGGTTGTTCTTGATAAATTGAATCCAGGAGTTGCGGAGGCTATATCGGCTGGAGAAGCGGTTAAATATAATTATTCAACAACATGGTTGATATTCATTGGCCTGACTGTTCTGGCGGTAGTATTTGCTTTCCTTTTAAAAGCGGAGGACAAGAAGAAGGGGTACGGATTACAAATGCCGAATATCAAATAAATAATTATAATTTAAAGTTTTAACCGGCCTTTTATTTTAATTATTTAATAATGGAAAAGAATATGATTTTAAAAGAGAAGATAATTCAATTTTTTAAAGAGAAAATAAGTGAAGTTGCAACTGATTGATTTTCGTAATAATTTAAACGCTTGAACCTAAAAAAAAGACGGCCTTAGGAAAAGAACTTGGCCTTTTTTATTTTTTCTTTTCCATATTCAAAGGTCTTTAAACCATCCTTCTATCCGTGCCCTTAACAAAAATGTTAAATCCGCACACACTCTAACATTAGGCTTCGGCTCCTTAACCTATACAAAGAACGCAACCTTCATCGGTCCGTTAGGAATTTCGTGAAGGCAGCCGATTTGTTTTTTTTTATCATCATCTTTTATAGGGGATATAGAGACGGTTTTCTTTTAACATCCGATAGATAATTGTCAACATACGTCTGGCTGTAGCAACCTTTGCAGGATTTGGACCTTTCCTCTTTTTTAATCTGTGATAAAAACTTTTAATATCAAAATCAGCTTTCATTCCAGGGT
>Ga0114922_10001355_pt1 | contig 23374 bp, 22 predicted proteins | sample AartaG_FD_100975 | JGI IMG/M metagenome (GOLD analysis project Ga0114922, IMG submission 100975) | Deep subsurface microbial communities from Aarhus Bay to uncover new lineages of life (NeLLi) - Aarhus_00045 metaG | ecosystem: Environmental > Aquatic > Marine > Oceanic > Sediment | place... | reverse complement strand
TCCCGAATCCTACTGGTCGAGATACAGAGTTTAGTTGTCCCGGCCAAGGGAGGTGTTTCACGGGTATTTTCCGAACGTATCGATTCGGCTCGGGTCTCTCGAATGGCCGCGGTTCTGGAGAAGCATCTCAAGGTTCGCCTGTCGGACCAGGATATCTATGTCAACGTCGGGGGGGGGATCCGCATCAGCGAGGTCGGCGTTGATCTGCCCCTGAGCTTGTCCCTGTACTCGGCCCGGATCAATCAACCGATTCCTTCACTCACCGCCGTGGTCGGGGAGATCAGCTTGGCCGCAGAGGTCCACCCTGTAGCGCATCTGGACAAGCGTATCCGGGCTGTACAGGAGATGGGTTTTTCCCGGTTGGTGCACCCTCGCCCAAAAGAACAAAAGCTTCAGCTTCCGGGTTTTTGCTTCTCCGTATCCTCACTGTCCGAGGCGGCGAGAGCCTGCTTCCAGGGATGAGCATGCCCCGAAGAACAGGCAAGACATCCGTTTCACTTATCTTTCTCCTGTCGTTATCCCTGTTCTTGTTATTGCCTGGAGGGTTTCTCTATTCCGAGTTGGATGAACCCCCTCAGGGAACGGATCGCTCAGGTGCGGAAGTGCATGTGGACACCCTGGGGGGCGGTGAAGGAAAAACGTTACGCCGGAACGCTGCTGGCGAGAGCGGTATTGACGATGGGAAGGAAGAGGGGCAGACGGCTGTACTGGAAGATCTTCGTCGCGGTGTGCTGATATCCGTGTCCTGGGTTTTTCTGGTTGTCGCCCTGGTGCTGGTTTCCCTGACCTTACGGAAAAGCTACCTCTGGTTGATGGCGGTGCAGAAAGCCAAGGTTCCCCCCACCCGATATTTCAACCTCCAGCTTCAAGTTCGTGGCCGGGATGGAGCTCTTAGCCTCCACAACTTCGATTACTACCCGGTTATCGTGGCAGCCAAAGGAACTGCGGATCTGCTGCTTCCCGGACTTTCAAGATCGGAGGATCGCTTCCGCATAGACTATCACCGTGGTCAGGCTCATTTGTTTACGGACAGTTCGGTGATTGTCAACGGCGTACCTCGACAGCAAAAGCCGCTGAAGCAGGGTGACCGGATCGTGTTCGGGTCCTATCGCCTCGATTTCAAAGATGCCTCGATCCGGGAGCAGCCCTCCCCGATTCCGGGCAAGCCGGTCTTTGCCTGGCAGTTTCCGATCGTTGCACTTCTTCTGGCTCTCTCCGTGCTCTTCAAACAGGCCGGCGCTCTACCCGAAGACACGATGTTGGCCAAGGCCGCTCAGATGCAGAGTGCCGAACAAAGAAGCGAGGGCCGGGACATCGGGGTGACCGAAGGGGTAATCCCCGCCGAAGAGGAAGCAAAACTGACCGCCGAGCAGTCTGTGGCAAAGGCAGACGATCGGCCGAATCTACTGAAGAAATTTCTGTGGATTTTTAATAGCTCGGAAACGAAAGACATCGAGTTCGCCGAGGACCGGAGACAAGATCCTGCGATCCGCGAGCAGGGATCTGTCGAAGTTACAGTCGCAAAGGTTCAGGCGCCGCGGCCGTCCCGGCAGCCGACGCCGGTTGTTGAAAGCAGCTCCAAACGGAAGGAGCTCCGTGAGGAAAATGCTGCCAGTCGCGTAGATACGCAGGTTACCCGGGTTGGACGAAACGGTGTGTCTTCTTCAGGCCAGGTTGCACCTGCAGCCCGTCCTGCTCCCCCCAGAGAGCCGGTTGTCAGCGGGGAGTTTCCGGCTGATACGGTCGTCGATGTGCCGGCTCCGCGGTCCGCCGACAGTGCTTCACCCGGCGGGGGGGATCTGCGGAAGGATATGGAGCCCGGCGATGGGCTGACCGTTACCGGCAAGCGCGCGGTTCAGCAACCCCCGATGCTACAGGCATCGGTCCTCGGTACGGTTGCTCCGAGACCAAACCAGATCGATGGGATTAATCCGCTGGAGGGCTTGAGCTTCGAAGATACCACCCGGCCGGAAGCAACACCTCCTCGTACTCGATCGGTGCCTGATATCGGCAGAACAAAAGTTCGGGTCGTAGCCCCCGGCCGTCCGGTAGAGTTTTTCAAGGCGGATATCCTCTTCATCCACGCTCATCCAGATGATGAAAGTATAGATTTCGGCTCTCTGATGGCCAAGGCTTCCCGCTCGGGTAAGAGGATCGTCACACTTCTTTTTACCGATGGCGAGTCAGGATTGGATTTATATCCCCAGAGAAAGGTGGGAGATATCTATCCCGCTCGTATTCTCAAAGACGGTGCTTTGTCCCAAGTCCGGGTCGTGGAGGCTACCCGAGCCCTCTCTATTCTCGGTTCTGAGATGTATCTTCGCTGGGGCCTGGAGAATCGTCCCTACAATACCCAGAGAGATGTCGTTGCTCCCGAAGAAATTATCAGGGGCTGGGGTGGGGAGGAACATCTTCTATCCAGGCTCATCGAAGTGTTGGATGGTTTCCAGCCTGCGATCGTCGTTTCTCCGGACAGCCGTTCCAAGGCGTATGAGCATTTCGAACATGAAGCGGTAGGGCAATTGGTGAAGGCGGCTGTTCAGCGACTTCTCAATAGCGGGCGCTCCTACGTGAAGGGCCATCTGGTTTCGATCGATCCCTATCAGGTGGACCGCTACAGTGGTGTGACAGGTGTCGATGCGCAGGGTCAGGACTCCGAATCAGGATTTGCCTACAGGGCAATCCAAACCCTGGCCCTAAAAGAGCACGTCAGCCAGCGGGATGCTTCTGTGATCGGAGTAAGCCGGCTTTCAAATCTGCCCCGGGAATACTACAAGGCTTCGTACTGGGATCTGGGCGATTCATTGGAGCAGTACCTGAAGGACTTGGATCGGTAGGCGGCCCTCACCCCGATCCAATTCACGGGCGGGAGAGCTCCGCTTCAGGAGAACAACGATGCGATACCTTGCTCCGTGGCTGGACAGATTCCCCGCTCGGTAATGAGCCCCGTGACCAGACGGGCGGGAGTGACATCGAAAGCGTAGTTCGCCGCGGGGCTTCCTTCCGGAAGGATGCGGACTTCAGCCACCTCCTGCTTGTCTCTCAGGGCTCCCCGTACGAAACAGACCTCGTCGGCGTCGCGTTCCTCGATCGGGATCTCGGCGATCCCGTCACGAAGGCTCCAGTCGATCGTCGAGGAGGGCAAAGCAACGTAGAAGGGGACCGCATTGTCCCGAGCCGCCAGCGCCTTGAGGTATGTTCCGATCTTGTTGGCCACATCGCCGCTTCTGGTTGTGCGATCCGAACCCACGATAACCAGATCCACCTGCCCGTGTTGCATCAGGTGTCCCCCGGTGTTGTCCGGGATCACCGTATGAGGGACTCCGGCCTGAGCAAGCTCCCAGGCGGTCAGCCGAGCTCCCTGATTCCGAGGGCGGGTTTCATCGACCCAGACGTGAAGAGGAATGCCCTCACGATGCGCCCTGTATATCGGAGCTGTGGCGGTGCCATGACGTACACAGGCCAGCCACCCGGCGTTGCAGTGGGTGAGTACATTTACGGTGCTTTGTCTCCTGCTGTGAATCTCTTCGATCAGGCTTGCTCCAAACTCACCGATTCTTCGACACCCCTCTATATCCTCTGCTTCGATCTGCCGAGCCACAGCCAGAGCGGCGGCGGTCCTCTTAGCCGGCTCATCTATCCGTTCCAGCTCATTTACCTGGCGCTGTACCGCCCAGGCCAGATTAACTGCGGTAGGTCGGGTGGCCAATAAATTTTGGGATGCTTCGGTCAGAGCGTCGGCGGAATTACTCCGTTCTGCTTCACGACAGGCCAGGTACATGCCGTAGGCGGCAGCCACGCCTATCAGTGGTGCTCCACGCAGATGCATCTCCCGAATGGCGATGCACATCTGTTCGACACTGCTAATCTCTTCGATAACCAGCTGATGGGGCAGAGAGCGCTGGTCGATGATGCTCACGGTTTTGCCTGCATCGGAGAACCAGATAGACTGCAGATCTTTTTTTTCTGACAAGTTGGTACCCGCTGTTATGAACGAGGTGCTGTAGGCGATTGACTCGCTCCGAACTGGAGCCCCAAGTATAGCGAAAGATCCTTCTGTTGATAAGCGCCTGGCTTGTGTGTATTCTTCAAAAGGTATGAGCAATCTGGTATGGATCGAGCTTGACGGGGAGGCTCCGGATCACAACCTCCGGGAACTTAGCAGGGGTTTGAAGAAGGGGACTGTACTCTGCGCTGTGGTGAAGGCAAACGCCTACGGCCACGGGGTCAAGGAGATGCTCCCGCTGCTTCCTTCGGCGGACTGGTTTGCCGTTAACTCATTGGAGGAGGGAATCGAGCTGCGAGAGACGGGAGAGAAGCGCCCTATCCTGATACTCGGGTATGTTCCTCTCCACGTCCTCGAGGAAGCGATCCTTCGCAATCTGGATCTCACCGTATACAACGGAGAAACCCTCGAGGCTTTGTCACGGCTGGATCTTCGGGGTATCGGATCGGCCCGGCTGCATATGAAGGTGGAAACAGGTACGGGGCGTCAGGGTATCCTGCCGGAAGAGATCGAAGGATTTGTCGAGAAATTGAAAAACGTGGAAGGAGCGAAGCTGGTGGGAGTGTCCACTCATTTCGCCAATATCGAGGACACGCTGAACCACGACTACGCGCAAGTCCAGCTCGATCGCTTTCGCATCGTCTTGGAGTTGATGGACCGTCTGAAGATGAAACCTGATTTCGTACATACCGCCGCCACGGCTGCTGCGATCCTCTTTTCAAAAACTCATTTCAATCTTGTCCGTGCCGGAATCGGCATCTACGGTCTGTGGCCCTCCCGAGAGACCTACCTCTCCACTCTGCTCGGGCACCGGCCGGTGCCCGAGCTGAAGCCCGTGGCGACCTGGAAGACCCGCATCGTTCAGATCAAGAACCTTCCCGAGGGTAGCTATGTCGGCTATGGTTGTACCTACAAAGCTACCCGCCCGATCCGTCTGGCCGTTCTTCCCGTGGGCTATGCCGACGGGTATGATCGGAAATTGGGAAACACGGCCTACGTGCTGATCCGGGGGAAAAGAGCACCGGTAGTTGGACGGGTTTGTATGAACCTGACCATGGTGGATGTAAGCGACATTCCCCAGGCACGGCTGGAGGAAGAGGTCGTTCTTCTAGGACGGGATGGGGAGGAAAAGGTCAGCGCTGAGACTATGGCTGAGTGGGCGGGGACGATCAACTACGAGATCGTATCCCGAATAAGTCCCTTCCTGCCGCGCCGGGTTGTTCGCCAAAAACAGCAGGGTGAAGATGCAGCAGCGGACAGGCCCCCCTCTACTCCAGACCGACGAAAACCTTGATGTACTGGAGCCTCTCGTAGTACTCCGGTTTCTCACTGACTTCCATGGCCATCTTGCCCCTAAACTCCTCGATCTTCTGGTACCCGTGAGCGTCCATCCAACTGCTCAGTTTCTCAAGTATCTCCTTGATCCGGCCCATTCCCTTCTGGTAGAGGTGCGAGCAGATCTGTACCACCTGGGCTCCGGCGAGCAGCTGCTTGATGGCCGCGCTTCCATCGTGGATGCCTGTGGAAGCGGCCAGTTCGCAGCCGACCTGGGTGGAGAGGATGGCGATCCAACGTAGAGGAACGTAGATCTCGTCTGGAGAGCTGAGGTGATAGCCCGGAGTCAGCTCGAGCTTTTCGATATCTATGTCCAGTTGGTAAAATCGGTTGAACAATACCAGGGCCGCGGTGCCGGCGTTGCGAAGCTCGCGGGTGATCTGGGGCAGAGAGGTGAAGTAGGGACCGATCTTGGCGGCGATCGGCAGATCGACCTTGCGGCGAACCCCCTCTACGATACGGACATAGGCCTTTTCGATCTCTTCCGCACTGTGTTCGGGATCCGTAGGAAGAATTGCGATGTTCAGTTCGATCGCATCGGCCCCTGCCCTGGCGATTTCCGCTGCATAGTTGTTCCACCACTTGGGTGTAATACAGTTCAGGCTGGCGATCACCGGAATGTTCACCGCCTTTTTTGCGTTTTCTATGAGTTTGAGATACTCGTCTTGACCCAGCCGCATACCCATTTGCCGCACATAATCGAAGGCTTCCGGGTGGGGGTAGGGCCAGGAGTCTTTTTCAATTTCCGCGGTTTGGGCTTCGATCTGCTCCTCGAACAGGGATTTCAAAACTACCGCACCGGCACCGGAATCTTCGCAGCGCTTGATCTTTTCTACGGTGTTCGTAAGACTGGAGCTGGAAACAATGAGCGGATTCTTCAGTTGTATACCCATGTAGGTAACGGCTAGGTCTGCCATGCGGACCTCCTGTCATCTGTATTCATCGTGATAACGCAATCTTCGATTAAAACTTGAAGGAAGATTGCGATGTCCTTCGTAAGATCGCTTTGCGATGTCCTTCGTAAAATCGCTTCGCGATGTCCTTCGTAATATCGAGGCAAATCTTGCCCTTTTTACCGAAAATTGTCAAAGTGCTCTCTCATTCCGCTGTACAGTCGCAGAGACGCCCTCCGGTGATGCGCCGTAATTCCTCGAAGCTCATCGGTACACCGGAGCTGTCAGTGCCTGCGGCCGGATAGATCGTATCGTAGTTTTGGAGAGAGAGATCGAGAAGGATCTCGATTCCTTCAACCCCGAAGGGGCATACTCCCCCGGGTTGAAAACCTGTTGCGGTGAAAGTTTCCTCAGGCTCGGCCATGCGGGTCTTCACACCAATCGTCGCCTTGAGTTTGGCGTTGGTTACCTTTCTGTCTCCGGCACACACAACCATGAAGTACCGTCCATCCTTGGCGACGAATAAAAGCGACTTGGCGATGTTGCCGACCGCTACACCCAGCTTCTCCGCGGCCAACACTGCGGTAGGGGTGCTGCCTTGTTCAAACTCGATTGCCTGTAGATCGTTGCTTGCCAGCACCTCTCGTACTCTGTCGGGTATCATAATTCCGATATACTCTAAGATAGCGAGGTAATTTCTTCCCGGATCCGTGCGAAACCCGGCTTCAGGATGTCGTAGATGATGCGGATGCGCTCATCATGATGGATGAAAGCCGATTTCATGGCGTTGATCGTGATCTTCTCCAGATCCCGGAGATCGAGATTGTAGTGATTGACCGCCAGCAGGAGCTCTTTGCCCAGGCTCGTGTTGCTCATCAGGCGGTTGTCGGTGCAGAGCAACACCCGGAAGTCGTTCCTGAAGTAGATGGGGAAGGGATGTTCGTCCAGCGTCCCGGCCGCCCCGGTGTGGATGTTGGAGGACAGGCACATCTCCATGGGAATACGCTTGTCCCGGATGAAGTGCGCCAGGGAGCCCATTTTCTTGATTCGAGTTCCATGGATCGACATATCCTCCAGCAGGCGGGTAGCATGTCCAATTCGATGGGCTCCGCAGTACTGAATTGCCTGCCAGATCGACTCCATACCGAAAGCTTCTCCGGCGTGGATGGTGATGTTGAAGTTCATCCGACGGATAAACTCGAAGGCATCGAGATGCTTTTTCGGCGGGTGACCGTGTTCATCTCCGGCCAGGTCAAAACCCACCACCCCTTTTTCCCGAAATGCAACGGCCAGCTCCGCCGTTTCCAGACTGACCGTCTGGTCCCTCATAGCGCAGAGGATCAGACCGAACTGCACGCCGGTCTTCTCCCTACCGGCTTCCAAACCGCGCAGGACCGACTGAACCACCTTCTCGAGATTAAGCTTGCCCTGCAGGTGAAGTACCGGAGCGAAACGGATCTCCACATAGGCTACGTTGTCTTTGGCCAGGTCTTCGATGGTCTCCCGGGCAACCCGCTCCAGGGCTTCCTGGGTCTGGACCACCGAGAGCACCATGCCAAATCCCTCCAGATACAGGCCGAGGTTCTTGCGATCCGCACCTCGGTGAAACCAATCGGCCAGCTTATCCGGCTCGTTTTCGGGGAGCTCCACATTGTATTTTCTGGCCAGCTCGACAATGGTCTGGGGTCGCACACCTCCATCCAGGTGGTCGTGAAGCTCGACCTTGGGTAGCCGCCTGATCATTTCCTCTGTAACCATGCTGTCATTCTACCGGCAGCCGGATAGAAACACAAGGCGCTGCCGGTCGTCTTTCCGCCAGCTCGGGGGGCTGGCGCAGCTTTCTCGGCTTCCGAAATTAGCGCAGAAGGGAAGTGAGGTAGGGGATGCCGATGAAGGTACCCAATGAGCTGCCAATACTGGAGAACAGAAATACCAATAGGATGTGGGTGATCCTGTTTCGGAAGAACCCCCGAAAACTCAGGAGATCTTCGGGGAGATTTTCGAAATCCGTGACCCGGGGTTTGCGCAACGCGGCTTCCACAATCCCGGTAAGCAAGCCAACTCCGATGGTTGGATTCAGCGAAGTAATTGGAGCACCTATGAATGCGGCAGCGATGGTGATCGGATGTGCCAAGGCCAGAAGCGATCCGATCGCAGACAACGTGCCATTCACCAATATCCACTTCCACATCATCGAGAGACTAAGTTGCCAGCCGGAACGGAAAAAGCCCGCAACGATCAGTCCGGCGATGATTGCCGGAACCAGGTATGGAAGAATCCGAGAAATTTTTTTACGGGGCGGAATTGTTTCTAGGGAGGAAGTATCGTTTTCAAGAGTACCTGCATCCAGCCTTTTGAGGCTCTCTATGATCCCTTCAACGTGACCTGCTCCGATTACAGCAACGATCTTGCTCCCCGCCGCGTTATAAATTCGGGTTGCGAGATAACGGTCCCGTTCATCGATCAGCACTTCTTTGACCGACGGCAGAAACGAAGCAAGCTCGTCCATCATGTTTTGAAACGTACTTTTGGCCTTCAGCCTTTCGATTTCATCGGCGTCGAGTTTTTCCCGTGTAAAGATGGAGCTGAGCATGGCGGCGAGCATCTTGTTTTTCCCCCAGAAACTGGAGAGTGACCAAGCTCGGCGAAGGGTTACCTGAATATCCCGATCGCAAAGGCTGAAAGCGATTCCCTGTTCTTTGCAAATCTTGACCGCTGTGAGCATCTCCTCTCCGGGGGATACTCCCATTTCCAAACCCAGACGACGCTGAAATGAAGAGAGCACCAGATTGGCGAGCAGAAGGAAACCTTTTCGCTCTCTCAGTACCTGTCCGATGTTCAGATTTTGCCAGGACTGCTTTTTCATAAGGGAGTTGAAACGGGTTTCATCAATTTCGACGCACACCCGGTCCGGTTCCTCGGCAAGGATGACCTCTCGAACTTCCTCTACACTTCGGCTGGATACGTGGGCTGTGCCGACCAGGATGAACTCCCTGTCTTCCAAATTCAGGCGGGTAACGGTTTCGTGGTTCTGGAAGCGGTTCTCTTGATGTTCGGTGCTCATTGGATTGTCCTGGTCTTTCACTTTTCTCTACTCTGTCGAATCTTTGTAGTAGAATGTGTCAGTTTCCTTGAAAAAGAGCAAGGCGTCAGTACTCGTAACCAAATCGTTTGAGCAGAGACTCGGCGATTCTCTTCTCCGGAAGGTCTCGGCGATCAGTTTCCGCTACCAGAAACAGATATCGAAGCGCCGTCTCTACCCTGTTCTCGAGCAATAGTCGAGAGGCGATGAAAAAAAGCATCCGCCCCTGGTTGAGCTTATTCTGCTCCTTGTTGGCGAGGTCGATCGTACGGATCTCCAGAGCCGGATCTATCAGATAACGGGCGATCACGCCGTACCAGGAGTCCCGCGGGAAGCTTTCAAGCTGTTCACTGAGATACCCCTTCGCCCCTGCGTTTTCGCCGAGCTGGAATAGGCTGAGAGCCGATAGAAGAGCATAGGCAGGTTCCTCCCGTTCGTGAATATAGGCCTGCCGAAACTCCTCAGCCGCAGGTTCCCAGTACTCTTCCATATAATGGAGGATCGCCAAGGGGGCGTAGGCGAAGTAGTACCCGGAATTGAGCTCGAGAACCCGGCTGTAATCGGCGATGGCCTCGGCTCTTCGGTCGAGCCGGTCATAGAGGCCCGCCCTGTAGACGTAGGGGAGAAAGATATCCCCGTCGATCGCGATTGCCCGTGTAAGATCCCGATCGGCTTCCTCCCACATGCGTAGCTGCAGGTAGTGTCTCCCGCGATCTATGTAGTTCCAGTAGAAGCCCGGATCCAGTTCTATTGCTCGGCTCAGATCCCGCACTGCTCCCTGCCGGTCTTTCAGTGCAGCCCTGGCTCGTGCCCGATCGGTGTAGTTCATTCCGTTGCCGGGATCAGCAGCTATAGCTCTACCGAAGATGCCGACCGCCTGCTCGAATTCTTCCTGGTTGAGGTATACGATAGCCAACCCGCGCAGGGCCGTTGCTTCTCGAGGATCTGCCTCGAGGGCAGCCTTAAAGGAAATTTCCGCCGGTTCGTACTCCTCAGCCGCCAGTTGCAGGTTCCCCAGCGCCGCCAGCGCGGCGGGATTGGTTCCGTCGATCTCCAAAGCATCTTCGAGGTATCGTCTCTCGCTGCCCGGGTTTCCCGTCAGTCTTTCCAGATAACTGAAGGCGAGTAATACATCTGCCGTGGGACCCGTTTCTCCGATCAGCTTGTCAAGTTCCAGACGGGCCTCCTGCCGGTAGCCGGCAGCCATGAGCAGCCTGGCAAGAAGAAGTCGATTCTCAGAAGAGGCGGAGTGTTTCTCCAGGTAATCGCGATACTCCTCAAGGGCGGCATCCGGAGCCCCCGCCTCTACGTACTCTTTTATCTTTTCATAGGGAAACTCTGGAGGGCCTTCTTCCTTTATTCCTCTTTCGGGAACGCCGCTGCACCCGGCAAGATACAGAGACAGCATGAATATTCCGGTTGCCGGGGACAGGAAAATATTCAAACGAAGATTGTTCACCTGCTCTTTTCTTCTTTCCCTGTTTTTCCCGCACCAATTGGACGGTACAACCGCCACCGGCGTGCGTTCAACTCCCGGCGGTCCCTTTGCGGATTCGAGCAATATTGAATCTTTGGATACCCGATGATAGAATTAATCCCCCATGAAGCGAAAGCTCTCTCCAATATACTATATAATCCCGGTACTCTATATCGGCGTCATCCTTTTTTTCGTCCTGATGCAGTTTCAGGCCAGAGAAGAGTTCGAGGAAAATGTCGGGGGTCTTTCCGTCTCGGGGGTGTACGCCAAAACCCTGGGGGGCGGGCAGCGCATGAGACATATCGAGGTACGGTTCCATGATCTCCAAATGGATTTATCTCAAGTATCGAGTGCGATCGCCGGTTTCGGTTCGCTGCGGGAGAAAAAGCTTCCCTTGGAATCCTTCAGCCAGTTTCCCGATGGTTTTGAAATTGTTTTCAGTGATGATACTGCACTGCGATTTGTAGTCGAAGGCGCTATGGGCGATCGGGTGGTGATCAATCCGATAATTCCACGGCAACTTGAAGGAATGAGAACGCTGTCATTGCCCTTCTCGTTCGTGGAGGGAGCAGGGGTGGCGGTAAAAGGCATTCCTCTGCTATCGCACAAGGGCCCGGCGGGAATCGTGTACGTATCCCTTGGCAGTGGATCACAGATCGATACAGAAAAGGGACGATTCGTTCTGCAGATGGAAAGTGACAGGCTTGAGAACTCCATTGTTTTCGAGCGGCTATTGGAGGAACAAGAGCCCTACCTGTATTGGCTCTCCCGCAATTTTACTTTGATCGATCAGAAAGAATTTAGTGAGAAGATTGAATCATATCTGAGCAGATCCTATCAGTACTGGAATGGTGTTTTCCTCAGCAACCCGAGCAGTCAGGAATTGATCGGCGATCTTGGGATATCCTTGATCTCGGAAGCAATCAAAAGGGGTGAATATCGGCGGACCCTGGCTGTTATATCGAGAAATCTGCGTCAACTGCTGAGAGACAACGCCGACAATCCATCCATATACAATAGTGCGGCTTATCTGGGGAATCTCCCGGCGTTTCTGTCCGCCCGACAGCAAAGTGCGACGGTCGAAATTGAGCGGATCACGGATTTGATAAAGCGAGCAGAGTTTTCGGTATTCAGGATGCCCCACCTACTCCGCTTCATCCTCAATCATGCTCCTTTTTCTTTGGCGGAAGAGGTTCTGCGTCTGGCTGACAGTGTTCAGCTGGAAACAGTGGAGGGTGATACGCTGCTCTATCTCGTCAATGTTTATCTGGAAGCTGTTGAGTATCTCGACATAGGTGAGGCGACTATCGGTCGAGTTTCGGATATCATCGATCGTTTTGTTCTACCGGCGATTAAGAAGACCTCCAAGGGGATTTTTTTGACATCGTCAACCCAGACCTCAGAAGCCAGCCTGTATGAGTCGATCCTGATCGGCGACGCATTGATGCGAGCGGGGGATGCCTTGGCTGAAGATTCATATATTGCCGCGGGCCGAACTCTCATCTATTCAGTGTTAGATCTTGCTGACACTGAAGGGTTTGTGCCCAGCCGGGTACGGATCCAAGGTGGGGAGGTTGAACCCACGGGGGATCTTCTGTCTCCGGAATCTATCTACAGGCTTGTGCCGAGTGTACACTATACACCCGCAGAGTATCCCCTGTATTCCTATTTATATCCGGGGAGCTGGATATGGACAGCTTCCCAGCTTACGGATGTTAAGATGGATGATCAACAGTATCGATTCTTCTTCTCCTTCCCGACCGGAGAGACTCACTACCTGCTGATACAGGGGCTTCGACCGATGACCTCGATGATTATGCACGAAATTCCCTGGAAATCCGATCCGGAGTACTTCCGCTATACCGACGGTTGGGCCTACGATGAAAGCACTCAAACCCTTTTGGTCAAGCTGACGCACCGCAAGATTTCAGAAGAACTTGTACTGAACTATTGATCCGATTGTACCCTGTTTGGGGTTGCCGCTGGGTGGATCTGTTCTTAATATGGAATCATGAAGGGAAAAACAGCAATTCTCGATGTCACCGGGGCCAATTGTGCCTCTTGTGCATATGCTATTGAACACCTCGGGAGAAAGATTCAGGGTGTTTCGGATGTTCAGGTAGATGCTGCGCAGCAGGAAATTCGCGTCCAATACTCCGGGAATCCCGGCTCGCTGGAACGGATCGCCGAGGTTGTCCGGCGTCTGGGTTATGATGCAAGAGTCCGCTGGGAGAGCGTCTCATAGTTTACACACTGCCGCCCAGAACATATACTTTGTGTCCGGACAGCGGTCTATGAAAACACCACCAGATCGAACCCTACTACGTCTCCTCCATCACAACTGGAATCGAAGGACTCTCACCTCTGTTTCCTATATTTGCGAGCACTTCTTGTTCAAGGGCTGCTTCAGCGACGTGGGCGTAGTCGGTCTGGACAAAGTAAAGAGGAAGGCAGATTCTGGAAAAAGGTTGATATTCATCCCCGACCACCAGAGCGAGTATGACTGGCTTCTCCTGCAGAGCCAGTTGTTTTTGGCCGACATCAAGACTGTTATCCAAGCGGGGGACAACTTGTTTATCGGACCCCTGGATCCGATATTGCGTGGCTGCGGCGCGTTCATGAGCATCCGGGGGTCTCGGTCCTTTTACTCCAGCCACTGGCTGTACGATCTTTCTGCAAAGTACCTTGGGAAAAGACCGGTTGTGATCGATCGGGATCTCTACAGCAGGTTGTACTTGAAACAGCTGGCACGTATCCTTGGCAGGGAGGGATACAATCTTCTTGTGTTTCCGGGGTATGAAACAGACCCGTATTCCGGGGAGGTAAAGTACGGTCGTTCATACAGCGGGATGTTCAATCCCTTGTCTCCTTACGTTTTCATTACAGTTTCAAGGGTGCTGCGGGAGCTGGGAATCAAGGATGCCGAATACGTACCGGTGTCCATATCCTACGAGAGGGTTCCCGAAGACGTGTTGTTTCGGGAGTTTCGAGCCAAGACCCACAGACCCAAGATGGCCAAATACATCTACGACCACTACTATACCTTTTTCAAAGCCCCCTTTTCGAAGGAGCTTCATCAAGAAAAATCGAGAGTGTGTATAAAGTTCGGTGAAGGGATCCCCACCGATTTCAGCAGCCGCGCCAGAGAGTTCGCGGAAACCGTGCGTAATGAAATCGCCAAGCTTACCCGGGTATACGAGACCACCCTGATCTTTCACTCCATCGACAACAGGTTTACCCTTCCGAAACGTGAATTGAAACGCAACGTTGTACACAACATCAGAAAGTTGCAAAGCCTGAACATAGATTATTGTCCACTGCACCCAACTGCCGATCCATTCTCGTCGGTCGACGCCATGCTGAAGCGAGTTGAGGACCTTTTTAACTTTCGCGAAAGACCGGTGGTGCCCTTGAAGTCCTACCTTACTTTGGAGCACGACAGGAACGAGGTGTTCATCCACAATCCTCATCTGGCCGCTTATTACGGCAATAAGCTTCACTACATCCTTGGTAAAAAAAGCCTACGGACAGTCTGAGTAGTCGTGTTCGAGTGTACTCGCTTGAAGTTGCGGGAGGTTAATTGTATGCGCTATCCAGTTTCTGCCGGAATCCCCTCCTCGGCAAGATCCCTCACCGTGGCGGGTTTGTTATTTCCCAACAGGTTTTCGAAAGATTGGATGAAAAGACCCAGGGTGAGTTTCGGCAGCACACCCCTCCGGCTGTGTATGTAGCCGTGTAAAGAACAAGTATTATTACCTGTTGGGATCCCAGGAGAGGTTTATGCCAAATTCATTGTTGAATCGATCGCTGATAGTACTATCAGCTCCCAGAGGACTGCGCAGGATCCCTCGGTAGCGACCGCTCAGACTTACTTTCGGGTTGATCCTCGATTCAATGCTCAGACCCGCGGTGTAGGTCTGCTGGATCTTCTCCTCGTTCCGATACAGGTCGAACACACCCCGGAAGGAGGGAGTGAGCCTCAATTTGTCGAGTACCTTCAAGTTAAGCTCGGTTTTTGCCAAGAGGCTGGTTAGGTCTTTGGATTCACCATAGGAATCCAACTCGTCGTACCAGGTCCACTTGGATCGAAATCCTGAGCTCCACCGGACCCGGTCGGTGATGTCCCAGACGAAATCGGGATTTACGTAGAAGTAGGTATAGCTGCCACTTTGTTGAAAATATTCTTTCCGGGACACAGCCGTGTAGAGATTCGTGGTGAGGCTCTTACTCCACTGCTCTTTAATCCTTAGCGTGACTCTATGGCGCTGAGAGGAGGGCTCCACCTCTTCCTCCTCTCCTTCTTCCGTTTCGATTTCTTCGCTGCCCACTCCTCCGTCATATCGTAGGGAAAAAACGGGGAGCTTGATTTCCTGAGCCTGGCACAGTACGGTCAGGAGAACGAACACGGAGATCCAGAAGAAGATCTTATTCATCGAAAAGGTGTCCTCCTTGTAATGCAATGGTTGGTTCATTATAGGCGTTTGCGGGAAGATTACAATTTCTCGTTGGCGGGGGCATCGGTAGATGATGCATGAGCCTGAAAACAGAATTAGTGATGAATGAGGTGAGATAGTTGCACAAAGAGTTTAAAATCCTTTGCTACGGTGACTCGAATACTTGGGGATTTAGTCCTCGCGATGGATCCCGTTTCCCGATGGATATACGCTGGCCGGGAGTTCTTAGTCGGTGTCTGGGAGAGGGGTATACGGTTATCGAAGACGGGTTGAACGGGCGAACGCTCTGTTCGTTTGGAATGGATGCAGATCCACTCAACGGGTCAGAGCACCTCATCACCGTTGTCAAAGCCTACAAAGACGTGGACCTTCTGATTCTTTATCTGGGAATCAATGACCTTTTCATGGATCCTGAAATCTCGGTACCATCGATGAGTCTTGAGCTGGCTGAAACCATTGACACGGTTCAAAAATTCAGTCCATCGATGAAAGTGCTCGTGTTGTCACCTTTGCCTGTAAACATGGGCATCGAGTATCATGCCTACTACCATGAGCAGATCGAAAAATCCTTCAAACTGCCTGGAGAGTTTGAACGCGTTGCAAGGAAAAAAGGCTGCGACATACTGGATCCTTCCCAGGTGATATCCGCCAGCAGAGACGACGGTGTTCATATTGAAGCCGAGGAGCACATCAAGCTGGGTCTGCATGTTTGCACTCGGGTAAGAGACATCCTTCGTGGTATAGAGACAAAGCAATGAGAATCGGTGAATTGTCGGAACAGGATCTACCGGCCCTGGCCGAATTGTATCGGCAGTTCCGTGGAGAAGAGTCGTTCCTGGATAAAATGCGGGAAACATTCCGTAGGCTCGAGAAAGCTCACAACTACACGTTTCTGTGTGCGAGGAATGGGGGGCGTCTGCTTGGATCTGTACTGGGAATCATCTGCGAGGAATTGTACGGTGACTGCCGGCCTTTCATGGTTGTGGAGGACGTCATTGTCGACAGGGAGCAACGCCGGCGGGGGATTGGATCCGCGTTGATTCGGGCGATCGAAGAGCAGGCGGTCAGTCGAAACTGCAGCTACATCATGCTGGTTACCGACTCGACCCGGGTCGATGCACAGGGATTCTATCAATCTCTCGGATATCATCCCGAGGACTACCGGGGCTACAAGAAATACCTAACTATTTTCACATGAGGGCGATTTTCGAATATCCCGTGTTTTGCCCGAAAAGCTTCGCATCTGCTGGGTTTGTCAGAACTCAATATTCATAATAGTCTTTAAAACAGGAGGACCTATTGTGAATAGCAAAGATCTCCTTTTTATGCGTGTATACATAATTAGCGCCGTGGAGTTGTTCAATGCTGCGAATCAGACGGTGTTCACGACCACAGACACATGAGAAATATTGCGATCCTGATATTTGACGATGTAGAGGTACTCGATTTTTGCGGTCCCTTCGAAGTTTTTTCGGTTACCAATGAGTTGAATAACAATAAGCTCCTCAACGTGTATACCGTAGCGCACCGGAAGCGAACTGTTCGGGCAAGAAACGGGTTGAGGGTCCTGGCGGAGTACAGTATTCGCAGCTGTCCTGAACCGGATATCCTTTTAGTTCCCGGAGGACAGGGAACGCGCACTATTATGCTCGATAGCCGCATTATTTCCTGGATAAGGAACGTCGCCGCCAACACGGAGCTGGTACTCACGGTGTGTACCGGATCGCTTGTACTTGCGAAAACAGGACTGCTTGACGGTCTGAAAGCGACAACTCATCATGAAGTTATCTCGTTGCTAAAACAGATAGCACCCAAGACAGAGGTTCTATCGACAAAGCGGTTTATTGACAACGGTGCCGTGATCGTATCTGCCGGGATCTCCGCGGGTATAGATATGTGTTTGTATGTGGTGGAGAAACTCTACGGTGGCCGTGTCGCTGCAAGAACCGCCGATTATATGGAGTATTACCGCCAAGCAGAACAACGGAGGTAAATCGAATCGGGATGTTTGAACTGATCAGCAGTGCTTTCGAAAATGAGGGAAATATCCCGGATCTCTACACCTGCAGGGGAAAGAACATATCTCCGCCGTTGTCATTTAATAATCCTCCGGCTCAGACAAAAAGCTATGCGTTGATTATGGAGGATCTGGACACTCCTATCGGTACCATCACGCATTGGCTGATCTACAACATACCTTCCGAGGTAAATAAACTTCCAAAGGCTGTACCTCCCGGCAGACTCCTTGCAAACAATCTCCGTCAGGGCAGAAACGGTATGTATCGATTCGGCTATATGGGTCCCTGCCCTCCATGGGGAAAACACCGCTACTATTTTCGGCTATTCGCATTAGATACTTTTATCGAGACCGATGCTGTTTTCAATAAGAAGAAATTGTTGAGAGAAATCGAAACGCACGTTTTAGATACGGCGATATTAATGGGGTACCGCAGAAGGCAATATCGACAGAACTGAGATGTAGGTCGAACCAGACACCAAGATCCGAGGTAGGATAAGACAAAATGAAAGTGTGACAAATCCAATTTGTACGCCATTGCGAGCAGCTGGCTTGGCAGTGGGTTTGGGTTGAAAACAGGAATGCGATTTTACTTCTAACTCAGAGGGAGGTGTCCGGTTTGAAACGACTCCGAAAACTGAAACCAGGGATTGTACCGAAACCGCTAAAAAATCTGGTATTGGGAATTTTCTGTAATCTGGATATATTGGAGAATCCGTATAGATGAATGATACGTTGGATATGCTAATCCGTCTGTTAAACGAAGAGGATCCTGATGTCGGAAAGCTTTCCAAACTGGCTACCGAGAACGCTGAAGCTCTTAAGCAGCTTATCGACGGGCTGACTTTCTCTGTCGATAATTACAGGTTCAACTGCAATACGGTTCTGGTGAACGTCGCTCGGAATGCACCGAAGCTTGTATACCCCTATTGGGACAATTTGGCGGGACTCCTGGAGAGCGAAAATACCTATCACCGCTGCTCCGCTATCAACATACTACCGCATCTTATACCTGTGGACGGTGGTTTGAAATTCAAAGGAATTCTCGAAAGATATTTCAGACACCTCGACGATAAAAGCGTAATTCCCCCCTGTTATATCGCCCGCAATTGCGGGACAATCGCTTCCCATTTTCCCGAGGCTGTGCAGCAGATGGTAAGAGAGCTGCTCGCTATAGAGGGAACTCAACATAAACAGGATCGAAAAGATTTGATCAAGGCTGATATCATCCAAGCTTTCGACCAGATATACGGTCAGGTGGAAAACAAAGCAGAGGTTTTCGGATTTGTTGAAGATCAACTCGACTGCAGCAGTCCTAAAACGAGGAAGGTTGCGAAAGCATTTCTAAAGAAACACGGTGGTAGATAGAAGTGCCAACCAAAGAGCTGTTGGACAACGCGATGAAGTACGTGAGCACCTCAAGCGTCGATTATGAATTGTAGGATAGGTTGTGGGGCTTGCTGCGTGGCTCTGTCCATTTCATCTCCGATACCGGGAATGCCTGATGGCAAACCGGTATTTACAGAAGCTCGAGGAGGCTACAAAACCTCCATCTAGTCTATAGGGCGGGACATCGATAGGCTGAAATTGGGTTGGCTGAGGAAAGTGGGCTGACAACACCCGGAACGAAGTCAGCCGGAAGTCTCTTCGTTCTCTTCTGTGTCCTCGGATTCTTCATCCATCTCTTCTTCGGATTCCACCTCAAGACCAAGGTACTCCGCTACGAGAGAGTCCGTATCCTCTTCGGATTTGTGAAGCTTTCGTTCTTTTTTGGCCGCCTTTTTCTTTTGCTTGGCCAATTCACGGCGTCTTTTCTGTGCACTGTATCCAGAGCGTCTCGACAATATTATCCCCTTTCTCAATCCTCTTTAGTATATATAATTGAATCTGAGTAAGTCAATTGCGTGGATCCGGTTCTGTAGACAGATTTCAGGATAAGATGACCAGTATTGTGCCGTATCCTTCCCTGCACGTAACCTGCCCTTGGCAATGGCGGGAGTGGCTGGAGCAAAACAACAGCAAACAAATTGAGATCCTGAGGTTCTCGCCGAGGAGGAAGAAAAGAGATGATCGAAGTACGAGAATTAAGATCCGGGGATTTCGATGCGATAGTATCGTTATTGGGTCAACTCGAAAAAGTAACAAGTACGGACAGTCCCGTTGAGGACCGTAGTGTACATAGAACGTATGAGTTGATGGTCCGATTTCCCGATGTATACAGGAACTACGTAGCTGTAGAGCATTCACGGGTCGTTGGGCTCATATCTCTGGTGTTCTACAAAACACTCCTGCACGAGGGGGGTACGGCCCTTATAAACGAGTTGGTGGTTTCAAACAGCGAGCGGCGCCGAGGTATTGGCACTCAACTAATCAAGGCTGGAATCGCGGCGGCTAGGGAGTGCGGTATGGACGAGATCGAAGTCGGAACCGAAAGAGGCAACCGGCATGCCCGTCGTTTTTACAAACATGTCGGGTTCAATTTGGAATACGTGTTGTTCGGTATGGAGTTCTGAAAGCCGGAGTACATCGAAAGCGTTGCTGCTGATTACCTATAAACGCTTTTCCATTGTCACGGTGCGCCCGTATGTTTCATTATCCTGTTCTCCCTTGCGAACATACCCCATTTTTCTATAGAAAGTTTCAGCGGTAAGACTCGAGGCTACAGAAAGCTTCTCCCATCCCTCTTTCCTCAGCCTATTCTCAACGAAATCCAACAATTCTCGTCCGACCCCGCTTCCCTGCCTGTCCGGAGCAACAAAAAAATTGTACAGTCTATTATCCTCCAAACCGATCGTTCCCTGGACAGTCCCGTTCTCCTCGCAAATAAAGATCCTGCGTTTCTTCGCGATGGCTCGAAGCTGGGAGGGAGAAAAAGCGGCGATCAGATTGCGGACAATTTCCAGATCATAATCGGCGCTGTTGGAAACGAGCAAAGTGTTTTGTATCAGAGCGCTCACCCGCAACAGATCGCGCTCTTCCATTCTCCGTATCATCAGATATCCCCGATCGCTGGCAATTGTAACGATTCTGCCTCGACTTGGGTATTCCCCTGTTCCCCGGTCCCGGATATCAAACCGGGGACCCATGGCCCCGAGGACTCGAGGTGGATCTCTGGAATAAACGAAGAATTTATGCTAGAATCTCTGCTCTTGGCGGAGTGTACAAATAAAGAGAAGTGACCGGTGAACTCTGATAGTAGCTCAAACAATACGAAGAAGGACGCCTCTGTGTCGGATAGTGCACCTGCTTCAGATTTTATTCGTGCGATCGTTGTTGAAGATATCAAAAACAACAAAAGGGGTGGACGGGTCCACACCCGCTTCCCCCCGGAACCGAACGGGTATCTTCATATCGGGCACGCAAAGTCGATCTGCCTGAACTTCGGCATCGCCGCAGAGTTTTCAGGTTTATGTAACCTACGCTTCGATGATACCAATCCCACCAAGGAAGAGGTGGAATACGTCGATTCGATCAAGGAAGACGTACACTGGCTCGGATTCGACTGGGACGGCCGGGAATACTACGCCTCGGACTATTTTCAGAAGCTCTACGAGTTTGCGGTTCGGTTGATAAAGGACGGAAAAGCATACGTAGACAGCCTCACAGCCGATGAGATTCGGGAATACCGGGGAACTCTAACCGAGCCGGGAAAGAACAGTCCCCACCGTGATCGGTCCATCGAGGAGAATTTGGAGCTCTTCGAGGGCATGCGTGCCGGGAAGTACAAGGAGGGGGAGCACGTGCTGAGAGCGAAGATCGATATGAGCTCCCCCAACATCAATATGCGTGATCCAACGATCTACCGTATACGGTACACCCCTCACCACAGGACCGGTTCAACCTGGTGTATCTACCCGATGTACGACTATGCCCATCCCCTGTCGGATGCGATCGAGGAAATCAGTCATTCCGTCTGTACCCTCGAGTTTGAGAACAACAGACCGTTGTACGACTGGTTCATTGCACAACTGGATTTTAAAGAACCACCCCAGCAAATTGAGTTTGCCCGGTTCAACCTGAGTTACACGATAATGAGTAAGCGAAAACTCCTCGAGTTGGTGCGGGAGGGATTCGTCGCCGGTTGGGACGACCCGCGAATGCCTACCCTTTCAGGATTGCGGCGCCGGGGGTATACGCCGGAAGCGATTCGAGCCACGTGCGACCGGGTAGGTGTTTCAAAGACCAACAGCACTGTTGACATCTCACTCCTCGAGTATTTCATCCGGGACGACTTGAACAAACGTGCTCCCAGGGTCATGGCGGTCCTGCGGCCGCTGAAGGTGATCATAGACAACTACCCCGAAGGTAAGGTCGAAGAGGTGGAGGCGGAAATCAACCCGGAGGATCCTGCTGCCGGGACGCGGCTGTTGAGGTTTTCAAGAGTGCTGTACATCGAACAGGAAGATTTTCGGGAGGATCCGCCGAAGAAATATTTCCGTCTGTCCCCTGGGCGGGAGGTTCGCCTGAAGCATGCCTACTATATCACCTGTACACGGGTTGTGAAGGATGAGAGCACCGGGGAGATCCTCGAAGTCCACTGCACCTATGACCCGGAGACGCGGGGCGGGTGGTCCGAGGACGGACGTAAAGTGCGGGGTACTCTTCACTGGGTCTCCGCCGAGCATGCTTTGGATGCGGAGGTACGACTCTACGACTTGTTGTTCACCAAAGAGAACCCGGGAGAAGAGGAACAGGGAGGAGAGTTCAAAGACAATCTGAACCCGGACTCCCTCGAGATTCTCACGGGTGTGAAGCTCGAGTCCTCCCTTCGGAGTGCCGCGCCGGGAAACCGTTTCCAATTCCTACGGCAGGGATACTTCTGCGTGGACCCGGATTCCACAGGAAACAGGTTGGTCTTTAATCGGACCGTGACACTGCGGGATTCTTGGGCTAAAATCGAAAAATCGTTGCAAAGCGTAGCAGGAGGCGGAGACTAAGGTGAACTATCTGCACTACAAGGTTCACGCCGGACCATCGAAGATTATCAAGGTGTCTCTTTCCAACCGCGCGAATGTACGGCTGCTCGACACATTGAATTATTACAAGTATCGGATAGGGAAATCCTACCAGAGCAACAGCGAGCATTCAGACAAGATCGCCTGTACTTTCAGCCCACCTCATAAAGGAGAATGGCACGTCATTGTGGATTTGGCGGGTCAGGGTTCCGAGGTGAGGGCCTTTGTGGAGGTGGTAGACGGCGGCAAGAAGTTGTGAAATAATACTATTTCCCGAGGGGAGGATTCGATGCCGAACACAAAGGATGAACTGACAGAAAAAAAGAGAAAGCTTCAGGAGCTGATAAGGGCGCGTTCCCAAGCCACTTGTTCCTCCGTGGTTTCTTCGGAAATCGATGTTCGCAGAGAAACAGAGATCGAAGAGCTCGAGGAGGAAATCCAAGAGCTGGAGAAGAAGATAAAAACTTAATAGCCATTCGACTTTGCAGTCCCCCTTGAGTTTCAGAGCGGCCGTCGCACCGGCGTGCCGCGGGGTGCGAAAAAGATTATGGGTAAATCCGTAAAAGCGCTGTTTGTTTTCGTTGTGATGTTGATGCTCGCCTCCTGCCTGCGGCAGAACGTCGGAAGAACGATCGACGAGGGATCGGCGGAAGTCGGTTCTCGTTCCTACACCCCGAGCCAGGAAGGATCGGCGAATACTGAGATCGAAACCGCCACCTTTGCGTTGGGGTGATTCTGGGGACCGGATGCCCAGTTTGGGCAGATGCCGGGAGTTGTCCGAACTCGTGTCGGCTACGCCGGCGGTACCACCGAAAACCCAACCTACTACAGTATCGGGGATCATTCGGAGACGATTCAAATCGATTATAACCCCGATCTTCTTACCTACTCTGAACTTCTCGAGGTGTTTTGGAACAGCCACGATCCGAGTACAAGATCCTTCTCCCGGCAGTACAAATCGATCATCTTCTTTCATAACGAACAGCAGCAGCGCCTTGCCCTGGATTCAAGGCGGCGGCAGCAGGTCGAAAAATCAGTCTACACGGAGATCGTACCATTTTCGGAATTCTTCTTCGCTGAAGACTACCATCAGAAATACTACCTGCGTCAGGTGGAGGAATTGATGGGTGAGCTCAGGGGGCGGTATCCGCTGGA
>Ga0114922_10001354_pt1 | contig 23376 bp, 24 predicted proteins | sample AartaG_FD_100975 | JGI IMG/M metagenome (GOLD analysis project Ga0114922, IMG submission 100975) | Deep subsurface microbial communities from Aarhus Bay to uncover new lineages of life (NeLLi) - Aarhus_00045 metaG | ecosystem: Environmental > Aquatic > Marine > Oceanic > Sediment | place... | reverse complement strand
GGAGAATATCCTTTTATCGGAGTTTAGCAGTGTCAATCTTCCCCTATCAATGCTATTCTGTATCCTATTAGGATAGGGTGGGCATCTCCATTGTGATTACCCACTCTAATCCGTGAAGAGCCACAATTATTTATTAAAAAGTCAAGTCCTTATTGTGTTTAAAAAATATACGGCCTACCGAGTTTAAAAAGTTAAAATAAATCTAAAACTTATAACCTGCTGAAAAATAGGCATGGTTCACACCGTCACTCATATGGCCATAGCCTATATGAATAGGTCCCACAGGTGTGTTGAACGAGAGAATGGCCCCAACCCCATGTTTGAAATCTTTCGTCGAGATTTTTGAATAATTACTCCAAATGCCCCCAAAATCGTATCGTATGGACAAATAAGTTTCCAGCCATTTGGGCCAGGGTGTCTGATAACGGAGCTCTCCCGATAAAGCAAAAAAGCGTCTACCGATAAAAGCCTCTTCAGGTATTCCGAGAAAGGAATTAATGCCGCCCAACCGGAATTGTTTTATAAAGGGCGTTGTGAGGTCCGAGCTTCCCCAGCAGAATTTGGGGTGAAAGGCGAGGGAGGCTAATGTGAAATAGGATTCCATGGAGGAGAAGAGTTTTGAGTAAGATACTTCACTGCCGAGGTATCGGCCTGCGGTCTCGTATTCCAGGATGTGGTATTTACCCGTCCTGGGAAATGGAACTCTATCTCGCGTGTCTACGACAGACCTCAGAGTAATGTTTACACAGTTGAAGTTATCTCTTGGTGCAAGCTCACCGGCAGTAGGTTTTAATTCAATTCGTTCGTTTCGGACCTGTAACGACAGCGTGCCCAGACGATGCATCTGTTGGCCTAATTCAATAGCTCCTTCCCAGTGGGTTTTTGCATAACTTCCAACGCGTTCATGATTTTTATAATAGTCATAATGGCGTTTGTGAATGGAAAGATTGAGCTTGCATGTCAGAAGAGAGTTGAATAACCGGTCTGACCATAACCGAGCCTGCAGCATTCCATCGCGATTTCCCAGAAGTCCAATCAGCGAGCCTTTAAGGCCTGCCCCAAAAAGATTGTCCCTCACAACCCTGAGGAATCCCTGAGTACGCCGTTCCAGGTCGTATCTAAGTCCCAAACGCAAGAGGGTATATCCCTGCTCGGTAAGATGAAGGATGAGGGTGTGATCACGGTTTCTTCTCTGTATCTCGAAGTGAACACCTTCGAAATATCCCGTGCTATAAATATTTTCGATTCCACGTTTCAAGAGCGAAACATCGAAGAGGTCCCCTGGCTTTAGTGGTAGTTCTCGAAGGATAACAAAAGGCCTGGTACGATCGTTTCCATTGAGTTGTATTTCATTCAAATATCCTTCGTTGATGTCTATCGTCAGGATATTTTCTTTTATTTCAATATGGTCGATCTTTGCGAGAGCGTATCCGGCCCTGGTGTACTTTACCAATATTTGACGGAGGTCCCGTCTACCCTTTTGAATGTTGAGAACTTCTCCTGGTACGCTTTCCATACAGGAGATAAGTACAGAATCAGAAAAAACCCGGTTTTCGGAGATTTCGATTTTTTTTATAAATGGATGCTCTTCTATAATGAATTTAAGACTGGAAGTGGAAGTATCCACGATTGCAGATACATCCCTGAAAAGCCCGGTTTGAAGTAATGATCTGCCTGCCCATTCGATCTGATCCTGCGTAAGCGGCATGGAGGTATCAATAGCCGTCATAGATAGAAGGGATTCGGAATCTAACCTGTCACAACCAACGATAGACACCCTTCTTATCCGTAACAATGGGGGATCGGTGTTATCGGAAGATTGAATAAAAAACTGTTCGATTTGCGGCATCGCTTTTTGGGCGGCTAACACGCCCTTTTGGATGAGCACATCTATCTGTTCGAAGTCTGTGTTGGAGATGTTGCCCAGATCGGGTTGGATGGCAATATCAGCAGAATCCAGCTGTGATTGAACTCTGTCTTGCTGCATGATGGTCGTTACCTGATCGGCGATTTCCCAGGGAGCTCTCAGGAGTTTTGAATGACGAATTTTTGACGACGTATCTATGGCGATTACCAAATCGGCACCCATGGTCCGTGCATCTGATACGGGAAGATTCTGTACCAGACCGCCGTCAACCAATAAGGCATTATCCAGACGAACAGGGCTGAAGAGAAGAGGAATGGTCATACTTGCACGAAGGGCGTTGATCAAAGAGCCATGTTTTAGAACAACTTTATTTCCGGTCAGGAGGTCCGTGGCTATTGCCCTGAAGGGTATGTGCAGATCGTTAAAATCAGTCAACATGGGATAGGGAGCATTGAGGATCAGATTGGTAATTAGGGAGGTCAGTTGTTGACCTGCCGTATATGCTGAAGGGATGTCGAAGGAGAATCCCCTGAGCCGAATCTGTAATATATGACTCGCCCGTTCTTCTTTCTGTCCCATGAAGAGGTGTTGCCGTGGAGGCGTGTCACGAATAATTTGGTCCCATCGGATTTGGTAAGCCAGACTTTCGATTTCAGCAGCGGAATAACCGACTGAGACGAGCCCACCTATGATGGCCCCGATACTCGTGCCAACAATACCATCTATGGGAATGCCATTTTGTTCAAATACCTTCAGGACACCGATTTGAGCGAGTCCCCGGGCACCACCCCCGCTCAGGGCGAGTATAATCTTGGGCCGCTTTAACTTGTAATAGGGGAGGAAACTGTCCTCACCGGAAGGACGCTCCTCTCGATCCAGAGGAATCTCCATGATAGTCGTCTGAGTTCTTACCCGGGGTGTTGCGATGAAACAGATGATTAAGCAGGATGCAAGGAATGCGTTTGACTTCATCGAAGCTTTTCCATTCTCCCGGTTGTGATCTTATCATCTATTTGTAATAGAGAGAGGTAAACACCGCTTGGTACCAACAGACCTGATTTGTCCCGACCATCCCAATGGATTTGATAATTTCCGGAGGATTGGACTTTATCCAAAAGGGTTATCACCTTTTGGCCCAATATATTGATGACAGTAAGCTGAACCCGGGATTTCCTGGGGACATTGTAACGGATGGCCGTTTCTTCATTGAAAGGATTTGGGAAATTATCCATCCAGATTGAATCGGTTATATTAGATATGAGGTTTTCCTGATTGACACTGATAAAGACATCCTTGTGAGGAATAGCATTCAGATAAACATTGTCAAGTTGTATTGAAGGATTTTTTCCGATGTGTCGCTTAAATTTTAATTCAAATAATGGAATCCCGTTTGGAAGTGGCCTGATCCCGAAGAGTCCAAGTGGTACAGTACCCTTTTTCTTTTCCTGATATTGAAGGTGAAAAGAGTTGACACAGTCGACAATTTCAACCTCGATGAGTTCAATGAGATCGGGATTATATAAACAATTCAAATCCAGGGAAAATATGCCTCGGCCGTTAATACCCACAGGTAGTGCTATCGTTTCATCTGCACCATTGAATGGGAAAATTGAGAGGGTATGATGGTTGATGAATGCCTTTTCCTGGTGGTTAGAGATGTTCCATCCTCCATGAACGTCTCCCAGCATGATACCGGTAAATGTCTGATCTGTCATGTTGTTGATGATAGGATTGAATAAAAGGGAATCGGGTGAGAATTTCCATCCACCGACAGGGATTTCATCCGGCATTTCAAATCCCACAACATATCTGGCGATTTGAACGGCATCATATAGGGTGATTTCACCATCAGCGTCCACATCGGCCGCTGTTTGTTGTTCACTGGAAAAGGGATCCATGAGGCCGACGGTGGCTCTAGCCACGAGAGCAGCATCATATGAGAGAATGGGAGAGATTGAAGGATCGATACAACGCGATTTATTCGGTTTTATTGTCACGGTGGAATTATATGGAAATTGGTTATAACTAAATAAACCCTGAGAATCTGTCGTATCGATTGCATTCGCTTCTTCTTTCCAATTAATCCTGACATCAGGTATGGGGAGTTGGTTTGCGTAGTAGGTCACAGAACCGGTTACACCAACATACATCTCGGTCGATACATTCCGAACATAGCGGAGTTTAATTTGACAATCATATCCAAGAGGATCGGTCTCATCCGGATTTGAGGTTTCAGCATATAGGATATAGAAGTTGTTTCTAAAGGCACGAATCACATGTTTTCCCCTCCCATCGGGTCGGGAATCGACATTCTGGGCTATCAATTCCGGGGAGGACCAGGTTGCTCCCTGATCCCTGGAAATGATGACGTAAAGATCTCCGATGTCTTTGGTCGCATAGGCAATCATGATGACATTTCCATCGGAACTGGAGGCGAGAGATGCCAAACCTACTCCGGGACCGGGATAGGTTTCCAGCCATTCTTTTTCAGTAACGATCATGTGTCTGGTTTGTGTATTGCCGTTATATTGAACGTATCGTATGGATGGATAGTTATCGACACTCTGATCAATGGACGCGCCGTAGAGTATGTGTACATTTCCTGCGTCGTCGGTAAATACATCCGGATTTCCGTTTCGATACACACATTCCTGGGAGTGAATGTCTCCTATGACATCGATAGTGCTGCCTGCATCATAGGAACGATAGTAGAAGACGGGTCCCTGTGGGTATTTTGGGGTGCCCATGACGATATGCACGGTATTATCACCGAACGCATCGATTTCCACACGGGTGTCCGGTCGAAATTCAATATACCATTCCTCTGTACGATCGATCCCTCCATTTATAATACGGTGATATGTACAACGGCCATCAACATTAGAGAGAGCATGAATTCGAGCGATATGAACGCGATTCTGACCGTCGATAGTCATTCGGATCGGAAATCCCCTTTCTACAACGCCCGAAAGAGCACGATGTCCCGACCAATTTCCCTGCCTTCGGTGAACATAATGAGAACTGGCGTAGTCATACGCACCAAAGTTACGATAACATACGTGAGGATGACCATCTCTATCCACGGCAATTGTGGCCCCGAATGAGTATCTTCCACGATTATCATATTCAGCTCCGCCCGTGATCGTTTCCTGCGGGATGAGGATGTTACCCATAGAATCTATACGAGTATATTTAACACCATTTAGCATAGTAACGATATGGAGGGTTCCGGTCGTTTTATCGATGTCGAAATCGGGTGTCACTCCCACGGAAACAACGATTGGCTCGGACCATTGGTACTGGGCCTTGAGGGTATGAAAAAAGAGGAGGAAAAGCATATAACATATTTGTTTCATAGCAATAATATACAAAAATTATTAATAGTTTACAGTATTTTTTAACGACGAACGGTTTTTATTTGAAAAAATCAAGACAAACATTTTTTTATTCATACATTATGGCATCTACAGGATTGGCCAGTGCGGCTTTGGTGGCTTGCAGGCCGATGGCGAGCAAGGCGACGATTAGGGCGAGGAGACCGGCTAAGAAAAACATCCAAATGTGGATATCGATACGATAGGCAAAGTTGTTGAGCCAGCCATTAAGGCTATAATAGGCGAGGGGCCAGGCGATAATATTGGCTATGAGCACGAGAAGAATAAATTCTCCCGAAATCATACGCAGAATTCCCGGGACAGACGCACCCAAGACCTTGCGGATACCGATCTCTTTCGTTCTCCGCTCGGCAATGAATGCGGAGAGGCCGAAGAGTCCCAGACATCCAATGGTTATGGCAAAGATGCTGAAGTAAAGGATGAGCCTACCCAACCGCTCCTCGGTTTGGTACAGATGGTCAAAGGAATCGTCGAGGAAATAGTAATCCATTGGGCGACCCGGGTCGATTTTCTGCCAAAGCCTCTTCAATGAGTTCACGGTACGCGAGATGTTTTTCGAGCCGATGCGAATGGCCATGTATCGAATTTGGTCGGAATGAAAAAGCATCACCAGGGGGGCAATTTTTTCTTGGAAAGAAGTCCAGTGAAAGTCTTTGACAACCCCGATCACCTTCATAGTGACAATCTCGTCCTCTCGTCCGGGGCGCGGATTGAGACGAAGGGTCTTACCGATAGGGTCCTTCCATCCAAGCATTTTAGTCGCAGTTTCATTGATGATAAGGGACTGATCCGGATCGGTACTGATCATAGGAGAAAAATTCCGTCCGGCAATGAGTTCAATCTCCATGGTGGGTATATAATGAGGATCGACTTCCATGCGATTTAGGGTTTGAGGAGCATTGTCCGCCATGCCTTCCGGATAGAAGATATCCCTCCGGATTCCTTGGCTGGGCACGAAAGAGGATCCTGCGACGTCGAGGATATCTGGCAGATTGGTGAGTTCTTCTTGAATAGCCCGGAAAGACCGCCGCTCGAGGAGGCGATTTACCCCGGGGATTATGATGATATGTTCTTCACTGAATCCCAGGTTACTGTTCTTCATGAAATGAATCTGACGGTCAATGGCAATGGTTGGGATAATCAGCAAGATGGAGATGGCAAACTGGATCACCACGAGGATCTTACGAAATCGAGAATTGGAGGCTGCTTGGTTGCCTCCATTTCGAACGATACGAACCGGTTGGAAGGAAGAGAGATAGAATGCGGGATAGCTGCCTGCAAACAGCCCGATGAAACAGGCGAATCCAAAACATCCCATCAGAAGCCAGGGGATCAATGCTGTGTTAATAGTAATGGTATGGTCCAAAAGGGTGTTGTATATTGGCATGATTGATAAAGTGAGGAACACGGCCAGGGCCATGGCAATAAAACTGTATATCACTGACTCGCCGAGGAATTGGGCTATAAGACTGTCCCGTCTGGCGCCTAAGGTTTTGCGTATCCCGATCTCCTGAACGCGGGTGGCAGATCGGGCAGTGGATAGATTGATGAAGTTAATACAGGCGATTACCAGAACGAAAAGGGTGATACACGAAAATAGAATGATTTGATTGATGTCTCCATTGGGGGAGAGTTCACTGCTGAAGCGGGAGTGGAGATGTATATGTGTCAATGGTTGGAGGAACATGGTCAGCGATCCTCCCATGGACTTTAACATCTCTCCCATGTGTCTGTCAATGAAAGAAGGGAATTTCTTTTCGAGTTGAGGCGGGGCCGTGTTTTCTTTCAGAAGAAGATATGTAAAGTATTGGATATTAAACCAGTTTTCCATGTCCTTTCGATTTTTGACGTAGAGGGTTTCGAAGGAGCGAATCATGTGAAAGCGAAAATGGGAATTCCGCGGGACGTCCTTAACGACTCCGGTGACGGCATAAACGTCGTTGTCATCGAGCTTGAGCATCTTTCCAAGAGGCTCCTCGTCACCAAAATACTTATCGGCCATGGTCTCGGTGATGACGATGGTATGGGGTGCCTTTAAGGCGGTATTGGGATCGCCTTTGATAAAAGGGAGGGTGAAGATCTCAAATAGCGTAAAATCGGCATAGACGACCAGGTCCTCCTGGAACGACCTATCTTCATATCGGACTGCAATCCGTCGAGGAAGACCGATGCGAACGGCATTGATGATTTCCGGAAACTCCTGTCGCATGACCGGTACAGCAGCAGGCATTAAATAAGGGAAAGACATGTGACTGCCGGCCTCCAAATCGATGCACACCCGATAGATTCGCTCTGCATGTTTATGATAGCGATCGTAGCTGAGTTCTTCCAAAACCCATAACATGATGAGAAAGCAGACAGACATCCCCAGAGCCAGGCCGGCGATATTGATGAAAACGGTGACTCTTTGTCTCTGGATGTTACGGAGGGCTATCTTCCAGTTGCTATGTATCATCATTAAAATTCAACCTATTTATTTTTCTGCTTTTTGCCGAAGATATCATGGCATAATTCTTTTGAACATTCCGGACATATGCCATGGGAAAATTCAGCATCAGTATGTGTTTGAATATAAGATTCAAGCTGATGCCAGTAGCCTTCTTCATCCTTTTGGCACAGACTGCTTTCGTGTATTATGAATGACTCCGGGAAACTCGTGAATACGTAATAAGGATAATCCCCATCATCATGCAGCCGAATACCCACTGCCTCACAACAAGTCAGTTTTTTGACATGTTTAATCACTGTGATTAGCGTGGGCTTCAAATCAATAAAGTGATTGAGTTCAGAACAGATCAATTCAATCAGACGACTTCGATGGTTGAGGGAGGCTTCGGTGCGATGTTGTACGTCACGCTGACGATGCCGGGGACCTCGCGGATAATCTCGCTGGCGAGAGATTCAAGGATATCGAATGAGAGCCGCGTCGGTGTCGCCGTTCGGGCGTCGACGCTTTCCCAGCAGCGCACTTCGATTTGTTGTCCGAAATCTCGCTTGCCATCGCGCATGCCGGTCACGCGGTCTTCATGAAGGATCGCCATGTACTGAAAAGCACCGGTGTCCTTGAGCAGCCGTTCGACAACGACCGTTGCCTTGCGGACCGTCTCGATTCGCTCCGGAGTCACCGCGCCGATCACGCGCGCCGAGAGCGCCGGCCCCGGGAATGGAATACGTTCGAACAGGGCAGCCGGCAGCCCTAGGGCCTTGCCAACCTTTCTAACGCCGTCCTTGCGGAGTTGAATGAGGGGCTCGATGATGCGGTAGCCAAAAGCCTCCTGGGGATCGATCCCGAGCTGCTCGAAGACATTGTGCTGCCGCTTGATTCCTGCGACGGTTTCATCGACATCGGTCAGGATGGTTCCTTGGAGGAGGACCTGTGCTCCGCTTTCTCTGACGATACGCCCGAAAATGTTTCGGTAAAAGGTCTGGGTAATAGCCTCGCGTTTCTCTTCCGGGTCAGTAATTCCCTTGAGGGCTTCGAAGAACTCCTTGCGGGCATCGATTATTTCGACGGTAACGCCGAGCTTTTGAAAAAAATCTGCGACCTGTTCGGGCTCACCTTCACGCATGAGGCCGTTTTCGACGAAGATGGTTTTTAGCTGATTCCTCAGGGCTCGATGTCCGAGCATCGTAACGGTTGATGAATCGACGCCCCCGGATAGGGCATTGATGGCCATGCCATCCCCAACATGCTCCTTGATCTCTTTGACTTTTTCGTTGATGAAGTTCTCGGAATTAAGCTCCTGAGCGGTGATCTCCTTAATCATGGTCCATGCTCCTTTTCCTTGAGAGTGAAGAACGTTAATTGAAAATAATAAAAAATTTTCTAAAAAGCATTAAAAAAGATGACCAATTTTGAATCTATGGATAGAATGAGTTGGTGTAAAATTCTCCAGGCTGGTAATTATTACCATGTCCATTTATATTATGAAAAAGATATTAATGTTTGTTTTTTTTTGTCCTACACACGTTGGATTGAGGAGAAGCTGGCTTAATCAAGATGGTATAATAGTTGCATGATGCTTTATAATACGAATTCCTATTTACCATTGTAGATGCTGTTAATTCAATTATGGGGCAGGCCACATGAGATATTATGCTATCTCAAAGGGAATTGTTTAATTTTTCATATGCCTTTTTCGAAGCGTCATAAGCTCGTGATGTAAATTTTGTTTTAGCCTCAAGCATTTTCTTCAATTCAATCCATATTCTTTCGCCCCGAACGGATTTTTACTGGCCTGTCTCTCGGTCGAGAGCAGCCATCGTTGTATCATAAAGTACATGGGCTTGCTCAGGATGCTCTCCAATGCAGGTCACGCCGAATTTGCCAAATTCCGATAGAGCGCCCATCAGGTGAAAAACCACCCCCTGTTGGGAGGTACTGTCAAAATGGAGTTGATTATACACCATGGTGTCGATCAATGCGGCACTGGACCGAAGGGGAACGTTTTTCTTCGCCCTCAATCCAGCATTCAACGATGCCCTGCATCTCGGTAAATTTTTGGAGATAAGGTTCCCAAGTCTCTCCGGCCGCTTCGAAACGGATGCGGTGCGGTAATTCAGAGTTTATCGCTTGCACCAGATGACGCTCTGATGAGTTGTTTTGATCGAAGTTGTAATCGAAGATAGCGTTTCCCTCACCGGAAAAGCCTTCATTTAGCTTTATGACGGCCCGTTTCAATTGAGGATTCCGTGATGGAGTCGTGAATGGGCTGGCTGGTTACGAAAATGAGATTCGTTCGTGGCATTCGTAAAAGAATCAACAGGCAAAGCATCCGTTCTTCATAATGTTGGACGCCTGAGATTTTGGATAGGACCTCGTTATCCAATGAAGCACTCGGGATGATGATGACGGTGCGTGGGGCTACACGGTCCGGGAAAATATCACGATAAATCGGGGCAAGGAGGGTCTGTAGTTGGGCGAACTGCCGTCGTTCTTCTTCTAACTCGACCTGTGATTGAGTTGATTGGGCATTGGGATTTTCGGGCGACATATGGTTCCTCCGTTTGTTCAACGAAATGAATCATTTTTTAATCAACAGTTCTGCTAAGGAGGATACCTTTCCCAAATTTTCTCCGGTCCTGTAGAAACTTCTATTTCCAGGGACAAAAACGAACGGTTTCAATTTTTCTATATCCGGTGAATTCGTTTCGCCAAGGGTAGATTCATTCGCCTTGACATCCATGATTTCTCCTATGAACATCGTATGGAGCCCCAATTCCAGGGTATGGAGCAATTTGCACTCTATGACGAGAGGGAAATCCTCGATATAGGGAGCGTCGACGATATTGCTCTTAACAGGCTTGAGACCTGTAGTTGAAAACTTATCTGTATCCCTACCCGATACACTTCCAAAATAGGCGGTTTCTTTGGTGAATGACTCTGAAGGTATATTTACGGTAAATGCTTTCCTCTCCACAATATTGCCGTATGTATATGTTTCTTTCCTGAGAGAGATCATCACACAAGGAGGATTTGAACAACATATACCGACCCAGGCCGATGTCATCACATTTGGTTTGCCTTTTTTATCATAGGAACCAATAACCCAGACAGGTGTAGGAAGAAGGATCGTTCTCGCTCCTAAAGATTTTTTTGTTACTTTCCCATTTTGTTCAATCTCTTTATTGTCCGTCTTCATGTCCTTTTTCTGCTTCCCATGGCCCCAATGGTTGTTTCCCTCAGGGAATACCCTTCGACCTGAACCTGTCAAAAGTACTATAGCCAAGATCAAGATGATGGACCTATACCATTTCATGGCTCTCCTCCTTTTATTGGTGATCTCCATAATCCTTTCGAAATATACTCCCCATCGATCGAATTGTTGTAATGCAGTGATAATCTGTTTTATTTAATCTCGAAGAACTTATCCCTGGGTGCATTGCACACAGGGCACATGTCTGGGGGCTCACCCTCCACCGTGTTCCCACACACGGCACACACATATATTTTGCTGTCGGCCAGATCGCTGCCAGCCTGCACCGTATTCAGGGCCTTCTTGTAGAGTCCGTGATGAATCTCCTCTACCGCCAGGGCGTGTTTGAATGAGAAGATTGCAGGTTTGTTGCCCTCGTCTTCGGCCTCCTTCAGAAATTTTGGATACATCTCCTGGAACTCAAACCCTTCGCCCTCAATGGCGACCTGAAGGTTCTCACCCGTGCTTTTCACACCACCTATTACGCGCAGATGGGCGTGGGCGTGGATAGTCTCGGCTTCCGCTGCCGCACGGAAAAGCTTTGCCACCCGGGGAAAGCCATCCTGTTCTGCCTTTTTTGCAAAGGCGAGGTATTTCCGGTTTGCCTGGCTTTCGCCAGCAAACGCTTCCTGTAAGTTATCAGATGTTGCCATTTTTTAGTCTCCTTTTCGCTTTCATTTCTTCACGATTTCGAATGTGGCCATGATTCGTAGCAGAATTAATAAAACATAACCAATTTCCTATATTACTTCAAGACTTATCAATAGGAGGAAATTAATCATTTACCAATTTGGAAAAGAATCAATAAAGGCCTACTTCACTTTCGTAGCGGAACATCTCTGCTACTGCAGGCGGATTCATACCCTCACATATGCTGTTACAACTGGCGAGCATGTAATTTCCGCCATCTGCTCCCTGAACACTCGTTCTCGCGGTTTCATCATTTTTAAAATACACAATGTTCAAATCAAAATCAACTTTATGTATTCTTATTGTTGACATTTTAGGAATTATTTTCGTGTAGTTTATCCACGGATTGAGTGAGGTGGTCAAGGGGAAAAAGGCGGAGACATCGAAGGAAATTTTTCCTAGTTCAATCCCAGATATTTACGGATATGTTTAACAAGTTGGTTGTCGATTTCGGTATGACGAGGGACAGGTTGTTTGAGACCGTTATTCGGATTTAAATAAATATCATGATTGGCTCCAAAGCGATGCAAAACACATCCTTCTTTTTTTAATTGACGGATGAATGGCTTGCGTTTCATATGGCTATGGACTTGGTATGATGTTCTGAAGGCACATCCTCAAGAACCATCATTCGATAGGCATCCTTTAAGTTCTGCTCCAACTCCTCCAGTGATTTTCCTTGTGTCATGATTTCTGGATGCTCTAGAAGTTTCCCAAGCCAAAACATATCGCTCTTCCAATAAATCATCGTCATTTTAGCCGGCATCGGATGCCTCCATATTTTACTTGTTCGCTGTAAAATACAATATTATCCAAAAAAATCAAAATATTTTTGTTAATATTTGGATCGCAGTGTTTCCAGGGTGGTTTTATTTTAGATGATTTGGTTTCCTTCCGGTGTAAATATCGGTGCCACATTATAGCCTGATTGGTCTGTCACTAAACGTTGATTCTGCCCATCGAAATCCATTATGAAAATCGCATAGTTGAACAAATTCATAAGATCTCCACCGGTAATCGCATTTTCATCTATTTTATCCAGTCGGGACCGTCCAGGGCAGATATCGCCCGTAGTTCGGCAGGAGGACTCAATTGAAGCCTTATTGTCTTATCCAGGGAAGCGGCAAGCCATCTCTTTACTTCTGTCGGTTTTCCAAGTAGCGATAGGATCTCTCTATCCACCTCCCTGTTTGACTCCGTATCGCCACAGAAGACCCTCAGAGTATTGGTTACAATTTCCATCCGGCCGAGAATGGGCAGCAGAGTGATGTTCCTGCCACATGCCGCAAAGGGTGTCTCCGGATCGAGCCTCCCTCCAATCGCATCGAGAACAATTTGAAGATTCTCCACAAAATTCCAGTGGCATGGCCAGAGCATGTCTATTGCCAGGCCTAACGAGAGCTCTGCCTCATTCCCATTTTCGTGGTCATGAATGATCGTCCGAACGGTGGCAAGCCAGAAATCTTCGTGTTCCTTGTAGTGTTCGGGGCACTGGCTACGGTAAAGAGAATCATACTCGCCGCCACTGAGGAGAATCCAACCGTACTGAGCCGTTGGGTCATTGAGGGACTGTGGCCAATGGATGGAACCGCGGATTTTCTCAATCACTCTTTGGACCTGCCACTCCTTCAACGGCGAACGCGCCCCGAGTGCGGCAAGCATTCGAGAAGCCGGAATGTGTCCCACAGGCACATCGACAGATGCTCCCGGACGTCCCACACACCACGCCATGAGGGCGGTACAGGCTTTTTGCCATATTGCTTCAGCAGGATGGCACTGACCTGGCTGGCGGGTACCCAGCCCCTTATTTGTCTCTTCGGCGGCGATCGCTTCGATGATGTTGTCGATCCATCGCTCGGCCTTGTGATGGCAGAGTTCGATACTTGTGATGAGCTCGCGAATTCTCGACACCTTGGGGGAAAGGGGTGCGATATGATCCTCCATCCTGTCGATTTTCAGCATTTCGGAATCTGGTTCCAAGGCGCAGTTGCGCCACCATGCTCTGCAGGATTGTGTCATTTTTGTTCTATTAACTCCTCTCGAATGTCGTGTAATTTGAAAAAGAAATGTTACGGATCCTTAGTGTGTAATTATATCAATACGAGGGCATAAAATTTTAGACAGGATTAACAAGATAAACAGGATATTAGTTATCTTGTTAATCCTGTTATCCTGTCTAATGTCTTTCCGGATAATAAAAGCGACTGGGGGTAAGGCCCTTAGACCTCTCGACAAGACGCTTGGCGACTCATCCCAGACGCTTTATTTTTTTGATTTGTTTTGGATACTTAATTATAACAATTAAATATTGTAATGTCAATACCCAATTTTTACATATTACGAACATGATACAAAAATTGTTCCATTTTTTTACACATAAGGATTTGGGTTAGTTATCGACCCACGAGGATTCTCCCTTGAAACTTGCTGCGAGTGACAGCTTGCGATCCTCGGGAAGCCATGATGATTCTATGCCGAGGAGTATCAGGCGGCAAATATCCTTGCGCGTGAAGCCGCACTCTTCCACCAGAAGGCGGTACTCGTCCGCCAGCGAAGTGCCAAACATCTTAGGATCATCAGTATTCACGCTGATGATAAAACCGCTGTCGAAATACGTCCGTATGGGGTGTTCTGCGATGCTGTTGACAATACCCGTCCGGACATTCGACATCGGACAGAGCTCGAGAGGAATGCCGTGTTTGGCAATGTAGTCCATGAGATCAGGATCTTCGTGAGCTCTGGTTCCGTGGCCAATTCTGTCAACATGAAGGTGATTGATAGCGTCCCAAATGCTCCGGGGGCCCGAAGCTTCGCCAGCATGGGCGTTGGTGTGAAAGCCCATCCGGCGTGCTTCTCGATACAACGATTCGAATGGCTCCGGAGGAAACTCATGTTCCGACCCTCCGATGCCGATACCGACAACTCCGAGGTCTTTGACGTCGTCCAATTCCCTCAACGTCGCCATTTCGGATTCCGGCCCGTAGTCTCGGACGAGATCCACAACGAGGGCAATCTCGATCTCCGGCACTCCGGACAATCCTGTCCTGACCGCACGGGTGAGTTCCTGGACCTCGAGTCCATGCCGGACGAAGAGGGACGGCGAGAAGAACAACTCCGCGTAGCGAATATTCTGACCCGCCATATCCCGGGCGGTGAGCTCGGCAATGTGAGAGAAGTCTTCGTACTCGCGCAGGAACCGATTCTTCCATGACCACGTCTCGATGAACTGGGGAAAATCCCTGTACTCGAAACGTTTCGTGAGTGCTGTGATGTCTGGCACAGACGGATCGCCACCGTACTTCTGAATAAGATCGAACAGTGCTCCATGGGGTATGGCCCCCTCAAGATGGACGTGCAGTTCAACCTTCGGTAATTGGTCGTACCATGTCATTGAGGACTTCTACTCGTTTACGCTACTTCACTATTAATGAAAATGGCTTCCTGTCCTTCTTACAGATGATCTGTATCGTATTCCGGCCCGATACCGCAACAAAAAGGATGCTTCCCCCGGGCTCAACCCACTGCCCGGTCATAAAAAAGTTACGGAGCTTAGGCAAGGTCTTGCTCATACGCATTCCAAATGTTTTTGTGCTAATGTTCCAGCCCTCAAAGCTGGCTTTCCAGACCCCCGTATATCGTTCGTACGTACGGGGTGTGGCCACATCCCGCATCTCCACTTGCCCTGCCAGGCCTGGAATGCGCTGGTCAAGCAATTTAACAATAGTATCTGCGATTTTTTCCTTTTCTGCTTTATAGCGCTCAGGTTCTTTTCCCAGCGATTTCCAGTAATCATAATTGGTTGGGAACCAGGTTATGATCAGGGTTTTACCGGCTGGTGCCAAAGTTGGATCAAAGTTATAGCAGCGTACCCCCTTCAAGAATGACAATTCTTTACCGGCGATGTCTACCGGTTTTTCCAGCAGATAGTTGGTCCCGAAGGGAGTTGAAGGAAGGTCATCAAAGGAGCGGTTTACACCTAAGGCTACATGAACTAAAGGCGGAAAGAGAGGCAGATTATCATAATATCCTTTAATCTTAGCATTTATATATTTACCTTCCAGCATATCGAAAATCGTTGAATGGCCATCGGCGGCAGACACCACATAATCTGCGCGGTGTTCATCTCCGTTCTCCAGCAGGATTCCAACGGCTTGCTCGTTTTCCACTATTATCCGTCTCACTTTCGAACCGTACTGAATTGTGCCCCCCAAATCCGTATAGCGCCTCTCAATGGCTTGTGAAAATTCCTGCGAAGCACCGATGGGATATCCAATGGAATTCGTAGCATTTTGAGCTAACGGCAGAACTGCGCATATCGCCGGGAAGTAGTCTTCCTCGGGTCCAAAACACATGGGAATGATTTTCTTCAGGAAGGGATTCTGAAAACGATTCGCAAAATCGCCCAGGGACATTCCCTTCCACTTCATGAAGGTTCGCATATAGGGCAGCATTCCTAACATCATCTTCATGCCCTGGATGGGACCCATCAGTTCAGGGGCCTTATCTAAAGGCATTTCGAAATCGATGAATTTCCGGATAGCCCTGATAAAATCCGCGATGACATTTACATCTTCCGGGGCCAGCTCTTTCATGTGTTGTTCGAGGCGGTCAATATCTTTATAAACAATGAAGGTTTTGCCGTCAGGTTCTACTACCCGCGCGTATTCATCAAAATAAACTATCTCCCGTCCCTGTACCGCACCGAGTTCCTCCCATATACGGTAATGGCTCGAACCGGGTTTGGCACCCATCATCCAATGGATGCAGCCGTTTATGGTGTATCCTTTCCTTTTCCAGGAGGTACATAATCCGCCGGCCTTATCGTGCATTTCAAAGATGCGGGTACGATAATCGTTCATCTGCCCATAGCAACCGGTGGATAGTCCCGAGATACCGGCTCCGATAATGATTATTGTTTTATCAGCCATGTTTTCTCCTATCAATAAATTTTAAAATTGGTGGATCTGCCCAGGGACTGATTTTACTCGTCGACGGGTGACTTGGAAACATTAAACTTACCCATTGCGTGTGGCACGTGCCTTCAACCTTGTGCCCCAATTTGATTGGGTATTGATTGGGGGGCACGTGCCACACGTGTTTCATTTATTAAAAAAGGTATTTTCTTAAAAGATCCCTTCCTTTGAGGATTTCATCTCTTCCACTGGATTCAATCCCATACCATCCTTTATAGCCTGAATTCCTGCATAAATTGATCATCCTGGCCGTCAGTTCTTCAGTCGGCTGGTTGCGGTATGACATCCCCACAGCCCAGGGTAGCATTTTTTCGAGATAGTTATAATTATCAAAACTGTCACTCGGGCGCCGCCAGTCAGGATATGTGCCGAAATAAAGGTTATTCACCTTCTTCATCAAGGTCGCCATCCAGTCGGCATCGTTGGATAGACCTCCGTGATTTTCAATGCAGATGCTTATCTTTGCCTGCATGGCGTATTCCAACAACATATGATACGATTCTGCTGCCCACTTGAGCGCCTCCTCCTTATCCACATCTTTCGGTCCTCGGCAATTGGTACGGATGGCACAACAACCTAGATAATGGGCAATATCAATCCATTTTTTATGGTTGATCACAAATTGTTTTCTCAATTCCCTCGTAGGTTCGCAACCATCTCCTTCTGCATCCACCATGATCAGCACCATTTTCACCCCATGGTCATGTGCATTTTTTTTCAGTTGATTGAGGTAATCTACTGTTGGCACTTCAAAGAGTGTATTCACAAATTCAATCCCATTGAATCCAAAGTCTTCTCGTGCGATACGAGGGAAATCAAGGTTTTTCCATTTCCCATCCCTTATTTCCTGCACCAGCGCCCACTGGGCCAGTGATACATCATCATACGTCATCCGTGGTGTTGCAATGGCTCTTGAATTTTTCGTCAAAACAGGTGCAACCACACCGGCCGCAGCCAGTAAGACGGATTTTTTTATAAAATCCCTTCTTGATTGGTGATTTTTCTTTTTACCCATTTGGCGACTCCTTATTTATAGTTCCCAGCCCTTTCGATATTCCCGCGTGAGGTATTTGTTGGCTGCCTCATCATTGGTAATTTTCATATTTATAGAGTCATAGTCCACTTTTTTCCCGGCCCGCAAAGCCACGGCGGCCAGGTTTATCGCCTCGGTTACGGTCCCGGCATAAATAAAGCTACCCGGCGACTCCTCATCATTTTTGATCGCAGCCGCCCAGGTGTTTGAACGTCTTCCACGTTCTCTTTGCGGCGGGTCTTTCTCTCCCTCATAGGCTTTCATGAGCCGGGATGGTATAATCTCCGGCTGTTCGCCTCGGAATCCGGCAAGGATCTTTCCTTTATCCCCGACAAACATCATCCCTTCATCCGGCATATCCCGGTTGTCCTCCTTGAGTTCCTCGGGAATGAATGGTTTCATCCCACCGTCATACCAGTAGAGATTAAAAGCCGGCAGTTTTTGCTGTTCCGGAAAGTTCAACTGGATCAAGCTGGATAATGGGAAAGACACATCATTTTCAAGCCATTTGTAGGTATTGCCATCGACATAACGATGCGTGGTGCCGTACGCCTTGGCACTGACGGGAGGCTTATCGATACCAAAGGATCTGAACAACGGGAACAGGCTGTAATGCCCCATATCCGCAATACTGCCGCCACCGAAATCATACCACCCGCGAAATACATTATGTGTATAGTGAGGATGATAGGGCGTATCAGGAACCGGTCCTAGCCATAATTCCCAATTAAAGCCTTCCGGAACAGGAGGTGTATCCTTTGGCTTGGCGGGCCACTGTTCCCATACAGGTCTGTATGACCAGTTGTGTATCTCTTTTAACTTACCGATCACACCATCGTTGATCCATTTCAGGATAAAATCATATTCAGGTCTTTTACTCCATGCCAGTAAGTGGGTCTTTACTTTTGATTTTTTAGCTATTTCAATGGCGATTTTTCCTTCCGATATCCGGTTGGCTATGGGTTTGTGGGTTATCACATGTTTACCTTTTTTCATGGCGGCAATAGCAAGATACGCATGGTGATGGTCCGGCGTCATGATTTTTACGGCATCGATATCCTTTTCCTTATCGAGCAATTCACGGTAATCCTCGTAAGAACTACATCCCTTGTATTCACCGGAAGGTTTGTTTTTCCCATAGAATTTTTCCACAAATTCTTTGCCGATGTCCCTGCCACCGGGGATACCTTGATAACGTGCCCCCCAATCCGGCTCCTCCAATGTTCTGCGAATCAGATTTCGGATCCCTTCGGGAGACCAGTCAAGATAATCCGTGGTGAATTTATTCGGATCACACACCGATACAACCTGAACCTCCGGATTCTCCAGCATGCCCGGCATTTCTCTCAATCCCTGTGTGCCGCATCCTATGTTGGCAATGGTGATTTTATCTGAAGGAGGGATATAGCCAGTGCCTCCCAAAACATGTCTGGGCACCACGGAAATAGTGGCTGCCGTGGCCGCAGCTGTAGTGATGAATTTTCTACGATTCATCATGCTCTTTGATTTACGGATAGGAAATTTGGATTCCATCGATAATTTCTCCTTTTTTAGATAGTCCACTTGTTTGATAACCTGTCAACTGTCATGAAAAAATATATCATTCTTTTTTGACTTCAACTCTTCAATGTCTGAGATGTTGTCTCGTATATTCAATTGCATCACATTTGAAAGGGGCAATAGCTGACAACGAAAAACATGAAAAGTCTTAGATTCATGGATTGTCATTGTTTTCCGTCAAATTTTTACACATAACATCAAGGCTCACCGCGCGCGGCTAACCGTGAAACATCCCAAAGCTGCTTTAGGAACCGTCCGACTGGCTGACTCTGTCCGCACAAGTTGAAGCACTCGCAAACCGACGGGTGACCTGGAAACATCGAACTTACCAATTGCGTGTGGAACGTGCCCCCGGATCGAGCCCGGGACAGGCTTCAGGCCGTGCCAATTGTTCTAACCTGGATTAATAATATCAAATTCATTTACATCCATTATTTCATCAAAAAAGGGTTATCAGAATCATCAGGAACCTGGCCCTCCTTATATCTTCTGGCTCTTGCTGATGAACACTTCCAATCTTCCGGATTTTCCACTAAATCTGCACGAAATAAAGCTATCATTATAAAGGTTGATGTCTTCGGCACGGTCTGAAGGCATGTGCCGCACGTGTTTCATTTATTATTATCACAACTTGTACGGGACACCCGACGAATGGAATCAATAAAATTTAAATATACTTCACGCCCTTGTTCTGTGATTAGGACGAGCAAAATAGAAACAAGGAAACCAATAATTGTTATTATTGATAATATAATATCCATAATTTTAAATACAAGATCCTGGTGCGCAGGAATAATTCTCTAAGTTTTCAGCAAGTTTATTGAAGTTCGCATTAGATATTTTAGAGATCGCTTCTGAATAATTCGGATTAACTTTCATTTTCAATGAGGAATTAATTTTTTTCATTTTTTCATATCGCTCTTGGGCAGAGTTATAACATTTATTAAAAAGCACATCTAATATTTCATATAACAGATCAATTGTATCACATTCCCTTAATCTATCTGCTATTTGCCATGATAATTTCCACATTTTATTTCTAACCTCTTTATTAAATTCCTCTTTTCTTTTTTCAGCAATAACAATATCGTCATAGTGACTATAGATTTCCATAAATTTCATATACACAAAGAAGGTCGTTTCTTCTTCTTTTTTCTTTAACTCATTTTTTATTTGTGTTTTATTTGATATCCAGATAGAGATGATACTCAATAAAATACCACTTAGGACGCCAATTGCCCATTCAAATATATCCATCTTTCACTCCCATCTTTAGACATATAACACGAGCGTCACCCAGAGCCAGCTTTTTCGGCGATCGTGTGCACGCTATGGTTAGCAGTGTCTTGGTCTGGATTCGAAAAACCATCATTGTTTTCGCCACTTACCTGAGTAGCCCCTAAGGACGTCGGCGAATCGTCTTAGAGACACCGCAGTTCTGGGACAGAGCCACTTCCAATTGGGATCGCCGTACTTCCTACCCGGGGAAACCAGATTGCCTATCTCATCAGACAACTGTTCGATAAAGTCGTGATCTTCTAAAGTCAGTTTGACATTGATTGAACTGTAGCCACTTTCGGCTTGTACTTTGCCGCCTTTTGACTCAACCAGTGCTTTGATCCTGGGACTTGGTGGAGCGTTATTGGTTAGGTCAAGTTCGAAGTTTGTGTCGTCAATGACCCTTACAAAGACCCCACAAAACTGATCATGGTTATCATGCTCCGTCTGGTCATCGATCTTGAAGGGGTAATCTTTGTTTATGTCCTTTATTCTCTTGTCACCAAAACCGCCATATTGGTTGAAGAGATATCTCTTGATTTTGTTCATGATGCCTCCTCTTTTGTACTGCTAATCCAAGATTCTGACGCATCCTCCCCCCCTAGTCAATACCCTGGTTGGGAGCTTCGTATTGGGAAAGGATGCATGATTCTAATTTTAATAATTTCTTTTAATTATTTTCAATATCCGTTGTTGAAAGGAAGCACGCTTTCAACTTATATGCTTGCATCTAATATTAGATACTAATTTCAACGGCATTTACTATTATACTCATCCGCGATATTCTTACTCGTTCATCTGCGTTGCGGACAGCGGTAAGCGTCCAAAGCCGAATGTAAATGAAAGAACGAAACGTTGCTGGCGCGTCCATCAGCAAATTAGTCCAAGGTTGTTCACAGCATCTCAAGGTCCAAAGTAATTACAGAATGATCATTGCCCGGGACAGGCTTCAGGCCGTGCCAATTGGTCTAACCGGGATTCTATTATCCTATAACCCGGATGAATAATATCAAATTCATTCACATCCATTATTTCATCAAAAAAAGGTTATCAGAATCATCAGGAACCAGGCCCTCTTTATATCTTCTACCTCTTGCTGATGACCACTTCCAATCTTCCGGATTTTCCACTAGTTAATGATAATTATCCATTGTCACCAAAACCATAAAGGATGGAATATATTTTGCATATTTAATTGTATATACAAAATAGTTGACATTTTCATTTTTTATATATATATTTATTCCAATAAGTTTGCGTAAAGCGAATAAAAGAGAGAGCAAATATTATGAAAAAGAATCCTAAAAATATTCCAAACGACATTTGGAGAGATGTGGAATCTCCGCCACTTTCTGACGAAATGCTTTCTCGAATGAAATCAGTGAAAGAAAGACATCCTAATATTCCGAAACGAGTACGTGGACCACAAAAAGTCCCTCTAAAAGTGCCTGTTTCCATTCGACTCAGTCCAGATGTTGTGGAATATTTCAAATCGCAAGGCAAAGGCTGGCAAACCAAGATTAACAATATCCTCCATAATTATATAAAGAATGATAAGTCTACCGTTATGCGCTAACGGTGGGCATGAGTGCGTTGGGAAAAGCTAAGAAGAACTTTGAAAAAGGGGAGATTTTTGAGGACAGCCAGGAAAAGTAAAAACGCACCAGCTTTTCCCAGTCCATCTCAATGCCCTTGTTCGGCAATTCTTTTTTCTCTTTTTTTAATTATGGGAATCAATGATCGCAAGGCGTCATTTACAGTATCGTGATCGGGGAAAAATTCAGCTACATCAGAATCAATTAAAACTACATTTGTCCCTTCAGCATATCTTTTTGCATGCTTTCCCCTAACTCCCTTGCTAAAATCATACTCTTCCAGCATATCTGAATCATTATTCATTACTTTCATAATTATTCCTTTCTTTCTTAGTGACTTTCCTAGCACTTATTATTCGGATATTATACCCTCTTGCGGTATGAACCACAACCAATAATCTATTCTTGTGCGAACTTCCAATTTGAACCATTCGACCCTCACCCGTTGAGTGTAAAGGATCATCTATAGTTAAGGATAAAGGATCGCGAAATACCGTACTTGCTTCCTCAAAAGAAACACCGTGTTTTTCAATATTAATTTCAGCCTTTTTGGGATTCCATTCAAAGGTAAGCATTTGTTCTCCATTAATTTATTATGCCTAACCCCTAAACCCCGCAGTAAGCGTTATCCGCAATCACGAAGGTAGCGGGGCATGAAATTGGAAGCCAGGGAAACCTGTAAAGGTCCTTTTCAATGTTTAACATTTTTAAAAGGAGGTTTCCCAATGCTTCAAGAAAATATAACCGATTTTTTAGACGCATGCAAACAAAATAACTTTCCTACAAAGTCTCTCCAATCTTTATCTATAAGACTTCGTGAATTCGATACGTTCTTCCCATCCACTGCCTTGAGCTATGTCTCTTTAATCCGTTACGAACATCTCATGGATTTTGTATCATCCAACGGGTGACCTGGAAACATCGAACTTACCAATTACGTGTGGCCGTGCCAATTGGTCTAACCGGGTATCTATCATCCTCTAACCTGGATCAATAACATCAAATTCATTGACATCCATTATTTCATCAAAACAGGTATATCAGAATCATCAGGAACCAGGCCTTCCTTATACCTTCTGGCTCTTGCCGATGATAGCTCTTCGATGAAGAATGTGCAGCATTTTTTTCTCTGTATTATTTTTGATTGGTCAGTCATAATAAAGCTATCATGATAAAGGTCGATGTCTTCGGCACGGCCTGAAGGCATGCCCTCAACCTTGTTCCCAACTTGATTGGGTATTGATTGGGGGGCACGTGCCACACGTGTTTCATTTATTATTGTCACAACT
>Ga0114922_10001353_pt1 | contig 23377 bp, 16 predicted proteins | sample AartaG_FD_100975 | JGI IMG/M metagenome (GOLD analysis project Ga0114922, IMG submission 100975) | Deep subsurface microbial communities from Aarhus Bay to uncover new lineages of life (NeLLi) - Aarhus_00045 metaG | ecosystem: Environmental > Aquatic > Marine > Oceanic > Sediment | place... | reverse complement strand
CGCCCCTACAGGGCGCGCTGCTGTGGCGGACCACGATACCCAAGGCTCACGCCTTGGGCTAACAATGTTACGCCTCTGTCGCCGACGCGCCATAGCCGCTAAGGCGACGGCACGCGAGGCTAAGGAACCGCACGGCAGAACAAGCCTGCAACGCCGAGCACCCGCCCAGTCCATCCCCCATCCTTGACTTTTCCCCGCCACGGTCGTAGAATCAGCACTATGATCAGCGGCCCCTACAGGTTTTTCATTCCCGGCGTTTCGGAGCACGACCGCGTCCGTGTGGGCAAGGACGGAACCCACCACATGATCCGCGTGCTGCGAATGAAATGCGGCGATGAACTGATCGCCTTCGACGGGCAGGGCGTCGAGTGCCGGTGTCGCATTGTGGAAGCGGCGAGCCATTGCGTGGTCGTTGAGATGCTCGAACGCCGCGAAGTCAGCCGCGAGCCCGCCGTTGAGGTGACCCTCGCCATCGCCGCCGCAAAGACAAAAGCGATGGATCTGATCGTCCGGAAGTGCACGGAGCTGGGTCTGTCGCGGCTGACCCCGTTTCATTCCAGCCGCAGCGTTGCGAAGATCAAGGATGCCTCGAAGATCGAAAAATGGCGGAGAACCGCGCTCGCAATGATCGTGTACCATTATTCGGATTGAGAGGACGGGAATAGAAGAAGGGAATGTTCCGGGGAAGCGTTTTGGGAAAAAGGTGCGTGTTTAGCGTGCACAGACGGAATCTGTTTCGGGCTTGCCTCTTCAGCATGTAGGGGCGGCCCCGCCTGCAGAGGCCTCCGCCGAAGCTTCGGCCCCCGCAAAGGCGGAAGCCTTGCGGCGGACAGGTCGCGAGCCGCCCTTGAGCCCGATCCGCCGCCGGAAGCCTCCGGCGGACAGGAGGGCGATAGTCTGTAGCCACGGGCGTCAGCCCGTGGAAAACGATCGCCTAAAACCGCAGAGCCCCCACAGGGGGCGCCAGAACGGCTGCCTGAGAGGGCGGGACCGCTTAAGAAAGCGGCGCGACGACGAGGACGACGTCCGCCAAGAGGCGGGGCGACGACGAGGACGATTGGAGGCGCTACGCGCAGTTAATTTGGCGCGATAAACGCCTCTGCTGCCTACGCTAAACACATACGAATAGAGTTTCCCCAGGTCCATTCAAAAACTTTTCGGCTGAGGAGCAAACAATCATGCTTACGATGATCACTCTGACCGTTGCCGAATCGAAGCGCCTGATTGCGAAGGGTGTGCGGGCGATCGATTACGTCGACCGCGCCCTCGAAGAAGGAATCGTGGCGGTGTCCAAGGGCACAACCAATGCCTACATCGCCGAAGAATTGCTCGGCAAGAAGATCGACAAGACGCGCTACGTTCTCGGCCGCACGTTCCCTCATGACAGCCAGCCGTTCCAGGTGGACGGCTCCCTGCCGGACGTCGTGGTCCGCGAGGGGGACGTAATCGAAGACCTCGCCGCTGTCGACGCCGCAAAGGAGATGGGCCCGGGCGACGTATTCATCAAGGGAGCCAACGCCATCAACCCCGCCCTCGGCCAGGCCGGGCTGCTGATCGGGCATCCCACGGGCGGCACGATGGGCGCGGCGCTGGGTATTCTCACGTCGAGGCGCGTGCATCTGCTGGTTCCCGCGGGGCTGGAGAAGACGGTGCCGGTGGACCTCGAGCGGGTGGCGGAGCGAATCAAGAACGAGCCGGGCCGCGATCCGATCCACGGACTGTGGGCTTTCACCGGGCACATCTTCACCGAGGCCGACGCCCTCCGCGAGCTGACAGGCGTGGAGGCAATCCCCGTGGCGGCCGGCGGCATAGGCGGCGCCGAAGGCGCAATATGGCTGATGCTGTCGGGCTCGGCACAACAGCTCGACGAAACAATCGCCATCCTCGATGAAGTGTGGGGCGAGCCGGCGTTTGGGGCTGAATGAAGATTTCATCGCGATGGGAGCTTTCTGGGCGGACGCAGCACCGAGCTTTAGCGGGGACAAGGAGAAGAAGACGTGACCAAGACACAAATGGGGGAGTACGTAGTTGGGGCCTACTTGCGCATCGTAGAAGGATGCAACTTTATCGACTACAACGTACGGCCCCCCGGTGGGGGACTCGCCGGTCTCAATGAACTGGACGTTATCGGACTGGATTTCAGTAACAAGAAAGCGTTTCTCTGTGAAGTCACTACGCATATAGGTGGGCTGCTGTACAAGGACAACCGCACAACAATCGAGAGAGTGAGGAAGAAGTTCGCCAGACAGAAGCAGTACGCCCAACGGTATCTTTCGGACTTTCCCGAAAGGGTCTTCATGTTCTGGTCACCCGTTGTGCCTGTAGGTTACCTGACGGAACATCTCGAGAAGATCAAGGGCCTGGAGTTGATCATTAACAGAAGTTACGCTGAATGCATGGACGAGCTCAGGTCCTTCGCCAAACAGAAAACAAACGACGAGGGAAATCCTTTCTTTCGGGTCTTACAGATACTGGAGCACTTGAGACGATAACATGTCAAGACTTCCCGCCCGGGATCTCACCTGCGGCCGCAAGCGCTTTGGCTCTATCTGCGGCCGCCTTCTCCGCTGCTCCGAGACCATCCTCATATCCTCAGCCGGCCTGGCAGAATAGGCATGAACAAGGAAGGGACCCTCACGCACGCCCGAAGAGCGCTGTCGTGGCTGGAAGAATAGAGAAGAAGCCGTGTCGCCTCCGGCCGCTTCACGCTACAATCATATCTCCCCACGAGTAGTCAGCAAACGAACAGCGCACGTGCAACCAGGCGGATGAGATCAGTGTTTTCGCTCATATCGCGGGCAGGTGCTCCATGCGAGTTCACACGCAGAGGCGCGGCGCGTGAGTATGAATATAGGGACCTCCGCAAAGGCGATCCGGACGGTTGTTCTGCCGTGCGGTTCCTGAGCCTCGCAGAGGCGTAACATTGTTAGCCCAAGGCGTGAGCCTTGGGTATCGTGGTCCGCCACCGCAGCGCGCCCTGTAGGGGCGCAACCCGTGGGGGCTTCGCGTCGGCTATGACTTTTGAGTTGCGCCCCTGCGGGGCGCATGTTTTTTCTTCTCCCGTGTTCCCAAGGGCTCACGCCTTGGGCTAACAATGTTTCATCCCCTTTGGGGATTCCTGCGAAGCCCATAGAACGCGGGCTCTACACTCTAAACATGTACGGGCGTGACCGCAGCGCCCCACTACTATACGTCTGAGGAGGCAAGAGAATGTGACAGGAAAAACTTCGACAAAGGCGACCGCGCCTCTCAGGCTGTTACACCAGGCCGCGCCGGCTGCCGGCACGGCCGTGAAAAGTTTCTGAAGGGGGGCGTGGGGGGAAACTCTTTCCAAAGAGTTTCCCTCCCACAATCATAATTCCCCACGAGTAGTCGGCCTCGTCGGGGAAAACTGCGACCGCGCCTCTCAAGCCGTCCCTTCGACGGACACCTTGTCCCACTCTTCAAACACGGCCCGGACGTTTTCGGGCCGGGCGGCCGGGCCGAACTCGCATTGCGCGATGACGCCGCCCGCGGGGTCATACAGGGCGTCGGCTACGCGGCGCACCGCCCGGCGGGCGTCTTCTACGTCCGGCGAAGGCAGCACGTGCTGGCGGTCGATCTCGCCCCAGAACGTTATCCTGCCCTTGAAACGCCGACCGATCTCCTCGATGTCCATGCAGAAAAGCTGGCTGTTTACGGCGTCGATCCCGATCTCGATCAGGTCCTCGTAGATCTCGAAGATGTGCCCATCGGAGTGCATGAAGATCTTTTTGCCGCCGCTGTGCGCGATGTCGGCGTAATCTTTGTAGAGGGGTTTGAACAGCTCGCGCCAGAGCGGCGGCGGGATCTGCAGGGCATCCTGCGTGCCCCAGTCGTCCATGAACGTGAGGCCGTCGACGTCGGTCCGGGCCCATATTTCGAGTTCTTTCACGTAGTACTCGTGCACCATGTCGCGCAGCGTGAAAAACTCCTTCGGCTGGTCCATCACATCGATGTAGCTGTTGGCACTTCCGCGGAGGAATTGCATTCGCTCCCAAGGGCGCGGGCAACATCCCCCGCGCAGATACTTGTCCGAGCGCGCGCAGCTTTCGTTCACCTTCTCCATCCCCTTGCCGAGCAATTCGTAGGGCGGCTTCACCTTGTTGATGTCTGACCATCGTGGAACGAGCGGCTCCTTGACCTGGCCGACCACGCCGTCCTGCACGTTGAGGAACGTGCAGCCCCATTCGTCTACGAACGCCCCCGCCTTGCATTCGTCTCCCTTCATGCGATCCGACTTCGGCGGGTGATATTCGGGCCCGCCGAAATCGCCGGGAAATTCCTTGCCAATCGCTTCCGCGGCGCCCGGGTGTGCGATATTGGCGATGGGCAGGGTCCACAGGTCGCGCGGCACCCGCTCGGGGTGTTCGAAGTTGAGGGTTCGCTTTATGATCTCTCGTGACGTCATGGCATCCTCTACCTTAAATTCCTTGCAAGAGGTAGATTACCCTCTTGCCCTTCAAACTTACAGAGAGTGATGAAGGGTCGGAGTGCTCACAGCGGATGTTCCATTCTGTTTGGCCGGCATGTACCTTGCGGAACAGCCGGTCCTCGACCGCCGGCTGATTCTTGTACCCGCGCACCGCGTTGGCGCCGCCTGCGAGCACATTCGATATTGCTTCTGCCGAACACTTCTATGAGGGGCAAAATGCGTCGGGATTTGGCTCTGTCCTTTCTTGAATGCTATGCCAAGGAGATGGCTGGACACCGCTTCCTATAGTGGGCTCCCTTGTAGGATCTCAAAAGGTATTCCAGCCAACAGTCGAGGTCGCACGCGGTCAGCTTGAAGGCAGCCTTCAATGATTCGTCGCCGTATTCGGCAACCACTCGCTTTACGAATGCAGGACTGATGGAATCTGAGCGGATGAACCCGCGAATTGCCTCCTGCTCATCGTCGGTCAGATTTCGGCCGTTGCGTCGTAAACCCGAGACAAGGAAGTCGAAGCCTTCCATGATCTCCTTGCCCTCGTCAGGATTGAGGAAAACACCAATTCCCTCCGAGGACTCAAGAAGATCCTTCGGAAGCGAGATGTTGGGAAGCCCCTTCCGTAGGCCATGCTTCTGTATTACTTCTTTGAGAAGTGCTTCGGGCTTGGATTCATTAATGTTGCGTGCTTCCTTCTCCCAATCGACCGCCATAGACAGGCCGTCCGGATAGACCTCAAGGTCGGTCCCGTAAAACGCCAGCGCTCCTGCGTGGACCTCGTCCATTACCTTCCTGACCTTTTGCTCGTATTCGTCGTCGTAACGACAGACGACATGCGGCATCTTTCGCCCCCACTCATGCTTCAGGTCAGCGATAAAGGCCTTCGTGGGGTGATTGTATGTGCGTTGACTACCTGACCAATACCATTCTCCCCGGTACGGTACAAGGCTGCCTATGGCGAGCTGCCCGGTCTTGAATAGCTTGCGCTGGGCATTCATGCGAACCAGGTACTGTTTGTTGGTGATGACATTCTGAACGCGTATAACCTGCTTGTTTGACGATAGGACTTTGAATGGGGCAAGATGCCGGTACCGCCACCTGAGCAGGTCTCTTCGCTCATCTTCTTTCAGCTCAAGCACGTAAGCGAGAAGGTCAATCACGCCCAATCCTGATAACCGGGTGCATTCCTGGCAGAGGAAGTCGTCAGTGTTCTCAATAGTGTCCTGCCCGCCACACTCACGAGCCATGTATGACCAGTGGAAGAGGCGGAAAAGGAACGACTGCATTCCAAGCCATCCGAGCTTCTTCTTAACGTCCCACCCGTACGTATTCGGTGCCGCCAGGAACTCCTTAACGCCTGAGTCCATCGGCATCTGCGGAATCTTTCCTGCAAGAAACTCATGCGCGACGTGGGCCATGTGCGTCAGCGCATGATCATTCGGAGCGATCACCTGTTCGTCGAGCAGCTCGGAACAGATCACCCACAGAAGATGTTGAACTCGGTGGATGTGGATGCCCGTCGGGCCACAATCTGTCGCATAGGGCGCAGTGAGGGGGAGAGGCGCTCCAAAGAGTTCATGGTTGCAGCGTTCGTAGGCGTCCCACATGCCGGTACAGCAGTGAATGTCGAAAGCGAAGTCGACGAGTATTTCCGCGATGATTTGCAGCGGCTCGTCACCCAGATTTAGAGTTGGGGAGGCGTACTCGCCTTGTGCTGCTGAAAGCAAGCGCGTAAGATCAGCTGCCAATTCCGGCAGAAGAGCGTCGTTTTCTCGGCTGTAGCCATCAGGAGCGTATTCATACGAATTCATTGATCCTCCACGTAGTGTGCCTTGCTATCCCTGCGTATGAGTCACATACAGCATTTTTTGTATTTTTTACCGCTGCCGCACGGGCAGGGATCGTTCCGCCCAACCTTGGCGGTCGCCTCCGATGGAGATGGCGCCGGCAAGGGCGCGTGATCTCCGAGATGCTCCAGTGCGTCAAGCGGAAGCCCTTCTTCTCCGAATGTTGTCTTATGCTTTACCTGCATCGATCTCTCTCCTGTTCGGCGGACCTCTGTCGTAAGGGTATTCCGGGCTCGCCTGAGTTCTGCTCGCGTGCGCTCAGCCTCCTCCGCTCTCCCTGATTCCTCGTATAGCCTCAGCAACCGGTCGAGAAGATCGGCGCGGTCGCGAACATCCGCCACGCCGAGTCCTTGCTTCAGGAGTCGCTCAGCCTCGTCGATATCCGGAGCATCAGTATTGAGAAAGTAGTAGCAGTCCGACCACCCTATCCAGGCCCACCCCCATGCAGGGTCTGCTTCGAGGTATCGTTTGAATAGCGATTCGGCCTTCTCTGTCTCGCCAAGCAGGAAATACGATTCCGCAATATCTCGCTTCAGGTTTTCAGTCAGCAGTTGATCGTCCGTGCGCCACAGCCGCTGGATGTCTTCGCACACCGCAATTCTGTGCCAGAGGTATTTCGGGGTGTGTCTGCCCGCTTGGTAAAGAGATTCAGTAAAATCCTGCATCCAGTTGAAAATGCATTCCGATCCGGCAAACATGTTATCAAGTTGGTTGAGAGTGCCAATGCAGTGCAATTTCATCAATGCGTGAATATCACGCCAAGCCGTGAGCCATGCATCGCAGATAGCCGTGCTGTCCTCATAGTCCATGTGATAGCCGGCTTGAATCTTGTTGTCCAGCATTTCACAATTCGGTGCGGTCGGGAGCCACCGTTCCCACAACACCGTCAGCCCCATCCAAATCCAGTCTTCTTCGTTGCCCTGCAGATTCAAGTTGCGTTCACGTATGAGGCTGGTCGACAGGTCTTGCGCGGACATGAATTTGCCGCACCACCGTTCGAGGTCAGCACAATCAACGTCCAGGCCCAGCGAGTGCAGCTTCTTCACAATGACCCGCCCCGGCATCTGCTTTACCGTTGAAAGGAGCAGTCTGCCGTTGTTCTCGAGCTTCTTGCGGTACTCTTCATCTGAAGCTGCTTTCTCTTCCACTATCCGGTTTATCGCGACGAATGAAATCCCCATGGTATGCCTCGCAATCTTGCTCTGCCAACACGTTGCTTGTCCAGCCTCTTCTTCGTGATGTCGTTCGTCTCCGGCAGCGTTGCTTTGCGATGGACATTTCCTCCTTTGGTATACCACATTATACCAATCAAGAGAGCCCGGCGAAATGCCCAATTCCGCCTGAAGCATGACAAACGGTGATCACCGGTAACTGGCCGCGCCGCGCAGCGTCGGCATCATCACGATAATGAAGTGACCGTGGAAAGTCAAGGCAAAAGAGCGCAGTTTGATAGTTGAATCTCGGCCCGCTTTGAACTATCATGTACGTTTCCGCCACGCAAACTGTTTCAACTAAAGAGAAGCCTCCGGGTTTGCAGGATTTTGCAGCAAGATATGGACGAACAACGCTATATTTCGATAAAGGGCGCCGCCCAGCATAACCTCAAGAATATCGATGTCAAGATCCCCCGCGACAAGCTGGTGGTGATAACGGGGCTGAGCGGCTCGGGGAAGTCGTCGCTGGCGTTCGACACGATCTACGCCGAGGGGCAGCGGCGATACGTCGAGAGCCTGTCGGCGTATGCCCGGCAGTTCCTCCAGCAGATGCAGAAGCCCGACATCGAGTCGGTCGAGGGTCTGCCGCCCACTATCAGCATTGAGCAGCGCACGGCGGCCCGCAACCCGCGGTCGACGGTCGCCACCACTACCGAGATCTACGATTACATGCGGCTGATGTTTGCCCGCATCGGCAAGCCGCACTGCTCCAAGTGCGGCAAGCCTATCGCCCGCCAGACGGCCCAGCAGATTGTCGATGCCCTGCTCGAATCGGCGGAAGGCACCCGGATGCTGATTCTGTCGCCGATAATCCGCGGCCGCAAGGGCGAGCACAAGGGTGTTTTCGAGACGATCAAGAAGGAAGGCTTCGTTCGGGCGAGGGTCGACGGCGAGGTCGTCGAGCTGGAAGAAGCGCCCCAGCTCAAGAAAAAACTGACGCACACCATCGAGGCGGTCATCGACAGGATCGTGCTCCGGCCCGACGCCTCGGCCAGGCTGCTCGACTCGGTGGAGACGGCCCTGCGCCTCGGCGAAGGGCTGGTAGTGACGTCCGTCGAGAAACGCGGCGCCTGGCACGATACGCTCTACAGCGAGCTATACGCCTGCCCCGAGTGCAACATCAGCCTGCCCGAGCTCACCCCGCGGATGTTCTCGTTCAACAGCCCCTACGGCGCCTGCCCAACCTGCAGCGGCCTGGGCGTGCGGACCGAGCCGGACCCCGACCTGATCGTGCCGGACAAGGACCTGACGCTCAACAAGGGCGCGATCCTGCCGTTCAAGCGGCTTGGGCCGGGCTATTCGTGGTATTACAAACGGCTGTTGCGGCGATTCTGCCGAAACTTCGGCATTACAATGGGCAAGAAGTTCAGAAGCCTGCCGAAAGAAATCCAGAAGATCCTCCTCTACGGCGCCACACCCGCGCAACTGGAGAAGTACGGCTGCAATTCGGGCTTCGGCTGGGAAGGCGCCGTGCCCGACCTCAAGCGGCGGTTCGAAACAACCGGCAACGACGTGGTCAAGGCAAGGATCTACGATTTCATGTCGGAGCTTCCCTGCCCCGACTGCAAGGGCGACAGGCTCAGGGCCGAGGCGCTGGCCGTCACCGTCGGCGACCGATCCATCGCGCAGATTGCGCGCCTGTCGATCGAAGACTCGAGGGACTTCTTCGACGGGCTAGTCCTCGACAAGCAGGATGCCGTCATCGCGCGGCACCTGTTGAAGGAGATCAACGAGCGCCTGCGATTCTTGATCGACGTGGGCCTGCCTTACCTCACGCTCGACCGGCGCAGCTCAACGCTCTCGGGCGGCGAATCGGAGCGCATCCGCCTCGCCACACAGGTCGGAAGCGGCCTGGTCGGAGTGTGCTACGTGCTCGACGAGCCGACCATCGGCCTGCACCAGCGCGACAACTCGAAGCTGATCACCATACTGCGCCGGCTGCAACAAATCGGCAACACGGTGGTAGTCGTGGAGCACGACGAACAGATGATGCGCTCGGCCGACGAAATCATCGATCTGGGCCCAGGGGCGGGCCTCCACGGCGGCCACATCGTGGCGCAAGGGGCGCTGGACGACATCACCGCCAGCAAGGAATCGGTGACGGGCGCCTTCCTGCGCGGCGACATGCGGATAGAGATCCCCGACACCAGGCGTCCGGTGTCGCAGAAGAAGGCCATCACCGTCGTCGGTGCCGCCGAAAACAACCTGAAAAACATCAATGTGAAGTTCCCCATCGGCGGGCTGATCTGCGTAACGGGCGTAAGCGGCTCGGGCAAGAGCACGCTCGTAAGCCAGATCCTGCTGCCCGCCCTCCGCCGCCAGATCAGCAGGAGCAAGGAAAAGCCCGGCTCGCACAAGCGGATAAACGGCGCGACCAACATCGACAAGGTTATCGAGATCGACCAGTCGCCCATCGGCCGCACGCCGCGGTCGAATCCCGGCACGTATACCAAGGTCTTCGACGAGGTGCGCCAGACTTTCGCGAAAACAAAGGAGGCCCGCGCCCGCGGCTACAAGCCGGGAAGGTTCAGCTTCAATGTGAAGGGGGGCAGGTGCGAGGCCTGCGAGGGCCAGGGCACGATGCGAATCGAGATGCACTTCCTGCCCGATATCTACATGACCTGCGAGCATTGCGGCGGCAGGCGCTACGCCCGCGAGACGCTCGATATCAAGTACAAGGGCAAATCAGTCGCCGACGTGCTCGAGATGACCGTGGAAGAGGCGCTGGAATTCTTCAAAAACATTCCCAAGATAAACCGCGTGCTGGGCACGCTCAACGACGTGGGGCTGTCGTATATGACGCTCGGACAATCGAGCACCACGCTCTCGGGCGGCGAGGCGCAGCGCGTGAAACTGTCGTCGGAGCTCGGCAAGCGCACCACCGGCCGCACGCTCTACGTGCTCGACGAGCCAACCACGGGCCTGCACTTCGCCGACGTCAAAAAGCTGCTGTCGGTCTTGCAGCGCCTCGTGGATATGGGCAACACGGTGATCATCATTGAGCACAATATGGACGTGGTCAAATCGGCGGACTGGATCATCGACCTCGGGCCGGAAGGCGGCGACGCCGGCGGCGAGATCATCGCCGAAGGCCCCCCCGAGGCCATCGCACAGCACCCCACCTCCTACACCGGCGAGTTTCTGAGGCATTATCTGGAGGTGGGTGAAACCAGGGCAAGCAAAACGGTCGTAAAAGAATTAAAGAGTGTGGTGACTTGACATCCCTCGCCCGATGGTGTATTATATATATGGCGAGAGCGTGATCGACAGTAAAAACCGGGTTTGTGCCCGCCGATACTGTATTGGAAATGTGTGGCAAACCAGACCCCCCGCCCTGATCTCTCTGAATATGAGGCAGCTAGAACGATGGGGTCAGCCGAGCGGAAAGGAGCCAAGTAGCATGAAAAGCTCGCCTAAACACAAACCAGCCAATAGAAAAGACCGTGTATTCGCAGACCGGCTCAAGAAGGCTTTGAAACAGCCAGGCGTGAAGGAAGCCATGGAAGTCTACGGGAATTGGCGGCGAAAAGACGAAAGCGTCCGGCCCTATAGACAAGCAATGACCGGCAGGAAGGTCGTATACCTATCAAACACATCCAACCGAAGAGACCAGCGCAACAAGTGAGGTGCGGGCATGCCTACTTGGAGTGATATCCTCGAAGAACTTAACACGGCAACGCTAAATTCCGCGACCGAGTTGGTTCGGACAAGCATCCCCAGGGCGTCGCCGCAGCCCTTCAGGCTCCGGCTTGCCCTGGGCTGTATTGTAACGCCCCGTCGGGGCTAAGAACAACTCCACAAAAAAAGGTCAACAGAATCCAAACGTCCAACATGGACAACGGCCCGGGTAACGGTCGCGCAGCCCTGAAAGGGCGACCAGATTATAGCCCAGGGCAGAGCGCGGCCGTAGGTCGCGCGTCGCCCTGGGTAACGGTTGATCCCACACCAAAGGAGCCCTGAAGGGGCGACACAATTCGACCCCATTGCGCGCCCCCGCGTCGCCTGTCACGCAAAAACGTCCGTCGTCAGAACATCCGCGGTTGCCTTTTGAGATAGTCTAACAGCTCCACAACAAAAGGGCAACAAAACCCAAACGGACAACATGGACAACGGCCCAGGTAACGGTCGCACAGCCCTGAAAGACTGAAACGCACCAAGAAGTAACGGCAAGTCTCAGTTCTTGAAGCCGTGACTGGCCTATGAGTTCGCCTGATCGGCGGCCACCCTCGACCCAAAAGTCACCTCCCTCGGATCCACTTTCTTATCAAATTTGATCGGATCCCTGAAGATATAAGGCAGTTCTTCGATTCGCTTGCGGGCGTCGTCCGGCGGGGTCTCCTGCCTGACGATCTCGAACGACGCCTCCTGAAACATTGTGAGCTGGCTGAGCCCGAGCTTGTCTTTGATGACGGGCAGGAAGGACTCGTTGATCTCGTATCCCACTGAGTTTCTATCGAGGTTGGCGGCGGCGAGGGACGTTGTGCCGCTGCCCAGAAAGGGATCAAGGACGGTGTCGCCCACGAAGCTGAACATCCGGATGAGGCGGCGGGGGAGTTCCTCGGGGAACATCGCAAGGTGCTTTCGCTGCTTCTCGCCGGGGAAGTTCCAGTGCCCGGCGAAATAGGTGTTCCATTCTTCGGTCGTCATCGCCGAGGCTTCTTTGACGCGGCGTTCGGCCTTCGGCGCCTTCCCCAGCTTCTTAAATATCAGGATGAACTCGTAGTCGAGCTTCAGGATGCCATTGCGCGGATGGGGAAATGACCCCATGATCGTGGCGCCGCCGGTAGTGTTGCACGTGGTGACCTTACGCCAGATTATGGCCCCCATGTAGTCGAAGCCCATCGTTTCGCAGAATTTGATGATCTCGGTGCGGATCGGAATGACCTTATATCGCCCGTAGTAAACCGACCGCGCGAACTGGTCGCCTATGTTGACGCACAGCCGGCAGCCGTTGTGCAGGACCCGCCCGCACTCGCTCCACACGAGGCTCAGATTATTGACGTAGTCTTCGTAGGAATCGTGAAAGCCGATCTGGCCCCCGTTGCCGTAATCCTTCAACTGCCAGTAGGGCGGCGAAGTGACGACGAGGTGAATCGACTCGTCCTCGAGCTCCGTGAGCCACCGCGAGTCGCCGACGATTATCTTGTGATTCGAAGCCAACGCAACCTCCTTTTGTCACACAGGCATGGGCGGCCGCTGCGATGAATGGTAGTGTACGCAAAGTCGGCCCTGATGTCAACTGAAAATCACGTGTGCCGCACCTCCACGCCGGGTGGGTCCGGGGGCGGGGGGCATTTGCGGGCACTTTGCATCTTGAAAGCGTTCTCCTTACATGCTATAATCTTAGGTTTCACATGCGAAGCATGACCTCGTTCCGTCTGAGAAATCCGTCATGACCGAGTCAGCGAAGAAGAGCGACTACAAGTCGACGCTCAATCTTCCGCGTACGTCTTTCCAGATGAAGGCCGACCTCGTCAATAGGGAACCCCGGTTCCTGAAGAGGTGGGATGAGATCGACCTGTATGGAAAGATCCGCGAGGTGCGCAAAGGCAGCGAGGGCTTTCTGCTGCACGACGGCCCCCCCTATGCCAGCGGCGATATCCACATCGGCACCGGCCTCAACAAGGTGCTCAAAGACATCGTCGTCCGCTACAGAAACATGTGCGGTTACGATTCTCCGTACGTGCCGGGATGGGATTGCCACGGCCTGCCGATAGAGCACCGGGTGATGATCGAGCTGGGCGACAAGGCGCGGACGATGGACAAGATGGAAATCCGCCGCCGCTGCCGCAACTACGCCCTCAAGTTTGTCGAGCGCCACAAGAAACAGTTTCGCGCCCTCGGCGCCCTGGGCGAATGGGATACGCCTTACCTCACGCTTGGTCACGAGTACGAGGCCGGCGTCATCGACGTCTTCGCCGACCTCGTCGGCAAGGGTTACGTTTACAAGAGCCATAAGCCTATTCACTGGTGCATGCAGTGCGGCACGGCGCTGGCCGAGGCCGAACTGGAATACGCCGACGACGAAAGCCCGTCGATCTTCGTCAAATTCCCCATGGCCGACGACCTTCGCGACCTCTTCCCCGAAATCGGCGACGAACCGGTGTCGGTGCTGATTTGGACCACCACTCCGTGGACGCTCCCAGCGAACCTCGCGGTTGCCCTGCAGCCCCACTTCGATTACGCCGCCGTGCGTTACCACGACCCCAACACCCGCAAAGACGAGGTGATCATCATCGCCGCCGAGCTGGCCGAGCCGGTGATGAAGGAGCTGGGCGTTGAAACTTTCGACGTGCTCGGGAGGCGCAAAGGCAGCGAACTTGAAGGCAAGAAATACCATCACTGCCTGTTCGACAAGGTCTGTTCGATCGTGACCGCCGACTACGTGGCCATGACGGACACCGGCTGCGTGCACACGGCACCAGGCCACGGCGAAGAAGACTACCGCACGGGCATCAAGTATGGCCTGGAGATATTCAGTCCTGTCGATGCCCAAGGGCGCTACACCGAGCAAGCGGGCGAGTTTGAGGGCCTGCAGGTGTTCGAGGCGAACCCGGTCATAGTGGAGAAGCTCCGCGAGAAGGGTCTGCTGCCGGCGGCTTCCACGATCACGCACAGCTATCCGCACTGCTGGCGTTGCAAGAACCCAGTGATCTTCCGTGCCACCGAGCAGTGGTTCGTGAGCGTGGACCACAACGAGTTGCGCGCTGAAATGCTCAAGGAGATCGGCCGGGTCAACTGGATCCCCGCCTGGGGCCAAAGCCGCATCCACACCATGGTGGAGCAGCGGCCCGATTGGTGCATCTCGCGCCAGCGAGCGTGGGGAGTGCCGATCCCGGCTTTCTACTGTGAAAAATGCGGCGAGGTAACCCTCACCCGCGATACGGTCCTGGCAGTGCGCGATTTCTTCGCGCAGCACGGCAGCGATAGCTGGTTCACGACCGACGCCTCCGATATGCTGCCCCCCGGCTGCAAGTGCGCCGCGTGTGGGGGCGATGAATTCCGCAAGGAGACCGACATCTTCGACGTGTGGTTCGAGTCGGGCTCGAGCCATCGCTCGGTGATGAAGCAGCGCGGACTTAGCTGGCCGGCCGACCTCTATCTGGAGGGCACCGATCAGCACCGCGGGTGGTTCCAGCTCAGCCTGCTCACGGCGGTCGGTGCCGACGGCGCCGCGCCCTTCAAGACCGTTCTCACGCACGGCTTCGTCGTCGATGAAAAGGGCGAGAAGATGTCGAAATCGCTCGGAAACTTCATCTCGGTCGAAGACGTGCTCAAGAGATTCGGCGGCGACATCTTCAGGCTGTGGGTCTCCTCGGTCGACTACCGGCATGACATCAACGTGTCGTTCGACATCATCAACCACCTTTCCAGCGGGTATCGCCGCATACGCAACACCCTTCGCTATCTGCTCGGCAATCTCAACGGCTTCGGACCCGAGACCGACGGAGTTGAGCACTCCGAGATGCTCGAAATCGACCGTTGGGCGGTGAGCTGCGCTCAGAGCCTGCTCGAGCAGTGCAAGGCTTCTTACAAGTCGTATGAGTTTCACAGGGTGTATCGCCTGGCGCACAATTTCTGCGCCGTGGAGATGAGCTCGTTTTATCTCGACATCCTGAAAGACCGGCTCTACACCACGCCCGAGAAGTCGGCAGGGCGGCGCTCCGCACAGACCGCGATGTGCGAAGTGCTCAACATCCTGATAAAAGTTCTCGCTCCCATTCTGGTCTATACCGTTGAAGACGCCTGGGAAGAAGCCCGGCAGTATCTGGGCGGGGCCGAGAGCCCGCACCTCGAGCTCTTGCCCGAGGTCGACCGCACACTGATAGACGCCGACCTCGAGGCGCGCTGGACAAGGCTCAGCGACATCCGCGATGAAGTCGCTCGCGAGATCGAAAAGGTCCGCAACGCAGGCGACGTGAGGTCGTCGCTCGAAGGCGCCGTAACGCTCTATACCGAGGACGACGATCTGCTGGGTTTCCTGAAGCAATATCAGGATGCCCTGGCTGAGGTCTTCATTGTTTCGGAAGTCGAGCTTGCCCGCGAAGAGCCCGAAGGAGCCGTGGGGGGCGTTGATATTCCCGAACTGAAGGTACAGGTGAAACGATCCTCTCACACGAAGTGCGAACGATGCTGGAACCTTCGCGAAAGCGTGGGAACCATCAAACAGTACCCCGACCTCTGCGAGCGGTGCGCGGGCGTGGTGGGGCAATAACAGGCCGTAGGGTGTGGTTGAAGAGATGAGCCGAAACGCGATCAAGCTTGCCGTACTGCTTTCGGGCAGCGGACGGACTCTCGACAACTTTTTCGAGCATATCGACAGCGGCGATCTGCCGGCGGAGATCGTGGTCGTGATCGGCTCGCGGTCCGACGCCCTCGGGTTGGAGAAAGCCAAAAAGCGGGGCGTCGATACGCACTGCGTGAACCGCAAGGAATACAAGGATGCGGCATCCTTCAGCGACGCAATCAATAAAACGCTTGCCGCTTATGAGCCCGACCTGGTTCTTCTTGCGGGCTTCATGCACTTTTACCATGTGCCGGATGAGTATCTGGGCAAGGTTATGAATATTCACCCGGCTCTCATACCCGCATTTTGCGGGAATGGTTATTACGGCCATTATGTCCACGAGGCTGTTTTGAAATACGGAGCCAAGGTTTCGGGATGCACAGTTCATTTTGCCGATAACATTTACGACAACGGGCCCATTATTGTACAACGTACCGTACCCGTGTTGGAAGACGATACACCCGACGCACTCGCCGCCCGCGTGTTCGAGCAGGAGTGCATAGCCTACCCTCAGGCGATCAAGCTTTTCGCCGACGGCCGCCTGGAAATACAGGGCAGAAAAGTCAGGATTAAACCTATCGACGGGTAACGGAGAAACAGGAATGTCATCACAGGGTGGTGCCAGTGGCAACGAGCAATCGAGCCCGCCGCTGAGCAACTGTTTTGCGGAAATCGTTTCGTCGCTCATAAGGAACCTGATTCGGGTTCCGGGCTTTCCAAATGAACATGCCAACAAGCTTTACAAATGCTTGTTGAAACTGGCTGCCATATCAACTCCTGAAGAGCTGACAGGCTTGGGTAAGGAGATGGAGGAGTTGTGTGCTTCGGCCGTGGCCGAGATTGATACGTCAAGCGGTCTTTCAGAGCATAAAGATGAGCTGTCTCGCATTGCTGCAACCCTGGCCCAGAGCACACAAAGCATGTTCGAAGCCAGCGCCAGCTCGGACAGTAATATGGCTGAACAACTCCAGGATCTTAATCAGACAATCGCGGAGGATAGGGATCCATTTGAACTCAGCCGGAAGATAGAGTCCATAGCCGACCGGATCAAGAAGAACGTGGGGATCCTGAAAGAGGAGCTCAGTGAGTCCCGCACCAAGGTGGAAGAAGCAGGGGGCAAGATCCAGAACCTGGAAAAAGAGCTGCATGTCACCCGGGAGGAGAGCATCAAAGACGGCCTCACCGGGCTGCACAACAGGCGCGCCTTCAATCACTTCATCAAGAGCGCTCTTTCGTCGTACGATCAGGAAAAACTGTGGTGCCTTATCATGATCGACATCGATCACTTTAAGAGGGTGAATGACACACACGGCCACATCATCGGTGATGCGCTGCTTTTCAAGTTGGCTCATATTCTGAGCGGGGCCAGCCGGGATTCAGACTTCGTGGGTCGCTACGGAGGCGAAGAATTTGTCATTATGCTGCCGTCGACCCCTCTCCCACAGGGGATGAAGTTCTGTGAGGTGCTCCAGGGTCGAATCCGGAACTCCCGTTGGCAGTATCGCTCCACCGACAAGGAGATCGTTGTTTCCGCGACAGTCTCAGCGGGCGTCGCGCTCCAGAGGCAGTTCGATACCCCGGAGACGCTGATCGCCCGCGCCGACAGCGCACTGTATCTGGCAAAAGAGAGTGGCCGCAACTGTGTACGATCGGAATCGGACGTTTCATGACACCAACCGCAATGAATGGTAATGTCGGCATGGGCTCTTGTCTGCAACAGGTTTCAGCGCCCGAAGTCGACTTTCTGACGGATTCAGACCTTTGCCGCGAGCCCCAGTTATGCTCAAGGGGAGAAAACTATGCCTCCAAATGAGGACCTCTGGACGGGTAGTTCGTTCGATCAGACTGTGCTGGATCAGGGCCATAGGGACTTTCTGGCCGCGGTATTGGTGAGCTTCACCAAGGTGCCCGGATTTCCTTCCGACAGCCGTGACAAGCTCTTCGCCTGCCTTAACGAGCTGAAAGTAGTATCCAATACGACCGAACTTGCCGACCTGGGGAAGAGAATGGAGGCAATTTGCGAGTCGGCCGTCGATGAAATCGAGGAATCTTCGGACCTCCGCCATGAGCTGGAGGAAATGCACGGTGTAGCTCAGGCGCTTGAGGCGAGCCGGAACACTTTGTCGGTGGTCAATGCAGCCGCCGACAGCCTCCTCGAAGAGCAGGCCAGCCGTCTGGGCGAGGTAACCCTCGACAATGACCCCACTGTGCAGACCAAAAAAGTAGAGTCGGTCGCCCAAGATATCAAGAGCACCACCAATACTGTGAAGAAAGAAGTGAACGTCTGCCGTCAGCAATTGGAGGAGGCCGGTGAGAGAATCCGCCAACTGGAAGAAGAGTTGGCCAGATCACAAGCCGCCGCCTCCACCGACAGCCTCACCCGACTGAAGAATCGAACGGCTTTCAAACGGTTCATAGCCGACGCTCTTTCCACCTACAGCCCTGAAGAGCCATGGTGCCTGGTGGTGCTCGACATCGACGATTTTCGCTTGGTCAACAACACTCACGGCTACCTTATCGGAGATGCCCTGCTGGTGAAAGTGTCGCGCGCCCTGCAACGCTGCGTCCCTCCACAAGCATTCCTGGCCAGGTACCGTGGGGAGGAGTTCGTCGTATTGATTCCTGAGTCCCCTTTTGCCCGGGGCCTGGAATTCTGCGGCGGCCTGCTTGACAGCCTCAGGCCTGCCCGCTGGGAGTACCTTTCCGAAGGGGACAGGATCACCATTTCCGCAACGCTCTCGGCGGGAATGGCCATACAAAACGAGGCCGACACGCCCAAGACCCTGTTAGACCGGGCCAATAGGGCCGTCTTACTTGCAAAAAAGCAGGGGGGCGACAGGCTCCAGACCGAGGAAGATATCACGTGATCGCGCCGCGCCCCGTGAGCTTCCACGCCTGTCGCGGAGCGCGATTCCGGGCCTGTGAATCTCCCCCGGGGCTTTCGCCCGGCGAGCGCGAACCGGGCCAAACGGAGGGCGTAATGGCCATCCTGCCGTTTCGCATAGCACTGGCACAGGTTAATCCCACAGTCGGGGCCCTGGCCGCCAACCGCGCCCTGATGTGCAAATACATCGACCGCGCCGCGGCGCTGGGGGCCGACCTCGTGGCTTTCCCTGAGATGTGCCTCACCGGCTATCCGCCCGAAGACCTCCTGCTGCGGCCGCATTTCATTGAAGACAGCAAAGCAGCCCTGAAAGAGCTGGCCCCCTGCGCCGAGGGCATCACCGTCGTGGCAGGGTGTGTTCACAGCCGCGGGAAAAAGGTCCACAACGCCGCCGCAGCGCTTCATCGAAAGAAAATCGCCGGAATGTATCATAAGCACATACTGCCCAACTACGGCGTATTCGATGAGAAAAGATACTTCCAGCCCGGCGAGGAGAATCTCATCTGGGAACTCGGCGGTGCCTCGATCGGAATCTCGATATGCGAAGACATCTGGTCCGAAGACGGCCCACACGCCGACCAGGCTCGGGCGGGAGCCCGCATTATTCTCAACATCTCCGCCTCGCCCTATCACGTCGGCAAGCAGTTCTTCCGCCGAAAGATGCTCCGCGCATGGGCACGCAGCACCGGCGCATACGTGTGCTATGTGAATATTGTGGGCGGGCAGGACGAGCTCATCTTCGACGGCGGCAGCATGATCATCGGTCCCACGGGAAAACTGCTGGCTGCGGGAAGGGAGTTTGAGGAAGACCTCGTAGTGTTCGACCTCGATCTCGCCGCCTGCCGCGGTCCGCGCACCGCCGGCAAGCCCCGAGCGCCCGTCGCCGTCCGCCGCCTTCGGCCTTATCGTCGAAAGAATACAAGGCCCGAAATCCGGCCCACGCCGGCACCCGGGCTCGAACGGTGGGAGGAAGTGTATCGGGCGCTGTCCCTCGGCCTGCGCGACTACGTGACCAAGAGCGGCTTTCGAAAAGTGGCCGTGGGCCTCAGCGGGGGGATCGACTCGGCCCTGACCGCGGCCATCGCCGCCGACGCCCTCGGCAGCGAAAACGTCATCGGCGTAACCATGCCCTCGCGCTACACGTCCGACGCCACGCTGTCGGACTCAAAGCTGGCCGCTGAGCACTTCGGCATCCGCCTGATCGAACTGCCGATCGAGAATATCTTCAAAGGCTATCTTGAGGACCTCGCCGAGGTATTTCGCAACCGACCGCCCGACACCACCGAGGAAAACATCCAGGCGAGGGTCCGCGGCAACCTGCTGATGGCCCTTTCGAACAAGTTTGGCTGGCTTGTGCTCGCCACCGGAAACAAAAGCGAAACAAGTACCGGCTACTGCACGCTCTACGGCGACATGGCCGGGGGGTTCAGCCTTCTCAAGGACGTCCCCAAAACGTGGGTTTACGAGCTGGCCGACTGCCGCAACCGGCAGGCCGGGACCGACCACATTCCGCAGAGCATTATCGACCGCCCGCCCTCGGCCGAGCTCAGGCCCGACCAGAAAGACGAAGACACCCTGCCCCCTTACAAGGTGCTCGATCCCATCCTCGACGCATACATCGAGAAAGACAAGAGCCGCGCCCAGATAGTGAAAATGGGATTCGACCCCGACGTGGTCACGCGCGTGACGGGCATGGTCGACAAGAACGAATACAAGCGAAGGCAGGCCCCGCCCGGCCTGAAAATAACGCCCAAGGCATTCGGTAGAGACAGGCGCATGCCGATTGTGAACAGATACACCTGAAAAAGAGCCGAGGCGGAGACGAAAACAAAGAGTACAGACCACACAAAACATTCCGTAGCCCATGAACTGCAAAGGAGCGCAACGTTGGCAAACTCGATAAAACGCGTAGGTGTACTCACCGCCGGGGGCGACTGCCCCGGCCTCAACGCGGTCATTCGCGCCGTAACCAAGAGCCTCATCTCGAGGCACGGGATAGAAGTGATCGGCATCAAGGACGGCTTCCAGGGGCTCATTGAAATAAACGCGCAGATACTATCGGCCAACGACGTTTCGGGTATCCTCACGCAGGGCGGTACGATCCTCGGCACCTCCAACAGGGCCAATCCATTCATGGTCCTTGTAGAAAAGGATGGTGTGACCACCACCGAAGACAGGTCCGACGACGTGCTTGCCAACGCCCGCAAGATGGGCATCGAGGCGCTGATCACCATCGGCGGCGACGGCACCCAGAACATTGCGCTCCGCCTCGCAAAAAAGGGAATGCGGGTCCTCGGCGTGCCGAAGACGATCGACAACGATCTCCGCGAAACGGACTTCACCTTCGGCCACGACACCGCAGTCCAGATCGCGACCGAAGCCGTCGACCGCATCCACACCACGGCAATGTCGCACCACCGCGTGATGGTGATCGAGACAATGGGCCGCAACGCCGGATGGATCGCCCTCAACGCGGGTATCGCGGGCGGCGGCGACATTATTCTGATCCCCGAGATTCCATACACCATCGATTCCATTCGCAAGAAGATCGAAGACCGCCTCGCAAACGGCCGGCGGTTCAGTATCATCGTGGTTGCCGAAGGTGCAAAGCCTCTGGGCGGCGACCAAGTGGTGAAGGAGCGCGTGGCCGATCCCTCGATGCCCATTCGCCTGGGCGGCGTGGGCCAGAAGGTGACCGACGACGTCGAAGATGCCACAGGCATCGAGACCCGCGTGATCGTGCTGGGCCACCTGCAGCGGGGCGGCACGCCCACCGCCTTCGACCGCGTGCTGGCGACCCGCTTCGGCGCCGTGGCCGCGCACCTCGTCACCGAAGGCGAGTCCGGCAGGATGGTCGCCATCAAGGGCAACCATATCGTTTCCGTACCGCTTGAGGCCGCCGTGGCCGGGCCCAAACTGGTCGATCCCGAATCTTCCCTCGTCAAGGCCGCCCGTGAAGTCGGCACCAGCTTCGGCGACGAATGAGGAAAGCCGCAGCCGCCGGGAACTTCAAGCAACGATGGTGGGAGGGAAACTCTTTGAAAAGAGTTTCCCCAACGCCTTTTCCGAAAGGTGCCGCCTTCAGAAGGTGCTCCCCTTCAGAAACTTCTCGGCTTTTACAGCCCTGCCGGCTCTTGCCGGCAGGGCAGGCAAAAGTCTTTGGAAAGGGGTCTGGGGGAAAGCCTTTCTTCAGAAAGGTTTCCCCCAGCACAGGCGACGAGACCAAGGCTTGAACCAAGATTTCTACCCCCCCCCGAGTGAGCGGCCGGGTTTTGCGCTTGCCGTAAGCCTCCGATACGCTATAATATTTGCGGACGGCCCGCCGCCGCCGTCGGTTGTACCCTGCAAACAAGAAACGCGCGCAACAACGGAGCAACAATGACACCACGCGAGCGCGTCACACGAGCCATCGAGTTTTCAGGCCCCGACAAGATACCCATGCAGCACGCGTTGTTTCCGGGCACGCTGCGGCGCCACGGACAAAAGCTGGCCGACTTTCTGAATGGGATCCCCGATGATTTCGGCCGACAGATGGAGGTGCCGCCACCTCCCGACGAGGATGAGCCGCCCATGGAAACCTACCGCGACGAATGGGGATGCCTCTGGCTGCGGCGACAGGGATACACCGCGGGCGAGGTAAAGGAACCGCCCCTGCCGGCGTGGGGTCGGTTCAAGGATTACCAGTTACCCGAAGTCCCAACGTTCGAAGCCGTGGAGAAGCACATCCGCGAAACCGACCACCACTGGTACGTGTTCGGCCTGAGTTGGGGGCTGAATCTCTTCGAGCGGTTGCAATTCTTGCGCGGAACCGAAAACCTCTTCATGGACCTGGCCGACGACAGGGAAGAAGTCCATGAGCTGGCGGATCGGCTGGTGGAGTATTACACTGCGGGAATCACCCGCTGCCTGAAGACCGGTGCCGACGGTTACAATTTTTCCGACGACTGGGGTTCGCAGACGTCCCTCCTGATCAGTCCGGAGAAGTGGCGCACGTTTTTCAAGCCACGATACCGCCGGATGTTTGAAGTGGTGAAAAACGGCGGCGCCCATGTGTGGTTCCACACCGACGGCTGGACTACCGACATACTGGAAGACTTCGTGGAGATCGGCGTAGACGTGATCAATCCGCAGCATCACATCATGGGCAACGCGCGCGTGGCCGAGCGCATCGCGGGGCGGATATGCCTGCGATCCGACCTCGACCGCCAGCATATCATCCCTCACGGATCAGCGGACGAGATCGACGCGCACGTCGAGGAGGTCATCAGGCTGTTCGGCAACTTCAACGGGGGGTTGATCCTGCACGGGGAACTCGGCCCCGAGGTGCCGTTCGAAAACATCAAGGCCATGTACCGGGCGTTCGAACGGTACGGAACCTATCCTCTCGACTAGCCGGCAAGTGAAGGCTGAGCGGGCGTCTTCTTAGCCCAAAGGGCGGCAGTTATGTAGCCTCGGGCTTCAGCCCTTGTCATTACCCACATTTTTTGTTGCGGCATCGTCGACTCCTACGCCCTAAAAGGGCAAAGTATGAAAGCCCAGGGCAAGGCGAATCCTGCAAGGATTCGCCGTCGCCCTGGGAAACGTGTCACTCAGAATTCAGCCCTGAAGGGGCGAAGTAAGAAATGATGCCATCAGGGGCGCCTGCAGCGGCGATTTCTACTACGCCCCTTCAGGGCTTTACGGGGTGTTGGGCCGCTT
>Ga0114922_10001352_pt1 | contig 23377 bp, 26 predicted proteins | sample AartaG_FD_100975 | JGI IMG/M metagenome (GOLD analysis project Ga0114922, IMG submission 100975) | Deep subsurface microbial communities from Aarhus Bay to uncover new lineages of life (NeLLi) - Aarhus_00045 metaG | ecosystem: Environmental > Aquatic > Marine > Oceanic > Sediment | place... | reverse complement strand
GTGCCCAGCAACACAAGTCCCTTTTTGAGATATTACCTTGGCTATCATGTCAGACATCCTACCCTCCTATCTTGTGCCTATCAGGCTATCTACTTGACCTACGCCTCCGATTTGTTCCAGGGGGATTTCCCCCCAGTCCCCTTTTTTTGTGCTTGGTCACACAATGTAAGCTTTTGTTGACCATTCAATCTGGGCGATAGTGTCATGTTATTGACGACTGTGGCAGTTGTTGCTTCTCAAAACCGGCCAGTGTAGCTTGTTGACCAAGGCGGGTATGCACTGGCTATTACTCGTGCGGGGGATTAACCTAATTGGCTCTGTTATACCACCAAGAAACTTGACCCAGAGCAATAAATCCAATATCTTAATTATTAACTTAATAAGAGTAATAAGGAAATTATGCTTGCGGCTGAACAAGGTATATTAGCTTCTATAGAATTTCAGATGAGTCTGTTATTGTTTGTAGCTTTGGCAGGCTATCTGATTGCATATAGGATAAATCAATCTGCCGTTGTAGGGATAATTTTAGCAGGCATAATCGTAGGACCTAGTTTACTCGGGTTAGTCACTTATACTGAATTCGTTTCAAGTTTAGGACATCTGGGGGCGGTGGTTCTGCTATTTACTATAGGTCTACATTTTAATATTAAAGAAATAGTCAACATAAAATACTTCATAATTGCCTTCTTTGGAATCGTTATTCCCTGGATTGCAGGTTTTTATTTGGCAAAGATTTTTAGCTTTGATTTTGGAGCCTCCATCTTTGTTGGAACTGCCCTAACAGCAACAAGCATCGCAATCACCGCAAACGTGTTGAAAGAAATGGGTAAATTACAGACTAAAGCGGCAAAAGCAATAATTGGTGCGGCGATAATGGATGATATTCTTAGTCTTCTCGTGCTTTCCATGTCGGGAGGAATCGTGTCAGGAGTGCTGTCAATACCGTCCATCCTTATCACGATTTCAAAAGCAATAGGTTTTCTAGTTATAGGTGTCTTTCTGGGGAGTATTGTTGTTAGTAAAATCATGATTAGGTTAGATAGCACCAGATTTTGTTGTAGATATCCTGAATCTATATTCATTTTTGCTATTATGGTTGCCTTTCTTTATAGCTTGGTAGCAGAGCTGGTTGGGCTATCAGCTATAATCGGTTCATTTTTAGCGGGCGTTGCCCTTACACGAGTCAGGTTAAAACATGATAAAGTTTTTAGAGAGGGAGCAGAACATCTTCAAATCATCTTCGCATCTATCTTTTTTATCTCGCTGGGTATACTACTGGACATTCGTGTAATTACATTAGATTTGGTTTGGTTTATACTGATTTTGACAATCGTTGCATTACTAACCAAGTTTATAGGTTGCGGAGTTCCCGCTAAATTCCAAGGTTTAGGTACTAGGGATTCTCTCATCATTGGTGTTGGCATGATACCCAGAGGAGAAGTCGCCATGATTGTAGCTCTAATAGGACTCAATAAGAATATTATTATGCAAAATACGTATGTAGCTCTAATCTTGATGAGCCTGTTAACGACAGTCATACCCCCGCTAATATTACGGAATTGGTTATTTAAGAAAAAAACCAAGAAGAAAAAGCAGAGGTAATAATGCCAGCTTCTGTTATCCCCTAAATCGAATTTGTCTACCTATTAGGCTATTGACATGGAGGTAAGAATATTCTATTCTCCACACAAAACGGAGGTTGAAAAATGCAAGCATATTGTATGAAGTGCCGAACCAAGAGAGAAATGAAGAATGCCAAGAGCATAACCATGAAGAATGGTAAGCCAGCAACCCAGGGTGTGTGCCCCACATGTGGAACCAAGATGTTCAGAATCGGGAAGAGTTGAGGCTGATATTCTAGGAGCTTAGAATATTGGGAAGGCTGGGTATCTGTGGATGGGTAGCCAGCCCTTTCTCAGTTGTTACACAATTCAAGCGTTTGTGCAACAACTTGATATCGCGACTTACATTATGGATATAAATTCCTCACTCTAGTCCCGACCTCTTAGCGTCAGCATTGCTATGGTTATACAAACGCTCTATTTGGCGAGAAAAGCTGCCCTGTTGGACAATAACCGACAGGTCTCGGAACAAGTCGTCGTGGTTTCGAATCCCTTTAGGCGGGTGCCTCTAGCTAGACTGGTTTAAAAACGTTGCGTATAACCGGGTGCAGAGCGGGGCCAATCTTCTCTACTGCCTCGTAGCGGATACGGTTCAGTTCCTTCTGCTTCTCCTCGAATTCATGCCAGGTAAAAAGCTTCTCTGGATGCATGAAGATATCGTCCACCACCCGGATCGCACACGGCACATGGAAACCGGTAGGGGATTCCGCCCAGTCTTCCAGACCGCCTCGGAGGAGAGAATCCAGTATACCTACGGTTATATCAAGACGTATGTCCTGGTAGTGCTCGCCATCACCGATGCCTCCTGTATTCAGTAAGTAGTAGTTGAGGCGAGGGAGCCCCTTTGTGATTTCATAGAATATGTTAGCGTGCTGGGCCGGGTCACCGGCGATGAAGGGGTCATAGAAGAACTCGCTCTGGATTTTTCCGGCTTGGGTAGGGTCACCAGCCGAGGATTCCATTGCCTGTCCCAGAACCATCAGGGCTACCGCTTGCTCGTGGGTGAGTTTAGATATAGCGGGTATAAGCGGCCCGCGGGTAATAAGAATCAAGTTATCAATATTCCCCACATCAATATATGAACTAGCATGTATAAAGTAACAGCGGGGGATTACGGCACGACCGTTAGAAGTTCTGGTGAAATTATAGAAGTCAAATTCTCCATCATCGTTAACATAGACGTTTTCGCAGATGGTCTCCGCCCGATGTAGCCCATAGTAAATCTCCATTTGATCGCCCGGGTTGACCGCCTCCGTCTTTACGAAGATTCCGCCGGCTTCAAAGCCGTGGAAGGAGCCATCCGGCATGAGCGTACCACCGTCGTCCTGAATCAGCCAAGACTTTTCCCTCCCCTTCTTGGCCAGGACGCGAGAGGTAGTGGTGGTCTTACCATTGGCACTGAGGGCGATGAGCAGCGATCGCACCCGCTGATAGTCACCGTGTACGCTCTGGAGGTAGTCCTCACGGCAGCCAGCATGTAGAAAGATGCCACCCCTCTTGGTCTTAGCTACCCAGTCCTCGGCAGCGAATACACCCTTCTTGAACTCGCCAATATAGTTAGCATTCCGAATTATCTTAATGAAACGGCCGTCCTCCAGCATGGCTAGCCGGATGGTGATGTCCTTCTGGGGGAGAGGCTTAGCCTTGTTGGTTTCAAAGGCCTCGTCGACGAAAAAGATAATCTGGTAGGTCGGCCTTTCCACCTTTGTCTTTGGGGGGATAAATAGATTCCGACCACCATAGGCCACATGAGCGAAGCGTTCTGGCACAATGAGCCGCGCTGTGGTATTCGTATCCCCTGACCCCACCACGCAGTCTGTGGAAATCAATTTTTCACTAGCAAGTGCTGCTTCACACTGATCTAGGAGCTTCATCTCCGTCTCGCCAAAGGAGTGGTCGACGCTGTTCTTGGTAAACATAGCTGAGCGTGAAGTCGGCTCACTCTCGGCAACAAAGTTGTCGTAGACGGTCTTCCTGATTCCCGGCTGCCTTTCCAATATACGTCGCAACTCCTCATCCGATGGGTTTTCAGTTAAACGGTTCTCGGCCAGAGCCTTCTCACGGATTCGATCGGCTGTTTGATAACACAGTTCAAGGTTAAATTTAGACATTACCGCTATACCACCCTTTTCTAACTTTCAGGTTATGCCCGTTAATTTTAGCCTATTCTCTATGCAAATAGAATACTGTATTTGGGAAACAATTTCCAATTATTAGGTTATTAGGGACAGTCAATCTATAGCTCAAGAGAGGGGGCTAAATTCCACTCTTAATAATTTGGCCCCCTTGCGTTGTAAAAGTATATCATTAGTTGTCGGACTAATGGTTGATAGGGCATGATTGGCAATAGGAAGGAAGCCAAAGACGTGTAGGGTTAAACAAAACGCTATATCGTGCAATGGTTGAATAATTTGATGGACTTTTGTGCCCCTCGCATCACAATTTACTTTATTGTTGGATGACAATTGCCTGTCTATTATACTTTGAATTACATTTTGCCGCTTTGTTTGATGACAAAAGGAAAGGGCCTACGTCTCTAATCACTAGTTCGAGTTCAGTCACTGCCACTTAGTTTTTAATGTTACAATCTAAGCCAATAGATAGATAATTCCAAACACGATAACGTATAACCCGACTATCAAAGCTATTGTCTTTGGCTTTAGAAAAATTGTGAATAATGTGCCGAGTATTCCCCAGAAGAGTATGGATACTGGGACATAAACCTGCGGAATTCTCAAAAGCCACGGGATTGTATAATGCGCTTGAGAGGAATGGGGATCACCAAATAGCCTAACCGAGAGAATGTAAATCACATCACCAAGCCATGTCCCAGGGATATTCAGTAGGAACATAGCATCTGTATTATGGCGAAACCAAACGGCGGTCAAACCCAATGCCGTGCCAAATAATATGAACCCTGTAATAATGACTTTTCTCACAATTGTGGATCCCCCTATTGGCGCTTGCGTCTTTTAACCTTTTTCCCTTGTTTAGGAAGTTGGTGGTAATCCACGGTATTCACCGGGAGTCCCCTCATACTCAAATATATCTTCTATCTTCACATTGAACAGTCTGGCAATACGAAACGCTAGGCCTATTGAAGGGTCATATTTCCCATTTTCAAGTGAGACGATTGTAGACCTTGTTACCTGTAGTTTTTTTGCCAGAGATTCTTGTGTCAAATCATGCATGGCTCTATAGACTTTAAGCTTATTCTTCATTTCGTTTTACCTCTAAAATTCAGCCTATAGCTTACCTTTATAGTAAGAGTAGAAGGCGAGATGAATCAACATGATGGTACAGGCCGAATAAACCAAAGTTGAACCAACAATATGATATTCGGACGGGAGCGAATTTCTCACTGTAACAAAGACCATACCGACTACGGCCATCAATATAGTAGAAATACGATAACTTACAGCTGATGCCTTTTCATTAATCTTCTGTATCCGTTCATCTACCATAATCTCTTTGGTGAACCGGCGACATAGCCTAATTAAAAGTATAGCGCCAACAAGACCGGCAATCTGTACAAATATTGGCATTTCCGTAACAATCGACCAACCTATGAATGCAGCTAGAGCCAAGACAATAACGAGTGAACATATCCTATTAGTTCTCGAACTCATTGTTTAACCTCCTGTTTAATTATTTAATCATATAGTATAGTATACTATTCTATTTGTCAAGTACTTCAATCATATAATGGTAGACAATTTTTTATTCCTGTGTAATTGACTATTGACAGAATCTTGTTGGCATGATAACATATCGGTATACGGTATATCGTTATAGGATATATCAATAACTGATATAAAGGACAAACAACATGGTACGTGATGATATTAACAAGTACCTTCCCCTCACTGAATCAACATACTACATTATGCTTACCTTGATCGAACCACTTCATGGATATGCCGTTATGCAAAAGGTAGAGGAAATAAGCAAAGGTACAGTTAAGGTTGGCCCTGGAACCCTGTATGGTGCTTTTACGGCGTTAGAGAAGGAAAAACTGATTGTTAAGGTCAAAGAAGAGAAAAGACGAAAGAGCTATGTTTTGACGCCAAAAGGAAAGAAGGTGCTCCTAAACCAGATAAAGCGTCTCGAAATAATGACCCGAAATGGTCTATCTGTCAAGAATCTTTATGACTGAAAGTCATAGTATAAGGAGAGAGCGATGGCAGAGAATACTATCCGTAAATTCAGATGGTTTTGGCCTTGGCAAGATGAACAGGAGGAGGCATGGTTAAGAAGTATGTCCCAACAGGGTTGGCACCTAGTATCGGTAGGATTAGCGGGTATCTATAGATTTAAGTCCGGCGAGCCATGTGATTGCGTCTACAGGTTGGATTATCAGGCATACAAGAAAAAAGACGAGCAGGACTACTTGCAGTTGTTTAGTGATGCGGGTTGGGAGCATATTGGGTATATGTCCAACTGGCACTATTTCCGCAAGGAAGCCAGGGAAGGAGAGGTTCCGGAGATTTACACTGATATTGAGTCAAAAGTAGCAAAATATAAGAGGTTGCTGACTTACCTAGCTTTTTTCGCTGTAATCATTATAGCCATTTCGCATAACGTATGGTTTGACTATCCTTACTCCTGGTGGTTTGTTACTCGGGCTATTTATCTGCTTCTTACTGTCAGTCTCGTGTATTCTATAATTAGGCTCCTGCTGAGGATTAGACATCTGAGAAGGATTTGAAAAGAGCATCGATAAATACCTGACTATTCAGATTCTAATTGCCTAGCTCAACAAATTACTAAAAAGTGACAAATAGTACCATCACATAATCATCGGGATCAACGTTCTGCTCTAGGGTGGTAGCATATACAAGTTTGCCTAGTCAGTATCAATAAAGGATATTTTCATAGATGACCACTGTCAACGAGATTTCATGGGAGTGAGGCAGTACATGGCCCAACCCATATATTGGTGTTGGAACTGTAAATAATCATCCTGGTCGTTACGGAAATGCTTGAATACCTGTTCATAGTCAGCGTGGGTGGGATTTTCTTCAAGCCAACTTATCAGTCCATACCAACTATCCGAAATGTACCTATCCCAGTCGTCGTGGCTGGCACGGATGATGCATTCGAGGTCAAAGCCTTCGTCCCGGGTAAATTGAGTTAGTTCCGGTTCTGTATGGGTAGTTGTCTGTTTTTGGGCGTATTCCGGATGTACCTGGTTGCTAAGCCAGTGGGTTTCACCTATACCAAGGCGTCCATTCTGATGAACAGCCCTCTTCATTGCCTGGATTGTCTGCTGGTAACCGCCAAAAACAAACGTTGACCCAATACATGTTGCGGCATCGAAAGCCCCCTCTTCGAACACGTAGTCAGCCGCAGGGGAGCAAACGATTTCGATTTGGTCCGACAACCCTCTCATGGCCAGCTTTTTCCTGGCTCGGTCGCAGAAATCCTCGGATATATCTATGCCAATACCAGTGATGCCAAATTCCTCAGCCCAGAGAGTGGGGGACTCAGCACAACCACAACCGAAGTCGATGACTCGGTTTCCCTTTTTCAATTTGAGTAGTTTGCCAAGTTTGAGGATTTTTTCAGACGAGGAAGGGTTTAGTATCTCCATATAGCGGTGTGAGATACTCATAAGGTCAAAAAATTCCATAATTCAAGCCTCCTTCAGAAAATGGTAACTTCATTAAAAAAAGGTGTTGCGGGACCTGAAGCTAATCTTGCGTTGATAATGTGGTCACACTTCGTCAGAAAGTTGTATAGAAGACATAGTTTCCTGTAGCCATTGAAACATGATTGAGCATAAAACTAAATCACTCTTTTTATGTTAGAATCACAGATAACAGAGAGACATCATCCGGACCGGACCCGGAGATGAGCTCCATCCGTATAATATGGATCAAGATCTGGCAAACCCGCTTTCCGGTAAGCGAGATACAACGGGAAATACAGGAAGTATGGAAGACAACGTCGTCAGGTTAGCTTACCAGGATAAAGAGATTATTCTGATAGGGACTGCTCACGTTTCACAGGAAAGCGCTGAGCTTGTAAAGAGGGTCATCGATGAAGAAAAACCTGATAGTATTTGTATTGAACTCGATGAGGGCCGGTACCAGAACCTGCAGAATCCAAAATTATGGGAACGCACCGATGTTATTCAAATCATCAAGACGAAGAAAACAGGATTTCTGTTAGCAAACATAGTTTTGGGTTCGTTTCAGAAGAAAATTGCTAGGCAGTTAGGCACTGTCGTGGGGCAAGAAGTGCTCCAGGGCATAAAAAGCGCCAAGGAAACCGGCGTCGAATTGGTACTGGCAGATCGGAATATTCAGATTACCTTTCTGCGTATCTGGCGTAAATTAGGTCTCTGGGAAAAGACAAAGCTGTTCTTCAGTCTGCTGTTTTCTTTCGGTGAAGAAATCGAATTATCCAGTAAAGACATAAACGATTTACTTAAAGACGAAAAGCTGGAATCAGTTATTTCGGAGATGCGTAAAAAATTTCCGGTAATCGGCGAGGTCCTTATCAGCGAGAGAGATCAATATCTTGCGTATAAGATTAAAGAAGCCCCTGGTAAAAAGGTTGTTGCCATTCTGGGTGGCGCTCATATTCCGGGCGTGAAAGAAGAAATATTTAAAAGGCAGGATATAGGCAAGATTACAGAAGTACCCCGAGGAAGTTCCGTTTTTAAAATAATCGGCTGGGCTATCCCGGCAATTATCATCGGACTGTTTATTTACGGCTTTGCCATAAACATTCAAACCGGACTGCAGCAGTTATCGGTATGGGTGTTGTGGAACAGCGCGCTGGCAGCCCTGTTTACGGCACTGGTACTGGGGCACCCCCTCAGTATTCTAACAGCACTTGTTGTCGCTCCTTTTACATCCATGAATCCGTTTCTGGCCTGCGGCTGGCTCGCCGGCCTTGTTGAAGCAACTATACGAAAACCTACAATCCAAGATATTAATAATATTTCACAAGACATATTCAGCTTTAAGAGATTTTTTAGAAACCGTTTTCTTAAAGCGCTTGCCGTCGTCATTATGGCAAATATCGGAAGTTCTATCGGGACATTAATTGCCGGAACGAATATAATTAAAAATCTCTTCTGAGGCAATCCTCCAAATTATACAATTCATCTAATCGTTTCGCACTTTCTGACAAGTATTGTGTTTTATAAGCAGTCACCAGTACCTGAGCTGCGTAGGCTAAGCTAAAAAAGAACGAAAACGCAATACAGCACGAGCATTTTAAATTCTCACTGGCCTTTTTCTTCGATAAACTCCCTCCAAGGAATACCCATGATTAAATAATCATTAGAAAGCGTGACTATGCCCTCAAGAATGAGGCGACGCCAACAGCGCTGCCATGCACTGGAAACCTTATCATCCAGCGGAGCACTATAGAGCGTACCAGCTTCTTCCAGTCGTGTAATCTCTGCCAGCACATTGGATAGCTCCTCGTGCTGTATTCCCAGGGCCTCTACTGATAATAAGCCCAATTGTTTAGCTTCTAGCGCTCGCTGTACTCGCTGTACTACCTTTTGCATTAGGTCCTCAGCTACTTGCATGCTTATTTCACGTGGAGAAAGCCATCTTTCTTCAGTTGCCGAATAGTCGACATACAAGCAAAGTTGCCTGAGACTCTCAAGGTCGCCCGCTGAGGGGAGCCAATCTTCCCTGATCACTTCAATAATTGAGCTGAAGCTAGGTTCGGCGAGCTCAGGAATGCCAAAGATATTCGCATATGTTACCTTGACTTCATGGCCTCGGAATCTTTTCCACCAAAGCTGCCATCCAGCTTGCTCTTTGGGGAGGTCTATTGCCATCAATTGCAAAACATACACCTTGCCAAGCTCTTGGTCTGCACATAGCAAGGCAAAAGAAGCCGTAGATGGACGATTGGCATTCAGAAGAGCACGAGCGTCTTCGATGAGTCTTTCAGTGTTTTCAAGACATTCCTCAATGCCTTTGGCGATTTGCTCGGTCGTAAGTTTTCCCCTATATGATCGCATATCTATGCCCCTTGGCCGTCATGCCCAGTGAGGATGGGGACTTCCATGACAGTCTCATTTTACTCTAGCGGCTGTCCGGCAGCAAGGGATGGAGTCGAAACCGCAAGTTCTTGAACAAACAGCCAAATTGTAAAATATTCAGTTCACTCGCTTATCGCAAGTGTATTGCTAATCCCCGGATTCCGAGTGGACATGGAAGCGTTTACTAGGTAGAATACTTAAAGACTCTTTTCCAGAAGGGTATTCGTAAGTACAAGAAATCAGACATCCCGATGTTCGTTCAATGGTAATAAATTTAGGTTTAAAACTTCAAAAAAGTGAATTGGCGTCTGGAGGTAAAAACTAGGCGCCTTTTTATTTCACTGTAGAGTATTGACATGCCAATGGTAAAGGACTAGACTCAAGCCCCGACATATGAAATAGAACTAAAAAGAGGTGATAAGGTGGCTGAGAAAAAACGCATCATCAGAGTAATGTTTGCCAAAATAAAACCAGCATATTTTGAGCTATCTGAAGGGGAACAACAAGAGTTCATGCGTAAAGATCGTGAGAAAATGGAAGAACTCGGCTACAAGCTACATTTCATGCTTGACTGCAGTTGGTCAAACAAGGAGTAGCAATTTATTGGGATTGAGGAATGGCCTAGCATGGAAGCCATTGAGAAGATTGAAAAATTCCACGAAGAAGAGCTAGAGGTATCTAAGTACGGTGAATATAAGACTTATTTATGTACTCCTGTGTATGATGAATACACTCAATCTGGTATAACAAACAAGTGATACTATATTGTATGGAGAACTAGTTATAAAAGTAATTGTATGCACAAAATACAGACCACCGGCTGCTCTTTGGCTTAAGACGGAAAGCATCCCGGTGTTTGTGTAATTTCATCTAATATGGAGATATGATATATTTATATAAACTACCATTTCTGAGGTGAAAATATGGAAAATCTAAGTTCCTTAGGTATCTTTTTGGGGGGGTTAGGATTCTTTCTTCTGAGTTTAGGTTTGTTTTGGTGGGTTTCGCTATACGAAAAATATAATAAGTCAAAACAAAAATAAGAAAAATAGCAATCTACTTTCACCTGTCGTCACTTGAAATACATATACCTTGAATGCTGAAGCTAAAAGGTATTAGGCAGCTATACGCATTGCTGGACATACATCCCGATGTTCGTTCAATGGTAGTTTGACCTGAGGTTAGAAAAGAGGCAAACCCCATTTGGCTTGCCTTTAATTTTGCCCCTGAAAAGCCTTATAATTAATAATATTGCTACCGAAAACGGGGAGAGTCCCCAAAACAAATGGCAAAATCAAAACCAGGGCAAAGCGAAGCGTCTAATCCAAACTGGCAGGGGGGTCTTTGCGGCATATGTCCCGCCGGCTGCTGGGTAGAGGCAGGACTAAAAGACGGCCGACTGGTAGACATCAGACCCGATACCAGCCACACACTGGGGATGATCTGCTGGCGCGGCCAATACGCCGCGGAGATAGTCTATTCCGAGCATCGGCTTAAATACCCCCTGAAGCGGGTGGGGCCCAAGGGCTCTCATGAATTCGAGCGTATCAGCTGGGACGAAGCCTATAGAATCATCGTGGAGAACTTGAACAGGATTAAGGAAGAATCGGGGCCGGAAGCGGTGGCTATCTACACGGGGCGGGGGGCTCAGGAGCTTTCGCTGTGTGATATGTTCCAACCCAAGGGAGTGACGGTATCTTCGGCGTCCAATATATTATTCCCCTTCGGCTCGCCCAACACCATGGGTGTAGGAGCCCTCTGCTACGTATCCCTCCATATGATTGCCCCCCTGGTGACCATGGGCCGTATGCAGACCAACATGTTCGCCGATATAGAGGACGCCGAGATGGTGGTGGTGTGGGGTACGAACCCAGCTACTGATTCACCCCCAATAGATATGCTCCGCCTGGAACTAGCGGCCCAGCGAGGCGCCGATATCGTGGTCATCGACCCTCGCCGTACCGAGACAGCGGTGCGTACGAATGCCCGGTGGGTTCCTATCCGGCCCGGCACCGACGGGGCTCTGGCTTTGAGCATGATTGAGGTTATGATCGAGGATGACCTCTACAGCGAGGATTTCGCTGAGAACTGGTGCTACGGCTTTGAGAAGCTAGTGGCCTACGTTCAGCACTTCCGCCCCGAAGTTGTGGAGGCCATCACCGGTGTGCCGGCAGATACGATACGAGAGCTGGCCCATCGTATCTGTAATGCCAGCGGCGCCTCTCTGCTCATGTACACCGGACTGGAATACTCCAACACCGGGGTTCAGTCGGCGCGGGCGGTGCTGACCCTGTTCGCCCTGGCCGACCAGCTTGATGTGCCCGGTGGCATCGGCCTGGCCATGCTGAACAGCGAGTTCCCCATCAATCGCGCCTGCAATCAGGAAAATCCCGATTTAGAGCGGGCAGTAGGCTACGACCAATTCCCCATCTACAGCAACTACCGCGGCGAATCCCATGCCATTGGACTCGTGGACTCAGTGCTCAAGGTCGAACCATACCGGATACGGGGATTACTCATCCATGGTGCTTCGATACTCACCTCCTGGCCGCAGACCTCTATCTGGCGCGAAACCCTTTCCCGACTGGACTTCCTAGTTTGTATTGACCGCCAATTCACGGCTGATGCCGCCTATGCTGACATTGTCCTCCCGGCTACTACTATGTTCGAAAATAGCTCTTACATGGTCTACGGGCCTATCTTCCGCCTGCGGGAGAAACTAATCGAGCCCGTTGGCGAGGCCCGAAATGATTACCTTATCATGGCTAAGCTAGCCCAGCATCTTGGCTACGGAAAGCTGTTCCCGCAGACTGAGGAGGCAATGTTGCGCTTTGCCCTGGAAGGGTCTGGTTACACCCTTGAAGAGGTCAGGGCGGCTGGCGGCTGGGTCAGGCTGGCTACGCCGATGATGGAGTACAAGAAATGGCAGAAAGGCAGCCTTCGCCAGGACGGCAAGCCCGGTTTTGAAACCCCAACCGGTAAGTTTGAAATCTGGTCCACAATTCTTGAGGAATACGGCTACGAGCCACTGCCCAAGTACATCGAGCCGATGGAGGGACCGCTGGGCAGTCCCCAGGTAGCCGAGGAGTTCCCTCTTATTTTTAACTCTGGGGCCAGGCCTCAGACTGATTTCAGGTCTCAACACCATGGTATTGAAGGTTTGGTTAAGGATACTCCTGAGCCCACTGTAGAGCTTAACGTTGAGGATGCGGCAGAGCGGGGAATTCAGAGCGGCGATATGGTGGAGGTGCGCACGGCGAGGGGTAGAGTGCCGTTTAGAGCTAAAGTGACTAATGATATCGTCATGGGTGCAATTGAGTGCATGTTTGGTGGGGGGGCGCCCGTGGGCCCCAAAGCCTGGCAGGAGTGGAACGTCAACGAACTAACCGATATCAACAACCTTGATGCCATCTCCGGCTTCCCCGTCTACAAGGCTCTACTCTGCGATGTGACCAGGATTAGCCAGGGGACACCAGAGGCCGTTCCCGTGACCAGCGGGCGGGATGAGACGTGCGACTATAGTATGCCGCTAATGCGGAGAGATAAGCCCGAGCGGCGAATATATCTCGACAACAACGCCACCACCCGGACGGCCGAGGAAGTAGAGCGGACCATGATGCCCTACCTGGAAAAGGACTACGGTAACCCCTCCAGTATTCACGACCTGGGGCGGGAGGCTAAAGAGGCTGTGGAGAAAGCCCGTCGGCAGGTGGCTAAGCTAATCAACGCTCAGCCGCGGAGAATTATCTTCACCAGCGGCGGCTCCGAAGCGGATAACTTAGCTCTCAAAGGTGTGGCTTTCGCTGACAATAATAAAGGAAAACATATCATCACCACCAGCATCGAGCATCCAGCTATTATGAGCACCTGCCAGTTTCTGGAGAAGCTTGGCTACCGGATAACCTATCTTGAGGTGGATGAAGACGGGTGGCTTGAGCCCGAACGGCTAAAAGAAGCTCTGAGCGACGACACCATACTCGTCTCCATCATGATGGCTAACAACGAGGTGGGTACCATTCTCCCCATTAAGGAGCTTTGCGCCATAGCTCACCAGAGGAATGTTCTTTTCCATACCGACGCCGTTCAGACGGTGGGCAAGGTTAGGGTAGATGTGAAAGAATTAAGCGTCGACCTTTTGACCCTCTCCGGCCACAAGTTTCACGGTCCGAAGGGAGTAGGCGTGCTCTACGTGAGGAAGGGGGTGGGGTTGGAACCGGTGGTCCATGGTGGTAAGCAGGAGGTGGGCTTAAGGGCGGGTACCGAGAATGTGCCCGCCATCGTCGGTCTGGGCAGGACGGCCGAGCTGGCCAGCTACACAATGCGGGAGGCCGAGCGAATCCGCATCCTGCGGGACAAATTGGAGGAGGGCGTTAAGAATCTGATACCGGGCGCCAGGTTGAACGGCCACCGGACGAAACGGCTGCCCAATACGCTTAATCTGACGCTACCCGGAATGCGCGGCGAATCGATTGTTATCGCCCTTGACCAGCGCGGCATCTCGCTTTCTTCAGAGTCGGCCTGCAAGTCGGGTTCGCCGGAGCCCACCCATGTTCTTATCGCCATGGGCCGCAGTGAGGAGGAGGCACACTGTTCGGTTAGATTTTCCCTGTCCCACTACACTACGGAAAAAGATATTGAAGAGACGGTAGCGGCACTGGCCCGGGTGCTCGAGGAGAAGTCAATGGTGCGGCTCATGCCCTGCCGCTAGACACTTTCCCTGTTCACCAGATACTGGACGCTGAACCAGTGATTATCATCGATCCAGACGCGGGCGACCTCCCACCCCGTTACCGCCGCCATCTGTTCGAAATCATCAATGCTGTACTTGTATGAGCTCTCCGTCCAGATGGTCTCGCCTTTAGCAAAGGGAATGGTCTCGCCATCCAGATGTACCGTCTGGTCTCGCTTACTGACCAGGTGCATCTCCACCCGGCCCTGCGAGTGGTTGTAGAAGGCGTAGTGTTCAAACTGTTCGGGTTGAAAATCAGCGCCGAACTCGCTATTGATGCGCTCCAGCAGGTTCAGGTTAAAGGCGGCGGTTACGCCCTGAGAATCGTTGTAAGCCTGGTGCAGCACCGCCGGGTCTTTCTTGAGGTCAACGCCGATAAGCAGTCCCCCGCCGGAACCGCAGACCTGAGCCATCTGCTCCAGGAACTGTCGGGCGGGGAGGGGGTCAAAGTTGCTGATGGTGGAGCCGGGGAAATAGACCACGGCGCGCCGGCTCTCTCTGTCGGCGGCGGGCAGGGTAAAGCGGCTGGTGTAGTCAGCGCAAACCGGGAGTATCTCCAGCTCGGGATAACCGGCTGACAGGTCCTCGGCCACGTGCCTTAACTGCTGCCGGGAGATGTCAATGGGGACATAGGCTACCGGGTCGTCCAGGTGGTCGAGTAGAAAACGCACCTTCTGGCAGTTGCCGCAGCCGTACTCGATTAGCCGCACCCGCCGCCCGATAAGCTGAGCCATCTCCTTGATATGAGCGCTCATTATTGAAGCCTCGGTGCGGGGTATGTAGTATTCGTCCAGCTGGCAGATACGCTCGTAGAGGCGGGAACCCCGCTCGTCGTAGAAGTACTTGCAAGATAGCTCTTTCTGCCCTTTGCGCAGGCCGTCTAAAACCTCGCTCAGAAAGCGTTCCCGCCCCGGTTCAAAATCGTGCCACCGAAGCCGTTTGTTTACCCAGGAAAATGTATCCGGCATTTTGAATCTATTATACCCCATAACCGCTGGCTACGTTTCTAAAACCATGATAGTGGGACGGCGGTAACGAAGTCATAAAATAAAGGGGGGGGGAAGTTACAAAATCGTGACATTGCTAGGTGTTGGGGTAACATCAGGCTGTAAAGTTCATCTTAAACCTGATACTAGCACAGACCGCAAAGCAGCTAAAGATAGAATTAGCCATTACTGAAAATATGCTATGATTACCCCAGGGGCAGCAGATGACAAAGAACTATCCGGCCCGGAGCAAAGGCGGCTGGTACCTGGCCAGAATGGGCTGGCTTGAGTGGCAGGAGACTATATTAAAGCTCGGTGCTATAGCCGCCGGCATAACCGGCTTTGCCCTGGCTTTTTCAACAGACAGGCTGGCTCTCCCCGGCGGCCTGGGGCTGGTGCAATTCACCATACTAGCCATCATGTCCCTAGGCTTGTTCGGGGCTATCTTCGAGCGGCTTGACCAGCGGGAAATAGGGGCCATGGTTTTTGTCTTACTCAACAACCTGGGGCACTGGGGCCTGCTGCTGGCCTTGACCAGCGGACTAAGCGGCGGATTGGTCATCGCCTTCAGCGCCCTGATGCTGGCCGGCGATTTAACCAAGCTCACCTTCTTCGCCAGGAGTAACTTCACCGTGCGTAACGCAACCAAAGCCCTGGTCCTTACTATCGTTTCATTATTTGCCCTGGGTTATGCGGTAATACTGGCACTGGAGTTCTTTGTGTAGACCAGGTTATGGATTTACAGCCTGCCACTCGAAGGCCGTTGGTTCGAATCCAACCCTCGCTACCAAAGAATTTTAGAGCGCTAGCGGTAAAAAGCTGGCGCTTTTTTGTTAGTGGTGGGCTTGATTGACTCGACCAGACCTGATATTCTCCTAATTGCAATTCGGCGTCATTGACTATACAATATGGGGATTAAACTATGAGCAAACGGAGCACACAGTCAATACGTTTTGGCATTTCTGATGGGAGCGGGTAGATAACACGCGGCTTGAGCGCCGCAAAAGGAGGAGCCAGATGAAACTCAGCAAAAAACAGCAGGTTATGATTGACTCCAGCAAATGGGATTTCTCCGACCTCAAGGCCACCTTCATTAACTGCACGCTGAAAAAATCGCCTGAGCTGTCGCACACCGAGGGGCTGATGGCGGTGCCCCGCTTTATCATGGAGAAAAACGGCGTCTCGGTGGAGACGCTGCGCGCGGTGGACTTCGATATCGCCAGCGGCGTCTATCCCGATATGACGGAACGTAACTGGGCGCATGATGACTGGCCGGAGATATATAAAAAAGTTCTGGCGGCTAACATCCTGGTAATCGGGACTCCTATCTGGTTGGGGGATAAGGCGTCGGTGTGTACCAAGGTTATCGAACGTCTATACTCTTCCTCCGGAGACCTTAACGATAAGGGGCAGTATGCCTATTACGGGCGTGTCGGCGGCTGTATCATCACTGGCAATGAGGACGGAGCTAAGCACTGCGCCATGAATATTATATACTCTCTGCAGCACCTGGGCTATGTAATTCCCCCGCAGTCCGATGCGGCCTGGGTGGGTGAGGCCGGTCCCGGCCCGTCCTACCTCGACCCCGGCTCCGGCGGCCCGGAGAACGATTTCACCCAGCGCAATGCCACCTTCATGGCCTGGAACTTGATGCACTTTGCCCGGATGCTCAAGGACATGGGAGGGATTCCCGCTCACGGCAACCAGCGGTCTTTATGGGATGCCGGCTGCCGCTTCGACCACCCCAATCCCGAGTATCGGTAGACGGTGGTGGGGGGTTTTGAGGAAAGGAGCTAGAGTAACCCCTTTAAGCAAGACTGCCCTTGTTTCTTGTCGCCAACTTGCACTGCTATCAACGAACAAAGATTTAACATTTCATCTTTTTGTGTAGCCAGGAATAATAATACGGGAGCCTAGGTAGGCTCCCTATTATTTTCTATGAGATAGTGTTTTTCTCTAGTGTAAAATATTATATTGCTATAGATTTGCCTACATTTACACTCTATGGAAGCCCCTTCTCCCTCAGTGCTATAGCTAAAATGCCTGGTCCACCGTGCACACCCAACGCGGGTCCGAGTCTGGCTAATATAGTGCGCTCTTTAGAAAATATAGAACTCGTTCGTTCAACAAGGGATTGCGCTTCATCAGGTGTAGTGCTATGCAAAATAGCCAAATCCTGAATTTCTATGGCATTCTTCACAAAATCCAATAACCAGTCCATGCCTTTAGGGCGGGTTCGAACCTGGCCAGAAGGCACTAACTCTCCATCTCTTACTGTTAGCAGATGCCTTACGCTTAATACTGAGCCCAATAGTGCCTTCGCCTTGCCAATTCGCCCACCTTTAACTAGATTGTCAGAGCACTAGTCTACATCTGCACAGATCACATAAATCTGCCACGGATTATTGCAGCAGGATTGGCCTTCTTCGCGGCAGAAACATTGCCAACCGTCTGGGGGGCCTGATATCGGTCTGCTCCACAGGATGAACTCCTTATTCATATTTTCGCAGTAGCATCCTCCGCCTAAGACCTTTTTATCATTTGAGGAGCAGTAAACACAATCACTGTCAAACACTACTATGACTTCATAGCCTGATAATCCTTTGGGGCCTGCCGGACCCTGTGGTCCAGCTGGACCCGGCTCACCCTGCGGCCCCTGTGACCCGGTTGATCCCTGCTCACCCTGCGGCCCTGTGGGTCCCTGTGGCCCAGTTGGTCCCTCGGGCCCAGTACAACCCGCTAGTGGAACCAGGGCAAGAGCCATAATAGTGAGCATGATGAGAACCTTGCCTAATATTTTCATTGCTATCTCCTCTCTCTACAATAGATGTGGATTTCCCATGTTAAATAGTATAACGATGCTAAACCTCTCCTGACTGTATGTCAAGCCTGCTATATGCCTCAGATCCATCGAAGAAACAGAGGCCTCTGTCCGGAGCCACACACTTCGTCATCTTGTTGGGCAGTAGGTATGGTTCCCTCGTGAGTGATATAATAGCTGTAACAATGGAAATGGAAAGACGCAAAGTTCATTTTGCTAGCCAAGTAGGCGAAGCAACGCTTGGCATGCTGATGGCGTATAGGGAATTTGGAGTCCTCTCAAGAACCTTCATGCTTGAAGACATTCGCTCACGCAGTGGAACCTTTAGCAAATGTTCTGAAAACGAGTTGGCATTTGCGGAAGGTCGAGTCTATGTTGAGTTAGTGGAACGTGTTTGTCAACTTATAGAGGACTTCTCAACTCTCTGTTACGCACTATGGAATGACCTTTCAGATTTCCCTGTGAATATCCTTACAAGAGATAAACCCTCCCCCAAGAAATTGCTGGAAGAACTGGCTGGCCCAGCACGCTGGTTCATCCTTTTGCGTTACCCCGACCTCGATACACTACAATTATCCGCCGAAGACAAGGAGTTTCTCCGTCAACACTACAAACGGAACATACGCGTTTTGCAGAACCTTGCAAGGGTGCTTGAGCGATTCCGAAAACTCCACTGGAGATTTTATACCAAACACAAGCACGCGAATCCATTAGTATATGGAATCAGGAAGATTGAATTTGGGGGAGAACCGACCATAATTATTCCTGCATTTGACAACGCAAAACAGCCCGAAATACTCAACGTTATAGTGATGAACTATACGATGTATAAGAAGCAACGGAATATTGCCAATACCATCATCAACCTTATGAAGGGTTTGTTAGACAGAGTATTTTTATTCATCGAGATAGATGGCAAACCGATCATCGAGCACGTATCATACTACACAATGAATAAGGAGGCAGCCCAGAGGGTACAACATCTAATCGAGGAGTATAATAAAAATGTCAGACGGACTCCTATCGAGGTCACGTTGAAGGGAGAGGTTCCGGGTGATGCTCTGCGACGGTTCGCACAGTTCTATGACAATCTCGACCTAGGCGCTTTTGATACATAGCCGGGGCATGCTCGGTGCCCTGCTCACTAATCATCTACTGTCTACATCCTGAGAAAGACCGGTTCTATTCTGTTAGTGGTTAATATTGCACAAAGAGCCACAAAGTGCAACTCCAAAAAGACTGTTGACATTATGGGAAGGAATAGCTTATTGTTCATACCAAAAAGGGAGGTAAAGCTAATGCAAGCTTATTGTGTGAAGTGCCGTGCTAAAAAGGAAATGAAGGACGCTAAGGCCATCACAATGAAGAACGGAAAGCCGGCAACCCAAGGCATATGTCCAACCTGCGGTACGAAGATGTTCAGGATCGGTAAGAGCTAGGTCTTTGCTGCTATAGCCATTAGACATTAGAATAGAAAGGGCTGGGTTTTCCCGGTATCAGGATGCCCAGCCTCTTCTTTTTTTCTCCGAGGGCAACAAAATAAGCTTTTATTACCTCGACTGAACAGAATGCAATTTGGTGACATTCAAGCGCTAAGGAAGAATTACATCCCTTATTGACATTCAGTTCAGTGGGGTATTAGTATTGACAGCAACGCAGAGGCTAATCAAAGGGGGATGCTATGGGTAAAAGTCGAGTTCTATCTCTATCTATTCTAAACATGCTTGGATTCCTAGGTGTGGTAATCGTAAATGCACTTGCTGTCACGCTTCCAATAAATAATAAAACAACTGAACAGTTATCTGACCAGTATCCTAACCTATTTGTGCCAGCAGGACTGACCTTTTCTATTTGGGGAGTAATATATATTCTGCTAGCCATATTCGTCATATATGGGTTGATTATCGCTTTTAGGAAGGATACGCAGAAGCTATCTTTCATTGAGAATATCGGGATACTATTCTTCATATCCTGTCTGGCAAATATCGGCTGGATCTTTGCCTGGCATTATGAAATCTTGCCTCTGTCCCTAGTTTTGATGCTTTTACTGTTAGGATCTCTGATCACTATTTATTTACGGCTACGTATTGGTAAATCAGATTCAACCCGAATTGTAAAATACTTGGTACATCTTCCTTTTAGTATATATCTCGGTTGGATAACTATAGCAACAATCGCAAATGTTACCGCTCTATTGGTTGATGTAAACTGGAACACCTTTGGGCTTGGTGAGCAATTCTGGGCTGTAGCTGTTATTATAGTTGGCATAGCAATTGCGTTAAGTATACTCTTCACACGAAAAGACATATTCTACTGTCTGGTAGTTGACTGGGCATTGCTTGGTATACTGCTAAAACGACTTGCTGATTCGACACCTGTGCAAAACGTCATAGTCATTACCATTGTTGGTATGGTTTTTATCAGCATAGGAATAATAACTCAAATAATAAGAAGGAAGATATATTAAGTAAATGACCTTCTTTTGCTGCCTCTAGAAGAAGTAATGATACAGTGCGGACAATTGTTCAAAGTGGGTGACAAAACGAGCTTATGTTGCATATCCAATATATGTGAAGCGGAGACAGGGTACGAGCATCGAATTAGTCTCCAAAGTAGCTTTGCTTGCTATGTACTAGCTGTTCTCCATAGTAAGTATAGACTACTAACGGAGGGCTAAAAAAGCGGGTTACAGGACAGTCGTTAAGGAGAGTAGGGCGAAATTGAACCGAGTAATCCATTTGTCTCGTACCTTTCTCTAATCCCCGGCACGAGGGGTCTATTTCGTTGTTTCTCAGCAGCCTGGTTCTCCTGGATGGCCACAACAACTCTGCCTTCTTACTATCTTAATGAGGTTATTACGAAATACTAGATACAACTTCCGCCAAAGTGGCATCGGTGCTGACATATTAGTGAGGAAAGCTCTCATACTGGGCATTGCCTCTTAGCTCCACTTAGGTTACTTTTGCTTGACATTATAACAATTCTGTTTAGTGGGTGATAGTTACTTCCGGTAACAGGTTCGGCCTCCGGGCTTCGCTAGGATAAAAGAAACTACTGCAAAGCTTTAACTAGCCTTCACTGCTCAAATACAAATTTAAGAACCTGTTCGATAGTCCAACCTGAGAGCCGACAGACAGATGGAGTGATACTGAAAGCCAGGCCAAAGTTCTTTGTATCGAAGACTTGCTCTAGTAAACCAGGTCTGCGAATCTGTTTCACCAGAGCCTGGCTTGGCACTTTAGCAATGCTAACAAAAGGTTAAAAGTTATTGACCGCTCTAAGGGTGATTACAAAAACAATGGCCCGAAATATCCGCACTAGCGCTTAAGTATTCTGCCGGCAAACAGCCATTCTTGTCATGCCAGTGTGCTCGGCCTTCATTAATATCTAACGGTAGTCGGAAAATTTCCCCCACAACTCAGTTAGCTCAAAACATGGATCTTTGGCATGGAATGCTACAAGAATATGAGCACCGTCCAATTCAGGATGGGCTTCGAATAGCTTCTGGTCACCAAATCGGAATGCCTCAAGTACCAGAGGAAGCTCGCGTCGGAAAATGGCATTGCGTAGTCTTGCCCAGCCAATGACAAAACCACCACTTACATGACAGTGAACAAGAAATGTCAGTGCATTTTTTTGGACCGTCCACTCCGCACGCACCTTATCACGCATCAACCTGACATATAGCGCGGACAGTCTCTTCCAATCATAATCAGTACCGATGGTCAGGTAGAGATCCCCGGTAATATCGGAGTGGGTAAGTGTATAACGACGGGGTATGACCGGGCCATCTTGACCGGCATGTTGGGTATATTGTACCTGCAATTTCTCAGGGCGGAGACGTTTCATTTCCCGTTACCATTTGATACTCGCCTCAACCTTACTCTTGCTTAAGATTTCCCTTTGAGTTGGGCAGATATCACTATTTACTCCTTATTTTCTCTGGATATTGTTTACGAAACTTCGCAAGTTTGGGGGCAATCACAATACAGCAGTAAGTGTATTCGGGATTCCTCTGGAAATACTCCTGGTGATAATCCTCTGCTGGATGGAACTCCTGCAACGGAGTGACTTCTGTTACGATGGGAGCAGCCCATGCATTTGCATCATTTAGCTCACGAATAATCTGCTCGGCCATGGTCTTTTGCTGCTCGTTGTGGTAAAAAATGGCGGAACGATACTGTGTGCCCATATCTACACCTTGCCGGTTCAGTGTCGTTGGGTCATGGATGGAGAAAAATATCTCCAGGATTTCCCGGTACGAAATCTTAGCCGGATTGAAGGTCACTTGGATCGCTTCCGCATGGCTGGTCTCACCTGTGCAGACCTGCTGGTAGGTAGGATTTACAGTGGTGCCGCCTGTGTAGCCGGAGATTACGCTCTCGACGCCGTCAACCTCTCGGAAGACAGCCTCGATGCACCAAAAACAGCCGCCTGCGAGAGTCGTAACTTCCGATGGAGCACTCTGGTTCAAAGCTGTCCCTCAGGCACGAATTTGAGCGCGAAGCCGTTCATACAGTAGCGTTTACCAGTCGGCGGCGGGCCGTCATCAAAAACATGGCCGAGGTGGGAACCACACCGGGCACAGAGTACTTCCGTGCGCACCATTCCTAAGCTGCTATCAAGCTGCTCCATCACGTTTAGCGGTGAGATTGGTTCATAGTAACTGGGCCAGCCCGTCCCCGATTCGAACTTGGTGGAGCTGCGAAAAAGGTCTGTGCCACACCGCACACACTGGAAAATGCCGGATTCGTGAACATCATCAAATGAGCACGTGCCGGGGGTTTCCGTTCCCTTCTTGGTGGTGATTTCGTACTGCTTTTGGGTCAGTAGCTTTTTCCATTCCGCATCCGACTTCTCTATTTTATCTACGGTCACCACCCTGTTCTGCCTGGCATCATAAATCTGGACGGTTGTCATGCCTGCACCTCCCCCTGAATCTTATAAACGTATTATAGCATCGTGGGCGGTATAGCGAACATAAGAATTCATGTTAAATTGGTGCATTTGATATATCAATCGGAGGATTGGTCTGATGCACTGTTGCGGGCATAAACCCACCCCAGGGTCAATCGCACAAAATGATGTCATGAAAACGCTGACCTCAAAGAGCATAATATAGCTCAAGGAGGTACAGCGATGCTTTACACAGGTTTAGATTTACACAAGAGTTTCTATTACATCACGACTATGAATGACAAAGGT
>Ga0114922_10001351_pt1 | contig 23383 bp, 23 predicted proteins | sample AartaG_FD_100975 | JGI IMG/M metagenome (GOLD analysis project Ga0114922, IMG submission 100975) | Deep subsurface microbial communities from Aarhus Bay to uncover new lineages of life (NeLLi) - Aarhus_00045 metaG | ecosystem: Environmental > Aquatic > Marine > Oceanic > Sediment | place... | reverse complement strand
GCCCCCAGTTCTTCGAGGGTCTCAGAAATGCGTCTCACACTCAGGAGATTCCAGTGATATCTGTCAACGGGCCGGATCAGGTGTTCCTCACCATCTCCTGCATTGAAGAAGTGTAACCATGCCTCGCGCCGCACAATTCTCATCACCTCGGTCAAGGCTTGATTGAGGGCATCGAGTGACAGATGCTCGAAAAGGTCATGGACAAACAGGTAATCAAATGATTCGTCGGAGATGCCGGAATCCAGGATGCTGGCGACAAGGAAGTCTGTGTCGGGAAACCGCCCCCTGGCGTTTTCAACGTTTCTGGGAGAAATGTCGAGCCCGGTGTAATCAACATACTTGGACAGCCCGTGTCGATCGATGAACCTGTAATCATTCGCCGAACCGCACGCGGGTTCCAGGATACTGATACGTTCAGCGTGCCGCCCTGCAAGGGTGTTTCGCCAAAGGCTGGAAAACGTATCCAACGCGGCATCGTGCAGCAATTGACCGGGTTTGTCAGGATCTGGGCGTTCAAGAGCCAGCGATATATAGTCCGGCACGGGACACCCGTCTGACCGCAACCATTGGTGTGTCTCACGGATCATCTGTGGACATGACCCGCCACGGCTGTCGGCAACAGAGTCGACGAGATCGTATCTGTCTGCACCGTTCTCGAGTTGATTGAGGAGCCATGTGAGCACGGCTCCAAACCGTAGTTCGGCATCGATCAGGTCGGTGAACTCATCCGGCCAGAGCGTGTCAGCTATCAGGGCACGCGTGAGTATGCTCTGACAGTTTATTCGTGGATCTTCAACGCCGGACACCAGGTATGAATCCAGTTGCTCGTGGCTGTACTGGTTCCAAGCCCACCGCAGGTTTGAATTCTCCTCCTGGAATCCGTTCGTTGCCATATTCTACATTCCAGCGGTAACGAATGCGTTGACCGGGGCCGTCAGGCGTACGGTCGCTTTGTTCGACGAGGTCATTTCTTCAGCCTCCTTCTCCTTGTCCACATTTTTCTTGAGGTCGAAGAAATTGCTCATTTAGATTTCCTTGGTATGACTAGGGTTCATATCGTCTCCGCATCAACGCTTCACTTGGTGGTCGCGCCGTATTGGACGCGAGCCCGCTCGTGGCGTGACCTACTGTGTACTGTGCGTTTCCCTGGATTCACCTTCGTCGGGTGATTCCATCGCGAGCTCTGTACGCTCTTTGAGTACCTCGAGCACGGTGTCAGAGTAGAGCGCGAAGCCATAGTCTTTCGCAGGATGACTGCTTGTCACAATAGCGCAGAGCGCACCGTGTTGGTCAACAAGGGGGCCGCCGCTGCTTCCACGGTGAACCGTGGCATCGATTTGCAGGTGCGACTCACGGAGGGCGGACACGACCCCTGCGGTGAATGTGTGCGCAAGCCCGATAGGGGTCCCAACAGCGTAAACGGGTTGTCCAACAACCAGATTCTGTTTGAGGGTCAGCTTGAGCGGCTCGGTGTACTGCTCCATACCCTTGACAGCCAGGAGTGCGATGTCGTGCTTGCGGGAATAGAAGTCAAGCTTTGCGTCAAATCTTGCCCCAGAATGCTGCTGTACTTCGATTCTCAGCCGGTCTCGAGGTTTCCCCTTTTCGGTTCTCGGGTTGTGGATGACGTGCCTGTTCGTCAGGACATAGACAGTTCCGGCGTCATCCTTGCCGATGACGGAGCCGGACCCACGGCAGACAGGATCGTTACTGATGAACACTTGCACCGTGAGGATGCTTTTCCGCACGCGATCGAAGACTTCCTGACCTGTTTGCAGTATCGGTTGTTCCCCGCTGCCGGGTTCGAGTGTTGAGACTACTATCTCTTTTCCGGTACGCTTCTCTGTCGGCGTGATATCCACTTCGCGGAGCAGGTGGTATGCGGTGAACAGCCCGGCAACTGCGATGATGATGGCATATGCAAACACCAGAGGTCGCTTGTTCAACGATACCCTGGCGCCGGCGCTCGTCTGCGCTCTCAAACGTCTGTTGTACGACCAGAAACTTATGCCGCAGGTCTTCCTCAAGGCAGCGAGGAAAGCCAGTTCCTGTGGGCCGAGCCTTTTGTCACTTGCTAGAATACCCAGACATGTGTCGAATACGTATGCCTTCTCTTGCTCGCCGAGCTGTTCTACTTCAGAAAGCACCTGATCTTCGTTTTGATCCTGGAGCGTGAGTTTTCTTAGGATCTCCCTCTGTTCGTCGCTGTCAGCCAGCATCTCGGTTAGGTGCGAGAGATACCTCCGCTCATCTGACGACATAGTGGCGTCCGTCCAGACAGCGACAAGACACGCCTTGAAGACAATGCACTTCAAATTCCAGTCGACGTTATCCATGTTGGTGAGTCTTCATCTATGTCCAATGGAATCAGACTGATAGCTGGAGTGTATATCGTTTCCGCATAGCACGCGCTCCGGAGCCACGTCGACGCGCATCACAATAAGCGGCTGTCCCCTGTCTCCGCGAGAGACCCCACCGGGGCCGTCCGCCATGGAGCGAAGAACTGTGCACGATTACAGTATCGATGAGGGCGACTGCTACGGGGTTCTTCGGGGTGCCCTATCCAACTTCCTTTGTGACTTCTGTTGCTGTTTTTTTTCTTTCTGCTTGCGACCCTTGTCCTTATCCTTCTTGCCTTTGTCTCCCATTGTGTGCCTCCTTTTCGCCGTTACCGCACCATGAACGCCTATGTTTATTGCCGCGTTAGTGATGGCCCTACGTTAATTGTGTCAGGGTTTACTCTGAAGGTCAAGTCCACCGGGCCAATGTCTCGGTGTCCTCAGTGATCTCTGTGGCAGAAGTAGGGGCGGGTCCGCTGATGCGATTTCTACCAGCCATTGAAACGATGCCAAACATCGATAATCTCTGTGGAACTATCGGTAACATAGTAACGGTCGTGCATCGCGGCTGTTGCGCACGAATGGTTTGGCAGGATACGGACCGCGCTGCCAATCCCGAAGGATTCCCAATCCAATTCCTTTCCCCCACGATCTATGATAATTCCATGCTCTTGATTAACGGATGATACAATCAGATCGGTCAGTGGCTCTCCTTTGACATTGCATACTACACCGTACCCCTGATCAACTTCTTGTGAGGCAGTGCCCCTATCACGCGAAAGAGCAGTCCAACCGGCATCGGTTATCACCCATCCTTTCTGTTTTTGATGACCAATAACCGATGTTAGTACTGAAACGGCAATGTCCTTTACATCGCAAACACCTAATCCCGCCATCACCAGATCATGAAACACAAAAGTCCCGGCCCTCACTTCCGTAATCCCGGAAAGGTCTTCGGCAAAAACGGCGGTAGGAGTCGAACCGACACTCACAATCGGGCACGGCAAACCTCCCTGGCGCAACATTTCAGCGCTCTTCGCAGCCGTGTCGCGCTCTGCTTCAGCAATCGCACGGATACCGTCAATAGATTTGCATTGGTAGGATCCGCCGGCATGGGTGAGGACCCCTCTTAACGTCACACCATCTTCACTGTTCAACAAACGACCGATATCCATCAGTAATGAATCACCAAGGGTCACACCGGAACGGTGTCCATCACAATCGAGTTCAATAAGAACCGGAATGTTCAGGTCGTATTCTTGTGCCTTTGCCGAGGCAAATCCGACCTGCTCAATCGTATCGAGAATGATAGTAACGTCAGCCCCCTTCTTTATAAGGTTGGCAACGCGATCGAGCTTTACCGGAGCAATACCCACAGCATAGACAATATCCTCAATACCATGGCTAAAATAATATTCTGCCTCCTTAAGCGTTGACACTGTAATGCCGCCGGGTTGGCCGGCCAACGCCATCCTGATGACATCAATGTTTTTTGCCGTCTTCCCATGTGGTCTCAGATTGACGCCGAAATGCTCCATGCGTTTATGGAGATGAGAGATGTTCTTCTCAAGCCTCCCATTGCCCAACACCAGGCATGGCGTTTCCAGTTCTAAAAGATCCATAGTCGTCTCCTGCGCACCAGTCTTTTATGACTGCTGCAATGACTTCAATCTCCACCGCTGAATTCAGTAATGGAGGTCAACCGTAGTTTCCTGAATTCAACTTCGGAGCCTTCCGCCTGCAGGGCGATCCGGCCTTTTCGCGCCGTACAATCAAAGCCGTGATTGACAAGATCATCATTGACCCAAACCATAATGGAATCGTCGAGGCATTCAATAACCATAGTATTCCATTCGCCGACCGGTTTCTCTGAGCCATCAGTCAGATTCACGATGCGCCGTTTCTTGCCTTCTGTTATCCCCCACTCCTCTTTGGGTCCACGCCGCTCTTCCATGTCGGGTACACTGATATCTTCTACAATACACCAGAAATCGCCTGCATTCTCGTGGAACATCTGTACTTCAATAGATTTCGGGAACATCCCGTAAAGAGCACGCGGAGTCGAGGCGTGAACAAGGACGCCGCAGTTCCCGGGCTCGCCCGTAAACCGGTATTGAACCTCGAGTCGGTAGTCCTGATAGACCGCATCGGTAATGAGGTGCCCGGGGGGCGTGCCAAGGCTGACGAGCACGCCATTACGAACAATGAACGGGCTTTTCACATCCGGATCATTATCCATCTCGGGAACATCGACGTGCCATCCAGTCAAGTCCTTGCCATTGAAGAGGCTCTCGGATTGACGGTGAGGCATAGATGTGCAGGATAGCGCGGCTATTGCGGCGATGGATACGACGATAAGCTTCTTCATAAGCTCCTTCCTCCTTCTGTTAGATGCTTGAGCGTTTCGTGTATCACACAACGTCAAAGCTCAGCGGCCCGCCGTGGCGGGTGCGTTGGAGCGAGTGGTTGTGTGACGTGTCGACCATTTGTTCCTTTCGTTTGGAGAAGATGCTCCACTTCTTCTCGACTACTCGCAGCACGCTCGGGCATGGGATACTGCGGGCCGAAGACTTGCATAGCCTCCTTCTTCTCTATGGCAATACGGCTCTCGTCAATTGATCCATCCGGTTTTGCCACCGCTTCCAGCGACACTCCGAGATGTTCCGCGAAGAATCTGTACGCGCCAAGACGCTTTGAATACCCGTAGTCATGGCCTTCATTCGGGAGATGCAGGTTCTCGACCTTTGATTCTGCTCCGTAGAGGTGATACACGGCCCGTATATATGGGAACTCCACTTCCGGCGTGTTCTTTGTCCAATCCTCACCATCAGAGACGATCAACTGTGGGCGGGGCGCCGCCAAGGCGGCGATCTCCGCATTGTTGGTCTCGTGCTTGTCACTCTTGTGGATGGGCATGCCACTCTCACAAGAGCAGCCGCCGAAAAAGTGAGCCGAGACCATCACAACTGGAATGGAGACGGCAATCCGGTCATCGACGGCGGTCAAGAGAAATGTCTGGGTTCCACCTCCGGACGCTCCGGTTACGCCAAGGCGTTTGGGATCTACCGCTTCCAGCGAAGCGAGGAAGTCGATCGCGCGCATGCCGTTCCAGAGTTGAAGCGCAAGGGCCTTGCCTTCGTGCGGATACTGTCCGGATTCGCCCCATCCAACCATGTCATACGAAAACACTACAGCGCCCATCCGGGCCAGGATTGCACAGCGCTTCTGCATGTCATCCCGAAACCGGCCGCCACCATTGGGCTCATCAAAGTGGCCATGCGGACATAATATTCCCGCATAACGTCCGCGCCCGATGCGTGGCAGCGGACGATAGAGGTTACCTGTCACAAAGAACCCCGGAAGGCTCTCAATCGCCACGTTTTCAACGGTATAGCCTTTGTGTGTCCTCTTTCTGTGAACGATCGGGTTCAAGTCGAATTTCTCGGGTGGTGGTAAGAGTCCTGCCCCACGAAGTATCCCCTCGCGAATAACGTTTGCTCGTTTCTTCCATCCATCCAGGTCCGAATAGCTCCGGCTGAACTTCGCCAGTTGCTCGCGTGCCGCGGCCTCACTATGATAATGGCCCTGGCAGAGCTGGGACTGGTTTGCCTTATCAGCTTCGTTCGCCTCAGCTCCTACCAAGATGCAAAGAAGACACACCAAGCCGGCGCAAGCTTGTTTTCGCAACATCTTGTTGTTCACTAAAAGCCCCCCGGGGACTCTCCTTTCGTCACCGAACGCTCTGGTTCGCCGGCGGCGGAACGTCGTCCGCCGCAACCGGTTGTCAGGCAATCACCGCGAATTGTCAGACGACAGCATATATGAGAAATCCTCCAAAGAGAAGGCCGACAACCCCTCCGGCCCTGATCGCGTTGGGACCTCGACGTAGAAACCAATCCATAAGAGATTGAATTCTGGCATTGCCCAATAGCAGCACCGTCACGCCAGCAACAATAAGCAAGATTCCAATGATCCGCAGTGTCTGTGGAAAACGAGTCGAGCCGGCAGCTAGAGTCATGATGACGCCAAACAGTATCCGGACGCCGCACGCGATGAACCGCAGAGGAGTGGTTACCGTGACGCTCTTGGCTGCCCTGAAGAGCCTCCCGGGAAAGACGATTGCGAAAAGGCTTATGAGACAGACAACGGAACCTAGAACGGTCAGAATGACAGTCATGTGCGAGTCTCCTATTGCGCCGCCTGACTACGTGTTACGAGGCTGCCTTTTCTGATTCTCTTTGACGCCATCTTGCCTCATTGAACATATCCCAATAAACAGAATACCTGTGCTCATGCATAGCGTAGAAGGGTATTAACGTAAAACCACGAGGGTGAGCCACTTTCTCTGCGACTCTAAATGTATTGACAGCATTTTCAATAGGGCTCAGCCAAAGGTTTGGATTCCGGTCTTCTGTGAGAAGAACCGGAACATAATCAGGCTTTTCAGCGGCGGGATCATTCTCCGGCCCCAGATCTCCTGCCATCACCAAAGGCCCGTACAATACGGCGACCCGGTTCTCATCATCCGGCATGGTTTCCAACCTCAAAGTGAAAGGGATGCTTACTTCCACTTTGTCACCTGAAACCCATCCTCTTTTTAAGCCAATGAAACTTCCCGGTTTTTGATCTACTTCCTTCTTTTTGCCATTCACTAAAATCTCGATTCCTTTTTCCGCCCAGTAGGGATATCTTATTTGTAATGTAAATTCCTGAGGGTTGTCACTTTCTATCTCAATCGTCGTTCCTTGCTCCTCAGGGAATTTGGTGATCTGCTTTACTTTAACGCCTTTTTCTTTCCAATTCACCTCTGCTGCGATGAATTGGCTTATATAAAGTTCGGCTTTGTTCTTAAAGAAGATATTGCCGCCATACTTTGAATGATTCTCCATGCCTGTCCCAACACAACAGGTAAACCCCTCCGGATCCTGATAGCTTTTGAAGCCACCCATTTCCAGGGAAAGATTGTAAATAACGCGTCCATCTCCAGGATGTTGTGAGGAAAGAATATGGTTGAATAGAGCCCTTTCGTAATAGTCAGCAACTTCGGCACGGGGATTCCACTGAAACAGATGCCGCGTTAGTTTAAGCATGTTATAGACATTACAGGATTCGGTGGTGTCCTTGCTCAGCCGATCCCTTAACTGATCCGGCTGCCCGAAATACTCACCATTGCCGTGCCCACCGGTTACGTAAGAATGATGATTGACCACGCGGTCCCAGAAGAACTCGGCGGCCTTTTTGTCATTCAAGTCGCCGGTTAGTTCATATCTACGGGCCAGTCCCGTTAATTTTGGAATTTGTGTATTACCATGCTTATCAGGTAGAACATCTACTCCGGCTGTCAAAGGATCAAGAATAGCTTTGTGGTGAAACACCCTTGATAGTCCCAGGTACTTTGCATTTTGAGTATCAGCATAGAGATCCGCAAGGACTTCGTTTATGCCGCCATGTTCACAATGCAGCATTTTCTGTATCTGTTCATCATTCAGGTTTTCGACGATCGTCCCAAGCCAATCGGCGAACTTCTTCTCTATCTCCAGGGCTTTGTTCACACCACATAGATGATAGGCATCCCTCAAACCGGCCATTACCTTGTGCTGCGTGTAATAAGGTACCCAAATACCGTTAAGATCGAATCCCTCCGACTTGATATTTCCTTTAGCTACCTCCTCTTCTAGAATCTTCTTGCCATTTGGAAATGCGCCAATATATCCGTCGCCATCAGCCACCTGACAGGCCTCGAGTTCATCGACAATATGTTTAACGCGTGCAAGAAACCGGTTGTCATTGGTGGACTGGTACATTAATGCGCAGGCACTTAGATGGTGTCCAAGACTATGGCCTGCAATGGTTTTTGCTTCCCATCCTTCGTAAGGTTCTGCCTTAGGTTTTAGTCCGGCTTCACTTCTGAATTTAGATAAAAGCCTATCAGGTTCGTAGCGTAACAAAGATTCTCTATTCAGTTCGGTTGCTCTTTTGAATGGTCCGTCCAATAATGTGACGTCCGAAAGTTCAAAGGGAGAAACGTTCTTGTTACCGTCGGCCACGCGCGTTTCGTCTGATGCTTCTATTGATGGAAGGAGCCCCTTTCCCGGCCGGACATCTGCCCGCCAGACCATCAAGCCCAAAACCATGGCCACCACGGTCAAAACGCTTAGCCACTTCTTATACCCTTTCATCTTTGTTACCTCCTTCTCTTGTGGCGCCCGCAATTGCCATGCCTAACGATTTCGAACTCACCTGCGGGCTTGTGCCCGTCTGGTGGAGCGAGTGGTTAGCTGTACATTCACCAAGCCGAAACACGTCGAAACCCAAGCACAACTATGGCTATTAGTATAGCTAGGACAATCAGTAAGATGACTTTAAGTATGAGTTCCTTTCGGCTCTTGGCGAACTTGGCCTCCTGCCCCGCTGCCCAGCTGGGCTCTCTGTTTGTAACAAGAACATATACACTGACCGGGATACCCACAAATAACATCAGGCCGATTAGAACAAAGCCTCGCGGATTATCGAAGAAGAAGTCCTTTGCCTCGTCGTAAGCACGTGTCTGGATTACTCTGATTATCATGAGGAGAGCGGCGAACAGACAGAGAAAGGCAGCCAGTCGAAGTTGAATCGATGCACGCTTCATAATTGTTCACCGGCTAACTACGGCTTACATGGTTTCTGTGTAACACCTTTATCTGGCGATTTTGCCGTATAACACGCGCAAACATGACCCGGACAACTCATTCTAAAATAGGGAGTTACAGCTCCCTTCCCATTTACAATGCGTGTTACATGGTTTCCGTGTAACACGCACCGTGAGACTAGCTCAAAGCGCATCAGCCGAACTCCTCACGCGCTTCCAGCCACGACTGAGCACATGGGTGTACACCATTGTAGTTCTGACAGCCTTATGACGGAATCATACGTGCTGTGTACTGGCTTCGTCAAGCGTGCCATCGTGCGGAAGGATTCATCAGCCCGGCCTCGCTCAAGTCTGCGCCGGATCCGTGGCGAGGTGGATCGTATCGGGGATGACGGTGGTGTTGAAATCCTCAGGCGTGAGGAATTTCATGCACCCGTCCTTTGTTATCCCCATGGCCGCTGCGATCAGCGGTTCGCGATGGAAAACACTTGTCTCAATATGTCGAACGCGCAAGCCTACCAGCCCGGACTATGTTCACCGTCCCCGAGCTCGTCATAGCGCCATACGTAAACGGTGCACAACGGAAACTCGCCCGGATACCTGATGAACTCCACGTGGCCGTCCATGTAGAGCACGTTTCCACCGCCCGGCACGTGGTTGAAGTTCTCGAGCGTGTCCAAATACGCTGTGGACATGTCCCACATCACCGGGAGGTCGCTTTGTGACGTCGCCTTTCGGGCAGGATTGTTGATGTCGGCGATAAAGAATCGCTCGACACCCTCGCGGATCCGGAACAGCGTGCCCTCCGCCATGGTACCCTCGCCCCAATAGACATCGGTCCACGTCAGGTCGCGATCCAGGGGAGCGGGGTCGCCGCTTTCATTCGCTTCGTCAAAAGCATCCCAAATGGCATCCATCAGGTCGCCGTTTTCCCCTCCTGGAAATATCTGGTCGAAATCCGACGTCTGCCAATTCTCGTTGCCCGTGAAACCGTCTCTGATAAAAAGGTCGTGCGTTATTGCCCAGCCCAGGTACTCATACGACGCGTTCTGGAACCACCTGCACGGGTCAAGCGGCAGGTCCGGATTGCCTTGGACGTTGAAGGCGCCGCTATTGTACGCGGAAGCGCTGTCTGCATCGGACGGGCAGAACAGGATCTTCACATCGGTGCAGTACTCAGGATACACGGAAGGCAGACTCAGCACCCAGTGCCAGTCGTTGACCATATTGCACCTGATGAGCGGATTCGAGGCCTGAGCAGCTATGTCGGTCTGCGAGAGCAGCATGGGCGGAAACTTGTTCCCTTCGCTCTCGTTTGCGTACATCTTGAAAATGAGCCCCCACTGTTTCAAATTGCTCTGGCATACTGCACGCCGCGCGGCTTCGCGCGCACGTGCCAGCGCCGGCAGCAGTATTGCCGCCAGTATGCCGATGATCGCTATGACCACCAGCAGCTCGATTAGCGTAAAACCTTTCTTCTTCATTTTGCCGACCCCCCCCTTCTTCAAGAACAGAACTATGACCCAACAACGCGACGGTAGTCACGCTTCGGGTAGATTGTATACGGGTTTGATCCGAATAGCAAGTCTGCGGGACCATTATCTCGCGTCTATCGCCGGGTGGTGGTCGGTGGTCGTCTCGATCTTATCGGCGATGAGGGTGGTGTTGAAATCCTCGTACTGGACGCGGCCGGTGATGATGTACGGTCCGTGCGATGTGAGTAGATGACCGTATTTCTGGTACGTTTTGGGGAAAAGGATGGCCTCGAACACCCCGGCGGCGTCCTCCAGGGTGAGGAATTTCATACAGCCGCGCCCTTTGAGCCCGTGGCGCCGTTCCGCAATGAGCCAGCCTGCCACGGTGACCTTTTTCCCGTGGTAATCGGCCATATCGTGGCTCGCGACCAACGGATGCTGCAACAGGTTCGGGACGTAGTAGCTCAACGGGTGCTCGGAAACGGTCATGCCGAGGTGGCCCGCTTCGTGATCGAGCATCTGTTTGCGGGAGTATTGAGGAATAAGCGGTACGATATGGCCCGGACCGTTATCGAACGTCCGAAAAAGTTCCTCCTCAGCCGACAAATCTGACCTAACACCTTGAGTAGCAAGCATGTGGAGTTCCCAGAGGAGTTCCGGTCGCGTTCTGCCGAAGCTGTCCAGCGCGCCGACCTTCACGAGCGCCTCCGCTTCCGCGCGGTTGAGTTTTGCCCGACGCCAGAGGTCCGCGAGACAGGTGAATGGATGCCTCTCGCGTGCCGCACGGATAGAGTTTACCGCTGTTGTGCTCAATCCTTTGAGCTCGATGAAGCCGACGCGTACGGCGTTGCCTTTCGCGGTGTAGCCGTACTCGCTGCGGTTGATGTCCGGCGGAAGAATAGCCAGCCCGAACCGTCTGGCTTCCTCGATGTAGACTGCCGGATAGTAGAACCCGCCCCGGTTCGACAGGACGCTCGCGAGGAACTCCGCCGGGTAGTGCGCCTTGAGGTACGCGCACCGGTAAGCGAGCTGCCCGTAGGTGCACGCATGTGCTTTGCAGTAAGCGTACGCGGAAAAGTTGGCGATAAGACCCCATATTTCGACCGCGGTGGTCTCCGGGACGCCGTTTTCTACAGCTTTCCGTATGAACCGTTGGCTGATTTTTGCCATTTCCGCGCGGGAACGCTTTTTTGTCATGGCACGGCGCAGTTGGTCGCCCTCGGCGAGCGTCATACCGGCGACGGCGCTCGCGACGCGCAGTATATCCTCCTGGTAGAGCATGACGCCGTATGTATGTTTCAGCAGATCGGCCATTTTCGGATGAAGATACTCGGTTTGTTCCTTGCCGAGGTGACGCCGGATGTACCGCTTTTTCATACCGCTGCCGGAGGGTCCCGGCCGGACGAGCGATAACCCTTTAATAAGCGAGTCGGTATCGTCCGCCTGAAGGCTTCTGAGCAGCGAACGCATAGCCGGCGATTCGATCTGGAAACAGCCTATGGTGCGGCCGTTGCGGAGCAGTTCTCCGGTCAACGCGTCAGGTTCCGGGAGTTTACCGATATCTACCTTCACGCCTCTATTACGCCAGACCTTCTCGACCGTCTCGTCGATCACTGTCAGCGACCGGTGACCGAGGAGGTCCATCTTGACGAGGCCTAGCTGCTCGATCGGGCCCATATCGTACTGGGTGATGACGATACCTTTCGCGGCGCGCTGCAGCGGCACGAGTTCAGTTAGCGGATCGCGCCCGATAACCAGTCCGCCGCAGTGTATCGACAGATGTCTCGGGAAATTGTTTATCGCCTCGCTCATCTCGACGATGGATTTGAACGGTTCCTCGTTTATGGGCAGATTGCGGCATTCCGGCAGGCGTTCCACGACAGTCTTTATGTCCGAGGAGTGGTAGTGGGGCAGCAGCGCGGTGAACGGGCTGATCTCGTCGCGTGTCAGACCGAATGCCTTGGCGATATCAGTTACCGCGGACCGCGCCTGGAACGTGGCGAACGTGCTGATCATGGCAACCCGGTCGGAACCGTACCGCTGATATACGTAATCTATCACGTCATCGCGGCGTTTCCAGCATATATCGAGGTCGATATCGGGACAATCCGTGCGCGACAGGTTCAGGAATCGCTCGAAATACAGGTCGTATTTGAACGGATCGACCTGCGTGATGCCCAGTGCGTAGGATACGAGGCTGTCCGCCGCCGAACCACGACCGACTGTGGATATGCCCTGGTCTCGCGCGTATCGGACGATATCCCACACGATCAGGAAGTATGGCGCGAAACCCAGCTTGTTGATCACCTCGAGTTCGTACCTAAGGCGGTCGATGACGCGCGGTGTAAGCGGTTTGTATCGCTCCCGTACGCCGTCGAATGCGAGTTTCCACAGGTATGAGAAAGGCGTCTCGCCGGGAGGGAGCTCTGCTTTCGGGAAGATCGGCTTGCCAAGCGGCAATTCCAGGGTGCACCGGTCGGCTATCCGGTTCGTGTTCATCACTGCATCGGGCCATCCGGCGTGGAGTTGCACCATGCGCGATTGCGGTTTGAGCCAGTTTTCGGGATGTGCCAGAAGGGCGGGGTCGAGCGCGGCTACCGTCGTGTTCTCGCGAATAGCAGATAGCACGCGATGTACCTTGTATCCTTGTGCATGGGCGAAGAATACCCGGTTCGTCGCGACCGGACGCAGCCGGAGATGTTGCGCCAACTCGACCAACCGTTGTGCACGGCACCGCGATTTTTCCTCCCCGTAATTGACGATCTCCAGAAAAAGGTCATCCCTGGCGTAGGGGCGCTGCTTGCTGCGCCCTCGATTCTCGCCAATGTAGGGGAGCCCCTCGTGGGCTCCCGTAGTGAGAGGAGCGTTTTCCAGGGAGGGTACAAGACCCTCCCCTACACAGTACTCAGTAAGGTGTTTCAGGAGAGATGCGTCGGGGGAGAGGATGAAGATGTTGTCGGAAGGTTCGCGCAGAGCATCGCGCAGGGAGAATTCGTCTTCCAGGTGGCGCGCGGTAACTATCCGGCAAATATGGCTGTATCCTTTCAAATTTCGGGCAAGAAGCACCGCTTCACCGTCGCGCGCCTTGATATGTGCGCCGATGATCGGTTTGATGCCCGCATCGCGCGCCGCCGTGTAGAACGGTACCGCGCCGTATAGCGCGTTGGTGTCGGTCAGCGCGAGCGCTGTCATACCGTCACGCTGCGCCAGCTCGATCAGATCCGCAACCCGACTGGCGCCCTCGAGAAGGGAATAGTTGCTGTGACAATGTAAATGAACGAACTGCATAACCTTTCCGTAAAGACTTGTAAGGACAGGACTTACCGCGTCCTGGATTCATTGCCGGGCGCTGTGAGGGCGGTTCGCGAACCGCCCCTACGGGTTAGGTTGCACCAGTTTGAGGAACCGTGTGGGTGTGACGATCTCAGTCTCACGGAACCGTTTTAGAGCCAACAGGTGCCGGTCGCTGGTAATTATGTAATTCGCTTCACCGGCGGCGGCGCATTCGAGAAACATGTTATCGCTGGGATCCTCCGTAATGACGTGTATCCTCTCCTGTGCGACGACGGTCTCGGCGTGTTCGTCTATACGCCCGTTAAATTCCGCTACCCAGTCGGATTTGACCCATCTTTGTGAGAGGATATTGAGATATTCGCGGCGGATCTGGCGCGTCACGAGCAGCGAAAGGCGACCCTCAACCCACATATCGAGTATTTTTCTGGATGCGCCGGTCGGTTTCATCATCGCGCCGACCATGATATTCGTGTCTATAGCGATGCGGATGGGTTTCTCCTTGGCGCGTCCGGGAATCAGTCTCTTGATGAATCGGAACATGTCATTTTACCTCAGCTAATCACTATCCAAAGGTAGGGCGGGCATCCTGCCCGCCGTTGGGCGTATCCGTTACCCTTGGTTCTGTCGGGCCAGACGCCCGACCTACACAGTTATAGGGCGGTTCACGAGCCGGCCCTGCTCACCGCGACAGCGACGGTGTGAGCGGCCGGAAATCTCGTTGGAGCTTCATGGACCGGGCGCTGCCCAGAAAGTCAAACCCGTACCTATCCCTTACGCGATCGACGCCGACGAGCGCACGGCGCCATTTCTGGTGGAGTTTTGGCGGGAACAGGGATAGTTGATGCTGGTTATGGGTCAGGGACGACAGCGACATACCGATGAGCCTGACCCTGGCACGCCGGGATTTGGCCTTCGGCAACAGATCTCGCAGCGTCTCGTAAATCAGCCTGTCGAGATCGGTAGGTTGGGGCAACGTTCTCGCGAAAGTCAGAGTCTTGAAATCGGCGTAGCGCACCTTCAGGGTGATGCATCTGGTTTCCATACGCTGTTCGCGCAGAGCGTAGGTGGCCCTTTCCGTCAGATAGCACAGAACCGACTCGATATGTTCCCAGTCGAGCAGATCCTGCGGGAAGGTTGTCTCGCGACCGATGGATTTCGGGTATGGCGCCTCCTCAACACGGCTGAAGTGTATGCCCCGCGCGCGCTGCTGGAGTGCGTAGCCGGACTGCCCGAAAACCTTCTTGAGGGCCTCGGGCGGTATTTGCGCCAGGTGGCCGATGGTACGAACGCCGAGCTGGTCGAGCGTATCTTGAGTGCGGGCACCGACACCGGGGAGCCTGGCTACGGGTAACGGGGCTAGAAAATAGCGCTCGTCGCCGGGAGATACCTCGAGAATCCCGTCCGGTTTGGCCTCATCCGACGCGATTTTTGCAACGAGCTTGTTTGCGGCTATACCGACGGACGCCGGCAGACATGTGCGGTTGCGTATATCGCGTTTCAGCTTCAGCGCAATTGCCCTGCCGCTGCCGAACAGGCGCAGCGACCCTGTTATGTCGACGTACGCCTCGTCAAGAGAGAGCCGCTCTGTTTTCGGGGAGACCGCGTCCAGTGCGTTCATGATCCTTTCTGACGCATCACGATAATGCTCGAACTTGCCTTGGATGAAGACGGCCTGCGGACAGAGCCGTTTTGCCGTGGCGAGAGGCATCGCGGAATGCACACCGAACTTACGCGCCTCGTAGGACGCGGTACATACTACACCGCGCCCGTCAGGGTCGCCGCCGACTATCACAGGTTTCCCTTCGAGGGTGGGATCGAGTACCTGCTCTACCGACGCGAAGAACGCGTCCATGTCAATATGTAATATGCGACGCAATGTGGACCTCAAACTTTAGACCCTCGACTCTATCTGTTCGTGTGTCTTCACGATTCTACGTGTATTTCCTAAGCAAACCTATGACGATCCCTTGGATCGTGAACGGCTGGTCCGTGACGATTATCGGGTCGATCTGCGGGTTTGCCGGTTGCAGCCTGATATGGTCCCGTTCGCGGTAGAACCGTTTCAGGGTGGCTCTGTGGTTGTCGATGAGTGCCACGACCATATCGCCCTGGTTTGCGGTATCCGCCTGTTCGACGACGATGTAATCCCCGTCCTGTACATTTTCCTCGATCATGGAGGTGCCCTTGACCTGGAGCGCGAACGCTCTCTTACCGCGAACCATGTGGGAGGGAACAGTTAGGCTTTCGTGATCGAGTATGGCCTCTATGGGCTGGCCGGCGGCGATCTTTCCCAGAAGCGGCAGAACGACGGTGGATTCGGGCGATGCAGATTGTGGGGCGGTGACGATGACGGCGCGACTCCTGCCTGGCTGACGGCTGATGAATCCCTTCTCTTCGAGGTTGAGGAGATGTTGGTGGACTGTGGATACGGAGGAGAGACGGAAGTGAGAGGCCATCTCGTCGAGGCTGGGAGCATACCCGTGTTCCTCTGTAAAACGGGCGATAAAATCCAGAATCTCTTTCTGGCGCTTTGTTAGAGGCTCCATTTTGATTAAAAACCTTTGTGAATGGGTGTTGCGCAACCGAATTTCCAACCTGATTATACACGAAAATAAAGCGAATGTCAAGCGAAAAGTTGACGAAGGTAGGGAGTCGGTGGGAAACACGTGGTGCGGCGCAATGACGAGGGGTCTTTCAGGGGAGAACGGGTTGACTTTGGTGACTATGGTGTGATAAGTAGTTGGAATAAGGTGGTGGAGTGATGTAAGCACACGGAATGGAGGCATGGCGGAGGCTATGAGGGATCTGTTGGAGCAGGTGGCGCGCAGATATGAGGTCACACTGTCCGAGAACCAGATGGAGCAGTTTCTGTGCTATCTGAGGCTTATCCAGAAGTGGCAGAGGACCGCGGTCCGACTTGTTGGCAGTGCGGAGGCGGGCGAGTTGGTTGGTAAGCATGTTTCAGATGCATTGGCTCTGTACAATTGTCTCGGGGAGTGCAAGGGAAGGAAGCTGATCGACATCGGGTCGGGGGCGGGATTCCCGGGCGTGTGCCTGAAACTGGTTGAACCTGGTCTGGAGGTGACACTGGTTGAGGCATCGGGGCGAAAGGCAGCATTCCTGGCGAAAGTTAAGGCTGAATTAGTGTTATCGGGAGTGAACGTTGTGAGGGCCAGGGCTGAGGATATTGCGTGCGAGGAGGGATTTCGCGGTGGGTTCGACCTGGTGACGATGCGAGGGGTGGCGAGTTTGGCGCGCGCGGTTGAGTTGGGCTTACCGTTTGTTCGCGCAGGAGGGTGTCTTTTCGTGGTGAGGGGCAAGAGCTCGGCGGAGGAGATTGAAACAGCTGGGTCGGTGGCAGCACCTCTCGGGGGACGGAGTGTGGTGGTACGTGAGATGTCGATTAAGGGGATGCCGGAGCGGGGTAGCATAGTGATTGTTGGGAAAGAGGCGGGGAGCGGTTAGATGAGGGCGGTAGGAGGGTCTGGGGGATGTGGGTAGTTGTAAGCGGTTGGATAACAGAAAGTAACACATGGGATGTTCCACGTGGAACATCCCGGAGAACCGTTCGCCTCTTGACATCCGCCCCTCAAAGTGGTAGACTCGCGTCGAGCCGGAACTGACAGAATTGCATTTCATGGAGCAGTCCAGATGCCGCAGCTACGCAAGGACCCGATTCTGAGCAGATGGGTTATTATCAGTACGGAACGCAAGCAGCGACCAACCGATTTCAAAGCGGAGCCCCAGCCCCGGGAGCCATCCGAGCATTGCCCATTCTGCCCGGGTAACGAGGCGAGGACGCCGCCGGAGATCATCGGGTACAGGGAGGAAGGTACGGGTGCCGACCGCCCCGGTTGGCAGACAAGAGTTATCCCGAACCGTGCGCCCGTACTGAGGGTCGAGGGCCGGCTTGAGCGGCGTGGTCTCGGCATGTACGACATGATTACAGGCGTCGGTGCGCACGAGATCATCATTGAAACGCCAAACCATGACGTTGATCTTGGGGATCTTGCGCCTGTACAGATCGAGAGGGTACTGTGGGCTTACAGGGACCGTTCGCTGGACCTGAGTCGCGACCCGCGGCTGCGCTACATTCTTATCTTCAGAAACCGTGGCGCGTCAGCCGGCAGCAAGGTGGCGCACCCCCATTCGCAACTCATTGCTACGCCTATAGTTCCTAAACGGGTCGAGGAGGAAATCGCTGGCTCCAGGCTATACTACGAGCATAAGGAGCGATGCATCGCCTGCGACATGATTCGGCAGGAGATTGTCGAACGTAAACGTGTCGTTGCAGAGAACAGGGCCTTCCTATCCTTTGAGCCCTTCGCGTCGCGCTTCCCGTTCGAGACGTGGATCATGCCGAAATTCCATTCTTGCAGCTTTCCGCTGCTGGACGAGGTGCAGATGACGGATCTCGCGTACTGCCTGAAGGAGACGCTGATGCGCTTAAAGGGGGTGCTCGGGGAGCGACCGTACAACTACGTGATACACACGGCCCCGATTCCGCTGAAGGATGAGGAGGTCTACCACTGGCACATCGAGATCTTGCCGAAGCTGAGCAACGTTGCGGGTTTCGAGTGGGGCTCCGGATTCTACATCAATTCCACGCCGCCGGAGGATGCCGCGGAACTGCTCCGGGGGGCGGAGCTTCCGGCTGGGTCGTTATGAGGACGTGGAGTTGTCCGTGAGACGCTGCTCCATCTTTTCACGGATCTCATTGTTACCTGGGTCCAGACGCAACGCCTTCCGCCATTGAGCTATTGCTTCGTCCGCAGCGCCCGCCTCCCAGTATGCGTCGCCGAGGTGATCCCTGACTATTGCGTCGTCGTAACCGAGGTTCGCTATGGCGGTTAGGAGGAACTCGATCGCCTTCTCCGCGTCTCCAAGCCTATAATAGACCCAGGCGAGAGTATCGAGAAAAAACCCGTTCTTGGGCTCAATTTCGAGAGCGCGTTCGATCAGCTCTTTAGCCTGGTCAAGGCGTGTATCCTGCTCGGCATACATATAACCCAAGTGATTGCAGACGTTTGCATTAAGCGGCTCTATCTTCACGGACATGCTGAGATGGGTAGCGGCGGAGTCGTATTGCTCCATCTTCTCATAAAGAGCGCCGAGGCGAAAATGAGCCAGCGCACTATCCTGATTGGTGTTTAGGGCGGTCGTGTACGCGCGCAGGGCGGCCTGGTTCTCGCCGAGTTCCGCACGGATTTCCCCAATAATTATGTAGCACACGGCCTTATCCGCGGCAGCATCTGCGGCGCGCTCAAGTGTCGGTATGAGCGCGTCAGCGGCCTGCGTATCACCAACGGTGTCGAGAATCAGCATAATGGTCTGCAGAGTGGTATCATCGAGTTGCTGAATTCTTGACCAGGTCCCACGCGCGCGCGCGGGGTCTCCCAGCGCAGGCATGTTGAAAAGGCAAGCGCCGAGTAGAAGGTCCTTGACGATCTCGAGTTGCCCATCCTCGGGGGCTCCATCGAGCGAGTCCGCGCAGGCAGCGTAGGAGCCTTGCATGTAGTGCATGAGGGCGAGAGCGTACACATCGCGCGGCGCTGGATTGAGCGTTAGGAGCTTCTGGTACTGGACAATTGCGGCAGCAATCTTACCTTGTCTGGCCAGGACATTGCCGAGGTACCTGCGTGCCGGCACGAGGTCGGGGTACAGGAAGAGGGCTACACGAAGCTGCGTTTCAGCCTCCTCATATCGTTCGTCGGCGACATACAGGACACCGAGGCTGTAGTGGGCCTCGACCCATCGGGGAGCGAGGCCGACGACGCGTTCGAACTCCGCGGTCGCTGCAGAATTGTTCCGCGCAGTCACGTAGGCACTGGCGAGACCGAAACGCAGGACGATGTTGTCCGGCTGAAGACGAAGGCCGTCAAGATAGGCGTCGAACGCAGCCGTGAGGTCATTGCCTGCCTCGTAGAGCTGGGCGAGGGCCTGGTGAGCGCTCACCTCATTCGGTCGGACCTCTATGGCACTGCGATACGTGTTGATAGCCTCGTCGGCGCGGCCGAGCGACTGGTACAATTTAGCCAGCAGTAAGCGTGCGGCAGCGTCGCGGGGCATGCGGGCGATAGCGTCGTGGTAAACCTGTATGGCCTCCTCGGGTTGACCGTTCCTGAGCTTGAACAGGGCCACGTTTGCGTAAGATTGGATATTCATTGGAGCGAGGTCCACAACAACTCGGAGTTGCGCCTCGGCCTCATCGAGTTTTCGCGTTTGCTCGAGGGCTTTTGCCAGGAGAAGCCGAGCCGCGGGGTTGTTCTGATTGCCCTGGACCAATTCTCGATAGACGTCGGCAGCCTCCTCGGGCTTGTTCTGGCCGTAGTATATCGCCGCGAGAAGTTGGTAGTTCTCGGCGTTGTCCGGCTCGAGGTCGATGGAGGATCGCGCTTGGACGGCGGCTTCAACAAGTTCACCCTTACGGCGGTACATTCTGGCGAGGGCTCTGTGCACGGAGGGATTGTCGGGTGCGAGCTCGGAGGCTCGGAGGCAGGTCTGTACGCCGTCGTCGTACTTGCGCATTCTCATTTGAACGACGGCCAGTTTGAGCAGGATGTCCGCTGAGGCAGGGTCGAGTTGCGCCGATTCCAGAAGGGACTGTTCCGCCTGCTGCAACCTACCTTGCCTGAGAAGGAGCATGCCCTGGGTAAACCGCGCGTAGGCCTGTGCCTTGTCGGAAGGTGCTGAGACGAGTGGGTGCGGATTTTCGTTAACGGGCAATGGCTGCGGCGTCTGCACGGAGGCGCACCCCGGGTAGAGGAGAAGCAGCGCAGCGATGACTACAGTAAAGGCAAACATAGTGGAACCATCCTTACTGGTTGGGCCAGCCGAAATCAATTGCACCCCCTCCCGCTCCGCCGACGCGGGGAAAGAGTATGTCTTGGTGCCTGGAAAACCCTTGTGCAACATGCGGGGTACCGAGGTTCGTGAGCCTTACCCGAGTGACACGAATGCCCGAGCAGGGGGAAGACAATCGGCGACGCGCGCCGGTCCTCTCTGCTTACTGCTGGTTTGGTGCGGGACTCTTTTTGGGCCCAGTGCCGCGTTTTACGCGGACGGATTTTCCAACGCGTTCCCTGAGATAGTAGAGTTTGGACCGCCTGACCTTGCCGTATCTGACGACCTCGACCTTCTTGACCCTCGGTGAGCGGAGCGGGAATACTCGCTCGACACCCTCACCGAACGCGATACGTCTAACTGTGAAGGTCTTGCCGGTGCCGGAACCTCGTTGTCGAATAACGATCCCCTCGAACGCTTGAACCCGCTCGCGCTCGCCCTCGGTAATTCTCAGGTGAACACGCACCGTATCGCCCACCCTAAAGTCGGCGATATCCGCCTCGTTTTGGCCAGAATCGACCGCTTGTTGTGTCGCGTCCATCGTGCAAATCCTTCCTATTCGGTGATGGCCTCCCAATGGATGCCGCCGCAAGAAGATCTACGGGTTGTCGACATCGAGTTCGGCCCTTGCCTCCTCCAGCAGAACCATTTCCTGCGTTTCGACCTTCACGTCGCGCACGAGATCAGGTCGTCTCATCAATGTCCTCTTCAATGCTTCCTTGGCTCGCCATCTCTCAATCACCTTGTGGTTGCCCGACAGAAGGACGTCGGGCACACACATTCCGCGAAACGAGCGCGGACGAGTGTACTGTGGAAATCCGAGCACACCCCTGTAAAAGGAGTCGGTCGCGAGGCTTTCCTGGTCGCCTACCACGCCGGTAACCAGCCTGCTGACCGCCTCGACGACAACAAGTGCCGGAACCTCGCCGCCTGAAAGAACATAATCGCCGATTGAGAGCTCATCTGTAATGAGCTGGAGCCTCACCCTCTCATCCACGCCCTCGTAACGGCCGCAGATGAGTACGACATCGTTTTTCAGGGCGAGCTCTCCGGCAGTCTTCTGGTCGAAGGTCCTGCCCTGAGGCGAGAGCAGTACTATGTTTTCCAGAGAGTTGACCTCCGCCAGACTCTCGACGGCCAGAAAAATCGGTTCCGGTTTGAGAACCATTCCCGGACCACCGCCGTATGGCGCGTCGTCGGTCACCCTGTGCCTATCGGTGGCGAAATCCCGGATGTCCACGACGTTCACGGTCAGCTGACCGCGTTCACAAGCTCTACCGAGTATACTGCATCTCAGCGGGCTCTCTAACGCCTCGGGGAACAGAGTTAAGATGTCAATCCTCATCTGAACCGTCCAGCAAACCTTCCGGATCTACCTTCAACACACCGTCGGCCAGGTCAACATCGAGGATGCGCTCCTTGATGGCCGGCACCAGAAGCTCTCGGTTCTGGGCGTCGCGCACCTCGTAAACATCGTTCGCGCCCGTGCTGTAGACCGCATAGAGCCGGCCGAGCGCGCGGCCCGATTCATCCACAACCTGGATGCCTATCAGGTCGTCAATATAGTACTCATCCTCGCCTAACGGGACCCGTTCGCGCACAACAACGTGTGCGTTCCTCGCCGATTCCAGCGCCTCCTCAGGCGGCTGGTCGGCCAACGTGATTACCACGTTCTGGCCCGCGCGTTTCACCTGCTCTACAGGGAGACTCTGCAGGCGACCGTCGGCCGTCTCGAGGAGAATCTGGCGCATCCCGACAAATCGTTCGGGATGGTCGGTAAGGGGTCGAACCCTGACCTGTCGCTTCGGGAAATTCACCGAGACGACTTTTCCGATAACTATCAAGCTGGTATCGTGCCGACGTCGGCTCATGTTTGTCGTTTGTTGTCCGGGACGCGCTCAGTCACGAACGACCAGTCCTTCCGGAAAGGCTCATTCCACTATCTCGAGCACGGCGCGGATATCCAGTTTAGTCGCAGCGGCGCTTAGGAGCGTTCTCATGGCCTTAGCAGTACGGCCCTGCTTGCCAATAACCTGTCCCATATCGTTCTGATGAACCCTCAGTTCAAGCACCTTCGTCTTTTCGCCCTCAATCACCGTGACGGTCACATCGTCTGGATGGTCCACCAGGGCTTTCGCAACATACTCCAAGAGCTCTTTCATATATCCTCCCCTGCCGCAAGTGTTTCGTCGAGAGGGTGTCCGCCTCAGTCGTTAGTTCTTCGCGGCGTTCCTTGCGGCTTGTTTTTCTGATGTAAACTTGGCGAGTATGCCCTGTTTGGACAGGATGCTCTTGACCGTCGCTGTCGGCCGAGCGCCCCGTTTCAGCCAGAACATGGCTTTTTCCTCGTCTACGCGGGCCTTTGTCGGCTGTTCAAGCGGGTGGTATATTCCCAGCGTGTCAACACATTTGCCGTCTCTGGGCTTGCGGGAATCCACGACGACAACCCTGTAATAGGGCATACCTTTCTTGCCCACGCGCTTCAATCTGATCGTCATTGCCATCTAATTATCTCCCAATCGTTCTCTTCCAGGTAAAACATGCCGTTAAAGTTTTCCCATACCGGGGATGGGGAATGTCCCTCGACCCGCGCGGCCGATCTTGCCCAGCTTGCCGAGGTTCTTCATCATCTTCTTCACCTGTTGAAACTGTTTCAGCAAGGCGTTGACGTCCTGGACGGTATTGCCGCTTCCGTTTGCAATCCTGCGTCGTCGGCTGCCGTTGATCACATTCGGATTTCGCCTCTCCTGCAGGGTCATGGAGTTTATGATAGCCTCAATCCTGGCCAAGTCCCGTTCGTC
>Ga0114922_10001350_pt1 | contig 23390 bp, 23 predicted proteins | sample AartaG_FD_100975 | JGI IMG/M metagenome (GOLD analysis project Ga0114922, IMG submission 100975) | Deep subsurface microbial communities from Aarhus Bay to uncover new lineages of life (NeLLi) - Aarhus_00045 metaG | ecosystem: Environmental > Aquatic > Marine > Oceanic > Sediment | place... | reverse complement strand
ATATTCGTGTTTAGCGGGTTTCATGGGTTACTCCTAATTTTTTGGTGACATTAGTGTAACTCATATCCCGCTACTTTAGAAGAATTCTCTCATAGTTGGTTTACTATGGGATGCCTGTGAAAATTTTCAGTGAAAATAGTATTGAACATACGATTGTCAAAGGAGCGTTTCCATCACATAGTGGCCATAAGTTGGAAATAGATGGTTGAAGAATACAAAGAAACCAAAAAGATCCAGGGAGTTACCGAAGCAACACTTTATGAAACAGCTCTTACACTACGACACTTTGAACGGTTGATAGGAAAATGTAATTCAAGGCAAATCTCACAAATTAGCATAGATAAATTCATCCTCCAAAGAGGCAATGAAATAAAACGGACAACGCTCAATAAAGACATCAGAAATCTGAGAACATTTGTTAATTGGTGCCGGGGAAAGCGATATTTAAATGGAACCATAAAAATCAGGGAATTGAAAGAAGAAGAAAGGCCGGTTAAATCGCTGAACGATGCTCAGGTTAAAAAATTGATGTCAGTGGCTGAGCCTTATCAAACGATTCGGATGAGAGTTTTATTGGCGTTAGGAACAGGTCTTAGACTAGGTGATATTGAATCATTAAAAATCACTGATATTGACTTCGCTAATAACTATATTACTACGACAAGCAGAAAAACAAGGAAGAGTATGGGTTCACGTCCAGTGTCATCTACTGTAATGACAGAGCTTTCAAGGTATGTTTGTGAGTTAGATCCGGGACAAGAAAAATTGTTTAACAATAACTTCGGCTATAGGCGATGGAGGAAAATATGTCAGCAGGCTGGATTAGCTGATTTGAAGTTCCACGATCTACGCAAGACGTTCGGCTCTATGCTTGCTCAAAACGGCATATCCACTGCTGTGACACAGAAGTTGTTAGAGCATTCCTCATCACGTCTCACTAATAAGGTATATACAAATGTTGATCCTGTCTTGCGCCATGCGGTAGAGCAGCTGCCGGTTGGTGAATGGTTGTAGTGAAACCTTTACGTTGAGTGATGTGACATTTTTTGTTTTCTGGCTCATTTGTTACATGCACAGGCGAAAGCCACAACGCTGTGAGAGTCGGGATACGTTCTCGCACTTCTAAAAGAACATGCCGATAATTGAGTAATACCCCCCCCCATTGCTTGCAAAACTTTTGAGAAATTTCTTGCACAAAAAAATTGGGCCGTTAAAATAGCTGGCGTTGTGTGCAGAGGGATTCATCTTGCCCTCACACCTTTTGTTGGCTACTGCCCCTAAGCTGCACACGGAAAGGATTGGAAACAATGGAGACGGTATTTATTTTTCGCATTGTTGATGAAGTTTCACAGCGCTATCTTTGCGCGCAATATGCGATATCCATACACATTAACAGGTCTTGTCAATTTTTCATGGGGGACAAAGGAGGTGATGCCTGGAAGTAGCGAAAAGGAGCTAAAGAATCAGTGTAGTTTGCAGGGTGGGCCTTGGCCCACCGGAAACAAAAATTATGAGAGGTATTTTTTTTGTGAGGAAGTAAAAATGAAAAACAAAAACAAAAACAAAAACGTTCGTTCTTATAGCCTAAGGAAGGGAGTCTTAGGATTAATTGTTATGTTGCTTTGTTTTAACATTCAAACTGTGAACGCTCAACCAATTGACGCTTCTGGATGGGGATTCAACAATATAGGCGTAGAGGATATTAATGATCCTAGTTTTGGCGCTGGTTATTTTTTCTACGTTGCTGCTTTTCCAATACTGCAAGAATATCCTGGACCTGATCATTTTCAAATGGGCTTGGTTAGTACTTGGATGGGACCTCAATATGTAAGCGCCCATGATACTGAAGATTTTTATAATACTATTGAAGGAGGAGTTGGATGGTGGCACGATACTCGCTTCGCTCTTGATGTCCCTAAGTATGGAATGGGAGCAGTGTGCTTCGACTTTAATCAATGGGCTAACGGTGTGGGGGCAGGTAGCTCTCAAATTCGTGGTGATGGCCACAGAGATTGGGACGTTCCCGGCGGGAAGTATGGTGCGGTACAACTTTCTCCTAATTTACTTTGGCCGCCAGATGGCCTAAATCTGAAAAATGATACTCGTGGCGAGTTTTTGGGATACGGTTGGTCTCCTTTGCCACTAACGGAGCCTATGGCAACAACGTATGGTGAAAACTTTCCTACTGGAAATCAATGTTGGACGTTGTTTTTAAATACAACAAATTTCAAAGGTCCTGCAGCATTCGTCATGCCTACGTTTTGGACAGAAACCATTCTTGATAGACCCGAGTTGGCAGGTGCTTTTTTAGATACACTACCTAGCGTGGAACATATTGGTACAGGAATTGAGCACATGGAGACTCCAGCATTAATTTCACTGGATGTCGGTGGAAAAACTTATGCCCGTACCCTTCCATTTGTTTTTCCTGCCAGTTCATCAGATACTACTGATTTGGTAAGGGATCTAAGAGTTTACTCTAAAGATGCGATGTGGAATGACATGGTCTCTTGGTTCAACGGAGGAGCTGCAGTAACCCCAGGATTCAAAGCTGCAGGAACGAGAGCGTTAGACTACTATTTCGAAGGTTCCGTCGATGGCACTTTAGGATTTCAGGGTGATCCTTATGAGGCTGAGGCCCTTATGGATCAAGATTCATATATACAAAGGCAGGCGTGGCCTGATGGGAGTGCATGTGGATTTGAGTTTGATCTCAGTGGGGGTGTAACTAGGGTGGGTGACACCTTTATACTACCTGAGTTTTATGAAATCGAATCTATAGATGAACAACATCAATGGGTGCCTATTCCTGAGTCAAGCGTTCCAGCAGTTACAGGCTTACTGACTAATACACCAACCATCGGACCTAGAGCGGATGACATACCTTATTTGACTCCGCTAGAGCCCGATTGTCATTTACAGGGTCTAAATGCTTGGACCAGTCCGGGGCCAGTTGCTGGACCATTTAAAGTTCAGCTTGGTGATGGAAGTGAATTGACATATTATTGGTATCGTTTCATTGATCAACCTGCAGTTATTCATGCTAACCTACCAGCAAATCAACGCCAACTTCTACAAGAAAGAGTAGAGAAGATTCATCTTGATTGGCATTATACTGATGAACACTTGGCACCGCCACTCAGTGGAGCACTCGCAAGCCTTGATCCGGGATTGATTGTAACCCCTCCTACAGGCATGGAAGTAGGGTATGTTGCTATCGTGTCAAGACAAGAATTATCAACAACTGAGCCCGATTTTGATCCGCCGACGCCAGATCCCGCGACGTTTGCCTCAGCACCCGCTGCCCTTAGCAGTAGCCAGATTACGATGACGGCGACAACAGGCAGCGATACTTCCGGTCCGGTCGAGTACTACTTCAATGAGACTTCCGGCAATCCCGGCGGAACAGACAGCGGATGGACAACCAACCGTGTCTATAGCGACAACGGCTTGGATGCAAGCACGCAGTACACCTACACGGTTACAATGCGTGATGATCTAGGTAACACCGGTATTGCATCGGGTGGTGCAAGCGCAACGACCCCTCCTGGTGGAACTGTACCGGTGGCCATCATTGGCTCCTGGACATCCGGCACCAGCCATACGGTTGAAAGCGGCTCGGACCGTGCTCTTGTTTTCATCGCTCACGCGGAATCCAGCGCGGATACGAGTGATTTGGGTTCGGTAACTTACGGCGGTCAGGTAATGACCAAGGTTATCGAAAGAAATGAGGACAGCGGCTTCAGTGCATACACCTGTGCGTTCATTCTTGACTAGGCCGGTATAGCTGCTGCATCAGGCAGCACTTTTTCGCCGAGTTGGAACACTTTACCTTCAAAAACACCGGGATATACAAGCGTGTTCCTGGAAAATGTGAATCAGACCACTCTCGTTGGAGCTACCGGCACCGGCGGCTCTACGGCCACCACGGCAGAGACTGCGCCGCTTTCCAACAGTAATGGCGATATGGCCATCGTGGCGGGCACATGCGGCAATGATGCGGCGTATTCGACCATCAATAGCTTTATTGAAGCTATCGAGATGGTCCCGCTATCAGCCGATGGTATCGGCGGTTACCTGGCATGCACGGGAGTCGATGTAACACCCGGAATTTCGCATACCAATGTCAACCGTCACTCTGTCATCGGTTTTGTGCTGCAGGCCGGCTTTGCAGGATCTTCTGACACTGATCCGCCAACGCCGAATCCTGCAACGTTTGCTTCTGCTCCGAGCGCCGACAGCAGTTCTGCTATCAGCATGACGGCGACAACAGGTTCGGATGCAAGCGGTCCTGTAGAGTACCTCTTTACAGAGACTTCCGGCAATCCGGGTGGTACAAGCAGTGCATGGCAGACAAGTACGTCGTACACCGACAGCGGTTTGGATGCCGATACGCAGTACACCTACACGGTTACAATGCGTGATAGCATTCCGAATACCGGCACCGCATCGGCTCCGGCAAACGCTACTACCGATCCGAGTGGTGGTAGTTATTGTACATCATCAGGTAGTACTGCAGATGAAAATATAGCGGAAGTGCATTTTGGCACCTTCTCTAATACATCATCTGACCTGGCTGCTTATACAGATTTCACTTCCTTGACAGTAAATGCTCAATTAAACAACTCGTATGATGTTACCTTAGTTCAGGGTAATGGTGCATGGGATCAGTACTGGACGATCTGGATTGACTTCAATCACGATAATGATTTTACAGATGCAGGAGAAGAATTCTTTATCGGATCAGGTACGGGAACAGTTCTCGGTTCAGTAACAATTCCAGCTTCAGCTCAACTTGGCGATACACGAATGAGAGTAGCAATGAAGTATGGTGCTCAAGCAACAAGTTGTGAAGATTTCAGTTATGGAGAAGTAGAAGATTATACAATAAATATAAGCGCTGGTGGTGGTGACACCGATCCGCCGACACCTAATCCTGCCACATTTGCTTCGGCTCCCAGTGCCGACAGTTCATCTGCAATCAGCATGACGGCGAATACAGGTTCTGATGCGAGCGGCCCCGTCCAATACTACTTCGACGAGACCACCGGCGGTCCGGGAGCTGACGACAGCGGCTGGCAGACGAGCACGTCGTACACCGACAGCGGCTTGGATGTAAGCACTCAGTACACCTACACGGTTACAATGCGTGATGATCTGGGTAACACCGGTATTGCATCGGGTGGTGCAAGCGCAACGACGAATGCTTCGTCGAATCAGGCGCCTTGGTTCACTACTGATCCGATCATCGAGATTGACGCTACACAGGACGCCGCTTACAGCAGCACAATCGCTGACGACGCATCCGATCTGGAAAGCGATCCGATGACCTTCTCGAAGGTTTCCGGTCCTGCATGGCTCACAGTTGCATCTGACGGTACATTGTCCGGTACACCGACTAACGGTGATGTTGGATTGAACGTATTTATCGTTCAGGTCAATGCCACAGGCGGTGCCGATTCGGCAACTCTGAATATCACGGTTAACGCTACGGCAACATGGACTCAGGTCCTCTACGATGACTTCGAGAACGGATACGTGTACTGGACAGACGGAGGCAGCGATTGCAAACTATACACCGACGGAACATACGCCCATCAGGGCAGCAATGCCTTAAACCTTGAAGACAACACTTCCACCTCGGTAACAACCACCAGCAACCTTGATTTGAGTGCTTATTCCGAGATTAAGGTTGATTTTGCGTACATGTGCGTTAGCATGGATAACTCTGATGAGGACTTCTGGCTTCAGATTTCCACCAACGGCGGTGCCAACTTCACGACGGTCGAAGAGTGGAACGAAGGCGATGAGTTCGAGAACCTCAACTTCTACTCTGACTCGGTCACCATCACAGGCTACACCTTGACTAATCAAACGCAGATACGTTTCCGTTGTGACGCTTCAGGCGGTGCCGATGATGTCTATCTCGACGAGATCCTGATTTCCGCAGGTGGTGGCGGTGGCGGTCCTGATACTGATCCGCCTACGCCGAATCCTGCCACATTTGCTTCGGCTCCGGCTGCTATCAGTTCCAGTGCGATCAGCATGACCGCGACGACCGGTTCTGATGCGAGTGGCCCGGTCCAATACTACTTCGATGAAACTTCCGGCAACCCCGGCGGTTCTGACAGTGGTTGGCAGACGAGTGCGAGCTATACTGACTCCGGCCTTAACGCCAGTACTCAGTACACTTACACCATCCAGATGCGTGACAGCCTGTCCAATACCGGCACCGCATCGAGTCCCGCCAACGCCACAACGCAAGCCGGCGGCGGCTCCTGGATAAAGGTTGACGACCGTGACGGTTCTGTTACCTATTCAGGTTCGACATGGTATCAAACAAGCCCGAGCACTGCTTACATGAATACTGCTACGTTTACATCAAATACGGGTATATCAGCAACATATAGCTTTACAGGCACCCAGGTACGCTTCTATGTATGGCAGTATAATACCTCACAGGGATATGACGTGTACATCGACGAGCAATTCCAACAAACGGTAAATGTAGGTTCGGGCTTGGAGGCAAGTATACAGGCCTGGGAAAGCGGAACATTAGCTAATACCGCCCATACCCTCAGGCTTCAGACTGCTTCCGGTGAACCACATGTAGATGCCTTTGAACACTTTGGTAATTAACAACTTCGACTTGCCTGCTTTATGAGTTTTTCAAGCGTGGCGGCTGAACCAGCCGCCACGCTTTTTCAATTGCGATTGGCCTGCCCCCATTTCGTGCTACGTCCCGATTTACATCGGGACTTCGCAAAGTAGCAAACGCGGAGTTGGTTTATATTAAAGAAGTGAAGTTTTGCAAAAGTCCTGTTAAAGAAGTTATACAGGCAAAGCCCGCACGCGAGACCGGCACGTATTTCTCATTATAGCACCAAGCAGCATCTGAGGGCTTATGATATGCACGGGCGTGCTCATCCGGACAGAATAGCCACTTTTCTTCAAAAAGGAACAAAACATCACTTGGAAAGTCGGGAAAAGGCATGGGTATTATTGTCAGAAAAGTGGTGCAAAATAGCTTTTTTCAAGAAAACACCCTTTTCTTCCGATAATATACATGATATATAGACAAGAAAAGGCTGAGATATTTATGGAAGAAAATCGTAGAAAACTTTATAAAAATTGCTGTCAAAAAGATTGACGAAGCGATTGAGGGTACATATGATAGTAGCTGAAGTTTTGCAAAAGTCCTCTAATGGTGTAAATAAGGTCTTTTGTTTGGTAAAGGAAATTAGGAGATGAAGTGAATGGGAGTAATTGGATTGGCATTATTGGGTGTGGTTCTCGGAGCGGCGGGAACCGAGTTTCTCCGCGCAAAGAGGCCTGAAGTAATCGAGAAAATCGAAGATGCCGCAAAAGGTTTTGTGGATTTGGTTTGTCCATCAAAATCTGATGATGAAAAAACGCGAAAGTAAAAAAACGCTTTCATTTTGCCGGAAAGCCAAGAGAAAGGAAAGGCCATGATTAAGAGTCTTGGAATTCTGATAGGCGGAGTGTTTGTCGGCGCTGTCGGCGTGGAAATAATTCGCAAGAAGTACCCCGAAGCCTTGAATAAGCTATATTCAAAAACCTTCGAGATGGCGTCAGGAGCAAAAGAGGCTTTCAAAAAGGGATATGATAATGCCGTCCAGCCCCGGCAGACTGCACAAGCAAGTGCCTGATATCAACTTTTGATTTCTGTCGGTATATTGAAGCAACCTGATTTTATATTGGGTGCTAAATACAAATAAAATTTGAATAAAAGAGAACTGAAGTATGGCTACACGCCGGAACCAGAAAGTTGGGCCTCCAAAAGTCATTTGGGCTATATCCCAATTTGCCGGTGCTTTGGTTGGAACCGCGGTGGTTACCGGCAAGCGTATTGTTAAAACGGCAGTTCAGGCGGGCAAGGAGCCTTCGGCCAAGCCGAGAAAAAAATCCGTACGGGCTCCAGCCAAGAAAAAGGCAGCCGTCAAGACAAAGGTCCGGAAAGTAAAGAAAAAAGTAGCAAAGACAAAAGGTACGGGTCCTGCAGGCAAGGGCAAAACGCCCAGGAAGGGATCTGCACAATCTCCGGCAAAAAAAGAAGCACCAGGCTAAGATGTCTTAAAAGGAGTTTAAGATAATGTGCCGTGGCAATGAAGAGCTTTCGGGAATTATGATAGGTATGTCCAAAGGTGCCGGTACTTGCGCAGGAACGGTAGCGGCTGCTGGTAAAAAAATTACCGGCGTTGTAGCTGGGGGTGTGACAGCAGTAGGACGTTTGCTTACCCGGCCTATCAAGACTCCGGAACTGATTGCGGAGGAGCAGACTGAGTCAACATCTGAGGGATTTGGCATTGGAGCAAGAGACGAGCGGGAAACAGAGCAGAAAAAGTCGGCCAAATCTCTAATCATTGCACTGGAATCGGATCTTACCGCGGCAAGGGACCAATTGAAAGAGATGCAGAGCAGGGCGGAGGAAACACAGTTTCAGATTGCATTGCAGCTTAGCGAGTTGCAGTCGGAAAAAGAGTCTCTGCTTACTGAGTTGGAGCAGGCACGCAGCCAGGTAAATGAGGCAGCGGTACATGACAGCGAGGCAAAGGCGCGGGCGGCTATATTGAAAATACTGGAGACCAATCTTGCCGCAGCTCAGGATAACCTGTACAAGTCTCGTAAAGAAGACCAAGGCGTAAAACCTCAGCCATCATCCGTCCTCAGTTCTGTTCAAACAGAACATGCTTTACCCACCCCGCTTGAAGAGGTTGTAGTGGTAGCGGCCGAAGAAGGGAGCGGCTCTTCGACAGAGGCCGCTGCACCCCGCCTTAATGAAAAGGCAAGTGGAAGAACTGAAGAACAATCCTCTCAGGTTGTATCTGAGGTTGAGACGCCGACTCTTCCTGCCATGATAGATAAAGAAGTTCGGGTGGCTGTCTTTGACAACGAGACCAAAAGGGTAATCTTCAGGAGGGCTCTTTCTGATATTGCCAACCAGGACCCGGCAGTGCGTGCGGATGTAGTTAAAGCAATAGCCGGCATCGGCCATGAGTTGTCGGTCAGGGTTCTCGTCAATCAGATGGCGAGCGAACCATCGGCACGAGTACGACAAGAGTGCATTAAGGCCCTGACGGCACTGCAGATGACCGAAGGGCTGAGCGCGGTTGAACAGGCTTTGAGTGACCGGGCTGCCTTGGTCCGCTTAGCTGCTGTGTGGGGCTTATACCGTTTGGCTGGAGCCCAAAGCGGCCCTGCACTGGTACGTATGTTTTCCGATGAGGACGTAGGGGTCCGACGCAGGGCTGTTACCTGTATTGGCTGGCTGGGTCAAGAGGAACTTGCTGTAGAGTTGTTACCGCTTTTGGACGACGGCAGCGTTTCGGTCCGTCTGGCGGTAGTCGAAGCGATGGGTAACCTTCGCTGCCGGCGAGGGGTCACGGCCCTCATTGAACGCCTAAACGATCCTGAAAAAGCAGTTAGGAAGGCTGTTCTTGGTGCCCTGAAAATAATCACCGGTAAGAAAATGAGTGGGCCATTTCCAAGAGACAAGAGGTCGCTTCAGCGTCTGATTGCACGATGGCGCGGATGGTGGAAAGAGGAGCGGCCGGGGTGAGAGCATGTCCACATAGGTAGGAAATGGGGACATCTATTTTGGCGGAAGTCTTGGATTCGAAGTTGCGGGGACGGTTTTTGTAGTCTCAAAACCGGTCCTGATAAAATTAGAATTGAGGGTTATAGAAGGCGCGTTTTTTGACATCGACTTATGGTTTTTGATAGAAAGCGGTTGCTCCCTGTCGAAACCCTCGCTGACGAGTAAGTTAAGGAGGTAATCTAATGCCGAAAAGTCGCAAACAAAAGACAAGGGTAAAGAAAAAAAACAACCCGAGCATAAGGAAGAAAAGGACCAACGAGGATGTAGATATACCGGTCGTACCCCTTTTGGAGTCGACCACAGAGAACGAAACGGGCGAGGATAACACCATGACCGAGCGGGGGGTCAGCAGCCGAATCGAGATGGAGGACTTCGCGGACGTTTCCGAGGAGAGGTCCGGCATCATCTCTATTGTCAAGGACCTCGAAGGACAGGTCGACACAGCATATGAGCTGAAAGGGATTCTGGAAACTGAGCTTGATGCAACTCAGAAGAAGCTGTCCGAAGAGTTTGCCGCTCGTGCCCAATTAGAGCAGCGCGTCAAGTCGGTCGAAGCACAGGTTTCTCTAATCGAGCAGTTGCATGAGGACATTTCTTTTACCGAACAAGAGCGGAACAAGTTTGCCAATTCACTCGCCCAGACCCGGCAACAGCTTAAGGCAATGACTGCCGAGCGTGACTCACTCGCCGAGCAGACAGCCTCTGCCAAGACACACATTAATGAACTGGAGAGCGATAAGACCACCCTCGAGGCCCAGGTGATGAATCTTAAGGACAAGGTCACAGATATGGATCGTCTGCGCGCCGAACTCGCTGAGACCCGTGAGCAGGTGGAAAATCTTCGAGACAAACTTATGGGCGCCGAGAACCAGGCAGCCGATTTGCGTACTCAGTTTGAGCAGCAGCAGGCTGTGAATAAGGATCTCATGGAGACCAAGAGGCACCTCGAAAACAAGATAAAGACGTCGAACGCCAACTATAAAACTGCCAAAAATGAGCTCAAGGCATTCAAGAAAGCCATGTGCGACATACGTAGCGAGGTGACTCAAACCAGCGGACGTGTCCGTCATCGATACTTTAAACCAAGCACTGTGGCGTTTCACTCTAAAAGCAAGAAATAATATCATCTTACAGAACCGAACCGGCCGCAGCCTTTGTCCACCAATGTCTAATTGGTGGCTATAACGATCAGCCTGTATTTCTCACCGCCGGCTGCGGTGAAATATCCGGGTTAGCCCCTTGCTTCCAATACCAAGTTCTACTGCCATTTCAATTGCTTGGAGCATCGCATCTCCGGAGCCCGCCATAACGAATTTGATATTACAAATTAAGGGAACTTCTAAAAATTGCGAAACACGGAGCCCCGACCGTGAGGGAGGGGTCAAAAATGACCCTTTTAAAAAAACAAATCAAATTTTTAGAGGTTGCCTTAATGGGTGAATGTTTAAAAGAACGGTTACTTTTTTCTTTACGGTGCCATACAGTTGTCACTCCCAAAACTTTAGGGTTGTTTTTTTTGTGTAATACACGTTAGCGTTAAATTGTTGACTTCGTTGAAATGGTAGAAACGGTTGAATGCTAAGAACGGCAGGTATCGCGGCCGATTACATGCCTCGGCCTTGGCAGGGAGCGGTGAGAACTACAGCAAGGATGCGCTGCACAGTTCATCGAGTGCCGTTTCTGCTATAAGGCTTGTTCAAGACAAATTTGTGTAGAAACGCTGCAAGGTTCTACTGCAACCGAAGGGGACGAAGTATGAGTTAATCTCGACATTCGGGCCTTGACTGATAAGGGGGTATAATTCAATGTGCGTCATTTCTGATATGAAAAAAGAGATCGTCAAAGGTGATGGGAGTAAGCCGCGGAGCGCTTATCTGACAACGACTGAGTTTGCCAGGATCTGTGGAGTTTCGCGTTTCACTATTATCAATTGGGCCAAACGAGGCAAAATTAGAGCGAACAGGACTATTGGAGGGCATTACCGGATACCGGCATCGGAAGCTTTATCCCTGCTCAGGATTTCCGATGAGAAGGAGGAAACGGTGGTGTCCGAGTTAGGGGGGCACTGCCGGGCACAGGAGCAAGAAACGAACAGCGATGAGGAATGTGGAAATTGTTTACCTGATGACCAGAAGGGCAGGCACACAAAGGCCGAAAAGAAAAAATTTCTGTATAACTTCGGCTACGGTATTGGTCGTGGTGTATACATTTTGAAAGAAAAAAGAAAGGGAATAACATGCTTAAGAGTTTAGGAATTTTGATTGGCGGGGTGTTCATTGGTGCTGTAGGTGCGGAAGTTGTTCGCAAGAAGTATCCGGGAACCGTGCATAAACTGCATGCAAAAGCTTGCCAGGTAATCTCGGAGGCTAAAGAAGCCTTTAAGAATGGGTATCGAAATGCTTCCCAGCCGAAGCCGGCCGCCGTTTAGATTTCAGTGGAAGGCCTGCAGCTTCGAAGCTGTGGTTTATTCATGACCGTTGGTGTCGTGCAGATGCAATAAGAAGAAAATCCAGCCCCTGAATGGAAGGTTAGAATAATGGAGAATGACAAATCAGAATACCCTGGAGTTGTTGAAGCTGTCTCCAGGCTTGCGGGGGCCTTTGTTGGGACATTGGTGGTTGGCGGCAGGGAAATAGGCAACTGCGTCAAAGATATGACAAAGCCGCTGCCAAAACCAGAACCTGAGCCGTCAACCGGGGTTTCTGTGAAATCCGTAAAGAGTTATTCAGAAAAGCAAGGCAGGGTGACATTGAAGAAGAAGACAACACCCCGGCGGGCGAAGGTAAAGAAAAAAGTAAAAAAGCCGGACAGTTCGACACGCGGTCAAAATCGTCATCCGGAATCCGGGGTTGCTACAGAAACAAAGGTTATAGTTGAAACACCTGAAACTCAAGGTCCGACTGCTGAGGCAGAGCAATCGAGTGGTAATAGACCTGACAAGACAAGTGTTGAAACCGATTAATTTAAGAGAAGTTCAGAATTATGGAGCATGATAAAGCAATGGTTATAGGAATCGTTGGGACCGCATCGAAACGTGCGGGCGGTTTTGTTGGAAAGGTAACAGTTCTTGGCAAGAAGATTGTTAGCGTTGCCGCAGGCGGCATATCGGCCGGGAAAAGGATGCTCGGCTTAGCTGATGAAGGTACCAAACCTGCGTCTGAAAGGAAGTCCAACAGTACCAAAGCAACTGTGTTGAAATCCGATCTTGCGGCGGCTCAACAGAAGTTGGCCCAAATGCAGAAGGATTCGCAAAAAACCCGGTCTCAGCTTAAGTCCCAGATAGAGACCCTGCAGAGAAAAAACAACTCTCTGGTTTCCGAGCTGGAACAGGCCGCCAGCAAAGTCAAAGAGATAACAACCGGTGAAGGTGCGGTAAGGGCACGAGTGACTGCACTTGAATCCGAACTTGTCGTAACTAAGCAGGAACTGACCGAAACACGAAGCCAGGCCGAAAAAACTCAATCTCAACTTGCATTGCAAGTCAAAGATTTGCAGGCGGAAAAGAAATCCTTGATTTCTGATTTGGAGAAAGCACAGAGTGAAACTAACGGGACGACTTCTCGCCAAGCAGGTATGAGCGAGCAGGTGGCTGCACTGGAATCCGAACTTACCACGACCAGGCGTAAATTAGAAGAGCTACACAGCCAGGCTGAATCCGCCCAGGCCCAGCTTACATTACAACTTGAGAAGTTACAATTAGAGAAAGATTCACTGTTCTGTGAGGTCCGGACGGCACGAAAAGAGGCTGATGAAACTCAAGACCGAGAGGATGTGATGAAGACGAAGGTGGCTGGTTTGGAATCAGACATTACCGCCCTTAGGAGTGAATTAGCCCCAGTTCGCCAAAGCAAATCGGATACTAATGCTATCCATGCCGAGAAGCAAACCGGGTTATACGGGGCAGCCGAAGAAGTAAAGGAAACAGCAACCGCCCCCGTCGGTCTTGAGGAGGTTGAATCTTCAATGGAAGTGGTTGCTCAAGGAGAGCCGATAGATGTAAATGTTGAAAAGGTTGAAGAGCCGGAATTGAAATCAGAAGCGGAGGCGAAGGCTGAGGTTGAATCTGCAGAATCGGCAAAAGTGACGCTGGAACAAGTACAAGCGGCTGATTTCAAAAACGGGACAGACAGAGTAATCTTTACAAAAGCCTTTTCTGACTTTTCCAGTCGGAAGGCTGCAGTGCGTGCAGATGCAGCGGCAGCAATAGCCGGTATTCGTCATGACTTATCGCCCAGGCTTCTTATTACTCACGTAGCCGACGAACTATCGGCATATGTACGGCAGGAATGTATCAAAGCTCTGACGACTCTTGAGAGCAAGGAGGGAGTGAGCACAATTGAACGTGCATTGGCAGACGAGGCTGCTTACGTCCGTCTGGCTGCGGTGTGGGGACTATACCATTTAGCGGGCACAGAGAGTATTGGGGCGCTTACACGCATGCTTTCCGACAGTGACTCAAGCGTTCGCCGAAGAGCAGTTATCTGCATCGGCTGGTTGGGCGGGCAAGCAGGCAAGAAAGGCAATCATTGTTCTCACAAGGTGGTTTCTGCTCTTATTCAATGTCTCGGTGACCGGTCCGAATTAACCCAAAATGCCACTCTTGATACCTTAGAAACTGTTACCGGTAAGAAAATGTCAGCGCCTCGGACTTCGCCCGAGCTTTTGATTGAGCAGTGGCGGAAATGGTGGAAGTCTGAATTGTCGGGATGACTTTTTCAAAACTTCAGTTGTCGGGATAAAGATGAATATAATTGTTTGCGTCAAGCAGGTTCCCGATACCCTTGATGTCAGCATTGACAAGAAAACCAATACACTCATTCGCGAAGGAGTCGATAGCGTTATCAATCCTTTTGATTTACATGCTGTTGAAGAAGCACTTCGTCTGAAGGAACAATACGGTGGTATGGTGACAGTTTTGTCGATGGGGCCGTCTCAGGTAGTTGATACTTTACGGCAGGCTTTGAGCCTTGGGGCGGAAAGGGGTGTTTTGCTCTGCGATATTGGTTTTGCAGGGGCTGATACACTTGCTACTTCTTATACATTGGCCAGGGCGGCAACAAAGATAGGCCGGTTCGACTTGATAATTTGCGGCAGACAGGCTGTCGATGGTGATACGGCACACGTCGGGCCTTCGCTGGCCGAAAAGCTGGGCATCCCACACGTTAGTTGTGCCATAAAAATCCATGAAGTAACAGATGAATACATGGTTGCAGAGCGCCTGGCGGAGGAAGCAATCGAAAAAGTAAAGCTTTCACTTCCCGGGCTGATTACGGTTTCCAAAGGGATTAACGAGCCGCGTTTTCCCTCATTGCGAGGCAAGATAAAAGCAGCCAGGGCCGAGATTGAAATCTGGACGGCTCATGATATCGGCGCCGATGAAAGCAAAATCGGATTGAAAGGTTCTCCCACCAGGGTGGTCAGGATGACAACACCTGAGCATCACAGAGCCGGGCAAATACTGGAAGGTTCGATTGCCGAGCAGGTGACGAATCTGGCCTCTAAGCTGCGACAGGCAGAAGTATTGTAAGGCGGTGCAATATGAGCATACGGATCATAGAAGAGAAATGTAATGGTTGTAAACTTTGTGTCCGGGCATGTCCTTTCGGTGCCATTACGGTTACAAAAAAGTCAGCTCATATCGATACGGCTAAATGTAATTTTTGCGGAGCTTGCGTGGAAGCCTGTAAGAAATTTAATGCCATTGAGTTGATACGAGAGGACATGTCCCGATTTATCGGGATTGATAAAAGCAAATATAGAGGAGTTTGGGTGTTTGCCGAGCAGAAAGAAGGTGGAGTCGCGAATGTCACCTTCGAGCTTTTAGGTCAAGGCAGAGAATTAGCCGATAAACTCGCCGAACCTCTTTGCGCGATGTTGCTTGGCAACGAGGCGGGAGAACTCGCACGAGAGTTAATCTGCTCTGGTGCTGATAAGGTCTATCTGGCCGAGTCTGGCCAGTTGGATGTTTTTATCGAGGACACTTTCACAGAAGTAGTAACCGGCCTGATTAAAGAACATAAGCCGAATATTGTTTTGTTCGGCGCCACCGCTGTCGGGCGCTCATTGGCACCGAGAGTAGCGAGCCGACTGGAAACCGGATTGACCGCGGACTGCACCGGCCTTGAGATAGACCCGAAAACCAGGGAACTGTTGCAGACCAGGCCGGCCTTTGGCGGCAACCTGATGGCTACTATCATCTGTCCGAACCACCGTCCTCAAATGGCCAGCGTCCGTCCGAAAGTTTTCAAGGGCGTCCAGCGCGACGAACTACGTACGGGAAGGATTATCAAGTATGACTATAAGAATCATACTTTAACGCAAAGGTCCCAACTGCTTGCGGTAGTTAAAGAGGCCGCCAAATCCGCCGGTATTGTGGAAGCGGAAATAATAGTTGCCGGCGGACTTGGTCTGGGAAATGCCGAGAACTTTAAGATTATCGAGCAACTGGCACAAGCGACGGGGGGTTCGGCGGGTGCTTCGCGCGGAGCCGTAGATGCAGGATGGTTTTCCTATGCTCACCAGGTTGGCCAAACCGGCAAGACGGTGCGTCCGAAGTTGTATATTGCCTGCGGCATCAGCGGCGCCATTCAGCACCTTGTCGGGATGCAGTCTTCGGAGATTATCGTGGCTATCAACAAAGACCCGAAGGCGCCGATTTTCAATGTGGCCGATTTCGGTATTGTGGGTGATGTACTTGAAGTTGTGCCCGCTCTGACCAGAGAAATAGAAAAGATACGAGCCGGCGAACAAGCCGAGCCTGTTGTAACAAATGTCGAATTGGAACGTCGGCAGCTTGTTTTGAGCAGTTAAGGCAAAGTCGTAAAAATGAAAATTGTTGCTTTGTAGAAAAGATCGAAATATTGTCGGGGATCGTTTCAGCTTGTGGCTGAGTGTGAAGTAATTATTGTAGGTGCAGGGCCGGCGGGGATTTCCTGTGGGTACGTTCTTGCCAAAGCCGGCATCGATGTTGTCATTCTTGAAAGAGGCCGATTTCCCGGAGCCAAGAATATGTTTGGCGGAATATTTTTCGCCGACCAGATGAATAAGTTAATCCCTGATTTCTATATTGATGCTCCCGTAGAGAGATTTGTTGCCAAAAAACATTACGCATTGCTGATAAACAACTCTGAAGTTTCTTTGAACATCGACTCAGAAGAACATAAAAAGCCACCTTACAACCATTCATATATTGTCAGGCGCTCTGTGTTTGATAAATGGTTTGCCGAAAAGGCTAAAGAGCAGGGTGCTACGATTATCTGCGGCACAGCGGTAACGGATTTTGTGTGGGATGGCAACAAAATTATCGGCGTAACCGCCGGCACTTGTGATGACCCCGGCAACATGCTGATAGCTGATGTTGTTGTTTGCGGCGAGGGCGCCAATTCCATGCTCTCGGAAAAGGCGGGGCTTCGCAACAGGTTATCGATGCGGGCTCGATGTATTTCCGTTAAGGAAGTGATAGAACTGGGCAAAGACGTAATCGACGAAAGGTTCGGCTTAACAGCCAGAGAGGGCGCAGCCTATGAATATTTTGCTGATGCCACGCCCGGCATGTTAGGTGATGGATTTATCTATACCAACATGGATTCATTATCCGTAGGTGTTGGGGTTGTTATCAGTGAAATGTATGGCTGTGAAAATCAGCCTTCACCAAACGAACTGCTGGACAGATTTAAGGACCATCCGTGTATTCGGCCTTTGGTAAAAGGGGGCAAAACGTTGGAATATTCTGCACATATGATTCCGATGGACGGCTATAAGAATCTGCCGAGATTTTATACTGATGGTCTTATGTTGGTTGGTGATGCCGCCGGATTCGTGAACAACAGTATTTGCCACGAGGGTGTGAATATGGCTATGGGTTCAGGGATAATGGCTGCCGAGACAATATTGGAAAACAGAGGCCGGAGGTGTTACGACGCCAGGGCGCTTCGGCAGTACGAACGTCGGCTGAAAAATTCTTTTGTCCTTGAGAACATGAAAAGCAGCCGGGATTTTATAGACATTCTGCGCACGCATAAAGAATTACTCAATGACTATCCGCATCTTATGAAAGACGTGATAACAAGCTATTTCAAAGTAAGTGATGTCCCAAAGAGCACGCTCAAGCGTGATATCATTCGTATGGTACGCAGTAGGATGAGTTTTGTAAAAGCGGCAAGAACATTTGCGGCAATGTTGAAAGGTGGAATCTGATATAACAACAGAAGAGGCAAACAATCAGCCTGGGATCCCCGAACGCCAAAAGAATGCATTTGGGGAACCCCTTAGCCTGTATGATAAGCTTTTTACGGTTCGCAGGAAGCTTCCGGCTGAATCGCATATCACGCTCGACGAACGGTTATGCAGCGAGTGTCTGAACAGAATATGCACCTATGTCTGCCCGGCAGAGGTTTATGTTTGGGATGATGCTGCAAAGAAAATCGATGTAAGGTATGAAAACTGCCTTGAATGCGGCGCGTGCCGGGTAGCCTGTGAGGCGATAGAGTGGACAAATCCTGCCTGGGGAGCAGGGGTTGTGTATAAGAACAGTTAACGAAGCGAAGCGAGCTAAAGTGCCTAAAGTGAGCTAAAGTGCCTAAAGTGAACTAAAGTTATGGATAATAAAGAATTCGCCAAAGAGCTTGAAAAGCGAACACGAGAATTCGGCGTACGCATAATCCATTTATCAAGAACTATACCCAACACACCCGAGGCAAGAGTTGTAAGGGATCAGATCACAAAATCCGGGACATCCATCGGTGCAAATTATCGAGAAGCGAATCGGGCCAGAAGCAAAGCCGATTTCAAAAACAAGATTAAGATTTGTGAAAGTGAAGCGAGCGAAACACAATACTGGCTGGAAGTAATTGTACAGGTAAAATGGCTATCCTGGCCAAAAGTGAAGTGTGAATATGAAGAGTGCGGGGAACTGCTCGCCATTTTTACATCTATTGGGAAGAAATAAACTCAAGAAAGATGCCGCCGCCAAAAGTATGAAAACGGCCGATTACCTTTTGTTTTTGACCCCTCACTTACGTTCGGGGCTCTGTTTTTGAACTTTTGACGCAGGCGTCAAGAAAAGGTTTGAATGTCACTATTCTTATAACTTTAGCTCACTTTAGGCATTTTAGTTCACTTTAGCTCACTACTTCGCGTGGAAGAGAAAAGAGGGTTAACGAAATGGACATACTGACAGGACTTTATTTTATATCTGGTTTTGCGATTTTGCCTTTGGTTATTTACGGCTTATATGCACGTGTTAAGGTCTTTCGCCTGTTCGAAAAGTATTCAAGGAAACCCGTTAAAAAAGGCATCACCGGAAGTCGTCTTGCCAGGACGATGCTTAACCGGGCCGGTCTGAATGAGGTTGTTATCGAAGAGGTCGGCGGTACACTCAGGGACCATTACGACCCCCGCCACAAGGCGGTCAGGCTTTCGGCCCGTGTTGCACGCAATTGCTCTATTGCTGCGACGGGAATCGCCGCCCACGAAGCGGCACATGCAATACAGGACGGTTTGGACTATCCGCCGGCAAAGTTCAGAAATAATATAGCACCAATTGTGGAAAAGGCGGGATACTTTATATTGCCGCTTTTATTTTTGGGGATACTGCTGTCCAGGGTTGCGCTGTCGTCCTTTTTTATAAACCTGGCACTGCTTTTATTCCTTGGAATAGTTGTTTTTTACTTAGTGACATTGCCTGTCGAGTTGGAAGCCTCAGCCAGAGCTCTGCGGTATATAAAAGAGAACAATGTAGCCGATGAAAAAGAACTTGAAGGAGTTAAAAAAGTGCTCAAGGCCGCAGCTCTTACCTACATAACCGCATTGGCTCTTGCCATAGTGCAGTTTCTGAGTCTATTAGGAATGAATAAGAGAAGATAAAACACAAAGTCAGTGAAAGGAGTTATCGTATGACACTCGGACAATTATTGCTTTTGGTGTTGATTGTTGTGGTATTCTGGCTTGCAAGCAAGCTGAAAAAGACAGAGCGGCGAATCGATAAACTGGAAGGCAAAGACGACGAATAAGGACAAAGGCCTTGAGTGTTGATGAAATCCGGGCTGGTAAAAGTCCAGGGCGGTACTGCTGGTTGGCCTTTGTTATCGGTGGGATGGTGGCTGGCTTTTTGGGTTGCCTGGTATATTCACATCTGAAGAAAAGTGCGCACAGCTTTTTGAGTGTTGCTGACGGTAATCCCAAAACAGATAAGCCGATTGTGCAGACCGCCTTGACGGATACAATAGACGGGCAAAAGGATACAGTCTATGCCACACTTGCCGATTCATCTGCTGCTACGGCAAATGTCTCAGGTGAAGAGGATTCGGATTGGGGGGTGTCGCTGGCTGTTCTCAGTTCAGATTTGCGGAATTTGCTTCGTATTCCGGCTAATATCGATGGTATTGTAATTTTGTCGGTAACGCCGGGTGGCCAGGCGGATGAGGCCGGCTTACAGGCAGGTGATGTGATTACCGGTATTAACAACACGCCGATTACAGATATGAGCGACTTCTTCGCAGCACTATCATCCGACGAAGATGGCACGGCACTTCTGGATATTTACAGCAAGGGCCGGTTGCGTTTCGTCGCACTGGATTCATCGGCTGTTGCCGCAACGGCCCGGCAGAGGCAAACAAGTCTTATTGACAGGATAATTTCCATATTTACCGACGATGATAATGTAATACTTACTGAACATATAAACGAAGAAGATGATTATGAAAAGCCGGTATGCAAACGGCTCGAAGAATCCGGCCAAGGTTACGATCAGTAAACTAACGAAAAGGTGTACAGATGAATACTAAAGAATGGCTTTCCAAAAATATCTTATGGGTGCTGGTGGCACTTGTAGTGATTAATTTCCTCATAGTATATTGGGGCACCGTCAATCTGGGAATTTATGGGGGGCGTGACCGGCTGCTTGGATGGAATCTGCTTGGGCGCAAGAAATTGCTCGTCGCCGAGCAGGCTACAGCAGCCGATGGCACTGACTTAACAAGTCCCGGCCAGCGTCCAGATACGGTTTCAAGTACTAACCTGATATTGACATGTTCTGATGACGATTTAGCATCTGCCTTTGCGTCGGTAAGACCTGCGGTTGTCAATATTACTGCTGGCAAGACAACGCCCAGAAGAGGCGGACCGGCTTTGGCCGGTTCTATTGTCTTCGATGATCCTTCCATACAGTTTGTTGAAGAAGCATCGTTGGGGTCAGGCATTATTGTTGACCGCAGAGGTTATATTGTAACCAACGCTCACGTTGTAGCCAATGCTGCGAATATCAAAATTGTAACCTTCAGCTCCGAAAGAACAGTATATCCGGCAACAATCATCCGCAAAGACGTAGAAAACGATATTGCCATTTTGAAGATAGACCCTGACTCACCGATGCCTACCGCGATTCTCGGAGACTCTGATATGGTAAAGGTGGCCGACAGGGTTTTGACCGTAGGGTCGCCTTTCGGGTTGGAGCAGACGGTTACGGCGGGAATCATAAGCGATGATTCAAGAAACCTTGTTATAGACGGGGCGACGTATGAGGACATGATTCAGACGGATGCAGCTATCAACAGGGGTAATTCCGGCGGCCCTCTTATCAATGTAAGCGGCGAGGTCATAGGCATAAACACTGCAATCTACGCTCCCACCGGAGTATTCACAGGTGTTGGATTTGTAATCCCCATTAACAGGGTAAAACCAATTGTAAAAGAAACCATCCGGTAAAAAATATGTGGCGAACGATAATAATCATAATTGTTGTTTCGGTTATTCTTCTGTTTGTAGCGGGGAATATGCACACGACTCAAGTGAATCTGCCCTTTGGAAAAGGCTTTGAGATAAGAACTGTTTTCCTTTTGTTTTTAAGTTTCCTTCTCGGTTACGGCAGCGCGTATTTTGCAGGAATTATAAAAAATTCAAAGAATCACAGAAACTAAATTACCCAAACTGACCGTTTTTATTTTAGACACGGATTAACACAGATTAACACCGTTTTAAAGAGCCTGGATTCGGCGCTTTCGGGGAAATGACAAATAATGAACATAAGCAGGACATATTCAAAGGCCGATGAGTCTATCCGTCCGGTTCTTGCGGGATTTCTTGGAAACCTGGCACTTGCCGTTTTGAAGCTTGGGTTTGTCTTGCTGGGCGGCAGTACGCTGGTTTTGATGGACGGTCTTTTTTCTCTTATGGCTGTATCCGCTTTTTTGATTCCGTGGCAGGCACAGGCTTTAGAGAAAAAAAGTGGCGACGCACGGTATCCTTACGGTCTCGGCAAGATGCTGTTTATAAGTATGGCCGTTGTAGGTTTGCTTGGCCTGGTTATTGCCGCTCATATGCTCTACTACAGCCTGATGGTGATGGCTGGTCTTAAAATGGGCGGTTCTTATACGCTGGCGGTAATGGTAACTCTTATATCAATAATAACTAATGAGGTCCTTTACCGATACCTGAGGGAAAAAAATAAAAAACCCTCAAACGGTATGCTCGTTATGAGCGGGCGGTATAACCGGTACGGAAGCTGGATTTCAACCTTCGTTTTATTGCTTTTAATACTTGCCGGTCTCGGCGCAGGATATCTTATAAGAATTGGTATCGCTATTATCTCCATTGCTGTGTTCTTTGTGGGGCTGCGAATGGTTTTTCTTGGTTTCGCCGGAATTATGGACAAAGTTCCATCACCCAAAATCCTGGAGCTAATAAGGACATGCGCACAAAAAGTGAACGAGGTGAAAGATATTGTAAACATAAAGGCCCGATATGTTGGAACACTGCTGCATATCGATATGTGGATAAACGTGGGTAATGACCTCAGTATGGAACAAGCTGACAAAATCGCACGCCATGTCAAGGCGCAGTTAATGCAAAAAATTCCGTTTGCAAGGGAAGTAAACATTATTATTGCATGATTACAAAGAAAAACATCATTATTATTATTGCTGTTCTGATTGCTATACCGTTTTTGCCCGTATTGGCTGTAGCCTGGACTGGTGTATGCCAATATCGCGGGAACCGACAAGGCCGATGATGGTTTTGTGTTTAAGCTGTCAAACGATGCCGGCTTCTACGAGATTACAGCAGAGCAATTGAGAGACAGAATTGAAGACGAATCCGACCAGAATTTCATAATCGTCGATATCAGGGATGACGCTTCTTTCGACGAAGGCCATATACCCTGGGCTATAAACATACCCTTAAACGAATTGGGCTATCGCGTGTTCAACCTGGATAAGACCAGGGACATAATCGTGTATTGCTTTACAGGGGTAACGAGCGAGGTTGCCTGCCGGATACTGGTAAATGCCGGGTTCAAGGATGTGTATGACATGATAGGCGGAATAAAGGCGTGGGATTACGCTATTGAAACAAGTGATGGCAGGGTAAATATTTAAAGAACGTAAAAAATTGAATGAAAGGAGCAAGAAATGTTGCACGTAATTGTAGGGATCATCGCGATCGTGATTGGACTGTGGGGGATAATGGGCAACTGGTATATGTTTAAGGATATACTGGTTGTTATTGTGCCCTTTGCGGTGCTTTGCTTTGGAATAGTGGCGATACTGGCCGGTGTCCGGAGCATGAAAGCAAAATGGGCCGCCAAAGAAGCAAGTGAGGAGGAGTGAAAAAATGACGAATAATAATGATACGAAAGAATCCACAAAGACCCAGGCCGTGCCGCTGACTCTCAGGGCGCAGAGCTTCTTCCTTAAGCTCAAAGGCTGCCTTGACGGGCTTGTTGATGCATACTGCAGTTTGACAAAGATAGAATCTGTTGAGGCAAAGGACCTGGTCT
>Ga0114922_10001349_pt1 | contig 23410 bp, 14 predicted proteins | sample AartaG_FD_100975 | JGI IMG/M metagenome (GOLD analysis project Ga0114922, IMG submission 100975) | Deep subsurface microbial communities from Aarhus Bay to uncover new lineages of life (NeLLi) - Aarhus_00045 metaG | ecosystem: Environmental > Aquatic > Marine > Oceanic > Sediment | place... | reverse complement strand
TGAGCACCTCCTTCTTCTGGACCTGAAGGCAGGTCCGTTTGATATTGTACACCCCGGGCACGGAAGATGACCCTTTGATGTTTGCTACGGACTTACGTGCCCTTGGAATCAAGATAGCCTGTCAGCCCCCGCCTGTCAAACGATTGTACCGCTTTTTCTGTTATGGAAATGCTTACGCCCGAGCTGGGCTCTGGATCACCGCGAGGACGGGTGCGATGTAACCGGTAAACAGCCTGCCTTGGGTGTTATGTTCACTCTCCCCGTTCGGTCGTGTTGCAACCGATGGAATCCGTTGGAAGACGGCCTCCCTCACCTGAAACCAATGCTTGACAGGCAACGTATAGCCCTGCAGATTCCCTTTGACAGGTGGTCACAAGGCGATAGTCGAGCAACACTTGAAAGGACATAGAGATGATCAGACTCATACTGCCTATCTGGCTGCTGTTGCTTCCCGCGCTGTCGTTGGCGTCGGGGATACAAGACAGCGTGGCGCAGGCCGAAGTCGAGGAGATCATTCGCCGGGTTGATCGGTTGTATCGTTCCCAGACCAGTTACTCCGAGCTGGAGATGGAGATCATCACCCCCCACTGGCAACGGATGCTGGCCATGTATTGCTGGAGCGAGGGGATGGAGGAGACTTTCATCCGCATTACATCACCGCAAAAGGAGAAAGGGGTGGCGACGCTCAGGATCGGAAATGAAATGTGGAACTACCTGCCCAAAACCAACAAGGTCATCAAGATCCCGCCTTCAATGATGATGGGTTCCTGGATGGGGTCGGATTTTACCAACGATGACTTAGTTAAGGAGTCGTCACTGTTTGAAGACTACAGCTACGAACTGATTCCATCCGACAGCATCGAGGAGGGAATGCTTCTTGTCAACTGCATTCCGCGCGAAGACCTGGCGGTGGTATGGGGCAATATCGTGATCGCCGTCTCCGAATCGGACCTCCTGCCCTTGTGGCAGAAGTACTACGATGAAAAGGGCGCCCTTATGCGGGTGATGATATATTCCCGGGTGATGAACCTCGGTGGCCGGCGCATACCATCGGTAATCGAGATGGTTCCGCAGAACAAGAAGGGACACAGGACGGTTTTTCGCTACCTGAAGGTCGAGTTCGATATAGCGCTGGATGACGAGACGTTTACGCTGCGAAACCTTCGCTCGCATGAATAGGATACTGCCGGGATGATTACGTTCAAGGTAGCCTTCCGCAACGTTCTCCGGCAGAAACGCCGCTCGCTGCTGACCATGCTGACTATGCTGGGCGGGTTTACGCTGGCGGCCATTTCAATCGCCTGGTCCGACGGAACCTACAATGTCATCATCGATATGTTCACCCGGACGCAACTGGGGCACATTCAGGTCCACGGAGCCGGTTATTTGGATCGACCGACTCTTTACAACACTGTTAACGACTACACCGGTGTCGGTGAGCGGATCGGTTCCATCGAGGGCGTCGTTGGATGGTCTCCCCGGATCTACTCAGCCGGGCTGGCCTCGGTGGGTGAGAAAAGCGCCGGGGTGCGTATTATCGGGATCGACCCGGCCAAGGAAATCCGGGCTACACGGTTCGACAAGAAGATCATCACCGGCCGGACGTTTGCGCAATCGGGCGCACTTGAGGCAATCCTCGGAAAGGGACTGGCGGAAGCGCTGAAGGCCGATGTCGGTGACGAGATCGTGATTGTTTCGCAGGGAGCCGACGGATCGATCGCCAATGACCTCTACGAGATAGTCGGCATCATTGACGCCGGTGACGCCACCTCCAACCAGACAGCTCTTTACCTTACCCTGGCCGACGCCCAGGAACTGCTGGTGCTGCACGGACGGGCGCATGAAATCGTCATCATTGCCGAGGATCTGGACGACGTAGCGCCCCTGACCGCAACCATTGAAAAAGTCATTGACAGACCGGAACTGGCGGTGGAGCCCTGGCAGGAGTTTGCCCGGTCCTTCTACACCGCTATGAAAGCCGATCAGCAGGGAACCTGGATTATGGTTTTCATCATCGTTCTGCTCGTCTCCGTGGGGGTGCTCAATACCGTTTTGATGACGGTGCTCGAACGCACCCGTGAATACGGTGTCCTCCGTGCTATGGGTGTGCGACCGCTTCAGGTCATTCGCCTGGTGATATACGAAGTGACCGTTATGGCGATAACGTCGGCTGCGGTCGGCTTCCTGCTGAGCCTTGTAATCAACTACCTGTTGTCGCTGCACGGGGTTCCCATGCCCACTGTTTTCACCTATGGCGGGGTGGAGTTTTCGCACATGTACACCGAGATAAACGCCCGGAGTTTTATCATTCCGGCCGTGACGGTAGTGCTGTCGGCAATTGTCGTCAGCGTTTTCCCGGCTATCAGAGCAGCCCGTACCTCTCCAGCAAAGGCAATGCGTACGCACTGAGGAATGATGACCTTGATGATCGACTGCAAGCTGGCCTGGCGAAACGTCCTGCGCAACAAGCGACGGACTCTCATAGCCGGCATTGCCGTCGGTATAGGGCTGGCGGCGTTGATCTATGTCGATGCCCTGATTCTTGGCATGGAAGATAACATGGTCAAGTCCGCCACCTCGTCGTTCCTGGGTGAGGGGCAGATCCACCGCGAGGACTTCCGGCAAACGTTCGAGGTTGATCGCACGGTGAACAACCTGGCCGAGGTGGTAGAGAGTATCAGGCAGGAAGAAGTCGTCGAGGCGTTCACCCTGCGGACGCTTTGTTTCGGCATGATCAGTTCCCCGGCCAACGTCAGTTCGGTCAGCATGATCGGGGTAGATCCCGCAACCGAGCGGTACCTGTCGCAGATTGACGAGGCGGTTGTCGAAGGGACCTACTTCGAGGGCACCAGCGACCGCCAGCTCCTGATCGGCCGCAAGTTGGCGGAGCTGCTTGAAGTGGGTCTCGGCGATCGGGTGGTGATAACGGCGGCCCAGGCGGGGACAGGAGATCTGGCCCAGGAGATGTTCCGTGTGTCGGGTATCTACTACTTCAATGTACAGGAGATGGACCAGTACATGGCGTTTGTCCTCATCGGCAAGGCGCGGCAGATGCTGGCCCTGGGCGACGAGACCCACCAGATCGCCCTCAAGTTCCATGACGCATACCTGGGCCGCGACCAGGACCATCCTTTCTGGAACAAGTACTCACGGAACGGTAACGAGGCGGTCGGCTGGACCGTATTGCTGCCCCAGTTGGAGGCGGCCTTTGAACTGTCCGGGTTCTCCACGCTGATCATAGCCATAATACTGTTCGGAGTGGTTTCGCTCGGCATCGTCAACACGCTGTTCATGTCGCTTCACGAACGGATGTTTGAGTTTGGTGTAATGCGGGCAGTGGGAACACATCCCGTGGCTATGGGGCGACTCGTTATTCTTGAGGCCGGTGCGCTGGCAGTTCTCTCAATTGTCCTGGGGATGATACTCGGCTCTGTGACTCTGTACATCTCAGCCAGAACCGGTATCGACTACACCGGGATCGAGTTTGCTGGCGTCACCTTCAGGGAGTTGCTTTACCCGGTAATGGAAGTCAGGCAGTTTATCGTGTTTCCTCTCTGGGTTTTCGCTTTTACCGTGGGAATCGCGTTCTATCCCGCCATCTACGCAGCCCGCCTGACACCGGCGAAAGCAATGAGGAAATCATTTTAGGAGAGTCATTGATGGAACCCAATAACCCGTCCGGTGTCATAGTTACCGAAGCCGTCACCAAGGTCTACTCCGACAATGGCGTACCGGTGGAAGCGGTCCGGGGAATTGACCTGACAATCAAGCACGGGGAATTCACAGCCATCGTCGGCCCCTCCGGCTCAGGCAAGACCACCTTTCTCAATATCGTCTCCGGACTCGACAGCGTCACCTCGGGAAGAGTGTGGCTGGCCGGCAGGCTCCTTTCCGAGATGAGCGGCCGGGAGCTGTCCGACTTTCGCCGCGATAGTATCGGTTTTATTTTCCAGGCCTACAATCTTATACCGGTGCTAACTGTCGAAGAGAATATCGAGTACATCATGCTCCTGCAGGGCGTTCCCAAATCAGAGCGCCACCGACGGGTTGATCGGATACTTGAAAAACTGGGTTTGGCAGAATTCGCCCATCGCGTTCCGGTGAAGCTGTCCGGCGGACAGCAGCAGCGAGTGGCGGTGGCCCGGGCGATGGTTGCCGAACCGGTTTTGGTGCTGGCTGATGAACCGACCGCCAATCTCGATTCGAAAACCGGCGCAGAACTGCTGGATATGATGCGTGAACTCAACCAGACCACCGGCATGACTTTCGTCTTTTCCACCCACGACCGGGCTATCATGGAGCGAGCCACGCGGCTGGTTACGCTCAGGGACGGGCGCATCGACAGCGACGAGACGAGGGACTGATTGCACGCACTACCCGTAACATATTCCCCGGGTATGATGAAGTTGCCGTTATTGCTGACGGCGTTGCTGCTCCTGCCGTGCCCCGGTCGGACTTCCGAGGCACTGTCTTTCGACGGCTACTATAAGAACTTCTCTGTCGCCTACTGCCTGCCCGGCTACAAGAATCCCGCTTATTCATCGAATGTGCCACTGTTGGGCAGCGTGTCCAACAGGCTGCGCCTCAATTCCCGGTGGCGGCTGAGCAATCGCGTACAAGTGAAGGTGTCTTACGATTTAGCCCCCAGGGTTCAGGACCGCCTGCTTTTCGACGAACCACCAGTCGCTGCCGCCATCGATCCGCTGAGCTATCGTGTCGTTGATCTCGATGCCCGGCTCTATCCTTCACTCAACGACGAGGTGGCTTCTTTTGCGGTCCTTCAGAACCTCGACCGAGCCTTCATCACCATCCGCACGAACCGGGCCGATCTGTATTTCGGCCGGCAGGCTATCGCTTTTGGCCCGGCGAGGGTAGTCAACCCGACCGATATCATCGCGCCGTATAGCTACGAGACGCTTGACACCGAAGACCGTGTCGGCGTGGATGCCGTTCGAGTGAGAATGCCACTGGGATTCATGGGGGAGATCGACGCCGCCTGGGTGGGCGGTGATAAGTTTGAGTCTGATCGCAGTGCGGCGTTTCTCCGCACGAAGTTCTATGCTTTCAGAACGGACATAGCCCTCCTGCTGCTGGGCTTCCGGGAGAATCTCCTGCTCGGTGTCGAGGCGGCCCGCTCGCTCGGTGGGGCCGGGGTCTGGTTTGAAGCGGCTCATGTCTTCGTCGATGCCCTGGCAGACGAGACAACCCCCCAAAGAGACTATTTCCGCGGTTCGCTTGGAGGCGACTACAGTTTTGGCGGCAATATCTACGTCTTTGCCGAATACCACTTCAGCCAGGCCGGAAGAGACCGGCCTGGCGAGTACCTGGCAGACTCAACACACGCCGCGTATGCCGAAGGATCGGTCTACCTGTTGGGCAGGCACTACCTTGCCTCGGGGATGACCCGTCAACTGACGCCGCTGATCAGCAGCGGCGTGGAATTGCTCTGCAATCTGCGGGATCGGTCGGCTTACGTGGTTCCCAGTGTCGAATACAACGTGGCGGAGAATATCTATCTCGCAGGGGGCGCCTACATAGGAATCGGCAGACGCCCGGAGTCGGTCCTTCGGATGCGCTCAGAGTTCGGGTCGTACCCCGATGTCTATTTCAGTTCCTTCCGGATCTATTTTTGATCCGTCACGGCATTGGTTGGCCCAACTACCGGCGCAGCGCAAAAAAGCATTGCTTTAGCTTCGTGAGGATGTAACTTGACGGAGTCGAAAGCGGAGGTTTACGTTTGCGGACAAAACCCAGGTTGCGGAAGAAACATCGTTTCGCATATTACGAAGCTGTTGAGTTCCGCGACGAGCTTACCGACACTCCCTGTGGAGCGGGTCCCGGCGGAACCATCCGCGACCCAGCCACTGTGAGCGATCGTGGCTGTCAAGTTAATGGAGCGCGAGGGGATTTGAGTCTATGAAATACCTGGTAACCGGCGGAGCCGGATTCATCGGATCGAACATTGCGACCAGGCTGGCCGAGCGAGGCGAGCAGGTCCGCATTCTGGACAATTTCTCATCCGGCGATGAGGCGAACGTAGCCGCGCTTCCGGACGAGATCGAGGTGATCGAGGGAGACATCCGCGATTACTGGACGGTGGAAAAGGCTGTCAGGGAGATCGACTACGTGTTGCACCAGGCGGCGCTGCCCTCGGTGCCGCGCTCGGTGGAAAACCCCCTGACATCGAATGCGGTCAATATCGACGGCACTCTCAACGTGCTCGAGGCGGCCAGGAACGCCAGGGTGAAGAAATTGGTCATGGCTTCTTCTTCGTCGGTCTATGGTGAATCGGAAGAACTGCCCAAACACGAGGGCATGGTTCCCTCGCCGCTTTCGCCCTACGCCGTCAGCAAGCTGACCTGCGAGTATTACCTCCGTGTATACTGGCAGCTTTATGGGTTCCCCACCGTGTCGCTACGCTATTTTAACATTTTCGGCCCGCGTCAGGACCCTGACAGTGAGTATGCTGCGGTGGTTCCCCGATTCATAATAGCCCTGCTGAACAGGCAGCCTCCCACCGTATTCGGCGACGGCGAGCAATCACGCGACTTCACGTATATCGACAACTGCGTCCAGGCAAATATCCTGGCGGCCACCACCGACGAGATGGTTGGCGACCAGTTCAATGTCGCCTGCGGCGATCAGTTCACGCTCAATGACCTGCTCGACAAGCTGCGCGGGATTATCGGCGTTGACGTCGAGGCCACGTACGATCCACCCCGCCCCGGGGATATCCGCCATTCCTTCGCGGCGATCGACAAGATCAGGAAGTTCGGGTACGAGCCTGAAGTGGGCTTCGAGGAGGGCTTGCGCCGCACCGTTGAGTTCTTCCGGGGCTGACCACCACAGCAGGAATTGATCGCCGCCGTCTCAGGCTCAGGAGCGGCAGGAATCCGCGGTAGTCAGATGGAGAACCGCCACCCGCAGTAGTACTCGTGACCGGCGTTGGCGTCGGGCGGGCAGCCGATGCACTCGGTCTTGATCCGCTGGTCTATCGTGCGGGCGAAACCGGCATACTCCACCAACCCGACCGACTTGCACGGGAACAGGTCCATATTCTTGCGCCGGCGGGCTGACTGCACCCGGCAGTCGACCATGTAGAACTCAAACGAGCTATCGGATTCGTTTCTTATTTTCTGTTTGTTCAGAACGGCGTACAGCCTGAACCCAAGCGCTTTCTTGAGAGCCTCCAGTCCGCCGTTGTCCGGGATACCATGAAGGGTCATGATTCTCCCGGCCTCGACAACGGTGAATTTTTCCCATGCTTCAGTATCCAGCTCTATCGCCGTATCCAGGTCGTAGTGGCGTTCGACCGCCTGGAACCAGAGGCCGTCATGGGCCAACCAGTTCTTGGCAAAATCGACCAGCATACCTTCCAGGGTAGCGCGGCTGAGATCTTTCAGATCGATCATTCGGTTGCATCCTTCTCTTACTGACAGATGACGTCAAGACTCACCGGGAATATCCGCAAATCTGTTTACAAGGGCAAGCTCTGACGGTATAATTGGTTCGAGACAGGAGTTGACGCCATCGGTCGGACTGTCTGTTTTCGAATCGACCGCCTGCGGTACTCGGACCGTTTCAGCAATCGGTTTGACGACAACGTGATAAATCCTGACCGTGACACCACAAAAGCGGTGTCTGTTTTGTTCCGGTTGAACAAAGCGGCTGCTCAAACGTTCCGGCACTGGGAGACCAAGAATGAGATACCGAGGCCTGGCGTCATTACTTGTCATCATTGGTTTGTTTTTCCCGGGTCTTGCTCTGTCAGGAGAGTTGGCCGAGCGGGTGAGGAGCCGGATATCGGCAGCGGGGCCGAAGGATCTGGTCAAGGTCTGGATCAAGCTGCCGGCTCTCGAACATACGTCTATCCTGAAGACCACAGGACAAGCGGGGGCGGCAACGCGGTCCGGTCGCTATCGCGCCACTGCCGGCCGTTTGCTTGAGAGCCACGCTGAGGCTCAGAAACCGGTCCTGGGTCGCCTGCATCAACTCAGGGCGGCAAGGCTAGCCGACAACATCAAGCCGCACTGGCTGGTCAATGTCGTGGAGGTGGAAGTCGCGGCGGGGGAGCTTCCCCTGCTGGCGAAGCGCAACGATATCGAGATCATTCACGCGGCGCCTGAAATCCGCCTGATCGCCCCCGAGGTTGTCGAAGAGTCGTCGTCGCCTGTTTCCGGCGCCGGGACGGTGGTCGAAAACCTGATCTTCATCAATGCCGATCTGGCCTGGACTGCCGGCTACACCGGGAGGGGCAGGGTGATATGTTCGTTCGATACCGGCGTTGACGGCGACCACCCGATCCTGTCCGGCAGTTGGAAAGGGAACGACGGCGACTATGCCGCCGCCTGGTTCTACCCGCTTGACGATGGTGACGGCAGACCCCACTCCATTTCCGACTGCGGATATAACACCTGCAATACCGTACACGGCACCCATATCATGGGTACTCTTGTCGGACGAGACGCCGCTACCGGTGATATCTACGGCGTGGCGCCCGATGCCAGGTGGATTTCGGCGGCGGTGATTGATCTTGCCGGCAGCTCGATAATCGACGCCTTCGAGTGGGCTGCCAATCCCGACGGCGATCTCAACACCGTTGACGATGTCCCGGACGTGATCAACCACAGTTGGGGAGTGATTGATATTGCCTGCGAGAATATATTCTTCAACCTGATCGACTATACCGAGGTGCTGGGCATTGTGAACATTTTCGCCTGCGGCAACGAGGGCCCCGGCGAGCAGACGATCCGCAATCCGGCCAACCGCGCCCTGGATTCGCTGGACTGCTTTTGCGTCGGCAACGTCGATGCCATGTCAACGCCTCCCCAGATTTACCTTAAATCCTCGCGAGGCCCCTCCGACTGCAACGGCGCCGTCAAGCCGAACGTCACTGCGCCGGGTGTGTACGTTCGGTCGGCTGTTCCCGGCGGGGGCTACGCAAGCATGACCGGTTCTTCAATGGCCGCTCCCCACGTGTCGGGCCTGGTGGCGTTGCTCCGCGAGAAGAACCCTAACGCCACCGTGAACGAAATCAAGAACGCCATTCTGACCACCACGCAAACCTTCGACCTCAGCCTGCCCGACAACGACTTCGGCTGGGGAATCATCGACTGCCTGGCGGCGCTGAACGCCCTGTCATCCGTCAACACCGAACCCAACGTCCGGGTCCACGCCTTCGATCACGGAATGATCGCCCCCGGTGTGACCGTCAACGGCACGCTTTCGCTTCAGAATGTGGGGGCAGGCGTATCCGATGTCCAGGCCTCGCTGTTGAACTCAAGTCCCGAACTGACGGTTCTGGACGGGACCGCCTACTTCGGAGCGATCGGCGAAGGAGAAGTGGTGCAGTCGAGCGACGTCATCAGGGTGGCGGTTTCAGGCGGCGCTGCGGAGGGGGCGGTGCTGACGCTGGATCTCGAGATAACCGGCTCGGGCGGATACTACGAAACGGCCCCAGTCTATTTCCAGGTGGAACCGGCTCCGGAGCGATCTTTCGTTACCCACAACGTCGGCCGGATAGAGTTCAGTCTCACCAACTATGGGACATTCGGGCTGGCGGAGAACTCGTTTTTCCCCGCCGGCGGCGTGGGTTTCACGTTTGACGGAGGGTTCAACGATCTCTATGAAGGCGGTCTGATCGTGGGCACCGATCCCAATCACATCTCCGACGGTCTGCGCAACGGGGCGGGTGAGCCGGACGGTGATTTCGGCGTCGTGTCGGGTGGCGGCATGGCTATCGTTGAGCCGGGGAACGCGGCTGCTCAACAGACCCTGGTCGCATTCTCCGACGACCGGGCGGAAAACCCGTTAGGTCTTGATATCGTGCAGGAGTCCTTCGCCTGGTCGGCCATTGCCGTGATTGAGCAGTTGTCCGATCCTATCGATCTGGGCGAAACAGGTTCAGTGGTTGTTTCGGCGCGCGATGTTTACGCCAGCGACGATTTCATCATTCTGAGATACGTGGTCACCAATACGAACAGCTACAGTCTTTTCGGCGTGTTGCTCGGTCTCTATCTTGATTGGGACGTAGTCAACTATTTGCACAACGCCGGTGGTTGCCAGACAGATGAGGGGTATGCCTGGATAGCTTACAACAATCCGTCAAGTGGCGATCTGCGGGGCTTCCGCGGTGCGACGGTTATCGACGGCCCGGTAGCGACCATGCTCACGCAGCGGGGTGAATACGCCTACTATCCGGGCTCCCTCAACCCGGAGGGAGACGGGTTCACAGAGGAAGAGAAAGCATCAGCACTGGCAGCCGGTATCGCCAATGCCGATGTCTACAAGACAGGCAGCCTCGATCTCTTTCAGCTTGTCGCCGCCGGTCCTCTGAGCCTTGCTCCCGGCGAAACAGACACGGTTGCCTTTGCCATTCTGGCCGGTAACACCTTAGCTGAGATGTCGGATGCCGCTGTTCGCGCGGCTAAGGAATACGTTGCCCCCGCGGAACCATGCGAGCCTGATTCGGTGGTGCTGTGTTATCGGCAGGGCGGAAAATCAACATACAACCGGCAGGTGATGGTTGCCTCCGGTCAATCCTATGCAGGCACGGTACCGGGCAACTCGGTCACTCCTCGGGGTGTTGATTACTACGTGGCTGCTTACTGCGGCGGCGACAGCGTGACGTCGCCTCTTTTTGGTGGTCCGAATGAGTTGATACCTTTCCGGGCCAGAGCCGCATTCGCCGATGTAACAGGCCCGGCTCTTGCCGACGGCGCTTATCAGATGGTGAGTTTCCCGTTTGAGATTATCCCCAATGACCTGTCAGCGGTGCTGGAGGATGACCTCGGCCCACCCGATCGGGCGGTGTGGCGGCTGGGCAGATGGAACCAAACCAGGGCGGCGTATGATGAATACGAGCAGGTAGGACCCCTTAAGCCGGGAAGGGGCTACTGGTTAGTGGTCAGCGGTGACAAGACGATCGATGCGGACGGCCGCTCCACTGTGCCGGATGTTATCGTCGATGGCAAGGAATTCTGGAGCATGCCGCTGCAGCCCGGATGGAACCAGATAGCCAACCCGTTTGCCTTCCGTGTCGGGTGGGACGACTGCGTCAAAGATGACGACCTCGAACCGGTCATCCACGAATATACCGGAACCGGTTACGAACTGGTCTATGCGCTCGAACCTTTCCACGGGTACTGGCTGAGAAACACGGCCGGCGGAATCAGGTATCTGTACATACCATTCAAGGAAACGGAAGCCACTGCCGCAAGCCCTATCCGGGCCTGCAGCGACTGTCTCTGGAGAGTCTCGCTCCGGCTGAAGACCGCCGGTCTGCATGACACGTCGAACTTCTGTGGCGCTCACGGGCGGGCGTCATCGGGCCCTGATCCTTACGACCTGGGTGAACCGCCTGTCCTGGGCCGTTATGCGTCGCTTGCGTTTGTCGAGGAGACCGGCCCGGGGACTCTCAGGCTGCTGGCGGGGGATTTTCGCGAAGCCGAGCGCGAACGCTGGGAGTTCACGCTGCTGGTACGTGGCAACTCCGGTGAATCCGCTCGTCTTTCGTTGGGTGAAACGTTCGGCCTCAGGGATTCCATGACCCTTCGGATCTCCAACGAGAGCGGATCGCTGGATCACGACCTCAGGGAATCGGGTGAAGTCCTTCTTCCGGAGCCGCTGTCGGAAACAGGCATGAGGCTGAAGCTGACGGTTGGCTGTGCGGACTGCGGCGGCCACAACCAGAGCGGCAGCATCCCGTTGTCACCGGCGCTGTATCCGAACTACCCGAACCCCTTCAACCCGTCCACCACGATCTCGTTTGACTTGCCGGGCGGGTCGAAGTACACGCTGACGATCTACAATGTCATGGGACAGAAAGTCGACGAGTTCAACGGCCATGCCCGGGCGGGCGCCGTGGATATCGAGTGGAACGCCACCGGCAAGGCCTCGGGCATCTATCTCTACAAACTGACCAGTTCAGGTTTCACCGCCGCTCGCAAGATGCTCCTGCTTAAATAGGGAATCTGTGCGGAGCGCAGAGCTTGAGCCTGTCCCCTCAGCATGCTGTTGAAAAACTCGGAGTAAGAGACAAGGTTACAACCGCCTCGCGCAACGGATCACTCCCGCTCCCTCTATCATTTCCGCTTCACCGTCATTCTCGCTTCTCTGTCATTCCCGCTTCCTAGGAGATACTTACCGAAAACAAGAATCAACCGTCCAATTCCGATACATCTGATACACACACAAGAAAGGCAGGGATTTATCAACAAGCCCGGCGTGGGCATGACGAATCCACCGGCTTCAGAGTATGACAAGTCGCATTTTCAACAATCTGTTGGTGATCACCATATCGAGGATCAAATGGGATATGGCGGCAGACTCATCGCTTGACAGAATCCAGCTTCGCTTTCTTCCAGAAAACACTTGCTTCATCGGGTGAAAGCGGGTATTTTCGTTTCAAGAATACTATCCGGGTCCTTAACGAGGAGGTTAGTAATGGCCACAAACTACGGTTTCCGGTTGTTTATTCTCTCTCTGATTGTTTGCGCAGGTCTTGCGATTACGGCAAGAGCGGGCGAGAACTCACTTGAGAAAGGGGCCTGGGCACTCCAGTTCCAGGTCGTTCAAAACTTCCAGTTGGCGTCGTTCCAGGGCAGCACGATATCGATCAAGAAGCATACGTCAGATGGTACCGCGCTGCGAGCCGGGGTCTCCATCAGTTTGTCCCTGGAGGATACAGATAGGACTGTCACCATGAATGACACGGTCGGGCAATCGGAGGACGTCGATGACAACATGACCAGCTTTGGGCTCGTGGTTCAGATGATAAAGTACCCAAGCCCTTCGGCGGCCACCAATCTCTACTACGGAATTGGTCCAATATTCACATACAGCCACTCCAAGGACTACGGGGTTATCGAAGATCCCATACATGGCGACACAAGAAGCAATGACAGAAAGTGGACCAGGTGGTCCACAGGTGTGTCCACCGTAGTGGGAATAGAATGGTTCCCCGGGTCCAATATCAGCCTCTTAGCCGAGTATAATGTGTCTCTCTATTACGAGCATTATAACTTCACACTGAAGACCCGGCGTTCATCGCCCGAACGGCCCGAACGCACTACGGGGAGCGAAACCAACACAGATGGATTTGTGTTGGAGGGATCCAGCGTCAAATTCGGTCTGTCCGTCTACTTCTGAATCGACCCACGCCCCGAGCTCTGGCGATCTTTCAGGTCTCGGTGTCTGACCTGACTACCGAGAGCGAAAGGCGGCCGGCGGGTTCCGGGGTTGCACAAAACAGAGGGCATACAACCACCTGTGTAGCAGTGGCTGACGGATTGGCTCTGCCGGCTCGCATGGCAACCTTTTCGCGGCGTGAATCGCCGGATTTGTACTTGACAAAACACCCGTCAGATCGTATATATTACAGTAGGAAAGTACGGCCAGAGACCCGCCGGAAGTGCATACCAGCCCCGGTGGCCGTCGGTTTGGAAGGAATAGACAATTGCACAAAAGCTAAGGGACCGCGTCTGTAAACCATAGCCTGGAGGAGGAAGTAGATATGCGCTACTCTCTTATGTCCCTGAAGCTTGCCTTGCCGGTTGTTCTTCTGGCTGCGATGCTGCTTGGTGCGGCCGACCGTGCCTCAGCGCAGTCAGGTCCCTGTCTGGCCGTCATACCGGACACGCTCAGTTTCCACGGCAACATCTGCGGAGAGTATCTAACCCCGGCAGAGAGCGATTCGCAGTACGTAGTCATCTACAACTGCGGCGATAGCGTTCTGGAATGGACGGTCAGCTACTACCAGTCGTGGGTTCGGGCAATGCCGGACAGCGGCTTAGGTTCCGATTCGGTCGCCGTCTGGATTGACTGGGGCTATCTCCCCGATTTCTTTCCCCCACCGCTACCAGGCGACACTATTGTGCTGGAGGCTACCCTGACCGTCACGGCATTGGGGGCTATCGATTCACCGCAGCATGTGACAGTGTTGCTTTCCCTTTACTGTGAGCCGGACCAGAGATACCTCGCCGTTCAGCCCCTCAGGTTCGACCTGAATGTGGCCGTGGGCGATACTCTCTCTCGAGACTTCTTTGTCTTCGAGACGCACGGAGACAGCATCGAGTTCTGGTATACAAACAACAGCAGTTGGTTGTCTCTCCCCTGGACTTTCGCGCCTCTGTACACCCCTCATACCTGCTACTTCCTGGTATCGACGGAGGGACTTGCACCCGGGACATACTACGACACCGTGTTCCTCCAGAGTACCGAGGCTGCCAACTCGCCCGTGAAGCTGCCGGTTACACTGACCGTGACCGGTGGCGCGTCAACTATCCAAGTGGCGCCGTCGTCCCTGCGGTTTGGGCTTTTGCCTGGTGAGCTCGCTTTCGACTCGCTATACGTATTTGATACACAGGGCCGCAATATCCCCTTCCATTTCGGCAACAGCGAACCGTGGCTGGTAGTGACGCCGATGCCGGAACCACCCTATGTCACTCCCATGTCGCTGACGGTAATGGTCACCGCGGCAGAGCTTGCACCAGGCGTGTATTCTGATTCCTTGTTTATTTTTCCGGATACAGAAGGTACCTCCTTCCCGCCAGTGATAGTGCCGGTTAACCTTACCGTACGTAATCCCATGCCGGTGGTCAGAACCAGACCCGAGCGTTTTGATTTCTTTCTCTATTCGGGAGATACACTACGGGATCAAGCCCTGTTCGTTTACGAGGAGAATGGTGCGGCCCTTCCGTTTCACTTTGAAACTGTTTTCGGCAGCGAATGGTTGCAGATAAGGCCACCCGACTCGCCCATGACCTGGCCATACATGATGCCGAACTCGCTGTACCTTGACATCCCGACCGGCGACCTGACGCCCGGTGTATATGCAGACACCATTATCATTTATAACCCCATGGACGATTCCCTGTGGTATGAGGATGTCCGGGTTCCAGTAACTCTCGCAATCGCGGGGGAGCCTGGCCCTTATGTCGTCGAGACGCGACCCACTGAGTTTCATTTCATGCTCACCGAGGATGAAGTCACGTATGACTCGCTGTTTGTCTACGAGATCCACGATCATCATGTCGGATTTCTCTTCAGTAACCACAGCAGTTGGTTCACGCTCGACCCGTTTGGTATGCCACCTTATGCCACCCCGACCTCTCTGACCATGATTGTACATTCCGATTCCCTGCCTCCCGGCAGATACGTCGACACGATTTTCATACTCCCCGCTTTCGGGCCACCCTTTACCGAGGTGGCGGTGCCGGTAACGCTCACGGTGCGCCACGACCTGCCGGTGGTGAAAGCATCGCCCGACCGGTTCGACTTCTCACTATCACCGGGGGACAGTCTTCTCAAGCAGGGCATGCTTGTCTATGAGGAGAGCGGCAGCGTGGTTCCGTTCTTTGTGGAGACAATACTGGGCAGCGAATGGCTTCGCATACAATATCCCCTGACCTTGAACATCCCCGTAACGCCGGACTCGGTACTTTTCGACATATACAGCGGCAGTCTCGCTCCCGGCGTCTATGCCGACACAATTGTCATTTATAACCCGATGGACGATACCCTGTGGTATGATGAGGTCAAAGTGCCGGTGGAGTTGACTATTGAAGGCGAACCACCGGCGTGCGAAGTGGTCACCGACCCGAGAACTCTTGATTTCATTCTGCCGTCGGGCGAATCCACGTACGATTCGCTGTACGTCTACGAAGTTCATGGCCGGTCGGTGCTCTTCCACTTCAGCGAACACAGCAGTTGGCTGGCAGTCTATGCTGTTTACAGCCCAATGATAATGACCCCGGCGCCGCTGATGGTTCTGGTCAACACCGACTCCCTACCACCGGGCTTGTACGTTGACAGCATATTCATTTTCCCGGATACTGACGGGGTAAAGTTCCCTGTCGTTGCGGTGCCGGTCGTGTTATCCGTTGACACTCTGCCACGCTTCGTCTGCGGTGACATCGACAACGATGGGCAGGGCCCCGACATCTCGGACCTTGTTTATTTCATCCAATTCATGTTCGGTTATGGCCTACCACCATCAGTGTTAGCGAGTGCGGACGTGAACGGATCCGGAGGGCCGATCGACATTGCCGATCTGGTCTACCTGATTGACTACATGTTCAGGGCAGGTGACGCTTTGACCTGCTCTGAGCATCCGGGAGGATGACCTCCCGCTGGTAGGCACTATACACGAAGTTTTGAGGGCGAGAGGCGCGATTATTCCTGCGTAAGCCTGTCTCTCGCCCTTGTGTGTGGATGACGGGTAATTGTGTCCGGCAGTAGTCGGTTCATAACGCCGTCTCTGCGACGAGGATATCACTTGCCTGAGCAGATGGCGGTTCTCAGAGTCTCCGGGCTGATTTTGTTCCCGCTGATAACAAGCACCACGTTTTTGTCTTTGAACCGGTCTCCGAGTCTGATAAATGAGGCCACGGAAAGCACCGCCGCTCCCTCGACCAATATGTGGTGTTTGTCTATCATCAGTACCAGGGCGTTCTTTATTTCATCTTCGGAGACCAGCACATAGTCATCCACGCATCGTCGGCATATCTCAAAAGTCAGAGAGCCTTTCTCGATGCCTCCGGTCGTTCCGTCGGATAACGTGGGCAGGGAGCCCATCTCAACGATCTTTCCCCGCCTTACCGATTCATACATCACGGGCGAGTTCTCCGGCTGGCAGGCGACCGCGATCAGAGACGAATGCGATTCTTTCAGATAGCCGGCGATTCCCGACATGAGTCCACCGCCTCCGACAGGAGCAAAGACGACATCGATTCTCTCGAGCTGTCTTTCCAGTTCAACTGCTATGGTCGCCTGCCCGGCGATGATCCGGGGGTGGTTATAGGGCGGGATATATACCTGGCCGTCGGCCTTCGCGGCTTCGCGCGCATAGATTTCCGCTTCCACGCAGTCCCTCCCATGGAACCTCAGTTCCACACCATAGGCACGCAACGCCTCAAGTTTCGCCTTGCTGGTATTCTCCGGCAGGTAGATGGTCCCGCGGGAGCCGATTTCATCCAGGACACAGGCCACGGCGGCAGCGTGATTGCCGGTAGAGGCAGTAACCAAACCGCGGTCTCTCTCGTCCTGAGATAAGGAGAGAATGTGGTTAGCCGCACCCCGATACTTGAATGAGCCGGTCTTCTGAAGATTCTCCAGCTTCAGGTAAACACTGCATTTACCCAGGGCGCTGAGGTAAGGAGAAAATTCGAGCGGTGTCTCCCGGATATGGTTCTTGATTCTCCGCTCAGCGGCCGGGGCTTCCCGCGTCAGATCCAGAAGATCAGGTTTCCGGCTATTCACGATATCACTCTCATCATTCTGCAAATCCACTCATCTGGGTCATGCGCGCCCGCCACTGCCGTGTCGCCAAGCCGGTTCAACGACCTGTGTCCGGGCGGACTCTGATCACAGATATGCGCTTCACTTGCCAAACACCGAGTGAGCAAATATGTGACTGGTCACTTCTTCTTGAACAGTTCTTTGAGCAGATTGCCGGCGTCGTCTTTCAGGTTATCTCCGATATCTTTGGTGAGAGCCGAGTAGTCCAGGTTCAACTTCGGCTTATCCATGGTGCCGCCGATCTCTAACGGCAGCTTGATGCGCTCGATACTCTTGTCGCTGAGCAAACCCACCAGTCCGCCGACCAGCCCGCTCCCGGATACCAATTTCTGCGTCCAGTCCTCCGACAGAAGAACGGTGCCTTTGTAACTGATGCTGCCGTCAAAACCGTAGGAGCCGTCGAGACCGAGATCGCCGAGATTACCCAGCGAGGTGGTGAGCTTGTCGACACTCACCCGGCCGTCCTTTACCAGTATATTGGTGCTCAGGTTCTTGAGCGGCTGTTCTTTCTCGAACGACTGCCCGGTCTTATCGGCGATACCGGCGATGGTGGAATGAACCACCCCGGAAGTAACCACCTTACCCTCGCTCATGTTGAGCACACCGGTCATGGACAGCGAGTTGAGGAACTCCTCCGGTTCCCAACCCCGGGCATCATAGCCGCCGTTGAGGTTGATCTTGCCGAACAGATGTCCGCCGAATTTCGAAAACCGCGACATAAAATCATCCGCCTCAATCCCCGTGGCCTGAAACTCACCCATGTAGTGCGGGTTTTCAAAATCGTTCAGATCGATGGAATTGTTTCCCGTGACTTTGCCGGTATAGACGTCACCAATCACGTCAAGGCAGTCGATCCTGCGATCCTCGATTCTCACTTTACCGGAGATGTCGGTAAACTCCACCCGACTGTAAATCAGCGTGTCGATTGTGAACCCGCCGCTGCCGTCAATATCCGGCAGGATGACGGGCGGTACAGAGTCCGCCGGTAATGAGGCCCTGTTGCTCGCGGAGCCGGGGGCTGCCTCGGGAAAGAGCTTGTCGATATCAAGACGGCGCGAGGTCATCTCAAATTGCAGATGCGGCCGCTTTACACGCGAGCGATCGACAACATCCAGCGGCAACAAGTATGGGAACGGATCGATCAGCCAGCCGGAGAATGCGAAGTCGCTGGACTCAAAGGATACTGCCATTTTCTCAACGGTGATCGTGTCGGGAGAAATCAGCAGCCGGGCTTCAAGACCCTTGACCGGCTCCGGCAGCAGCGAATCCTTATAGGAAGCACCGACGATTTCGACCGTCCCCCGCGGCTGGAAGTTCGCCATGTCGTCCGCATTCCCGGCGAGCCTCATGTCCACAGACATAAGCCCCGTTACCTGGGGCTTGCCGGTTGGCGGTAGGAACTGATTCAGAAAGGCCATGTTCAAACGACCGGTCAGGGACCCGTCGACCGAGGGCGCCACCTTCCGTGCCGAAGCTGAGTCGGCCAACAGGTACGGCACGAGGTTGTTGATGCGTCCCTTGAAAGAAAGCTCGCCCGAGGCCGTTTCGAGCTTGAGCTTGTCGACGCGGGTAAGGGTATTGTCTATATACAAAGCCAGGCTGAACGACTCCACCGGCTCCGGCAGCAGGAGGGAATTGTAGCGACCGTCGGTGACTGCCAACTGTCCGGAAAACCGCATCACCTTCATGTCACTGATGTCACCCGAGAACTTCATGGAGAAGTCCAGTTCACCGGCCAGTTCCGGTTTGTCCTCGGTCGGAAGGAAGGGTTGTACATAAGCAAGGTTCAACTTGCCGGCCAGTTCACCGTTAACGACCGGTTTCTCGAAATCATTGACCACTAACATCCCCTTGAGCGGTTTGCCGTCGAATGAACCGTCTTCGATGTTCATCCTCAGGTTGTCCGGCTCGAAATCAATCAGGGCGCGCCGGAACTGAAGTCTGCCGGGAATATCAGCCTTCGACATGCTCAGGTCGGTGACGACGGCCGTGCCGGAGTAGACCAGCGGTTCTTCCCTGATGTCATCATAGTCAATGCTCAGTTCCAGCGAGAAGTCACCGTCGAGCGTGAACCCCGAAAGCGCCTCCGCCTGCTCCGACGGCATGAGATCAAACAGGTCAGCTACCCGGATCCGCTGTGATCGCACCGTGCCCCGACCGCGGATTTCCCCGGGTGGATGGAACGCCTCGCCCTCGATACGGAACTCGAGGCCGTTGACTTCCAGATCGGCTTTGTCAAGCCCCAGGTGCCGCCCGGCAAGGTCATACTCGGCGGCATAATCCAATTTGACCGACAACGGCGGCACGGCCTTCTCGGTCACAATGAGGAGACTGTCGACTTCAATCTCACCTGACGAAAGATAGACACCCCCGCGCGGGCTTTCCAGGGTAGTAGATATATCCAGCCCGGCCAACCGAATCTTCATGTCGGAGCTGTCGTCGACATAGTCAAGCCGTCCCCTCCTGATCTCCAGGCGGCCGAACGAGACCACCGCCGCCGCGGCCTTTGACTCGGCAGGAACCTCCTCAGCCAGGTCTGGCGGAAGCTTCCGGTCGACCGCGGCCAGGGTGTAATTGTTGGCGCCGTCGGGCATTTTCAGCATCGTTATACGGGGGTTGTTTATGATCAGGCGGTCCACCCGGTACTCACCGGAGATCAGAGGCAGGATTTGCAGTTTCACGTCGATATTGTCCGCCACCAGGAAGTGGTCCCGCTCGATCCAGGGCGGATTCCCCACCGTGACGTTCACTAACTTGACGCCCAACCCCCCCCAGAGGGAGATATCGATACTCCCTATGGATACGTCACGGCCCAGCTCCTGGCCGGCCTTTTCGATGGCCAGAGTACGTATCTTCTCAGCCGGCAGAAAGAGCTTGAGGCCCACCACGGCCAGGATGATCACCACCACCAATATCCCGGCCACCCAGGCCGCTACTTTCAAAAGTTTCTTCATTGCGTCCTGCTCAGTTCATTATTGAATCGTGTTTTATACACCTTAGGGCAGACCCCTGCCCCAGGCAACCAAAAACAGGTGACCCTGGCTGTGGGGTTCTGCAGATGTTCGGTGCAGGCGGGAATCAAGCGGCCGGTTTGTCCTCGGTCGGCAGCTTTCCATCACCACCAATGAACTCACCAGGCTACACGTCGTGCGTTTCGCCCGGTTTTAGGATGACTACTTCCGCCCCGGTGACCTTGGCCTTGAAATCCTCCGGACTGGTGTCGATAAGCGGCCAGGTGCCGTAGTGGAATGGTACCACCTTCGCGGGCCGGAGAAACTCCACCGCCTTGACGGCGTCGTCGACGCCCATCGTGAAGTTGTCGCCGATCGGCAGAAAGGCCAGATCGATACGGTTCATCTCGCCGATCAGCTTCATATCGTAGAACAGCCCGGTATCCCCGGAATGGTAGATGGTCTTGCCGCCAATCGTCACCAAAAACCCCACCGGCGGCCCGGTGTAGCGGGAGGCATCATCACCCGCGCCCCCGCCATGATGGGCGATAGTCAGCTTGACGCTGCCGAAATCAAAATCGTGCCGCCCGCCGATGTGCATCGGATGGATACTGACGCCCTCGTTGGCGCACATGTTGGCCAGCTCGAAGTTGGCGATGACGGTGGCGTTGTTGCGCTTGGCAATGGCGATGCCGTCGCCGAGATGGTCGCCGTGCCCGTGGCTGATCAGGACGAAGTTGACGTCGATATCGTCCGCTTTCACCGGCGCGTTGGGATTGCCGGTGAGGAAGGGATCGATGATCAGCTTGTGGTTGCCCTCGGTGATGGTCACACAGGAATGGCCCAAGAATCTAACCTGCGGCATGGTTTTATCCTCCTGACAAACGTCGTTTGATTTTTCTGCAACGTCTCACGTGATCCGGCAATACATAACGCAAACGCCCGCCCGTGTCAAGTAGGGGTGTCAGAAGGTCTTGCGCTTGAACTGACGGCGCAGGGCGGCGATGAAGAAAGTCGCGAGCACAGCCAGAGCAAAACTCTCTGCCGTTAATAGCGCACGCTTGTATGGTTCAGCGAGGAACTGTGCAATCTGGCCACGGTTGAGAGTCGAGACTGAGAAGTTGGTCCATACCGTATTCCAATAGTCCACCTTGAAGAGGACTATGTCTGAGAAGGATCGCGTCCAAGAGTAGTTGATGTATTCGCCGCTAATGAACACGCCGTCGAAGACCAGGTACACGGGGAATAGCAAAAGGAGTGAAACCAACCATATCAGTGACAGCCCGAAGTTCTCTCCATATAGTGATATCAGTTTGTAGGCCCAATTCATGCAGATGAAACGACGGATCCAACCCTTATCCTTTCTGATCATTTCCTGCTCGCCGACGTAGAAGTCACCCGCCTCACTGTATCGATAGCCCTGCTCCAAGTTGGCTTGCAGGTCGCGATACAATTGCGCCATCTGATAATACTCAGGTGCCGGGAGCGGTCGCTTCCCAAATGGATTCCATTTCAACAACAGTCTGAGATCAGACGTCTCATCAGCCACTGCTCTTTTCCACCAGAGCCTGAATAGCCTACTTCTGCGGGGCCAGCGCACATCCACAAACTCGCACTTTGTCACGTCCGTCTCAAGAAACAGGCAACGTTCGAGCGAGACTTTCCTAAACGTCAGACGCGCATTTCCATCCAACTCTAGGTATCTGAAATCAGCTTCCGCTGCAAATGGCGCGCGCTCAATCTCTCCAAAAAACTCAGCATCGAATCGGCAACGAGCCTTCGCTGTGAATTGAGCCTTCTGGAAGCTGAGGGGCCCTGCAAACTTGCACGCCAGGAATTCGCACTGGCCATCAAAGATCACGTGCTGGAAGTCTGCCTCGGATTGGAAGTGAATGCCTTCGAATCGCGTCAGACCGCGAAATGTGCACCCACTGAAGTCTATCGCCTTGACGCCTTCTTTGGAGGGGAAATCGGTGTCCTCTGGAAGCGCGAGTGCACGGGCATCGATCCAACCGCCGAACTTGGTCTTGTGGAAGCTGGCGTCGCTGCCAAACTCAGCCCTGTGGAACACGACCCGAACCTGTGGCCCAAACCTACAGTCATCGAAATCAGCCCATTTAGCAAACTTGGCCTCGCCGAAATTAGCTGACTGTTCAGACTTGGCCTCGTTGGATGAGGGTTGGCCTTTTCGAAGGAACCTCGCGCCCCCGAAGTAAGCTTCGCCATCGAACTTCACGCCGAGGAAATCCGCCTCATCCTCAAACGTCGCTCTAAAGAATTGCGCCCGTCCAGCAAATGCCGGTCTTATGAATACTGCAGCACCGGCAAATACCGCTTCGAAGAAACGAGGATTGTGCAATTCGGCGTCCCCAAAGTCCACTGCACCATGGAACACACTGTGCGAAAAGCCCACGGTCGTCATGAATTTAGTGTTGGCGAAATCGGCATCCTGTTTGAATACGGCATGTTCGAAGCTCACACTTTGGCGGAAGTGAAAGCCGCCGAAGGCCGCTTCCCCGAGGAATCGGGCATGGTCAAAATAGACCGCCTGTTTCGCGTCCATTCTCGACGGCTTCCACCCATCCGGAAAAACGAAGCGCGTGAAGTCATAATACCCGCCTGGCGCGGCGCCCAGGATTCGTACTGTCTCCTGGATGAACTGGTCGGAATCCTTGCCCGGGGCCTCCGCGTGACAGATGCACTTCTCGCCGTCATAGAGTGGCCGCCCGCATGCCCGCCCTCGGAACATCTCTACCTGACAGGTCTGCTGTTCTTCCGCCATTGCCTTGCCCTCCTTATCGTGTCGTCAAACCTGCACAAAGATAACGCCGAGAGAGCTATTCGTCAAGGAGACAACGTGCCAGAGCCGGCCGCCGCCCGGATGTACGTTCGCGCAGCAGAACACCTCCGACCGGTCGAGCGTGATCGCCCGCCATGCCTGCTCAAAGGTAACGTGGAGAGAGCTATCCGTCAAGGAGACAAAGCGCGGGTGCCTGCCGCCGCCGGCGGCGCATCCTCACCTCGGTGTCAAACGACTGAACGGCGGCGGAGAGGAGCATCTCCGCCGCCGCAGCAGAAAGAGCATAAGAACAGGTATGCTGAAGAACCTCAGAGAAAAGCACACATGTTCACGTGCTCATCGTTGGAAAGACGTTTTTATC
>Ga0114922_10001348_pt1 | contig 23415 bp, 24 predicted proteins | sample AartaG_FD_100975 | JGI IMG/M metagenome (GOLD analysis project Ga0114922, IMG submission 100975) | Deep subsurface microbial communities from Aarhus Bay to uncover new lineages of life (NeLLi) - Aarhus_00045 metaG | ecosystem: Environmental > Aquatic > Marine > Oceanic > Sediment | place... | reverse complement strand
GCTTTTCAGCCGCGACAGAGCTCATCGTTCGTGGGAGAGCAGCTTTACCAATGAGTTTTTAGCACAAATGGAGAAGTTCAAGGGTATCCTGATTTGTACCACCAATCGCCTGCGTGATTTGGATGAGGCTTCTATCCGCAGATTCAACCACAAAGTCGAGTTCCGATATCTAACGCCCGAAGGAAAAGTGATCTTCTACGGGAAGCTTCTGGCCAGATTAGTGGCCGCGCCCATGGACCGGGCAGCTATTGATGCCTTGAAAAGCATGCCTGATCTTGCACCCGGAGATTTCAAGGTAGTGCGGGACAGGTTTTCATTCTATCCCAGAGAGGACGTCAATCACACGGTTCTGCTGCAAGCCTTACAGGAAGAGGCCAAGACCAAGAAGATTCACAGGGGTGCAAAAGAGATCGGGTTTTAGGCAGTTTCCATCCGGAAATGGGTCTTTTTGCACAATCTCGGCGCCTGCCCCGTGGAATGCGAAGCCTATTCCTCTGGGGTCGATCTGCGGAATCGTTTGTGCGACGTACCAAATGTACGCCTCCGCGCGATCCCTTGATCTCCTTGACCTTGCGAAAAACTGCTCATTTCCGAATCGGAAACTTTAAGGGTCTTTTCTTCAACACGAAAATGCAGATATCAGCAGTATTCGAAATAGTGGGCACTGCAGGATGCCTTATTATCTGTGGCAGCGCGATACCTCAGGTTATAAAGACGTACCGGGTGAAACGTTCTCGAGATCTGAGCATCGCATACCTTGCCGTGCTAATGTTTGGCATGAGTTTACTGCAAGCCTATTCCGTATACGTAAGGGATTTTGTGTTTATTTTCGGCAATACACTCTCAATGCTTTCAACAGGTCTCCTTATAGTACTTTGGTTTAAATATAAGGAACAACAATGATCTAACTTCATGGAAAAGGAGTGGTTATGAAAGCGCAAGTGACACCATATCATGCAACAAAGGATAGGCCTGAAATTGACTGGGACTGGATGCGTTTTGAGAAAGCTGTCGAATCTGTTGAGATTCCAGTTCTGGGAACCGTGGCTGCGGGGGGGGTCGCGAGGCTCATAAAGGCAACTGGCAAATAATTTTACTTGACGGGACAGATTATCCTGATAATATGCCTTCACGATGAAGAAGATAACGGGCAGAACACTGAAGATAGATCTACCGGCCAATCAATCCGCTTTTCTCTGGGGGCCACGGAAGACCGGCAAAACGTATTGGATAAACAGGCATTTTGGCAACTCTGTTATAATTGACTTGCTCAAAACCGATGTATTCGCCGATTATGCGTCCCGTCCGGCGTTGCTCAGGGAGCAGTATCAGGAGTTCCGGGGTCTTGTTGTTATCGACGAAATTCAGATGGTTCCGAATTTGCTCAATGAAATTCATTGGTTAATTGAAAATGCAGATATTTCATTTCTAATGACCGGCTCAAGTACACGCAAACTGCGACGAGGTCATGCGAATCTGCTGGGCGGACGAGCCTGGCGATATACAATGGCGCCGCTTACATATGGAGAAACCGAGGGTTTTGACCTGGAGCAGGTTGTCATTTCCGGACTTCTGCCCCCTCATTTCCTGTCATCAGATCCGATTCAGGATCTGAGATCGTATGTAGCGGACTATCTTAAGGAGGAAATCGCAGCAGAGGCTGTGTCACAGAATATCCCTGCTTTTGCCGAATTTCTCCGGATTGCTGCACTGACTTCCAGCGAATTGTTGAATTACACTAATGTCGGGAGGGAGACCGGTGTCAGCGCCAAGGTCATAAGAAACTATTTCCAGATTCTGGAAGATACATTGCTCGGTTTCAGGATTCCGCCCTGGCGAAAGACAAGAAGGCGACGGCTCATAGAAACGGAGAAATTCTATCTCTTTGATGTGGGTATAACGAACTATCTATCACGGCGGACACCTAGAATCGGCACGCCTGAATTCGGCAAATCATTTGAACATTATATCCTGATGGAACTTAAGGCTTATCAGGCTTACAGAAACCCTGAACTTGACATTTGTTACTGGCGCACGAGTTCGGGCCTTGAGGTGGATTTTGTTTTAGGCGATATGGATGTGGCTATCGAAGTCAAAGGATCACAAAGGGTACATAGCCATATCACTGGCTTGAAGGCATTGCTGGAAGAGCACAAGATCAGAAGGGCCATTGTTGTATCATTGGAAAAACAGCCGAGAAAACTTGACTCTTCTGTTGAGGTCTTGCCGTGGCAAGTTTTTCTTGAGGCATTGTGGTCGGGAGCGTTGGGGGTTTGAAGGCCGCTTTTTGGGCCTCCTGCATAAGCGCCTTTTCAGCCGGCCAATCTTGGGGACGTGAAGAATGGGGACGCTGGTAAAAAAGTAACAAAATCTTATTCGATTAATTGCAACCCATTTTCGCGGGCAATGGTTTCTCCCCTTTCGACCGAGAACACCACACCAGGGGAGCTCATTTCCAACCGCCTGACCAGTTCTCTAAGCGACATCCCCAACTCACTGACTGCCCAGATGAGAGGCCACTCCCTTTGCCAAACAGCATCCGGCCAGCTCGTGGCCACCCACTTTTTTAGCGCATCACCTACGGCGAGCACATCTTTTACATTGAGCGACGCAGCCACGCTCCACTGCTTAAAGAAGTGCATACATAATATCCCAAGCTTAACTACGGACCGGGTTTTGCAACAAATTCTGAGATTCAGACTTGAAGATTCAACGCGTAAATCAGAGCACGCTTTATTTTTGCAAAGTCAGTCTCCGGCAACACGCCAATCTTCTTTTCAAAGCGGGTAGGTGGAAGTGAACCGATGCCCTGCACATTGGCAACGGATTCCTTTGCGAGCCAGGGCAAGTGGCCCAAGGGGATTTCATATTTACTATTTCGGTTTTGACTCGTCATCGGAACGTATATATGAAGAGCGCGTGGTGCGTCTGTATCATCTAAGGAAAGTACGACAACAGGTCGCGTTTTTGCGGCCCAACCGAGATCAGCCAACCAGACTTCACCGGCTTTAGGCTTCATCGAGGATACCAAGTACTTCCTCCTCAACAGCCCGGGAGCGCAACAAATCGAGGCAATCCTGATCCGCAAGCGATATGATTTCAGAGATCAGGCTTTCCACAAAAGCTACCTTATCCGGCTCCCACTGTTTCAGCCTTTCATCGAGTATTTCAGCAATACCTGTCACGGCAACCTCCGTTTTCTGACCCAAAATCCCCCGGCAGATTTAACAATGATCATTTACCAGTCTCAATCTACTGAACTAGATACATTCATATTATCACATAGGAGGGATATCTGCAAATACCTGTTCAATGATCCAAGGAATCATATCAAGAAATTCTATCCAGCGACAGCATAAGCGTCTCGCATTTTTTCAACCCTTCCCTTCACCTTGTTGACTAACCAATCCGGCTTCAGCAGCTTTGCTTGATCCCCGAATGAAAGGAGCCATGAGATCAGCTCCGGCTTTGATGAGGCGGTAAACGTCAAGCATATCGATCCATGAGATCAAAAGAAGTTCATCCAGAAGTACATGGGTAGTCAGTATCGAAAGGTTCTTACCTCTGTTAGTCTGATATTCAGCCTCCCTTGTTTGCTTCTGTTCTCTTATCCAGTAAGGCTGAAGTAAACTTTCCAGAAACTACAAAAACGTTCCGCATTATGGAATGACAGCGTCCGATACTATAATCAGATAAAACAGGATATATTGAAAATCCAATAAGTATTCTTCCATATGGTGGGAAAGTTGCCGCTGAGCTGCTTTCCGAAGGGATCGAGGATATCCGCGATATCCCTGAAGGCCGGCTGGCGAAAGACCAGCACGAGCGGGTACGCCGGGTCACTGTCTCTGGTCAAGCTGAGTTGGATTCCGAGGCAGGTGAGTATTTGGATGGTTTTCCCTATCCCCGCTATTATCTGGACTTTGAAACCATTTGTTTTGCAGTCCCAATTTGGGTAGGCACTCGCCCATACCAACAATTTCCTTTCCAGTGGTCATGCCACATCGAGGTCAGGCCGGGCAAGATCCGACATTCTGAATTCCTGGACACCACCGGCAATGCCCCCATGCGCTCCTGTGCGGAAAAACTGCTGGCTACCTTGGGGGACAACGGCCCCATAATGTCTTATGGCTCTTTTGAAAAGACCAGGCTGAAAGAGCTTGGGGAAATGTTTCCTGATCTGGCCGGCGGGCTGGACAAGCTCAGAGACCGAGTGGTTGACTTGCTTTCGCTTGTACGCAAACATTACTACCATCCGGACATGAAAGGCTCCTGTTCCATCAAGGAAGTCCTGCCGACAGTGGCCCCGGAACTGGACTATGGGAATCTTAATGAGGTCCAGGACGGATCAGGCGCACAGATGGCCTATCTTGAGGCCATCAGCCCCGAAACATCCAAATCACGACATGCGAAACTTAAGACGAGATTGCGACAATACTGCAAAATGGACACGCTGGCGCTTGTAAAGCTGGTGAAGTTTTTTCAGGAAGGGGATGAATAATGGAAGCAGGAAGCAATTTGCACGAAAAGGAGTCTACTCTTGACTCATGCATTCACGCAGGCTCAGATGGGTGCGGACAAGCTTTTCAAAAATGATGGGGCATCCTTGTATTTCCAATGAATCAACAAGGGTGTCATTTAATATCAACACTGTATCCGGGCGGTATGCCGCAACAAAGCTCCTGAGGGAGCGACTTACTTTTGGCCTCCTGAGTGGGCCAGCCTTGACTTCCACGGCAAGCAGTCTGTCTTGTGTTCGCACGACAAAGTCAACTTCCGCCCCGGAACTGGATCTCCAAAACGAGATAGTATGCAGGAGAGGATTGGTGTGCTTGCATAGCTCGGTAAGAACCAGATTTTCCGTCAGCACGCCACAGTCAGCCCGCTGATTAACTGGGGCGAAACCACCGAATAACAAGTTGCGCATGCCGTTATCTAAGAAAAAGATCTTTGGCGTGGAGGTAATTTCCGCGCGTTTGCCGCCGACAAATGGGCGGACAAGTTTGAGCACATGACTTTCTTCCAGCAAATTCACATATTCAATCACGGTGTTGACGCTGATGGCCAGATTTTCAGCCCAGTTAGAGAAGTTGACCATATTGCCGATCTGGGAGGCGGCCAGTGAGAGAAGCTTTCTGAAGGCATCCTGGCGTCTAATCCGATAGAGATCGGAGGCATCTCTGAGGACAAACGCCTCCACCAGTTGGGCAAGGATTTTCTCCTTGTCTTTGTTGAGCACGACCTCGGGATATCCGCCCCATAACAGCAGATCTTCCCAAGTACGTCTGGCGGTTTCCTCCTCGATCAATGGGGGCAGCCCGGCCGGCCATAACTCCGCCATTCCGAAGGGGAGTAACAGGTGCCGTGATGCTCGGCCCGCCAGAGATTCTCTTGTTTTGCTCCGGAGGTGATAGCTGGATGACCCAGTAACATAGATTGGGACCCCGGGTTTCAAGTCCACGAGGGCTTTAAGGAAAAGTCCTGCCTCTGGTAGGTGTTGGATCTCCTCAAAAAACAAGCCAGGTACAGGCCTGGCAATTTCATCTACACTGTTCAGGAACAGTGCCGCTGATCCGCACAACTGCCGACAGGAATGTTCCTCACAGTTAATGAGCAGGAAAGGTTCGGCAAGTTCGGCCAAGTGGTGCCAGATGAGAGTCGATTTGCCTGATTGTCGTGGCCCCACCAGCAACAATATCTTGTTGTTTGCGCATTGCAGAGGCACATTGAGGTGCCTGGGCACAAATCGGGCAGGCAGATGACTGCGAGCAGTACTTGGCCACGATGACCGATCGAGAAGCCATGGATTATGCCTTGCCAGGACTTGAAATGTGACTTGGTCCATTATGATTAGAAATTACCAGGGTTAATATGGTATTGTATTGAAGAATATCAGGCTTATTTGGAATTTGCAAGGGAAAATGTGCGGGGACCAGGCCCTGGCATTCCACGCAGAGATTTTCACCGGTTGAAGTCAACTCTGACACCCCTATTCCTATGTGCTCCCGGAATAACCTTTCTGCATTCTATTAACCGCTTCCCTTACATCATCCACCAACCAATCCGGCTTCAGCAGCTTTGCTTGATCCCCGAATGAAAGGAGCCACGAGATCAGCTCCGGCTTTGACGAGGCTGTCCGAGAACTCACTAAAGTTGTCATTTCGAGCGTAGCTCGAAATCTTATTGTATTGAAAATACGTAAGTTTTAGATTTCTCCCTTCGGTCGAAATGACATAAAGACGTATTGTCGGACAGCCTCCTAGTAGGCCCGGCAGGAGAGAACTCATCCATTCCTTGGGTTGCTTCTTTTCCATGCACCATTCCGAAGGGAGCAAGGGCGGCACTCATGCCGATTTCCTTGAGGACTTCGACTAGTTGATCACACACGACAGGAGCGTATGCACCGATGACGATGCAGTTGGTCTGAGCACAGGGACGGCTCAATGGACCAATGATGTTGAAAACCGAAGTAAAACGCATGGATTTTATGAGCCGTGCCCATCCGGACTTCAGAAAGGCTTCGTCTGGAAGATAGCAAATGCCGTATTTTCCCAAGCATTTCTCAGCCTGAGAAAGAGGCATATCCAGATCTACTCCCAAGATTTCGAGAATATCCGATGCTCCTGAAACGCCGGTGACCAATCTGGCTCCTTTTTTGGCTATGGATAACCCACAAGCGGAAGCGATGAAAAAGGCCGGAGTGGAGCAGTTGACGGTTTTCAGAGAATCTGATCCCGTGCCTACAATATCGCAAACCGGGCCATCCAAATTCGTTCGAATCTTGGCGGTATCATAACGATCCATAGCATCCCAAGCCCCGGATAGCTCCTCCACAGAAGGCCCCCGTGTAATATGGGCCATTAGAAAAGCACCCTGCTGCAGCTCTGGTTGTTCATTTAAAATTACCTGGCGGTAGGCTGCGAATGAGACACCTTTATAAGTATCTCGTCCGGCTTCGTTTCAGGGATAGGCATTTCTACAAGGATTAATGAACCGATTTCTTTCAGCTTCAGGCACTTCACTTTTTGCTCCACAAGCAAACTTGGTCAAGATTATGAAAGGGGCTTCTCGTTAATCATCAGTTAACATCCCTTTGATCGGAACCGGAATCCCTGCCACCATCCACACAACCCTATTTGCACAGGCTGCAACCTTCTGGTTCACCAGTCCGGCCACATCCCGAAACCGCCTGGCCAATTCGTTTTCAGGCACAATCCCTGTTCCGACCTCATTTGATACCAGGATGACCGAACACGGCGCTTGATTGATCGCTTGTGTGAGTGCATCTGCACAAGTTAGAATTTCCTCCTGTGATGTATTCTCCGCCAAAAGATTGCTTACCCACAGGGTCAGACAATCTATAAGAATCACATCCGCTTGACTACTGTGAGAGGCCACAGTTTCTGACAATGCTGTGAGAACTTCTACAGTTTGCCAGTCTCGGCCCCGGGCCTTCTGGTGTTCTTTTATTCGCCGTCGTATTTCTTGGTCCTGGGCCTGGCAGGTGGCCACGAAGATCTTCCGCTTAAAACGGCGATCTGCAAAGTTTAGGGCAAATCTGCTTTTACCGCTCCGACAGCCACCTGTGACAAAGAGTGTCTCTTTCACAATTCGATCCCTAAAAGGGAGTTTTAATTTCCCTGTCAGGAGAAATTTTGTCCTGTTCATTTCTTATCCGACAGGATCTACAAAATTCACCGGATTTATCTTGGGGCTTTCTCCCTTCCCAGAAGGAAGGGAGAAAGCGGTAATCTTCCCATCCCTATTGCCTTTACGATAGTCTCAAGCTTAAGGTGTCTCGAAAAGTGCTGCGCGAGTAAGTCATATTCTTGATCACGAAACGCGAGCCCGGAATGCTTATCAACATCATAGGCTTTAAGGCCAATCCTGGAAAGCCACTGTTGGAGTACCTGAGGATTGTCAAAGAGCCCGTGCACATAGGTCCCAAAGACATGGCCATCAGGAGACACGCATCCATCTAAATCGCGGCAAGCCGTGCCATTGCGGCTATGAATCTCAAACAGGGGATGCCCACCCATGCGTGTGGTTTTGCCCATGTGAATTTCGTAGCCTTTGCCTTTGTCACCTTTCCAGGAAAAGTCCGTGCGGGTGGTTGTCTTGGGAGCCGTTAATGTGGTTTCGACAGGGAGAAACTTCAGGCCCTGGCTATTTCCCGGCTCTCCCTCAAGCCCTTCAGGATCGTCTATCTTATGGCCCAACATCTGATATCCGCCGCAGATGCCCAGGAGACAACCTGTGTTTTCTTTATAAGAAGCCAGGGCCTCTGCCCAACCGGAATCTATAAGCCACCTTAGATCTCGCCTGGTGTTCTTGGAGCCGGGAAGAATCACGGCACGATAGCAAGAAAGATCCCTCACTCTTTCCAAAAAAGAGACCCTGAGGCCTTTTACCCGAAACATGGGGTCGAAATCGTTAAAGTTCGAGATATGTGGAAGCCGGATAATGGCCACAGCCGACTCATTCGCTTTGGGCATGGTTGGATCAACCGGATTTTCTATCACAACTGAATCCTCGGCCTCGATCTGGATATCCCTATACCACGGAACAAGCCCCAGCACTTGCTTGCCGGTCTTTGCTTCAATCCAACGAATGCCGTCTTTGAAAAGATCTGCATCCCCGCGGAATCGATTGATCAAAAATCCGATAATCCTGTCCTGTCGGTCAGGAGGCAGACACTCCAGGGTCCCCACACACTGGGCAAAAACCCCGCCGCGATCGATATCGGCCACCAGGATGACAGGGGCGTTTACGTATTCGGCCATGCGGAAGTTTACAATCTCGTGGGCCGCCAGGTTCACCTCAGCACACGAGCCTGCCCCCTCCATAATGATCAGGTCATACGCCCGGCGCAATCGGTCAAGGGCCTGGCAGGCCGTCTCAAAAAAGAACTTGCAATCTTCGTGATATGCCTGGGCACGTCGATTCCCGAAGACTTCACCAAGCACCACCACCTGAGAACCCGTATCGCTGGATGGTTTCAATAAGATAGGGTTCATGTCCACGTGAGGGGAAAGGCATGCGGCTTCTGCCTGGACGATCTGGGCGCGACCCATCTCTCCGCCTTTGGGCGTCACCCCCGAGTTGTTCGACATGTTTTGGGCCTTAAACGGGGCAACCCTCAGGCCCAGATTAGCAAAGATGCGGCACAGGGCGGTCGCAGTAATGCTTTTTCCCACCTCGGATGCGGTTCCAAAAACGGCTAGACAGGGTGCAACCTTTGATCCATGAGGATTTTTTTGACCGACATGCCTGTGTGTGTTTGGGCTCATTGTTTGCTTTCGCCGTTATGACTCACCGCAAAGGCGCAAAGAGCGCTGAGGTTTTGTCTTTCCTTTTTGCTTTGCGCTGAGAGGGCGGTGATGTTTTCAAGCCGCCAGGCGCAAAGCAAAAAGAACCATCCGCCTTGTAGGCAGCCTATTCTTTCAATTCGTTTACAATTCGGACTATGCCATCGCGCATTATGGTCACATTGAAGTTCAAAAGTAATCCCAAATTAATGCCTGAGAGTTTGAGATATGTCAAAATATGCCCAATTTGCGCCTAATTTGGCCTCCCAAGAAACCTACTATTGTCGAACACAGGCGTATGTACACTTGTTAATTCGCGAAATTGATAAATTATGGTCTTGACAAACAAGAAAGATTCTGGCAGATGATGTAAAAAATTAACATGTTCTTCATCATCCAGGAACACGGTTAAAATCCGTGGCGGTCCCGCCGCTGTAATCGAGGATGAGGTTTTGCAAAGAGCTTACGCTCGGTCACTTCCGAGGTTAACGTCGGGGGGAAGGCCGCAAATCCTCAGATGATACGAAAGCCAGAAGACCTGATTAAGAACTTGTTAAGGGAACCTGATGGTAAAAGGAACCCCGGATGAGCTTTGGCTTATCCGGGGTTTTTTATGGGTAAACAACTTACCAATATAGAACTCAGGGGCTTTGCCCCAATTGGAATAGTGGAATGTTGGAATGCTGGAATATTGGGTCAAGAGGAATGAAAACAATTAAGAAATGTTTCTTTTCGGCTTTTCATCCCCAACATTCCATCATTCCATCATTCCATACTAATGGCACAGAATACTGCCAGTGAAAGATACATGATTACAATGAGTTGTAGAATTTCTGAGACACAGGAGGCTATTATGAAAAAAGAAGGTATCATTTCCTATCGTCGTCGCTGCCGGCAAATTGGCACAGGACTTTCTCATTTTATTCTGCTCGTATCAAAAACAGGCAAAAAATAGCCTGTATTTCTCACAAGCTGAGTTTGCCGCAGGCGCAAGGCGCTGGCTATGAAGCTGTGGTGCTGTGGTACTTCGTGTTGAACTGGTTAGAAGACAAAGATAGTTATAACTTTCAATAATACAACTATGTTATGCATTATTTTATGAGTTGTTCATGAGAAATGCGGGATAGAGGAGTAATTTCATGTGTGATGAAAATCAGTTGCAAGCAAAATATGCCAATACAGGGTATGGGCCTCAATTTGTCTTTCTGGACATAGGTCTTCCTGATAAAATAGCTGTCGTGGAACCAAATGTCGCATTTTGGGCTCTGGTGGATCACGACGCTGTTCAGGCTGCCCTTGCCGGTACATTGGTTGCGGATTTTCAAAGAAAAGCCGAGGATTTCAAAAAAGAAATGGATTATCTCCGTTTTGGCCTGAAACCCTCGGCTGTTTACTTTAATCCTACGGAACGTTGCAATTTTAACTGCACATACTGTTATCTGCCGGAAAAGATGCGCCGCAACGGCAAGACAATGACGGTCAGTGAGCTTTGTGATGCCCTGGAGCGTCTTTACAGTTATTTTCACAGGACAATGCCTGACGATTCAAAGCCTCAAATCATTTTTCACGGAAGTGAGCCAATGGTGGCCAGAGAATCCATGTTTGCGGGAATTGAGAAATTCCACGACAAATTTCATTTTGGAGTCCAGACAAATGCCTCGCTTCTGGATGACGAGGCAATCTCATTTCTTACAGAACATAATGTGGGAATCGGAATTTCGTTAGATGCTCCTGAAGCCGCTATTGCAGACAATCTGCGTAAAAACTGGCACGGTAAAGGAGCTTTCGACAGTGTGGTAAAGGTTATGGACAAGCTTGTAACATATCCGGCTTTTAACGTAATCACCACTGTAACTTCCATAAACGTACACACTTTACCGCAAATGGTGGACTTCTATCATGATCATGGGGTAAAAACGGTTATGTTCAATCCCGTGCGGTGCACTCAGGAAGGCGGCAAAAAGCTGAAGCCTCACAACCATACAATGACGGAATATTTCTGTAAAGCTCTCGACAGAACTTATGAGCTTTACTCCAAAATAAGTCAAAAGCTGGTAATCGCAAATTTTGCCAATGTGTTAATGGGGATCGCCGGCCCCACAGGCAGGAGGCTGATGTGCGATATCTCTCCCTGCGGAGGCGGCCGTTGTTTCTTTGCGCTTTCAGCTCTGGGAGGTGTCTTTCCCTGCAGTGAATTCATTGGTTTCCCTGAATATCAGGGTGGTAATCTGTTTCAAGATGATTTGGATGTTATCCTGAAAACCAAACCTTTTCAGGAAATTACGACTCGAACAGTCGAAAACATAGAACCATGCGCAAACTGCGCTATCCGGCATTTCTGCGGAGCGCCGTGCCCTGCTGAAATCAAAATGTTTTCAGGAACCGTGAATGCCCCCAGCCCCTACTGTGAATTCTATGAAGAGCAGGTTCGATATGCGTTCAGGGTAATTGGGCAGGGTCGTGAAGATGCTTATATGTGGGATGGCTGGCGGGAAGATACTGAAGAAACATTTAACTGGGTTGGATGAAGCATTAATAGTTTTGTGTTGCCATCTTGCGGTTTGCCTCGATTACTTTTCACCTTTGCTCATCGGGTACTTATCCAGATAACCTCTCGGTGTAATCATAAGATCTTGAAAAACATATGACTTGCTGTTTCCGACAATCACGATGGTTTGCATGTCCACCTCCATTGTGTGCATCTCACACAGGGTAGTGATATATACCTTCTGACCTGCCCGCATGGCTTTTCTCACGATTCCCACCGGCGTATCTTTGTCTCGATACTTCAACACTATTTCTTGCACCGCCCCTAACTGCCAATCCCGTTTCTTGCTCCTCGGGTTGTACAAGACAAGGACAAAATCGGCCTTTGCGGCATGTCTTACCCGATCGGCAATGACTTCCCATGGCGTCAGCAGGTCGCTTAGACTCACGGAAACAAAGTCATGCATCAAAGGCGCTCCAAGAAGCGCCGCAGCCGCACAGAGTGCGGGGACGCCAGGGACTATTTCCAGCAAGATGTCGTGCGGGCTTGCCGAAGATCTTCCCGGCAAGGCAACTCGAAGATTTCTTTGCTGGCACACTTCCAGCACGAGACCCGCCATCCCATAAACACCCGCATCCCCGCTCGACACAATGGCCGTATTCCGGCCCTGCAGAGCATGGTCCAGCGCCATGTTGACGCGATCGATTTCAGCTCGCATCCCGGTGGAAATAACTTCCTTGTCTTCAAGCAGTTCATCAATCAGGCTGATATAGGTCTTATATCCAACGACCACCTGGACTGAATTCAATACTTCAATAGCCCTTTTTGAAAGGTAAGCCAGATCGCCCGGGCCCAGACTAACTACGTACAAGCGGTTCGGGCCACGGCCACTGTTACGTTTTTTGCTACGTGTTTCGGTACCAGCAGTCTGCTTGTCTTTGCCCCCAGTAGTGCTGCTCCTTCGCATACGCTTTCAACCCCGGTATGTTTCTCTACGAGTTTTGAAGGATTCTGAAGTCCCTTGATCCGGTTGAGTTCTTCTGATGAATAAAATATGATTGGAAGACCCAATTCCTCACCCAGCTCAATCAAACCCACCTCATCTTTCTTGATATCAATGGTGGCCAGCCTGTACAGACTCTTTGCTGAAAGCTTGTGTTTTCGAAAAACGTCGTACAGGAAATGCTTAATCTCTTCTTTTCCAGTGCCTCGATTACAGCCTATGCCCGCAACAAGGGTGCGGGGTCTCAAGACCAGGCAAGCCGGTGGGAGTTCTTTGATTTCATCACCCACATAGATCATTGCGGTGTTTTTGGTTGCTGGCTGCAAGATCGTGGTTTCCGGTAAGGCGTTTTTTAAGAGGTTGTAAGGATCAAAAACTTCTATGCGCCTTTTTTCAAGGAGTGCCATGTTAACGATTTTGATGCCGTCGGGGTTCTCGATGCCCAGCCCCCTCTCCTGGGCGACCACATCTATACTGGGGAGATGGTGGGCATCCGTTGCCGTGGTGATCACCGGTACTGCCTGCACAATGCGGGCAACCTCTCTTGCCAGCTCATTTGCCCCGCCAAGGTGCCCTGACAGCAGGCTGATGCAATGACTGCCCTTATCATCAAGCACCACGACAGCAGGATCCACGGTCTTATCCTTGATTAGGGGCGCTATAATTCTGACCACGATACCCGTGGCCATGATAAAGATATGGCCCTTATAATGACAAAAGGATGATAATACCTTGGCCTTGAAGTTTTCAAATCCCACACAACCATCATCGTGGCCCTTCATGCGCAAGGGGATATGGCAGTCAGCGTTGTTCAAACTCTGCTGAATTTTGCCGGCAAGGGTAGCGCCGTTAGGTGTGATTGCCCATACAGCGTACTTATTCGAACAGTTCTTGTTATCAAATGCTGTCATTTTCTGAAACTGTGAGAAAAATCCTTGTCATAAAGTTTTGACCTTTCTTTCAACCCGGCATCCTTCACCTCAAGTACTCTCCCCACTATGATCAATGCTTGCCTGGTGATCCCTTCCCTCTGAACGACTTCCGGGAGGTTCTTTATCCTGGCATGGATAATCTTCTGATCGGGCTGGCTCACCCGGTAAGCAACGACGACCGGAGCGTTGTATCCGTATGATTTCGCCAGGAGTTTGGATACTTCGTCAATCATGGAAATGCTTAAATAGACGACCATGGAAGTCTTGTGGGCTGCAAGGCTCTCCAGAGATTCGGCCTCAGGCACCTTCGTTCTTCCTGTCATGCGTGTGAAGATCAGGCTTTGGGCAATCTCAGGGAGGGTGTATTCCTGACCCATGGCAGCCGCTGCTGCAAAGGCAGCGGTCACACCAGGGATAATCTCATAAGGCACAGATCGCTTTTCCAGTTCTGCAATTTGCTCCTGGATAGCGCTGTAGAGGCTTGGGTCTCCGGAGTGGAGACGCACAACCCGTTTTCCTTGTTCATGGGCCTGGCACATCCTGTCAATGACCTCTTCAAGAGCCAGGGGTGCGCTATTAATCTTGACGGCATCAGGATCTGCCCACTTGAGCACTGCATGGGGCACCAGGGAACCAGCATACACAATCACATCCGCATCTTCGAGCGCTTTCTTCCCCTTGACGGTGATCAGATCCGGGTCTCCTGGCCCTGCGCCAACAAAAAGAATCGGATACTGGATACTGGATGCTCGATACTGGATGCTGGTTGGTGGATGCTGGTTGTCTTCTGTTCGTTGGCCGTTGCCGGTTGTCCGTTGCTTGATGATGGATCTTTGGTTATTACTCACATCGGAGTCCTTTCTTCTCACATGTACTGCTATGCGTTTGGAACTCTCAGTTCGCTTCGCTCGCAATTGGAGTAATGGGAGGATAAACCATGGATTGGTAAGTAAGTTTCCAATTTGGTTAAACTATACCCTATTCTCAATACCTATGGTGCCATGGACAAACTTGTTTGTCCGTGTGGATGGTGGAGTTCCCCTTGTCGAGCCCAAAACAGGCACGGACAAACAAGTTTGTCCATGGCACCCGTCCTGAGTCATAACAAAACCAACTGCAAAGTCCGTAATGAGATTGCTTCGCTCGGCTCGCAATGACCAACAAGGAGTGCTACGTCAAGACTAACACCACAACAAGTTAGGAGTTGAATATCTTTCAACGAGCCAAAATGATACGAAACTGGAAATAGACATCGAGGATTCTTCAAGTTTCGAATTCAAGTTTCAAGTTTCAATCCACTGATGATCCAGACCGGGTTCAAGGCTTCCAACCTCTCGCCCAAGGGCATTGCCTTGCCACGGCTGACCTGCACCTGGACGACCTCTGTTGAAAATCCGAGTTTTTCCAAGGTCGAAATTGCGCCATCCAGGCTACTAAACAGAATGGTATTTATCACCATAACTCCTCCCGGTTTTAGATAGCCCGCCGCCGCCTTGATAATGCGTAGCAAGTCTCTTCCGCCCCCTCCGATAAAGATACGATCAGGCGGGGGCAGGGCCTTTAAACCACTGGGCAATTTGAGCTCAACAATATCAAGCTTCCTAACCTTAAATTGCTTCTTGTTTTGCCTGATATCATTAACCCGTTCCGGGTTTTGTTCCACGGCAACGATTTTCCCGCCTTTGAGCAGGAGCGAGGCCTCAAGGGCCACTGATCCGCTTCCGGCTCCGAGGTCCCACAAGACCAGGCCCGGCCACAAGCGAAGCTTGGCAATGGAAATCGCTCTCACCTCAGCCTTGGTGATGAGGCCTGCTTCGTGATGATAACACGCTTCTGGCGTGCCGAGATGTAATCGTGGATGATCCTTGAAATGAAGGGAAGATCCCTGGGCTGTTTCAGGAGTATCCGATCTTAGCACGATAACGACATTGAGTTTTGCAAACTCCTCACTGGCAGCTTCTGCCGGTGAATACCAGACAATCCGTTCCTCAGGAGTGCCCAGGTTTTCTAAAACGCACATTCTGACCTTTTCATGACCAGCTTCAATCAATTTCCGGCCCAGCCACCCAGGTGTTTTTTTTGAGTCTGTGAGTACAGCCACCTTGTCATCTCTCGCCACGGCATCAAGGAAAGGTTTTTCAGGTCGCTCACCATGGAGGCTTACAACCGTGGCATCATTCCAGGATTGCTTGATCCGGCTAAAAGCCGCCGCAACGCTTGAAACGTTAGCATGGATCACAACATTTTCCGCCCCTAGCGAAGCTATCAACAAAGGCCCGATACCAAAAAAATTAGGGTCTCCCGAGGCAAGGACAACAACTTGCTTGCGGTGCATTTGGCTCTCGATCTGCCTGATAAGACCGCGCATATCTCTGGTAATCACCTTTTTCTTGCCTGGGTGGTCTTTGAAATACGCCAGATGCCGGCGACCCCCTACCAGGAGCTGAGCCTGTTCAATGATCTTCAGGTGCCTGGCCGTGAGGTCCTCTGGCCCAAGACCCATACCTATTACGTGGACTGGAATCATGGCATTATCTTCATTAGGCCTCAGTTGTGAAATTCGTCTTTTTTCTGGCACAAAGTTCTTTTTATATGTTGAAAGATTTAAATTCGGATTTCCGGCTTGTCCGGTTAGGTATTCATCGGGTCAAAGAGAACCGCGCCATCATAATCGAAAATCACACCATCCACCTTGCAATGCGGACCGGCAAAATCCCGCGCAGTTTCGAGCATCCTTTTTCCTACTGTATTGACAACCGCAGGATAGTCATTCCGGACAAGTCCCAAGACCTCTCGAGCCGTGTTTGAGCCTTTTATCTGTCTTGCCAAACCGCTTTCGTTTGTCACTTCTAAGGCCCAGTCGGCCAGCCTTTCCATGCTTATCTGCGCCCTAGCTGCATGTGTGTAATGAACCCCCTGGGCCATCTTGACTGCCTTGCCAAAGAACACGGCGAGTTCAATTTTTTCAAAACCGAGCTTTGCCGCGGACTCCACTGAGAACTTAAAATAGTCCCCTATCTGGACAAAGGCCCCCTCACGGTGCCCGTGCCATAGCATCTGTGCGAATCTTTCGCTTCTGCGACCGGTTGTTAGAATGATCTTTGTTAGCCCTGTTGCCCTGGCCACTGAAAGGGCAGACCTGATGGTCGCTTTATAGGCATCATGGGACAGGGGATGGACTATGCCAGTAGTTCCCAAAATAGAAATACCTCCAACGATTCCGAGCCTTGCATTCAAGGTCTTTTTGGCCAGTTCCACGCCTTCAGGCACAAAGATTTCCACAAAGACATGTTTGCTTTCGCTACCCGGAGAAGATTCCAGGACTTCCCTGACCGCAGCCCGGATCATTCTCCGCGGTACAGGGTTGATGGCCGGCTCACCCACATTCACCTCAAGGCCCGGCTTGGTTACTACACCGACTCCTTCTCCCCCTCGAATAGAAATTACAGTACCGCCTTGAACATTATCGGTCATCCAGACTCTGGCACCAATAAGAGCCCTGTGGGTCACGTCAGGATCATCCCCTGCGTCTTTCATGACGGTACATTCCGCTTTCTCGCCAATGAGCCTGCACCCATAGATTGGAATCTCTAGTTTGCCCTCAGCAGGAAGCCTTATCCGGACAGAACCCGGGGCCTCCCCCATAAGGAGCATTAGAGCAGCCTTGGCAGAGGCAGTAGCTGCTGTGCCTGTTGTAAAACCCGACTTTAACTTCCTCTTGGGTTTCATTTTACGTATCTGTTTACAGGGCTCAATACGCCTTTTGTCATTGCGAGCGGAGCGAAGCAATCCGGCGAAGCCGTTGCGAGCCCCGAGTATGTGGGTGAAGCAATCCCCGTCAACAAGGAGATCACTTCACTTCGTTCGTGACGACCCTTCGGATCGGATTGTTCCCTCGCTACGCTCGTCGCAATGACGAAAAGAAATGTGCGTGAACGGTTATCATTTTACGACCTATCCAAAAAAGAGATAGAGCAAAGCGACTAAAAAAACACTCAAAACGCGAAAGCTCTGGCTCATTAATAGCATCTGAGTCCCCAGTTTGGGCGAAAAGATTCCCACGTATCTCGGCAACTGGTGCCGCAGGGCACGTACGGGGAAGGCGATAATGTTTCCGAACAAAAGGGCAAGAACTGTCTGTTTCACGGTGAGCGCCCCTGCCTGCAAAAGAGCGCCCGCTGCTGCAAAGCCTGAGGTAAATTCGGCTGCCAGGCTGAATATGATCACAGAGACCGCTTCAACAGGCATGAGCTTTGTGGTGACAAAGCCAGCAGTAACCTGGCGCAGCCACAGAAAAAATCCCAACTTATTGATGATAAAGACAACGACATATATCGGGACAACGTAAAGGGCAATTTTTAGAAAGCGGCCGGGAATTTTCTCCTTTATCCCGTGCCATACCTGGGCCCAGGCTTTTTTCTCGGGCAAGGGAACAGCCATGGTGCACCGCGCGGGATCCATGGCAAACCGGCCGTAAAGCAGATAGCAAAATGTTCGGAGTATGGTCGCAAGGAAAGTGAGGACAATGTAAAGGATACCAGCAATTCCCGTGAGTGGCAGGATAATAAGAAAGGTAGTAGGAATATGGAGGAAAAAGGCAGGAAGCCCGTTAACAAAGTTGGACAAGAACATCTCCTTTTTGCTGATCTTTTTGTCCCTGTAATATTCTACGAGCATGGTGTTGGCTGCTACACCCGAGAAAAAGGCCGTGGTAAAAGCAGCCCCGCTATAGTCGCACAAATGTCCAAAACTGAGCAGAGGGCGGGAGAGTGTAGCAATTTTCGTGACCCAGCCCAGTCCTTCTATGATGTTTCCCACCACAAGTCCCACGGCGATCAAAAACATAAGCCTGGTAAGGGGCCAGACGAGGCTTTTTAGTACCATGCTCAAGCTTAGGGCAGGGTTATTATAATTGAGGAAAAGGACTACCGAGAGGGTTACGAAAAAAATCAGAAATGCTATAGTCAGTGGAGGTGTCTTTGTGCTCATCCCTTTTTATTCTTTACGATAAGAAGCGTGAAGTAATTTGGCTTTTTGCCCACCATTTCCTTGATATCGGTTACAATTCTTTCATCAGGCTGGCCACAGCATCTTATTCCGATTGTGGACTCCACCAAATCCATCTCCTTAAGAGTCGAATAGATATCTTCAAAATTACGGTAGGTTTTTAACATCACGATGTTTTCCACCTGACTGCCAAGCCTTCTTAAATGTTCACCTCCTTTTGACCCCGAAAGAACCAAAAGGGAGTCTTCTCCTTCGGCCAAGGGGAGATGGACCAGGGCTGCAGCGGCCTGGTAAGATGTGATGCCCGGAATCGTCTCGATCTCAACATGTGGCGCAATCTTTTTCATCTCTCGAAGAACATAGCCATAAGTAGAGTAGGTCAAAGGATCTCCCAATGTAATAAAGGCCGCGTCTTTTCCCTTTTCAAGCTCTTTTATTATGGTAGCCGCGTTTTGTCTCCAGCATTCCTCTATCATCTTGCTGTCTCTCGTCATGGGAAAGGAAAGCCTGATCACCGGAGTCCCCTGGGGAAGATGGGGGCGGGCAATCCTCATGGCAACACTGTGACTGTTCTTGGTCGATGCTGCTGCAAAGATGGTGTGCACGCTACGGAGAATACGCACTGCCTTCAATGAGATGAGTTCCGGGTCACCTGGGCCCACCCCGACTCCGAAGAATTTGCCTGTTTTCTGTTTCATCACATGGCTTCCTCTAAAGCAAGTTTAATCAGCGCGTTTACCACGCTAACCGCCACGGTGGTTCCGCCCTTACGCCCCGCATTGGAAACAAAGGGTGTGTTGACTTTCACGAGAGCCGCTTTGGATTCAGCAGCATTCACAAAACCGACAGGGAGTCCGATGACCAGCGCAGGGTGTGCAACGCCTTGTTCCAGTAGCTCCAGGAACCTAAGGAGGGCTGTTGGGGCATTTCCAATGGCGTAAATACCGTCTTCCATGAAGGGAATGGCATGGTCCACAGCGGCTGCCGCTCGCGTGGTCCCGGCCTTTTTTGACTCCTCAATAACGCCTGCTTCATTCAAAAAACACAGGACCTGGACGCCAAAGGATTCCAAATCTGCTTTGCGAATTCCGGCCCGGAGCATTTCAGTGTCGGTAATGATATTTTTGCCCTGCTTGATAGCCTCAACGCCGGCCTGGATGGCCTCGGGATGAAATCGAACCGTATGGATATAGTCAAAGTCGGCTGTCGTGTGGATCATCCTTCTGACAATGCTCCATTGGTCCGGCGGAAGACCGTGATCACCGGCTTTTTCGTCTATAATCTTGAAACTCTGCTGTTCAATCTCGTGTGGTTTCATTGGCCTCGTTCATTCCTCGGTTTACACTTTTCGGTGGTGAAAAAAGCGTAAACTACTTTTGCGAATATATGAAGGATGCCCTTTCATTCCTATGTTTCCAGCAGAGGCGAACAAAGTTTTTACCCACATCAGGGTTGCTGCCAAAATGGAGGTGCACGTAGCTTCCCAGCGTATTCCTCATTAGAAAGCCTTCTCCGTGTGTATCCTTGCCTCTGCGACCTGCAATGCTGTAAGCAAGTTGTACACCCTTAGGCCCTTCAATCATTTCAGAGTAATGGAATTCGTGCCCACGAATTACCTGTCCGACGGTTCCCAGAGGGCAGGAGGCAGCCAGCCTAACCTCTCTGTATCCCAGGGATTTCAGGCGTGAAAGCATGCGTACCGTAAATGGATAAACACCCGCCATGGGGTAAAAGCTCCCTTCTGTGTCCTGAATGCCCTGGCAGAGAAACATAAACCCGCCACATTCAGCATAGATGGGAAAGTCTTTTTCAGCCAGGCCCCTAATTTCGCCTCTCAGGGACACGTTATCCGATAGTCTCAGGGCAAACAGTTCAGGATACCCGCCACCTAAATAGAGTCCGGTGATTCCCTCTGGCAGACGTTCGTCCCGAAGCGGCGAGAAGAAGACAAGCTCAGCTCCAAAGGATTCGAGTATCTCAAGGTTGTCCTGGTAGTAAAAGCAAAATGCCTCATCCCTGGCCACACCTATGCGCACAGGGTAGCACTTGCCCGAAGAAGGATGTTTTTCCAACCCTTTTTCGGGAATGTCTCCAAGTCTCGCCAAGATGGTTTCTAAGTCGATTGACTCTTCAACCAAGCCCGCAAGCCTTTCAACATAATCTGATGACAGCGGGTTATCCTCACTGGTGACCAGGCCGAGATGCCTTTCCGGCAGCGCCAGATCAGACTCTCGCGGCAATCCTCCCAGACAGGGCATTTTTACCGTGCCAGCCAAGGCCTCTTTCAAATACCGAAGGTGGGTGGGGCTTCCAATCCGGTTAAACACTGCCCCCGCAAAATCAAGGTCTTGATCAAAATGTTCAAACCCGTAAATCAGGGCGGCCGCGCTACGTGCCATGCTCCTTGCGTCCACCACAAGGAGCACAGGAAGCCTGAGCCACTTGGCCATCTGGGCAGTTGAACCGGCCTCACTCTTGCCGTCGTAACCGTCAAATAAACCCATCACCCCTTCCACAATGGCAATATCAGAACCCCGTGCATGTTTTTGGAAACTTTTCCTGTTGTAACCTTGCGTGAGCATCCATCCGTCCAGATTTCTGCTGACAGCGCCGCAGGTCTGGCTGTGGTAGCCCGGGTCTATAAAATCCGGCCCCGCCTTAAAAGCACAGACCTTTAGACCGCGCCTCCTAAAAGCAGCCATAAGGCCAAGAGCAACGGTTGTCTTTCCCGACCCGCTGTGCGTGCCTCCTACAACCAATCCTTTTATTACAGTTTTGTTGGTATCCATTGTAGTACCACCAACCCAACGATGAATAACAAGGAGATAATTCCGAAAAGCCAATCCGATGCATGAAGTTCACAAGGATAGCCAACTCATAGGTAAGGGCCACCACTTCCATCCATCTTTTTTGCTCATGTTACCTTCACAAAAAATCCCCAGACTGATCGCTCAGCCTGGGGATTTCCCTTTTTTATCCTCAAAACTGTCTTGTGTCCACCACCCGACACGCGAGGTTTGTGATACACTATTTTCTTTGTGGCAGGTCTTCTGGCTCTCCCAGCCCTTTGGCTAGCCTTCCCGACCCCCCGTCTTAAGGGTCAGTGACGTTGACCTTTCCCATCGGAGCAATGGCTTCTCTTTTTTCCTTCCGACAGGAAAGATATGCCAAAGAGTTAGCTTCCCCAATCTTACCTTGTGGTTACGATTGGGGCCCGGATTACAGCGGCGGGCCCGCTCCCGAATCTAACGGGATTCCCTATTAAGCCTCAGAGGGCACCATAAGTATACCCTTTATGCGAAAGTGCATGCTGGTGTCAAGAGGAAATCAGCCGGAACAGGCAAGGCAAGGCGGGGATAGTGCGTCTTGATTGATCGCGATCTTGTCAATAGTGATGTGCCATACCAACTTTGGGGAAATATCTCTTCGTCTCCACCCTGCCTTGAGGCTCCGGCTTCCGTCTGAGAGCATTGGCAATTTCTTGTTTGAGCTCCCTGAAGTCTGCACTTTTTATCACGTAGCCCTCGGCCAGAGACAGGCAGGGGTCATCCCGAAAGCTGTCATAGGCGGTCACAATAATGACAGGTAGATAAGGGTTTTGCCTCTTGACATCACGCAACACGTCCCATCCGTCGGGTCCGTCCAAATACAGATCGAGGAGCACCAAATCGGGTGGCCAAGCCTTGAGGTGTGCCCTGACCGATTCGGCATCACCTACGCTCGTAACCCCATATCCCTCGTCAACCAACTCCTCTGAAAGAAGCTGTCGAACGCATGGTTGATCATCTACGATTAAGATATTTGCCATTTTTCTTCTCACCCTCATCTGTGGAGGCAGGCTCTGGACCTGCCGGAACATCTCCAAAGCTCTCTGTCTGCCTTGATAGGCTGCGGATGTCGCACTCGCAAAACAGCATGCTAAGCCATGCAATCAACCTGCCATCTCCTTCAGAATATCAAGTTTAAAAAAATAGCTGGAAAGTGGTAGGTTATACCCACTATTTAGCCAGGCCTAGAAGGTGGGATCTAAGATTGATTTTTTTGTTCTTCAGTCCGATTCACTTCGTGCCCAGTATTCCAATTGCGTAGCGAAGCGGAGCTAAGTTCTGTGGGGAGGGGCAATGAAAGCAGAAAGGGTGAATCCGGAATCGGGGTCGTTTTCTCATCTCAAAATTTTTTAGGTGTAGAGAGAAAATTTTCGCCACCGATCCCAGACTTCCCCCATGATCGTATGAACATGCAATATTCATTCCTTTCTGAAAAGAACTTTAACACGACGACGCATATTAAAATCAGGCTCAAGATCCTTATACAGCCTGAGAGAAACAGCCTCAGGATGAACGAACGAGGCAAGGTTAATACCCTCTTACATGGAGGAATGGCTTGAAATTGAAACAAAGTGTCAAGAAACACCTTATATGTGTCAAAGATTTGACAACCTCCAGGAATAGGGACGCTGGTAAGAAAGTAACAAAACCTTATTCGATTAATTGCAACCCATTTTCGCGGGCAATAGTTTCTCCCCTTTCGACCGAGAACCCCACTATGAATATCTTTCGACGCTCGATTCCACGGATCATGATGTGATGCAGGACACCAGGTGCCTGCCCGCCACCTGCCCGCCATTGCCAGAAATGCTAGCATTTGACCTGCCCGCTGTATGTGGCGATGGCAGGC
>Ga0114922_10001347_pt1 | contig 23416 bp, 21 predicted proteins | sample AartaG_FD_100975 | JGI IMG/M metagenome (GOLD analysis project Ga0114922, IMG submission 100975) | Deep subsurface microbial communities from Aarhus Bay to uncover new lineages of life (NeLLi) - Aarhus_00045 metaG | ecosystem: Environmental > Aquatic > Marine > Oceanic > Sediment | place... | reverse complement strand
CTCTCGGTTTTGGGAGGCGTGCCAACGACCTCGCGATGCAGGAGCGCTGTCAGGTCGAGCCCAATTGCGACCGGGTCTACGATTGGGATGTCGTTCCGGCCGCCCTTCACCGCGCCGTTGGTGAACTTCAGGACGAACTCGGGACGGCCATCGAGGTGTCGGCTCAGTCCCGCCAGTGCTTCAGCTAACACCTGCTTAACTACAGGATGGGTGAGGTTGTAGAAGCTCACGTTCTTCATGGCGCGGGCGATAGCGACAACGACCCGCTCCGCGCCTCCTGCCGGAGAGAGGACAGTACCGAGAGCAGGCCCTCTGCGTCGCCGAGCGCAGTGCATTCCTCTGCCGCTTTGGTCAGCAAGCTGATGACGCTCCCGTACTGCCGGACGCTCAGCTCTGTATCCAACACCTCCGCGAGTATGTGGAGGCGCGAGTCACGGACTCTCTCGGCTTCCGCACTCCCAATCAGATCCTGCAAGTCTTGCTCCCCCACCGGGCGATCTCGCTCTGAAGAGTCCGCGGAGTCCGAACCGGCGACTGCGTCTGCGCGTCTGGTCTGACCGATTCCGCCAACTCAGGAGACGAGCAGGCCGACGACGTTCTGGTAGACTTCCTCCGACACACCTCGTGCCAAGGCGCTTTCGTGCAGAAGGGCCTCGATCTTACCTCTGCGGCCTGAGTCGGCCAGGATCCGCCTCAGCGCCACCGCCAATCCTGCCGACTTCTCGGCTTGGACGGAATCCGGGTGGTCGAACACCAGCGAGATGCAATCGGCGACATTGAGCTGCCCGGCGATGCACGCGAGCATGTCCGGGCAGTTGCCGGAGGGTTCGGCCGCAGCGCGGAAGATGCGCGCCCTCCAGGTTGGGCCCAGCGCGCCGAGCTGGCGCGCCATTCTCTCCTGCCATGCGCGCCAGCGCCTCTCGTCGCTGCTGTAGACCCTCTCTCCTGATCGCTGCAACAGGCGGGCGATGGCGGCCGGTACTACGGCCTCAGGTGCCCCACTCTCTCCAATGTCCTCCTCCAGATCGCCGATCGCAGCTCCGGCGTCGCCGAGCTCTCTCTCATCAGTCGAGGAAGTTAGGCTTTCTGCACACAAGCTGATAAGTTGTCGGAGCCCGCCTGCGCCCTCCGACATCATGGTGATCTGTAGCTGCCGCCACGCGGTCTCGGAGACGAGGAGTTCCTTGCTGAAGTCGAATTCCTCAATTCGGATGCTGGCGCAATCGTGGCCCAAGAGGGCGGCCGCGCCCCCGCGGGCGAGCACGTCCTGCGGCTCCTCGGAGAGAACCGCGAGGAGGCGGCCCAGATCATCCGTGCGCACGGGAGGGCCGAACTCGATGGCCATGATCAGATGACCGCGCATCGCCGCGTGGAACCTGGGCACGTTTGGGTTTGCCGCGCCAAGTGGCTCGCCGTTCAGCAGCAGGCCATCCTGGTGGGCATGAATCTCGAGGCGCTGCCCCCCGGTCGCCGCGGCGAGCTCCCGGCCGGCTCCTTCTAGCGCAACCTCGGAAACGCGGTGTGTAGGGCCGTAGAGACACACCTGACGCGCGGCGCGCGCCAGGGCATCCAGCATCGAGAGCCCTGTGTCGCGGGCGGGCGTGGCATCCGCGGCCCTGACCCGAGCAGATCCGCTCATTGCCCCTCTGGTGACAGAAGATGGCTGTTGTAGCGTCGGTGTCTACAGACGTTCTGTTCCACAGAATGGGCGGAATGCGGACGTCGGCACCGCTCCACGCGGAAAGGGCCCGCCACAGGCGGGCCCCCCAAGAGACGGAGCTCCAGGAAGTGCTAGCGGCCGAAGCCCGCTCTCCCGGAGCGGCCGAATGCCTCCCCAATGCCTCCAGTCGGGTCTCCTTCGACGCGCACGACGATGTCAGGCAGGGGCTGGCCGCCGGGCCCGACCAGCGTGCTCTTCTGGCGGTACTCGGCTTGGATCACCTTCTCATCCCCCTGGTATCCGTCGATGAACAGGTCGCAGCCGGCACGCTCTTCGATGAGAACCTTCATCACCTGCTTCGCAGCTTCCCTCATCTTCTCTCGATGCTCGCCTTGCATCGTGGAGAGGCGAGGCGAGACGCTGATCCGAAGGCGATCACCGGCTATGTATTGCGCATCCAGCACAACGCCAGACTGCCATACCGGCAGGTCACGGAGCTTCTCCCGGAGCCTCTCTCCCGCCTCCCGGCCCGGGCTTGCATTCCCGATCATCCTCGCCCCGACAAACACCGCGGCCGCCGCCGCCAGCACCGCGATGACGATCAGCCAGCGTCCGCCCGCGCGGCGGCCGGCTTCGCTGCGCTCTGCGGTAGCCGAGGCGGCCACGACGTTCATCGACAGGTCTTCGTAGCCGACGCGCTCCTTTTCCTCCTGCCGCTGCTCTTCCGCGCCCTCACGGGACACCTCGTCCCCCATTGGGTTCTCAGTTCTCCTCTCCTGCTGCATTTCGCTTCGCCGCCGCAACGCGTCTTCCTGCGACTCGCTGCCAACACGCGGGCCGAGTGGCACATCACGCGCCGCTCGGCGCGGCATGGGCCAATGCCTCCGGCTTCGTGGGCACCTGCTGCGCCCAGGAGACGAAACGCCGAGAGGCAGCGGGCCTGGTCAGCAACCTTGCCCCGCCAGGCCCAGACGCGTCCACTGCACGGCCGAAATCGCCCTCCTGAGCTATGGGCGCGGCGCTAGAGGCGGACGCCGCTGCTCCACATGCGGGGCCTGTCGTGACCCTAGCTCAGCTTCTCCCATTCCTCCCCTTTGCACTCGGGGCACGGTGGGAGTACGTCGGCGCCTCTCCTCAAGTAGATCACTCGCCCGCACGTCCGACAAGCGTAATACCCCCTGCCGGGTTTCTCGCCTGCTCTGTTCATCTGTCTCCCCCCTGCCTCACTGCTCAGACTAGATTCCAGCTCTTAGCAACGCCAGCGAGGCGGCGCGGCCGTACGAGCGTGTCGGCCGCACGTGCTCAACAGGAAGCCCGGCGAGAAACCACCGTGCAATCCTAGCATAACCATACCTGCAGGACAATCCCCCCGCTCACAGCCGAAGCCGGCTCGGCGATGCCTGGCAGCGCCCAAAGGAAACTAGCAGACTCCAGCTTGCCCGCGTTGACGCAACCCATGTCTTCGTGATAGATTATGCCTGGCGGCTGTAGGGAGTGCAGGGGCGCATGGGATTTCGCTTCAAGTGGGTCCTAGTGGCGCTTCTCGTATTTGTCGCGGGACAGCCGGAGCGGGCCGCCGGCGAACTACCGAAGATCCGCGTCGGATTGCTCCAAGACCGTGAGAGTGTCTCTTTCTCCGGACCGGCCGGGATCACTGTACAGGCCCTGCATGGAGACCGCGTCATTGCGTGGGCGCCTCCCGGACAAGTGTGGACGGCCGGCCGCGAGTCCCGCCATGTCCGCCTGAGTGACGAGGCGGGATCTCAGAGCTGGGCGCTCGACCGTGGCCTGCGGCTGCTGCCGCCGGAGGGCGGTGTGGTGGCCTTGCACGGTGTCGGTGGCCACTGGGACGAAGTGACAGACCGCGAGTATCGAGGCACGCTGGAGGTGCGCCGCGACAGAGTCGGCGGGCTCACGGTGGTCAACGTGGTTGGCATTGAGACGTACCTGCGCGGGGTCGTGCCGTCGGAAATGCCTGCTACCTACCCTTTGGCAGCCCTCAAGGCGCAGGCGGTGGCCGCGCGGGGCCAAGCCCTGATCAAGGCCGGACGCCACCGGTCCGAGGGCTTCGACCTATGCGCGGGACAGCACTGTCAAGTCTATGGTGGCGCGACCAGTGAAGCTGCAAGCACTGACCGAGCGGTCGCGGAAACCCGGGGCGAGGTACTGGAGTACGACGGGCGACTCGCCGATACACTCTACTCGTCGAACTGTGGAGGGCACACCGCCAACAACGAGGACTACTGGCCAGACCAGAAGCCCGTGCCATACCTTCGAGGCAGGCCGGACTTCGACCCCGAGCGAGTGGCCCTCGAGTTCCCGCTCTCGCAGGAGGATCTCGATCTCTATCTCAAGTATGCGCCGCCGGTGAACTGCAATCAGCCGCGGTATGCAAGTTCGAGCAAGATACGCTGGTGGTCGGTCATGCCGCGGAAGGAGCTGGCGAAGACGATATGCCAGACAGTCGGCGACTTTGGAGAACTGCTCGACCTCCGTGTAACGGAGCGCGCAGATTCCGGCATGGCGCGGGAACTCACCGTGATCGGTTCCCGCAGGCTCTACAAAGTGCGGGGGCCGGCCGAGATCCGGCGCGTGCTGGGAGGCCTCAACTCGGCAACTTTTGCGGTCTCTGCGGTCAGAGAACGAGACGATCTGCCGGCAGCATTCGTCATCTGGGGAGCCGGTTGGGGACACCAGGTCGGCATGTGCCAAGTAGGTGCGGCTGGCCTTGCTGATGCGGGATGGGACTACCGGGAGATCTTGTCGAAGTACTACCTGAGATGCCGGATTGCGCGACGCTACTAGGAGGCCATCGTGTCTACAGGAAAGATAGCCGATCTGCAGCCAGGCCAAGCAGTCCGCGGGCGGTTCCTCGTGGCCCGCAAGGAGCTGCGCGAGGCGAGAACGGGCAAGAAGTTCCTCGACCTGACGCTCATGGATCAGAGCGGTCGTCGGGTCGTTGCGCGGCTCTGGCAGGAGGCGGAGTCGGCTGCGGGCGCGTTCGAGCAGGGAAGCGTGATTGCAGTTGAGGGAGCGGCGGAGACCTTCCGCAACGAGCTTCAGCTTCGCCTGCACCAGATACGCGTCGTGCCGCCCGAAGAGGCGGATCCGTCCGCGTTCCTGCCGCACAGCGCGAAGGACATCGACGCGCTGGAGCATCGGATTGCAGAGGCCGTGCGGTCGGTATCGAACTCTCACCTCAGCGAGCTGCTGCTGAGCTTCTTTCGGGACGAAGGATTCAGCGAGCGCTTCCGCACGGCGCCCGGCGCAAAGGCCCTCCACCACGCCTATATCGGCGGCCTGTGCGAGCATACCGCTGAGGTCGTCGAGCTCTGCACGAAGGTGGCTGACATGTTCCCCAAGCTCGACCGCGACCTGCTGTTGACCGGCGCCATATTGCACGACGTCGGCAAGACGGAGGAGCTGACCTGGCAGACTGCTTTCGACTACAGCGACGCGGGACAGCTTCTTGGGCATCTCGCCCTCGGAGAGCGAATGGTGCGCTCCCGCGCCGATCAGATCGAGGGGTTTCCGGAGGAGCTGAAGCTGCGGCTGAGCCACATGATCCTCAGCCATCATGGAACCGCGGAGTTCGGCTCGCCCAAGCTCCCTATGACTGCGGAGGCCATAGCGCTCCACCACGCCGAAGATCTCGATGCCAAGGTCAACATGTTCCTGGGCCAGATTGCGGCGGCGCGAGAGCAGGGACGGCCGTGGACCGACCGCCACTTCCTGCTCAAACGGTCTCTCTATGTCGGAGAGGCGGGGAAGGCCGGGCCTCCGCCGGAGGGCGCAGGGAATGCGCATTAGCTACTCGCGATTTTCGACATATCAGCTCTGCCCCCAGCAGTACAAGCTCCAGTACGTTGACCGCGTGCCGGTTCCAACAGCGCCCGCGCTTCACTTCGGCGCCTCCGTACACGAGGCACTGAACTTCATGTACCACCCGCGCCATCTGCGGCGCCCGGAGCTGGACCAGGTGGTCGAAGCATTCGTCCGCGCATGGCGCGCTCGGGAGCAGGAAGTCTCAGAGGAAGATCGCCAGGCCTACTTCGCCGAGGGCGTACGCATGCTCACGCGCCACTACGAGCGGCATGCAGCTCCGGAGGAGGGGCGGACGACGGCTGCCACCGAGCAGTTCTTCAACATACCTTTCGGGGACGGGCACACGCTCACGGGACGTATCGACCGCGTCGACGTTCTGCCGGACAACCGGCTGGAGGTAATCGACTACAAGACGAGCCGCCGGATGCCTCCGCAGAAGGATCTCGAGAACAACGCGCAGCTCGCCATCTATCGGATGGCTGCCGACCAGCTCTATCCGGGACGACAAGTAACCACAATACTGCTCTACCTGCTGCACGACTGCGAGATGCAGTTGACGCAGACCGAGGAGTTCCTCGCCGAAAAGGGAGAGGAAATACAGGACGTGATCGTGCGTATCGAGCTGGGCGACTTCGATCCGAACCCGAGTCGCTACTGTGATTGGTGCGCGTATCAGTCACACTGCCCGCTCTATCGGCCGGCGGTTGTGCCCAAGGATCTCGATGTGGACATCGCCGCTCTGCTGCGAGAGTACGCGGAGGCCGAGCAGGAGGAGAAGACCGCCGCGGCCCGACGCGCGGAGCTGCGCAGCAGCATCGAGGACTACCTCGACCGATGCCAGACGGAGCGCGCGGAGGGGGGTGGCTACGCTGTGGAGCGACGCTCCTACAAGCGGCTTACGAGCTGGGATGTGAAGCGACTACGTGACATCTTGCAGCCCTTGGGGCTTTGGGATGGCGTGACTCAGGTGAGCAGCGCGGGCGTAAAGCAACTGCTGCGCTCCACCGACCTCCCGCGCGATCAGAAGCGCGACATCGAGGCCGCTGCCCGATATGCAGAGACCAAGCAGCTCCGAGTGAAGCCGCTCACTGACGCCGAGGACCTGGAGGAGACTGACTGATGAGCGAGTGCAGGCTGACGCGCCCCTGCGTCAAGAACCTACAGCCGTACACGCCGGGCAAGCCGATTGAGGAGGTGCGGCGCGAATATGGGCTGACCGATATCATCAAGCTCGCCTCTAACGAGAATCCGCTCGGCCCCTCGCCGGCCGCGGTGCAGGCGATGTGCGAGGCCGCGCGCGAGGTCCGCCTTTACCCAGATAACGACTGCTATCTTCTCAGGAGGGCGCTCTCTGAGAGGCTCGGCGTAAAGGCGAATCAGGTATTGCTGGGCCATGGCAGCGACGAGCTGATCCACAACATCGGGCTTGCGTTCATCTCTCCCGGTGACGAAGTCATGATGTGTTCGGGGCCGTTCAGCCAGTACGAGTTCACCGCGAAGCTCATGGACGCTGCGCCGGTCTACGTGCCGATGAAGGACTCCCGGTACGACATCGCAGCGATGATCGGCCGGCTTTCTCCCAGGACGAAGGTGGTCTTCGTCGGGAACCCCAACAACCCCACCGGCACGATAATCACTCGCGCCGAACTCCACCATCTCTCGGGGGCTCTGCCAGACGAGACGATCCTGGTGATGGACGAAGCCTACCACGAGTACGTTGACGATCCAGAGTACCCCGAGGGCCTGGAGCTGGTTGGCGAGGAACGGGCGGTCATCGTACTGCGGACATTCTCCAAGATATACGCCCTCGCGGGGCTTCGCATCGGGTATGGAGCGACGACTCCCGAACTCGCGACGGCACTGGAGCGGGTGCGAGAACCGTTCAATGTCAGCAGCATTGCACAGGCGGCCGCGCTCGCAAGCCTGCAAGACAGCGACCAGATCGAGAGGACTAGGTCGCTCAACCGGAAGGCAAAGGACTATCTCTACCGCGGGCTGGAGCGCCTTGGACTGGCCTACACGCCAAGCCAGGCCAACTTCGTGTGGGTCGACATGGCGAGAGACTGCCGCGGGGTCTTCACCGAATTGCTGCGGCGAGGAGTCATTGTCCGCACGGGCGATGCCTTCGATGCCCCAACGCACATTCGCGTCACCACCGGCACGCCGGAGCAGAACGAGCGGTTCATAGCGGCACTGGAGGAGGTACTCGCCAGCGTCTCTGGCACCGGGTCAGCAGGATAGGGCCGACGGGAGGCCAACGGGAGTCTGAAGGGCCGCGCGCAGCGGAGCTGACCCCTGGACAAGGTGCTATCAGCGGCGCATAATGAGGCGCGGACGAGACCAAGAGCGGGGGAACAAGCATAGCGGCCGCTTGTGTTTGTCGAATCGCGGACACCAGACGGTCGAGGGGAGCATTGCAGGCGATGCTGTGCCGACGATGTGGCATGGAAAGCAGCACCACCGATGTCTGTGAGTGGTGCAAGCGGCCGATGCTGCCTGCGGGCGCCACGATCTCAAAAAAGGCGGCCCAGGAAGTGAAAGGCGACTATTCCACTCCGCCGGGTGAGCCGTCCGAGGACCGCCCGGAGGCAAGCGCTGCTCTCGCCGAGCAGCCCGAGATGGCATCTGAGGAGGAAGAAGCCCCGGCCCCGGCCGAGGAGGAAGAGGCCCCGGCCGTGTCTGAGCAGGAGGAGGTCCCACCCGCGCCTGAGGAGGAAGAGCCCGAACACCAACTTCGGCCGCTTGGTGGCGTCCAGCAGCCGCCGGCAAGCTCTACTGCGCCGGGACCGCCCAGTCACGGCTTGTCGGACGAAGCGATGCAAACCTCCATAGATATCTCGCAGTATCTGGGCAACGACCAGTCGATCTTTCGGCCCCAGAAGCGTCCTGAACCGGGTTCCGCAATGCCCGGGAACGCTGACCCGCTGGCAGGGCGACGGGTCAGCAGCCAGGAGTCGGCGACGGGGAGCGAGCTGTCGGAGAACGCCAGGCTCGGACGCTGTGTTGTCGCGGGGCTCGTTGTCGGTGTGGCTGCGGCCCTCATTCAATACTTCGTCACCGGCGAGACCCTGTTGACCCTCTACGGCCGGCCGCTCGGACGCGGCGCGAATATGATGACTGCCCTCAAGTACGGCATCGCCTCGGGCGTCATACTGGGGCTGGGTCTCGGCGCCATTCTCATCAAGTTGCGGAAGGGGTCCTTCCTGGGGATGCTCATCGGGCTCCTCGTGGGCATGGGTTTTCAGAATCCGCCCTGGGGACTGATAGCAGGCGCCCTGACCGGAATTGTCGCGGGCCGTTTCGCCACCGTGGGACTGCGGCGGCGGATCGCAGTGTAAGGTCGCTTCCTCTTCCTCTGCTGGCGACCACGGCTTTGCGGAGGCGAGCCGCCGCGGTGGACTTGCATATTCGGAAGCGTGCACAGGAGGCAAGTCTCGATGACACTGGACCCAGCGCTGCTGGAGATTCTGGCCTGTCCGCAGTGCAAAGCCCGGGTTGAGCTTGAAGGAGACCGCCTTGTCTGCGTGAAGTGCGGCCGGCGGTACCGCATCGAGGACGACATCCCAATCATGCTGGTCGCTGAGGCGGAGGCCCCGGCTCCCGGCTGGCAGCCGAAGTGTGAGTAGTGGAGCCGGCCCGTAGCTGATGCCATCTCCCGATTTATCCCTCTGTATCGTCAACTGGAACACGCGCACAGATCTCGAGCAAGCTCTGACCTCTGTCCTAGACGCCGAGCCGTCGCTCAACCTGGAGGTCGTCGTGCTGGACAACGCCTCCCAGGATGGGAGCGCCGGGATGGTCCGCGCGCGTTTCCCCGGCATCACGCTTCTGGAGAGCGACGAGAACCTTGGCTTTGCTCGCGGCTACAACCGCGCGGCCGACGAGGGCGCGGGGCGACACCTGCTGATGCTCAACCCGGACACCATCGTGTACCCCGGAGCGCTCGACAGCATGGTCGGCTTCCTCGATTCCCACCCGACAGCGGGTGCAGTAGGCCCCCGCTTGCTCAACCCCGACGGAACACTCCAGCTCTCCTGTCGGCGCTTCCCGAAGCCGACGGCCGCCATCTTCCGCAACACGCTCCTCGGACGTCTCGCACCGAACAACCGCTTCACCCGCGGCTATCTGATGACTGACTGGCAGCATGATACGGCACGCGAGGTGGACTGGCTATCGGGCGCAGCCATCTGCATCAGGCGGGAGGCATGGCAGGATGTCGGTGGGTTCGACGAGGGGTTCTTCATGTACGCCGAGGACATAGACTGGTGCCTTCGGGCACACCAGGCAGGGTGGCGAATCTGCTACCTGCCGGATGCAGCTATCATGCATCGGATTGGCCGAAGCAGCGACCAGCGACCGCTCGCTATGGTGCTCGCGTTTCACCGGAGCATGGCGCGTTTCTACCGGAAGCACTACGCGGCCCAGTGGCCCTTTGTGCTGCGCTGGCTGCCGGCCTTCGGCATCTGGGTGCGGGCAGCGCTCATTATGGGGCAGGCCCTGGCCAGCCGCGCGCGCGACCTGCTGCGACCTCCGCGGAGACGACAGCGGTGAGCCGTTCATCGCGACCAGCTCAGAGCCTTCTTGCAGCCGCCGTCGTGCACGACGTGGCACTGCTAGTTGCCGTCTTCTATGCGCCCATCCTCTGGGGCGGGGTCGCCATTCCCGAGATCCATTCCGCCGGCACTCTCTCCGCATCGGCCGGGCAGACGTTCGTCACCTCTTTCGTCGCCATCGCCGCGCTCGCGGCCCTCGTCGCCCGCTGGCTTCAAGGCAGGGGGCCGGCCGTGCTCCCGAACGCGGTCAATCTCCCCGCCGCTCTGCTTCTGGCGATCTCGGCCCTGAGCGCCCTCTTCTCGGTGAGCCGCCACGCGAGCGCTTTGGAACTCGCACGCCTGACCGTTGGAGTGCTGCTGTTTTGGCTTGTGGCAAACCGCTCACTCCTTCCGGCGACTCCCGCCAACCTCGTGGCGGCCTCTTTCGGCTGCTCGGTCATCTTCACGCCACTCATCCCCATCCCCGGCGAGGCGGGGGTTGCCCTGAAGCTCTTCGCCATCGTTGCGCTGGCCGCCACCTGCGCCATCATCGTGGCCAGGCGCGAGGACACCGATCCGACGCGCTGGCTGCTCGTCGCTCTCGTTCTCTCCGCCGCCATCGCAGTCGCTCTGTACGGCCTGAGGGAGAAGGTCGAGGTATTTCGCCAGCTCGATAACCCGAGCTGGCAGATCTTCAGCACCTTCTTCAATCCGAACCCGCTCGGCGGGTTCCTGGCCATGATATTCCCCCTTGCGTTCAGCCTGACGCTGGCGGCGGCGGCGCTCTGGCAATGGCTGCTCTGGGAGTTCTGCGCGGTTCTGCTGGCACTGACCATCCTGCCAACGTACTCCAAGGGCGCAATGCTGGCCTTCATCGTCGCAATGGCCTGCTATGGCATTCTCATGGCATGGCAGAGCGCAGCAGCGCGGCGCGTCCTGCGCTGGGCGCTGGCGATCGTGGTGCTGGGAGCGCTCACCCTGGGAGTGGCCACCTGGCAGGCGACACCAGTTCGCTCGCGCCTGACGTCAGCCCTCGGCGCTCAGCAGGCATCCAACATGTTCCGCATACTCACCTGGAAGGGGACCGTCCGGATGGCCGCCGCCCATCCCTGGATCGGAGTAGGCCCCTCCGGCTTCACGTACATCTATCCCAAGTACGCGATCACAGGCTATGTCCAGGCGGCACATCAGAACTACCTCCAGATGTTCGCAGAACTCGGCGTCGTCGGAGGGGTGACGTTTCTCTGGCTGCTCGGCGCGGTCCTGTTCACGGGAAAACGCGCGCTCCGCGCCGCGCAGGACTTCCCAGGGCGCGCACTCGCGATCGCCGGCCTCTGCACTCTCATCGCCTTCCTCGTGCACAGCTTCCTCGAATACGACTGGTACATCGGCGCGATTGGCGTGACCTTCTGGCTGATGGCCGGCCTGTTGACTCATCAGGCGTTGGGCCGACCTGTTCTGGCGCTTCCCAGCTCTGATGGGAAGCCGCGGGCGCGGCGACGGAGAACGCGGACTGATACCCAGCCTGCGCCGCCCCAGCTCCCGGAGGCGCGCGACCTCCCGTGGCCGCGAAGCACCGGCGGACGAACCGCGGCTGTGCTGGTGGTTTCCCTTGTCCTCTTCGCCTGCGCCTGGCGCCCCGCGAGAAACGCGCTTGCCCAGCAAGCCCTTAACCGAGGCGACGACGCCCTCATGTCCGGAGGCGCACGCGGTGTCGCGCGCCACTACGAGAAGGCCACCGAGTACGACCCGGACTGGGCGAGGGCTTGGGAGCGATTCGGTCTCATCCTCGGGTTTACGGGCAGTGTTCCGGACAGCGCGGAGGCAGAACATGCAAGCCAAGAGCTCATCCAGCAAGGGGAGCGAGCGATCAAGCATGCGATAGAGCTGGAGCCGACGAACCACGGCCCTCGGGTCAGCCTGGCGCGGCTGTACGAAGAGACGGGCCGGATGGACGAAGCGGTGCAGCGGTACCGAGAGGCCCTCGAACTCTTCCCGAACTACAGCAAGACCCTCCTGCGCCTGGCAGACGCGTACCGCGAGCTCGGCCAAGAGGAGGATGCGCTGCGCACCTATCGCCGACTCGCGGCGTTGGAGGACAGCCCCGCCAATGCGTACCGGGCCCTGGCAGGTGTTGACATAGACACAAACTACGGGTTCGTACACTACCAGCTTGGGCGAGTCGCCGTGCAATACTACGATGAGAGCGGGGACCGGGAGAGCCTCGAAACAGCGCTGTCGGAGTTCAACGCCGCGCTCCGGGTTGTCCGAGATTACTTCACCACGGCCGAGGCGACAGACAAGATGTTCCGCATGCTTCACCGCCCCCGCGAAGTGCGAACCGAGGATATGAAAAAGCTGGAGGCGCAACTCCGGTGGCGGCTAGCACAGGTACACGAGCGACTCGGTGAGATGGAGCAGGCGGTGCAGGAGAGGAGCGCGGCGCGCGTGATCTGGCCGCAGGTCGCCGAGGCCGTTGCAGCGGAGGACGAGGGGGAAGCGAAGTGACTCCTCCGGCGAGTCCCCAGCGGCCCTCCCTGCTGGCGAGACTGAGCCTGGTCGTAGCCGGTCTCGGCACCTTTCTGGGGGCCACCATATTGCTCGCCTCGAACATCGGCGCAGAGCCGGTTCCCCTGGCCGTGATCGCCGATTCCGCGCGCAGCTACCTGTCGGGCCGGCCGCTCGGCGACGATTCGCAGCTCGCGTACATCTTCTGGCATCTGCGGCTGCCGCGCGTCGCGCTGGGGGCGCTTGTGGGAACGGCCCTGACGGTTGCCGGCGGGTCCTTGCAGGGGCTGCTGATGAACCCGCTTGCGGACCCGTATTTGGTGGGCGTGTCCGCGGGCGCGGCGCTGGGAGCAAGCGCGGTTACAGTCTTGCACTTCGGCCACCTGGCCGGGGGCGCAGTGAAGTGTCTTGTTGCGTTCGGCTCCGGCGCCCTCACCATGCTGCTCGTGCTCTGGCTGGCGCGGTCCCAGCGACGCATCCAGCGGAACGCCTTCATACTCGCCGGAGTGGTCGTCGGGTCCTTCATGTGGGCGCTCGTCACTTTGCTCATGACGCTCGCGGGCAAGGATCTCCAGACCGTCGTGTTCTGGCTCATGGGGAGCCTCTATGGGCAGCTCGACTGGTGGGTTGTCGCGGTCGCTGCGCTGCTAATTGGCATCGGATGCTTTGCGCTGTACGCCTATGCCCGCGACCTTAATCTGCTCGCCCTCGGCGAAGAGCAGGCGCGGCATCTCGGGGTGGAGACCGAAAAGCTCAAGCTCGGGGTGATCATGTTTGCGGCTCTCGTCACGGCGGCTGCGGTCTCGGTCAGCGGCATCATTGGATTCGTGGGTCTGGTCATCCCCCATATTGCCCGAAAGCTCGTCGGGCCCGACCACCGTCTGCTCCTGCCCACGGCCGGTCTGCTCGGGGCTTCCTTTCTGGTGTGGGCCGACACGCTGGCGCGCGCAATCAGCGAGATGTTCCCGGTCGGCGTGCTCACAGCCGTGCTCGGCGCACCGTTTTTCTTCTACCCGCTGAAAACGCGCCCGCGCGCCGCGTAGGAAACGCAGATGCTCGAAGCACGCTCGGTGACGGTCGGATACAACAAGGAGCCCGTCGTCCGGGAGGTAAGCCTCACGGTGGCGCGGGGCCGGTTTCTCGGAGTGGTGGGGCCGAATGGCTCCGGCAAATCCACACTAGTGCGCGCGCTCAGCCGGGTGCTGCCTCCTTTCAGCGGAGACGTGCTCCTCGACGGCAACGACATCTACAGCATGAGCGCACGCGACCTTGCGCGGCGGGTGGCGGTGGTCACGCAGGACAACGTCGTCGCCTTCGACTTCTCGGTGGCGGACGTCGTCTTGATGGGGCGGGCCCCCCATCTCTCGCGCTTCGGGATCGAACGATCACGCGACTACGAAGTGGCGTCGCAGTCCATGGAGTTGACTCACACCACAGCTTTCGCAGACCGTCCCATCACCGCACTCTCCGGAGGCGAGAGGCAGCGGTGTATGATCGCGCGGGCCCTCGCCCAGCAGCCCAGTGTGCTGATCCTGGACGAGCCGACAGCACACCTCGACATCAACCACCAGATCGAGATCCTCGACCTTGCCCGGCGGCTCACAGCCGATCGCGAGCTGGCCACCCTCGTCGTCATCCACGACCTCAACCTCGCGAGCCAGTACTGCGACCGACTCATGTTACTGGCGGGCGGACGCGTGATTGCGGAGGGGCCCCCCGAAGAAGTTGTGACGGAGCGCTGCATCCGCGCGGCCTATGGGGCGGACGTCCAGGTGCGACGCCATCCCGCGACCGGCAGGCCTTACGTGACCCTTCTCTCCCGCCTGCCGATAGCCGCGCCGCCCACAAGGCAGACCAGGGTGCATCTGATCTGTGGGGCCGGCACCGGCACGGCCCTCATGCGCCGTCTGCGGCAGCTCGGGTTCGCCGTCTCCGTCGGGGTAGTCAACGTCGCCGACAGCGACCAAGTCGAGGCTGAGGCGCTCGACCTGCCGCGTGTCGAGGAGGCGCCGTTTTCGCCGATCGGGGACGAGGCACACCGCCGCAACTCAGACCTCGCTCGATCGGCCGACGTAGTGGTCGTGACAGGCATTCCGTTCGGCCGCGGCAATCTGCGCAACCTCGAGGCCGCGGTGCGGGCGCGCGGTATCGGGCGCCGCGTCCTTCTCATCGACGAGCCGCCGATCGCCGGACGGGATTTCAGCGATGGCCAAGCCACCGACCTCCAGCGACAGGTGGTCAACGCCGGCGCGGAGCTGTGCCGCGATGGCGATCAAGTGCTCGCGGCGTTGGAGAAGATGCCGTGACCGAAGGGCGATGGCGGTTCATCGAGTCCGGACCGTGCCCAGGCGCGGAGAACATGGCGGTGGACGGTGCTATCCTCGAAGCCCACGCCGCGGGCGAAACGCCACCGACCCTTCGCGTCTACACATGGCGACCTCCGGCCGTCTCGCTCGGCCGCTTCCAGCAGGCCGACCGCAGCGTCGACTTCGAGGCCTGCCGGCGTCTTGGAATTGATGTTGTCCGCCGGCCCACCGGGGGCCGGGCCATCTTGCACACCGAGGAGGAAGTGACGTTCAGCGTGGTCGTCTCCGCTCGAGGTCTGGGCACGACGGGTGTGATGGATTCGTACCGCGCGCTGGCGGCCGGCATCATCGCCGCCTTGCGCTCCCTGGGGCTCGACGCCCGGCTGGTGGAGCGGAGTGCTCCCACAGGATCGCCGGCCATGGCCCGAGATCCGGCCTGTTTCGCAGTCAAGGCGCGGTGCGATCTGATGGTCGGCGGCGCGAAGCTCGTCGGCAGCGCACAGGTGCAGCAAAATGGGTTCATCCTCCAGCAGAACTCCCTGCCGCTGAGGATCCGGCTGGAGGGCTGGCAGCAGGTGTTCCGGCGGGCCGCCCGCGCGCCGGAGGCGGTTGGGTTGTGCCAGGCGGCGGATCGAGAGATAACCTGCCAGCAAGTCGCACAGGCGCTGTGCGACGGCTTCGCCGAAGCGTTCGAGGTGCGCCTTGAAGAGGGGTGCCTCGGGGGGCGCGAGCGCCGCCGGGCGCTTGAGCTCACTACAGCTGCGGACGGTCCTCTTGTGGCTGCGCCCGGCCAGAGCTGAGCGCAAAGAAAAGGGCAGCGCGGGCTGTGCCGCGCTGCCCATGCTCTGCACCAAGGGTGACGTCAGAGAGCTAGAAGCGGCCTCCTCGGCCTCTCCTGCCCCCCCTGCCGCCGCGCCCTGCAGGGCCCCCGCTCCCGGCGGCCGGGCCAGCCCCGGCGGCCACCGTCTCTCCTTCGCCCGCAGCCGCGGTAACGGCCGCTGCGGCCTTTCTCTTCGCACCCTGCAGCTCTCTCAGCTCCTTGAGGCTCCTAGGTTCCCTGCGCGGGGCCGTAATCGTCTCCTTCGACACGACTTCTCCCGAGGGGCGGCCGGCGGCCACGTAGATTGGGAAATACCCCTCAAGGGTCTCCATGTAGTCGGCGTTCTCGATCATGTCCAGCGGCAGCTTTATCTGCTTGCCCCGGATGTGGCTCAGCAACCTGTCGTCCCCGTCGTAGCTCACTATCACCGACTGCAGAACGTGTCCATCCCAATCCTTCTCATCGACTCGGGTCGTGGGCCCGTAGATAGCCGCGAAGTCCCGCAGCTTGGCCGCTGTATCAACGGCGGCAATGCCGGTCTCGGCCTCTGCCGGTCCCGCCGCAGCTCCCGCACCCGCCTCTTCAGCAGCCTGCTCGTCGGCCGCCTCCCGCGGTGTCTGCTCAGCCGGCGCCTCGCCGGCCGGGCCGGGTGCCTCGGGGACCTGCTCACCTTCAGCCGGCGCGCCGGCGCCGGCGCGACCCGCACGGCCACCGCGGCCTCCGCGAGTGCCCCCGCCCCGGCGACTCGCCCGAGCGGCGCCCTGACCTGCCGCGGCGACTTCGGTGCCCTCTGCACCCTCATCGCCCTGTGCTGTCACGGCCTGCTCCCCGGCCGAGGCCGTCTCCTCACCAACACCCTTGGTGCGCTTGCACCCGACCACCAGCACTGCGACGGTGAGCGCCAGAAGCGCCAACAGAAGGGCTATGCGCAATCCAGGGTCTCTTCGCTCTGACATTCGTCTCCGACCTCCTGTCGCCCCACCTGGGTCCTCACGGGCCATTCCCTTTCTCAACTACGGCGCGAGTGACGACGTCTCCTCTGATAAGATGCCATTTCCCGGCCGCTCTGTCGCCGCCCAGCCCTTTACCGGCATCTCTGCCAGCGTTAGAATAGCTCGAAACAACCATGAAACGCAAGTCGGATTTACGCCGGGCGATAGTCGCCCGCAGAGACGAGCTGTCGCCTCAGGAGATTAGACGCCGGAGCGCAGCCGCTAGTTCCCATCTGTTCCAGCTTCCGGAGCTCGCGGGCGCTCGGCTCGTGATGTTCTTCGTCTCCTTCGGCAGCGAGGTGGACACGCTTCCCATGATCCGGGAAGCGCTCGCGACTGGCAAGCGTGTAGCGGCACCCCGGACGGATGCAAGCACGCGCTCTCTGCTTCCCTGCGAAATCCACAACCCTGAGAAGGACCTCACGCCCGGTCCCCACGGGATCCGGGAGCCTAGGCCCCACTGTCCTCAGGTTTCGCTCGAAGACATAGACGTGGTCGTGGTGCCGGCCGCGGTCTGGGCGGAGGATGGCCACCGGGTGGGGTATGGCGGCGGATACTACGATCGCTTCCTCGCACGACTGGAGAAGGGTCGGCGTGTTGGCCTGGGACTTGAGGAGCAGATTGTGCCCGAAGTCCCACATGACCCGCACGACCTTCCGGTCGAGATACTGGTAACGGACGCCGGCGTCCGCCGATTCGACGCGCGATGCGCACAGTAAGGAGTGAGTCACGTGGCGCGAGACAAGCTTCGACTCTCCAACATCAGCCTCTACGGCTGCCACGGCGTAACGGCGGCAGAGCGTCAGGTGGGGCGGCCGTTCGAGGTAGACGTAGAGCTCACGTTGGACCTCACCGCGGCCGCCGAGACTGATGACTTGGGGGCGGCAGTTGACTACGCCGAGATCTGCCAGCTCGTGCGCCGCATCCACGAGGCCGGTCCCTACCGACTCTTGGAGGCGCTCGCAGGTCACATAGCGAAAGATATCCTCGACAGATTCCCTGTTGAAGAGGTGACTGTGCGAGTGCGCAAGCCGCATCCGCCCGCCGGCGGCATCATAGGCGCGGCGGAGGTGGAGATCACGCGGTCAGCGCGCCGCGAAGAGTAATTCAGCACATTGCTGGGAGAGAACATTGGGCAACTACCAACCAAGCATTGGACTGGAAGTCCACGCGGAGCTGAGCACGCGCACGAAGATCTTCTGTGGGTGCAGCACCGCCGTGGGAGCGCCGCCGAACACGCAGGTTTGCCCAGTCTGCCTGGGCTTTCCAGGCGTGCTGCCCGTGCTCAACCGACGCGTGGTCGCCTACGGCCTGCGAGCGGCGCTGGCCATGCACTGCGAGATCGTCCGGCCCAGTATCTTCGAGCGCAAGGGATACTACTACCCGGACCTTCCGAAGAATTTCCAGATATCGCAGAAGCGCGCGCCGCTGGGCCGCAGCGGGCACCTCGAGATCGGCGTCAACGGCGACACGAAGCGTGTCGGCATCTTCGATTGCCACATCGAGGAGGACGCAGCGAAACTGCTCCATCCAGAGGACGACGGGCAGCATTCGCTTGTGGACTTCAACCGTTCCGGCGTACCGCTCCTCGAGATCGTCAGCGAACCCGGCATGCACTCGCCGGCCGAGGTCGAGGCCTACATGAACGCCATCCGAAGCATGCTTCGCTACCTCGAAATCTCCGACTGCCGCATGGAGCAAGGACAGCTCCGCTTCGAGGCCAGCATCTCCGTCGCACCGGAGGGGGCCTCCGAACTCGGGACGCGGGTGGAGGTCAAGAACCTGAACAGCTTTCGCGCGGTGATGGGCGCCGTCCAGCATGAGATAAAGCGTCAGTCGCAGGCACTCGACGCTGGCGAGGAGTTGGTGCAGGAGACGCGACTCTGGGACGATGCGCGCGGAGTCACGGCGCCGATGCGCACGAAGGAAACCGCCATGGACTATCGCTACTTCCCGGAGCCGGACCTCGTGCCGCTGGTCGTGGACGACGACTGGATCGCGCAGGTGCGCGCCGAGATCCCCGAGCTGGGCGGGGCGCGGCGGGAGCGCCTGATTTCCGAATATAAGCTGTCGAATTATCACGCGAGCATCCTGACGCGCGAGAAGGCCCTGGCCGATCTGTTCGAGGAGACGACGAAGGCGGGAGCGCCTTCGAAGGCGGTGTCGAACTGGCTGACGGGCGAGTTCCTCCGGCTCGTCAGGGCGGCCGAGATCGACATCGCCGATTCCAGCCTCGAACCGCAGGCACTCGCGGAGCTGATCGCACTGGTGGAAAACGGAACTGTGAACACCCCGGCCGCGAGGAAGATCCTCGGCCGGCTCTTCGAGTCGGGCGGATCACCCTCAGAGATGGTCGCGGAGATGCACCTGGGGCAGATCAGCGATGAGTCCGAGCTGGCGGATGTCGTAGATGCGGTGATCGGCGAGCACCAGGACGCGGTGGAGAACTACCGCAGCGGCAAGGAGAACGCCCTCAAGTTCCTGGTAGGCCAGGTGATGCGGAAGACGAGGGGGCGGGCGAATCCGCAGTTGGTGAATGAGCTGCTGCGCGAGAGGCTGGCGTCACAGTAGGGGTGATTCCTGGTGTTCCGGCATTTGAAATGCCGAAACACGACACCGTGCGCGGGCATGTTCGTAGCCGATGTGCCGGTAGTCGCTTTGGAGGGTGATTGACGGCCTTTGCGCACAGTGCCACGGGCATCCGGTGCTGTGTTTGCACATCCAGATAGCAGAGCATTACGAGGGCGATCACCTGGCAAGAGGGCGGCAAGCAGGGGAAGGGGCAGATACGTGAGAACCCGGGCGCCACAATCACTGATGGCAGTTGCTCTGTTCGTGACGCTCATCTCGGCGCTGAAGATGGAGGCGGCGGAACACTCCGCGGGTCGAGCGGCCAGCGCGGACCAAGCTGAAGCACTGTGTAACTTGGGGCTGTCATACTGCGAGCAAGAGCGCTGGGAGGACGCCTTAGCGGCCTACGAGCGGGCGGCAAAGATGAGGTCAGACATCCCGGAAGCTCACTGCGGTATGGGCTGCGCCTATGGGAATCTCGGGCAAACCCGGCAAGCGCTCGAGGCATATGAAGAGGCTGTGCGGCTCGATCCGGATATGTGGGAAGCGTATGCGGGGCTGGGACACGCGTTTGCAGACCTGGGCCGTCATCCCGAAGCGGCGGCGGCCTACCAGCGGGCCCTCGAGCTTAAGCCAGAGGATGCTGGGATCCATTTGAGCCTCGCCTGGACCTACGAAGAACTGGGACGCTGGGAGCAGGCGCGGCAGGCAGCGAGACGAGCGACCGAACTCACCCCCGGCGATGCGCTGGCACATCATCACCTGGGCTTCGCCTGCGCCAAGCTCAGGCGTTGGCCGGAGGCAGTGGACGCCTTCGAGGAGGGGGTACGGCTGGATGCTGAGTCGGAGGATGCGAGGATAAACCTAGAGTGGGCCCGCACGAACCTGCTGGCAACCACGGGCCTTGGCTGGATGTTGTTCCGGCGGATTGACGACGATGATTACGAGCCTCTCTACGGGCCCCTCAGCACCTTTGCGCGCGGCGGGGTGATATGGACATTCCTGTTGGTGTTTCCCGGGTATGTCATCATGCTCTCCATCAGCAGAATCCGAGGTGGGCAGCGTGAGTTCCGCGGGGTCCTCGCATGGGCCGTTGCCATGTGGCCCCTGTGGCTGTTGGCAAGCGTCTCCCGTTTGCATCCGCCGATGTCCACAGGCTGGTATGTCAGTGTGGCAGTAGGGGTTGTCGGAAGCTTGCCTTGGGTCGTGTACGGCGTCCGCCGGGTTGTGCCGCTGCTGCTCCGGGATAAGGGGAGACCTGTTTGCTCTGGAGCGGCCGCTGGACCGCGGGGCAGGAATGGCGCTGGCGGATAGAGATCCGCCATTTGGCAGGCTTATGGTGTTCCGGTATTTGAAATGCCGAAACACTAAGAGCGGATAGCCGGCGAGTAGGCGGGGCGATTAGGGGGAGAGGCCGGCGTATCCTTGAGTGATCGGGAGTTGCTCTGGACGTCGGCGGTGGCGGGGGAACCTCGGGGCTTTGTGGGGCGACTCGCACGACCGCGCAAGAAGATCCCTCTGTCTGCCGAATATACACTGGGCAATAACTTGACCCCGGAGTGGGTTTGGGGCTCAGCCCCGGTAGACACCATGGCCAGGCTGGCCTCGTCTTGCCCCAGATTCGTTCAGCGTGGCACGCTGCTGCTTTCCAGACCGCGAATGAGAGAATTCAGCGCTGCTTCGCTCGGACAGAGGAGGTAGCTGAGATGGGTATTCGTCTGATCGTCTTGTCCCTGATCCTGAGCCTGGCCGCCATTCTGCCGGGCTCGTGCTTCGGCCAGGCCAACCTGGAGGGGCCAACTGGCGTGTGCCTGACCCCGCTGGCGTACACGCTACCTGTCGGAACCACGCAGGCATCTGTGCATTTCGTGGACCTGGAGCCGCTGGGCACGCTTACGACCTTAAGCTTGAGCACTGGCCTGCCACATGGGGTTGAGGTGGGGTACACGCGTGAGGCTATGGCCGTCAGCGGCACGGCCAACACAAATGTGTTCCACACGAAATGGGCGGCCATTCCGGAGAAGGCGCATTCTCCGGCCGTGTCCGTGGGAGCCATCGTGCGCAACCCAGAGGGCAGCGGCGGTTCCACGAGCGACTTCTACCTGGTTGGATCCAAGATCCTGCCAGGGAAGACGCCCGTGATCCTGTCAGCGAACGCGCGAAGCACGGACGGGGTTGGCTTCGGCTTGCTCGGTGAGGCGGACCGAGAGACAGAATACGGTGGCTTCGTGGGTCTTGTCGTGCATCCCAAGCTCATTCTCGGCTGGGAAGCGGCTCAGCAGCCGGGCAGCGCACGGACGTGGAGCGCCTTCGTGTTCCGCTATTGCCCCTCCGAGGACACGAACATTGACGGGGGAATGGCGGACCTTGGGTCGGGGCTGGACGACCAGCTCGCAGTTGTGCTGACACGGCGCTTCTAGGCGGCCGACTGCGTGTGGTGAGCAGACGAGCCACTCCGCGGGCGACGCAAGTCCTCACGCAACATTACCGAGGGTCCCGGCGAGCCGGGACCCTCGGTGCTACGGGCCTCGCAGTCCCGCCCCGAGGATGAGTCGTGGCCGTCGCGCGGGCGCTGAGAGGAGATCGCGGCCCAGGGGCTAAGCTGCATTGGGGAAACACCGAAGATGCGAAAGACACGTTTGGGCAGGACCGGCTTGGAGCTCTCTCGCATTGGCCTGGGCGTGCTTCAGAGCGCGGTCAAGTACGACTACGACCACACTGAGCGCCTGCTGAATGCGGCACTGGACGCGGGGATCAACGTCATGGACACCGCGCACGGCTACCGTAACAGCGAAGAACGGATCGGCCGCGCCATCTCGCACCGGCGCGAGGAGTTCATCGTCGCCACGAAGTCCGGCGGCCGGACGCGCAAGGGCTTCTGGGAATGCCTCGAAGAGAGTCTCCGTCGCCTCCGCACCGACTACGTGGACATCTACCAGTTCCACGGAGCGGACAAGAGAAGCGAGGCGTACATCTTCCAGGGGGAGACGACAATCGAGTGCATGCGCGAGGCGCAGGAGCAGGGGAAGATCCGGTTCATAGGGTTCAGCTCCCACTCCCTGGAGACCACGGTGACCCATGCGCGCAGTGGGGCATTCGACATGCTTCAGTACCCGATCAGCTATGTCGGAGACGAGGCCGCCGAGCAGGGACTCGTTGAAGAGGCGGAGCGGCTCGATGTGGGCTTCCTCGGGATGAAGCCCTTTGGCGGCGGCCGCTTGGAGAAGGCGCGCTACTGCCTCGGCTATGTGTTCCAGTTCCCAACCGTGGCGCCTGTGATCGGCTTCGAGACCGGAGATGAGCTCCGAGAGGCGGTGGAACTCGCCGAGACGGGCGTTGAGCTGACCGATACCGACCGCGCGGAGATGGGCAGGATCAAGGCCAGGCTCGGCGACAAGTTCTGCCGAGGATGCGGGTACTGCCACCCATGCCCTCAAGGGATCCCCGTGCTGTCCGTCATGTTCTTCGACGTGTACCGCAAGCAGTTCGGCGACGATTTCGTTGCGCGAGAGGAATACCGGCGGGACATCGAGTCCGTCGCTAGGTGTGAAGAGTACAGGCAGTGCGTGGAGCGGTGTCCCTTCGACCTCGAGATTCCAACCATCATGCAGGACATCGTCGCGCGCTACCAGGAGATGATGCGGGCGCGCGAGGCAGGCGAATCATAGGCGCGTCCGACGTGACGCAGCGCTGGCACCGAGCTTGTGCGGATCACTCACCCACCGACGTCTGAGCCCTCGCCACAGCCCGGCCGAGGGTGCGGGATGGACCGGACTCCCGCCTACACTTCCCGAGCTCGTAGTGGTAGAATCACCCCGCGAGCGCACTGACAAGAGGAGGAACTCGTGGCGCAGTGTCCCAAGTGCGGCTACGTCATGCAGCCCTTCGAGACGGAGTGCCCTCGCTGTGCCCGCATGGAGGCGCAGACCTGCGACAACTGCGGACGCCAGGGCGTGGTAGGGACGTGCCGCGAGTGCGGCAACGCCATCTGCGACGCGTGCTCCGTGCGCGTCGGCGAGCACCGATACTGCCCTGTGTGCGCGCCGGCGGATCAGGCCGCGGCCCGCTCGACCCAGGTCGCGCAGGTGGAGGGGGAACGGCCGCTGCCCGGTCCCGGCTTCGTTAGGGCGGTCTCGCTTCCCGGCTACTCCGGGCTCTGGGGACAAGTCCGACGCGCATTCGTGTTCATGCGCGAAAGCCTT
>Ga0114922_10001346_pt1 | contig 23416 bp, 17 predicted proteins | sample AartaG_FD_100975 | JGI IMG/M metagenome (GOLD analysis project Ga0114922, IMG submission 100975) | Deep subsurface microbial communities from Aarhus Bay to uncover new lineages of life (NeLLi) - Aarhus_00045 metaG | ecosystem: Environmental > Aquatic > Marine > Oceanic > Sediment | place... | reverse complement strand
CCTGAGTGGGCGGTGACGGATTCGAACCGCCGAAGGCAACGCCAGCTGATTTACAGTCAGCCCCCTTTGGCCACTTGGGTAACCGCCCATTGCCCTATATCGGTCAGCAAATGCCTTCCGCAGAAGCATCGCTCAAGTAAATAAATTAAACGACACAGCAAGCCGACGATGGGAGTCGAACCCATAACCTACCACTTACAAAGCGGTTGCTCTGCCATTGAGCTACGTCGGCATGATAATAAAACGCGCCTCACCTGCTCGGCGCTGTCCTATTATACCAGACTCCCTTGCCGACTTTTCTCGCCGAGTCTACCAAGATTCAGAGGCATCGTCAATGGAAATGCGACCACTTCGGTTCACTGAGTGTTCGATACTGCAAAACCTCGTCGTTCCAATACTGCATAAAGAGCAATAGCACCAGCAACGGATGCATTCAAAGAATCGATTTCCCCTCGCATAGGGATGCCGACCAAGAAGTCGCACGATTCCCTTACTCTACGCCGCATTCCCGAGCCCTCGCTGCCAACGACCAAGCCCAATGAACCTTTGAGGTCCGCATCCCAGTAGATGGATGCTTCTGGGGCATTTTCGAGGCCCGCAATCCATAGGTCCGCTTTTTTTAGACGCCCGATCGCATCCGCCAGATTACTGCGAGCGATGATCATGTGCTCGCTAGCCCCGGAAGATGCGCTGACCACCGCTGGCGTAACAGAGGCGCTCCTGCGCGCAGGAATCACCACACCATGGACGCCGACAGCTTCTGCTGTGCGCAATAGCGTTCCTAGATTCTGTGGGTCCTGAATCATATCCAAAAGGAGGATCCAAGGGGGTTCTCCCCGTTCTACTGCAAGTTCCAGCATCTCATCGATGGACCCGTATTCAAAGGGGTCAACAATCGCCACAATCCCCTGGTGATTTGAGATCTCTCGATCCAACGAGGTTCTCGGGACGCGTTTAATTCGTATACCACTCGCTCGCGCAATGTCATTAATTTCCACGAGGAGTCCCCGCTCGACAACCCCTTCGGCGAGTTGAATTTGATGGATTCGGCGCCGCCCAGCCCGCAATACTTCTCGAACTGGGTTCCGCCCGTATATTGTTTCGTTTCCGCTTCCGCTCATAGCAATCTACTGATGGTCCAGAATTTTCAGGATAGAAATTCGCCCCAGCTCTTGATCGAACTGGGGCGCTGGTTTGGATAATGCTGCTAGGGGGCTCTCCAGACCGTTCCTCCCTTGCCATCCTCCAGTGAAATTCCCAATTCACTTAATCGGTCACGGATCATGTCTGAGAGCTCCCACTGCTTGGCATTTCGCAGTTCCCTTCGGATTTCTAAGAGCAGATCTATAAAAGGTGCCGCCTCTGCATCCAGGTGGTTTTTCTGTGCAAGCGATAACCCAAGTACACCCGCCAATTCACAAAGAACATCCTGTGCATTGCCCAAGTTCTCCTGGTCGATCCCAGCCGTCCTCGCTTCGTTGATCGCTCGGACCAATTCAAAAAGATGACCCAGTGCTCCAGCACTGTTGAAATCATCATCCATCGCCGCTTCAAAACCGAGGCGCGCCTTTTCTGCTGCCTGGGATAGGGTTACCGCTATTCCAGGGTCAAAATCGAGAAGAGGGGATGCTGAACGCAAGCCACCTTTCAACCTCTCAAGCCCGTGCGCCGCCTGCTCAATAACATCTTCATTATAAGTAAGCGGACTGCGGTAACTGGCATTTAGGATTAAGAGTCGCAGGACATCCGCATCGTACTTCCCAAGAAATTGTTCGATTGTAAAAACGTTGCCGGTTGACTTCGACATATCCTCGCCACTGAGTTGCATCATGCCATTGTGCACCCAATAACGAGCGAATGGTTTGCCGGTGTAGCTTTCTGATTGAGCAATCTCATTCTCGTGATGCGGGAATATCAGGTCATTCCCGCCGCCATGAATATCGATTTGATTTCCGAGATGGTGCAGGCTCATCGCTGAGCACTCGATATGCCAACCTGGTCTACCCCGTCCCCACGGGCTTTCCCACGCGGGCTCTCCGGGTTTAGCCGCCTTCCAAAGAGCAAAATCCGCAGGATCCTCCTTCCGTTCATCAACGCCGAGGCGAGCGCCGGCACGCATATCATCCAACGCCCGTCTTGAGAGGCGTCCGTAATCCTCGTCGCTTGCCACCCGGAAATATACGTCCCCGTCTACGGTGTAGGCATATCCTTTTTCAATCAATCCCGTAATCACGGCGAGGATGGATTCGATCTCTGTAGATACTCTTGGGAAGACATGTGCAGGTAATACATTAAGTTCCTTTAAGTGGTGATCGTATTCGTCGATGTATTGTTCCGCCAGATCAATAGGGTCGACGCCTAAATCCTGTGCGCGCAGGATGACTTTATCGTCGACATCTGTGTAGTTCATGACATGTTGAACGTCAAATTTTTTAAATTCAAGGTATCGGCGGATCACATCGAAAACAATCGACGACATTGCATGACCAACGTGCGCCTTATCGTACACAGTAGGCCCACAGACATAGATCCGAACCTTTCCTGGGTCCAATGTCTCAAACTGCTCTTTCTTGCGGGTCATGGTGTTATAGATCTTCAACATCATCGAACCCTACTCCTGAGCTAAAGCGGTCTCTTCATCTACCTTAAGACGGGCAAAGATCATTCTGCCTGCGGCTGTCTGCAGCACTTTCGTGACAGTTACCAGAATCACATTGCCTATGCGTGTCTCGCCATCTTCAATGACAACCATGGTGCCATCGTCAAGATAGCCAACCCCCTGTCCGCTCTCCTTACCTTTTTGTATGACGTCCACTTCAAGCGTCTCACCAGGCAGAAAAACCGCTTTAACTGCATTTGCTAATTCGTTGATATTCAATACAGCAACCCCCTGCAGTTCCGCGACTCTGTTCAGATTGTAGTCGTTGGTGAGGACTTTGCAGCGAAGTTGCTTGGCGAGGATCACCAACTTATCGTCCACCTCCCTCACACCTTCCACATCTAAATCCGTGATGCGCATCGAGTTAAGTGGATCTTTTTGGAGTCGGTTGAGTATTTCCAAGCCCCTTCGTCCTCGCTGTCTCCGTAAGCCATCGGATGAATCTGCGACATGTTGAAGTTCGCTCAAGACGAAAGAAGGCACCAGCATCGGACCCGCAACAAAGCCTGTTCGTGCAATATCAGCAATCCTCCCATCGATGATCACGCTGGTATCGAGCAGAACGCTGTTGTTATCATGCGAAAGGTCTTGACCTCCCTTGCTCAATGATCCAAAACGGGACCCGACCAAATTAATAATATCAGTCTGCCGTGCAGTGAAAATTGTTATGCTTAAATAGCTGGTGAGTATGGCGCCAATGAAGGGCAGTAACTGGCCAAACGGGCTGGGCAGAAGCGAAAGAGGAAATGCAATCAGCGCGCCAACAACCAATCCAATGATCAACCCTAACAGTCCGGCCACCATTGTCTTCAACGATATTACTGAGAGTTTGGTACGAATCGCATTGAATGGGCGTGTGGTCAGAAACGGCGTTACCACAAGCCCCAATAACGCGCCAACCATTCCAAACACAATGGCCCAAAGTACCGGTTGATCTCCAGCAAGATCCCCAAGCGTTGCCCCAAGGTAGACCCCGCCAACGGATAAAACGATCATTCCAACGATTCGAGCAATAAAATCTACACTCATGATCCAATCCTTTTAAAAAATAAATGCGTATATAAAAACAGGGTAGACACCCGGTTCCGGTGTCCACCCGTAAGGGAAGCCACATCCAAAAATATCCGTGCTAATTTTCCCCCGCAAAATCTACTACGATCGACCCAACATAATGCAGGGCATAAGATAATAAGGATGAAACCGGGCAGAGGGAAAATAACCTTAACAATGATGATCTCCCTCGCATTTTTAATAATACCATGTTGGGAAACGGAGTGTCAACGCACACCTTAGGATTATGTAACCATTGCCATCCTCGGTATCGTCGACCAGTCAATTGTTCTCGTCATATACGGGATTAATCCCAATGCCAATGTGGGGCACGATGTGACCTACAGCGGCACTCTTGCAGCAGATATGGAAGCCGCGATCTTGTGTCTTCCAAGATTCACCTGTTCAATCGACTTTCCCTCGGGTCATCAAGGTACAAAGGATTCCAGCACAGTAGCTTGTGTGGCTGCCTCAGTTGCCAGGCAAATGCTAACAAAACCAATGCCGGAGAAGTTCATCCTGAACGTGAACATCCCCTATGGCAGCCGGGAGGACATTCGCGTCATAGCAGTCACAGGTCTGGGGTTGCGCATCTATCATGATGCACTCGTGTAACGGGAAGATCCGCGCATGCAGAAATACTGCTGGATTGGCGGCGAGCACCCACAGGCATCGCCGAACCGGGAACTCATTTCTGGGTATTGGCGAACAACTATGCCTCCATAAGACCCTTAACGCTTGACCTCACAGACACACTATTCCTGCCCACATTAAAAACCTGGGAATTGACGGGTAATCAACACATAGTAGTCCACCGCGCCTATTCGTTTCACTGTAATAACGAGAAGACCTCCTAAACCATCAGCCGCGGAGGTCTTTTTATGAAGATTCTCTTGAACCTACTGTTTGGTTATGCCTCGACGACCTCCACCTGAGGCTCTATCTGTACAGCCGAGACCTTGTATTCCGGGATCTTCGCCACAGGATCGAGATTCTTCGGCGTGAGCAAGTTCGCTGCTGCTTCGGCATAATGGAAGGTCATAAAAACCATTCCCGGCAGCGAGCGTCGAGTCACGATAACCTTGGCGGTAACCGACCCGCGTCTGGAGCGCACGTTAACTGCCTGGCCGTCACTGACTTCCAGCCGAGATGCGTCCTCGGGGTGGATCTCGACTTCAGCTTCTGGCGCCAGACTATCCAATCCCGGCGAACGGCGCGAAAGCGTACCACCGTGCCAGTGGAAGAGGACTCTTCCCGTTGAAAGGATAAATGGGTACTCATCATCGGGTAGTTCTGCCGGTTCTCGATATTCGATAACGCTGAACTGGCCGAGACCGCGTGCAAATTCCCCCACATGCAAGATCGGCGTTCCAGGATGATCTGCAGTTGGGCATGGCCACTGCAAGCCGTTCTGCTCCAGCCGCGCGTGAGACATCCCCGCGTATTGTGGCGTGAGCTGCGCCATCTCATCGAAGATTTCATTTGCGCTGTCGTAGGCCCAATTCTCGCCCATCTCCTGAGCCAGTTTGGTAATAATCTCCCAATCGGGTTTGGCTTCGCCTGTCGTGGGAAGGGCCTTGCGGATGAGCTGCACCCTGCGCTCTGTGTTTGTGAATGTCCCTTCCTTCTCTGCAAAACTCGCTCCCGAGAGAACGACGTCCGCAAGCTCCGCCGTCTCATTCAGGAAGATATCTTGAACAACGAGGAAGTCTACCGCTTCGAGAGCTTCTCGGACATGGGTTTGGTCAGGATCTGAGAGAATCGGGTTCTCACCCATTATGTAAATTGCTCGGATTTTACCCTCGAGCACAGCATCCATGATCTCCGTAACTGTTAACCCAGCCTCCGCACTTAGATGTTCATAGGGAATACCCCAACCATCTGCGAACTTTCTCCGGAGTCCTTCATCCGTCACTCGCTGGTACCCAGGGAAAACATTCGGCAAACCACCCAAATCGCAGGCGCCCTGAACATTATTCTGCCCGCGGAGAGGGTTTAGACCAGTCCCTGGCCGACCCACCTGCCCGCACAGCATAGCCAGGTTGGCAAGCGATTTAACATTGTCTGTCCCGGTCGTATGCTGTGTAATCCCCATCGCCCAGAAGATCGCCGCCGCATTAGCCATTGCATATAACCTTGCGGCTTCGACAATCAACTCTGAAGGTACACCGGTTACCCGCTGCGCACGTTCCAGTGTCCACTCAGTAACTGATTTCTTAAAAGCCTCAAATTCCTCTGTCCGCGACTCGATAAATTCTGTATTCTGGAGTCCCTCAGACAGTATGACATTAGCCATGGCGTGGATCAGGGCAACATCCGTCCCCGGACGGTGCCGCAGATGCATACGGGCGAACTGGGCAAGCTCGATCCTTCTCGGATCAACTAAAATTAATTTCGCGCCCAGTTCCCGCACAGCTTTTTTCATCTGTAAAGCTAGGACGGGATGAGTTTCACTCGTGTTGCTTCCGATGACAAATAGAACATCCGCATCGATGATGTCGCCAATGGAGTTGGTCATCGCGCCTGAGCCCACCGTTGTGGCCAGACCGGCCACGCTGCTCGAGTGTCAAAGACGGGCACAATGATCGACGTTGTTTGTTCCGATCACACCACGAGTAAATTTCTGGAGGAGGTAATTCTCCTCATTGGTGCACTTCGCTGAAGTCAGGAAAGCGATGCTGTTCGGTCCATACTCCTCGCGAATTTGAGATAACCGCGTCCCGACTCTCGAGATCGCATCATCCCAGCTTACAGGCTGCAAGTTCTCTCCCTTCTTCTCTCGCAGTAGAGGCCTGGTCAGTCGATCCGGAGCATGGACAAAGTCATAACCAAAGCGTCCTTTAACGCACAAGTTGCCAAAGTTCACTTGATTATCAAAACGACCGCTGACGCGGAATATGTCGTCGTTCTTGATGTGGAGGTCCATCTGACAGCCAACACCGCAGTAGGGACAAGTAGTATGAACAACACGATCAGCTTCTAGCATTTCATCCTCCCCGATCCGAGTGGGGTCCTTTTCGGGAGCGCTGCCCTATTCCTTTGGCGCGCGTTACCGAGAACACTTCATCGGGGGAGATCCCCTGCTCAAGTAAGTATTCCCGTTTGCCTTTCAATGCTCCGGTCGGACAAACTCCTACACATTGACCGCAGAACACACATACGGTTTGTGTCAATGGCTTATTCAGGAAAGTCCCGATCGAGGTGTGAAAGCCGCGTCCGTTGAAATTGATGGCGTATGTAAATTGCGCGTCCTGCGCACACACCTGAACACATCGCCAGCATAAAATACATTTGGCGTAATCTCGAATATAGACGGGGTTGTCATCAATCAGATCTGGATGCCGCTGTTCGCCTCCCTCGAACCGGTCTGGGGAAGCCCCATACTCCTCCAGTAGTTTCAGAATCTCAGGAGCCTCCGACAGGTCCGTACTATAGGCCAACATTTCTAGGATCGTCCGGCGGGTGCGATCCACATTTGCTGATCGCGTACGAATCACAGCTCCTTCGACGGCTTCCGTCACGCATGCAGCCTGCAACCCCCGCCCCCCCTCCGTCTCTACCATGCAAAGGCGACACAACCCATTCGCGGTGGTATGTGCGAAATAGCAGAGTACCGGGATCTCGATACCGGCTTGTTCCGCAGCTTCTAAAATAGTCGTCCCTTTTTCAACTTCAACCCGTTGGTCATCGATCTTCAGTGTAATCATCATTGTCACGATTCGCTCACCTTCTTCCACGATCCGACTAGCACCCCTTCTACCAAAATTGGGTGGAATACATAGACGCAAATCCGGTATTCGTTGTCCCTAGCAAATAAATATGAGGGGCACCGGGTAGACCTCTGCCGTATGTCAAGGTTTCTATCCATAAATATCATCCCTCAACGAGGCGGGATAAACACTCTGCCGATTTTTCCGGCGATGGCTGTACACGCTGGGGATGTGTGTACACGCGCATACCTTTACGTCGAACGTAACCAATCAATGTGATCTTCAAGGCTTCGGCAATCTTCACCGATAGGGATGTCGGGGAATTTCTGGAGGCGACAATTGGGCAGCCCATTCTGGCAGTTTTCTGTAGCATCTCGGAAGAGAGCCTGCCTGTCGCAATCAGAATCAAGCCACTTGGATCAATCCCTCTCCGCAGGCAGGCTCCGTGTAACTTGTCGATAGTGTTGTGGCGGCCCACATCTTCGGCGACTGCCAGCACCCGCGCTCCATCGGTGAGCCCCGCGCTATGGACACCACGCGCCCGCGCATAGAGGCTCCCAGATGATTGAAGCATATTAAATTGATGAAATAGCGCGTCCTGGGCAATCACACAACCGTCCTGAATGGGCTCGATATCACCCGAAGGATCCTGAAAAGTCACGCCCCCGCCACATCCAGAAGTGAGTATGCGTTGCTCAGGGAGCTTCACCGAATGACCAAGCCAAATATCCACACAACATCCATCTCCGGTGAGATGAATATGATCTACATCAGAGATAGCATTGATCATGCCTTCATTTGCCAAGAATCCTATCGCGAGATCTTCCTGATCCCGCGGGGTGCACATGATTGTGGCGAGTTCCTTTCCATTAACATAGATTGTCACTAAGGCTTCTTCAATGATCTCGCCGTGAACAGGTTGAAGGGATTCTCCCAGTTCAAACCACGTCGCTCTTACCGTACCAGAACCCATCGATATCTCCTCACCGTCAACCGTCAACTTCACCTATTGCCACAAGGATGGCCATTTATCAATGGCGGAAATTATCGCCGTGCTCGCCGTCATTCCTAATCCACATAATGATGCGTTAGTCATTGCAAAGCCAATATCCCTTAGTGCACTTAAATCACTCTTCATAGCTTTTCCTTCCACCCAGCGGGAGATGATCTCCAGTTGTCGCTGGGTCCCAAGCTGGCAGGGAAAGCACTTTCCGCATGATTCATGAGCGAAGAAATGCGCCAGACTTAACAAGAACTGTCCAAGATCCCGTTCCTTATTTATCACCGTGACGACGCCAGATCCGAGAGGGAGTCCCGCCTCTTTTAGCCCCTCAAAGCTCATCGAGAGTTCCAAATCCTCTTGTCCAGCAAATGCCCCCGCTGCGCCGCCCAATAGGATGGCTTGGAGATCTCCATCCACTCCCCCCGCCAAGTCAATCAAATCGCCTAATCGAATTCCAAAAGGAACCTCATATACCCCTCTGCGAGCGACATCGCCGGACAGGCAGAAAAGTTTCGATCCCGGTGATCCATCGGTGCCGATTGAGCGGTATTTCGCCGCACCATTTTTAAGGATCCAGGCAGCGGTACATAGCGTTTCAATGTTATTGATTACGGTTGGTTGACCGAAAAGGCCATCCGTTGTTGGGAATGGAGGCTTCAAACGAGGGTAACCTCGTTTTCCTTCGATCGATTCGAATAGTGCCGTCTCTTCACCACAAATATACGCCCCTGCTCCTGACCGAACCTCAATCTCGAAGGAAAAACCGCTGCCGAGGATATCGTCTCCGAGGTAGCCACCTGCACGAGCGTTCTGTATCGCCTTTGCCAAAATTCCCTGGGCGCGAGGGTACTCACCGCGGATATAGAGAAATCCCTTATGTGCACCAATGGCATAGCCAGCGATGAGCATGCCCTCGAGAATTGCGTATGGATCCCCCTCCATTAAAAGCCGGTCCTTGAACGTTCCGGGTTCAGATTCATCGCCGTTGCACACAATATAGCGGATATCACTCTGGGCGGCTGCTGTGTACTCCCATTTGAGACCGGTGGGGAAAGCCGCTCCACCCCGCCCCATCAAACCGGATGCCTTAACCTCCTCCACCACCTCCCGGGGTTGCATTTGCTCCAGAGCACGCTGGAGACCAGCGAAACCACCATGACTCTCGAATGCCGACAGATCTGTTGGTTCGATTTCGCCGCACCTCCCTGTCAACCAGCGCGGCTCCCCTCCAACAAAGCTCAACGGCGCCGCTTGCGGGTCGTTGATCCAACTCCCGGGAGATGCTGCATCCACTCGAGAGACCGGAGTGTCTCCGATTAAGGCTGCTGGTGCATGATCACAAAGACCAAGGCAATGCACCTCTTCGACCATATACTCTCCATCAGTTGTCGGCTCTGACGAATCAACACCCAGGTGGGCACGAGCAGCCTGGAAAACCTCCCTGCCTCCAACCTGAGCGCATATCGGGCTCGTGCAGATCCGGACGATCGTCTTGCCGATCGGTACGCTGTAGAGCATGCTATAAAACTCGACCACACCGTGTATTTCCGCCAGCGGAACACGGAGATGCTGCCCAATTGCCTCTATAACAAGTTCGGGAAGGTAGCCGTAAATAGCCTGTGCTTCGAAAAGTGCGGGGATTAAAGATGAACGATTTTTTTGGGCGCAGCGCTCAAGGACCGGTGTTAGTGGGCCAAGGTCAGGAGTGTTCAGTTTCGTGGCCATATTCTCTCCTTAGAAACGGGTAAAGCCAATCCGCCGCTTGGATCAATTGTTTATTGTTATCTGTTGCACATCCTGCTCTAGTATTCAGCAACCTTCATACATTATACACTCGGCGTTGTTTGCCCGTACTCGCTTGCTGGCATACAATCACCGCCATGCCGCTGCAGTTGAACGACACATTACATGACCGCTACCGCATCAAAGGTCAGCTTGGGAAAGGTGGAATGGGCGCAGTTTTCCTTGCGCATGACATGACATTAGATCTCAAAGTCGCTGTCAAGGAAAACCTCAACCCAAGCCCAGAATCAGAACGACAGTTCCGGCGTGAAGCGCGCCTGCTGGCTACGCTGCGTCACCCCAATCTCCCTCGAGTGACGGACCATTTCATCCTTGAGGATCGCCAATACCTGGTGATGGACTTCGTCGAGGGGGTCGATCTAAACACACAGGTTGCGAAACAGCCACCAACCCCCGATGTTGTGTTGACGTGGGCCAAATCCATCTGCGACGCGTTGAGTTACCTCCACTCACGCAAACCGCCTGTGATCCACCGCGATATAAAACCGGCTAATCTCAAATTGCAGCCTGGTGGGAACATCGTCCTCGTCGATTTCGGTATCGCCAAGGTCTTCGACCAGTCACGGACTACGACCGGGGCACGAGGGCTAACGCCCGGCTTCTCACCTCCTGAGCAATACGGTGGACAACGCACAGACGCGCGCAGCGATCAGTATTCCTTGGCTGCAACGCTTTACTCTCTTTTAACCAATCAACGCCCAGCGGATAGTATCCAACGCATGCTTGGCAAGGAAATCCTTCAACCAATCCGCAATCTGAATCCCGCTGTACCTGAACATGTGGAGGCTGCACTAGAAAGGGCGCTGGCCTTGAAACAGGAGGACCGCTTCCCAGAGATGGCCAGTTTCTGCATGGCGCTGGCAGGTCGCATGCAGTTGGAGACGATTCGCGCCCCGCTCAAGCCTCCCGCTCCGCCCAAATCCCGAAATACAGGTCGTTGGATCGGTCTCGGAGTTCTCGCCTTGATCATAATCGGTGGTGGAGGGGCACTCGCTCTCGGTGGCGTTCTCCCCTTCGGCGGAAGTCGCTCCCAGCCAACCGAAACCACCGTTACCGCTGTCGTCCAAGCGGTGAACACAAGCCCCCCGACTACACAGACCCCAATTCCCTACACGCCAACACCCGTCCCCGAACCATCGTCCACGCCAACCCAAATGCCAACACCTACAGCCACCACCATCATCCTTGGTGGTGGCGGCAGGATCGCCTTTGTGAGCGACCGCGAAGACGGACGCACCTTACAAATATGGACGATGAATGCTGACGGAAGCGATCCGCGACAGTTAACCTACGGTCCTGGCGACAAGGGTCAGCCCAGATGGTCAACCGACGGAAAGAAAATCATCTATACGGCTCCTGGTGGCAGTGATGTGTACGGAAATGATCTAGGGCTTGATCTTTTTGTAATCAACACCGATCGCTCCGGTGAACCGATCAATCTTACCAAGAGCCTCGGCGATGATTTCGATCCCACGTGGTCCCCCGATGGCAGTCAAATCGCCTTTACAAGTACGCGCGTAAATTCATTGAAGCAGGTGTTCGTCATGAGCGTTGAGTGCAACCCGGCGCCTGATAACTGCTCAATCACTGAACCACCGCGGAATGTCACCGCAGGATATGCCATCGAATATGCCCCCGCGTGGTCACCCGACGGAAAGACGCTCGCGGTTATCGCTTCGATTAACCAGGCCCCCGGCCGCATCGTGTTGAGACCCGCAGGAGGCGGCGATCCCTCATGGTTTGATGTTCAGGACAGAATAATCGGTGCCGATCAATTAACCTGGTCATCAGATGGTCAGTTCATCGCCTTCAGCTGGCTCGTAAAATACGGCAAGCAGGAGATTTACATCGCTTATGCACAGAGTCCGGGTCTTGATCCCATCTCCCTCACAAACTCCCTGGGAAACAAGGAACCGATGTTCTCACCCAATAATCAGTGGATTGTTTTCACGTCCACCCGTGACCAGAATCCTGAAATCTACATCATGACGAACAACGGCTCAGGTCAGCTCAACCTGACTCAGAACCCCGGGCGCGATCTGCATCCGGATTGGCAGCCCCATCCAGGTGATTAGCTCAACCTGGTGATATCTCACGCCAGCTATTCATACTGATTGACCTCTACGGAACGGCAATGAAGCATGTATTAACGGTTGATATTGGCACTGGCACGCAGGATATCTTCCTCTTACAAGAAGGACTAGACATCGAGAACGGTCTCAAGCTAGTCATGCCTTCACCGACGATGATGGTGAGAGAGAAGATACAAGAGGCGACCTTCCTTGGCGAGGACATCCTTCTCACAGGTGTGACGATGGGGGGAGGGCCCTCACATTGGGCAGCTGAGACCCATCTCAAGCAAGGTCATCGAGTTTTCGCAACACCGGAGGCTGCACAGACTTTCAACGACGACCTCGAATGGGTTGAATATGAAATGGGCGTCACACTCATCAGCGAAGACGAGGCGTGGTCTCTTGAGTCCATTCGGCGTATCACACTTCAGGACTTCGATCTCGAGGTCATACGGCAAACCTTCACCGCCTTCGGCGTTAACCTCGATCTGGATGGGGTTGGTGTGGCAGTCTTTGACCACGGTGCCGCCCCTCCCAATATCTCGGACCGCAAGTTCCGTTTCGACTACCTCAAGCGGCGTATTCTGGAGAAGAACCACCTAAGCGCCTTCGCTTATCCCGCAGAACATGTGCCCGAAATACTTACTCGTATGCGTGCTGTATCTACGTCTGCGTCGAGCCTCGACTGCCCTTTGATGCTGATGGACACTGCCCCCGCGGCGGTGCTCGGGGCCACACTCGATCCTATTGCTTCAAAGCAGGCTCGCGCTCTCTTCGTTAACCTCGGTAACTTACACACATTGGCTTTCCGCCTCGGACCCAGCGGCATTGAAGGTGTTTTTGAGCATCACACAGGTTTGCTCGACCAAGTCCGTCTGGATACACTGCTGGAGTCATTCGCCGCTGGGACTTTGAAGTGCGAGGATGTTTTCAACGACCATGGTCATGGTGCACTTACGATCATCCCGGAATCGCTCCCTTTGGAAGGGGAGGAGTTTAAGGTGATCGTCACAGGACCGCGGCGATCGATGATGGCGGAATCTCGCCTTAATTGTTATTGCGCAGCCCCTTATGGTGACATGATGCTCTCCGGATGTTTTGGCGTATTGGCTGCGCTAGCCGACAACATTCCCTCGCTGCAGGAACCAATCCGCTCTGCACTGTATGGCGTTGGATCGAAGAACACACCCTGGGATACCAATTTTTAGACGTGGATCCAGCGTTAAATAGTAATGGCTAAGGAATGTCCTCCTGAGCGACCGCAGGTAAGTGGGGAATAACGCCGAATGGATGCCAATACCCAGAGACGTTTAAGTTTTCACGTTTAATAAATGAATTGCCGACGCAAAACCAGATGATGCGTCGCGACGAAACACTTGACTCTTGAATTAGGTGTCACATAAGCTTGATATCTACGTTATAGATATGGAGAGTGTAAAACGATTTCATTCTAAGGAGATGGAAACCATGAATACTAAACGCTCGTTACGAATGCTCCTTCCAATCGTCATGTTGTTGATGTCGGCTCTGGCCTGCAGCCTACCTGGCGGCGCCGGCCCCTCAGCAACACAGACGATGGAAGCGTTGGCAACGATCGTCGAGGCTAACCTGCAATCAGGAGAGGCAACGAAGGTTCCTGACGCGACGAGCCCAGCCGAGGCGACCCCGCTCCCTGCGGAGCCAACCGAAGAGGCGCTGCCATCACCTACCGTTGAGCATCAGATCCAACCCTCGAGCCCCGGCTCGGTGAGCAGCTTTATGACCGACCGTTCGAGTGCGTCTCTTGCTTCAGAGAGACGGGCTAATGCCGACATTTTTGACATCAATCTTCTCGAGCGTCCCTTCACCACACAGGTGATGGATTACCAGGAATATCTGGATATCACCCGCGCGGAAATTAGTTTGGGCCCACCCTGGGTTTACGTCACGATCTTTCTTGAAGGACTACCCCCTGCTGTGTCAGAGGCTGCCTACGGTGTGGAAATTGATCTAGATATCGACGGTCATGGCGATTGGTTGATCCTCGCCGATGCCCCACCCGATAGCGCGTGGACCACGGACGGTGTGCGAGCTTGCCGTGATGCCAACGGCGATGTTGGTGGCCCCACACCGATGATTTCTGATAGTCCACACCCTGCTCGAGACGGCTATGAGGATTGTGTGTTCGAGAACGGGTACGGGATCGGACCTGACGAAGCCTGGATTCGCCGCGACCCCGGAAATGCCGATCGCATTCAGATCGCTTTCCTCTATTCACTCATCGGTAATGACGGCGAGTTCATGTGGGGTGCATGGAGCGACGAAAATATCAAGGATCCTGCCTGGTTCGACTACCACGACCACTTCACATTGATTGAAGCCGGTTCACCCGCCTCTGAGAGCAGCCAATACCCCGTTAAGGCGATGGCATCGCTGGACAACACCTGCCGCTGGGGTTACGGCTTCATCCCAACCGGCTCCGAGCCTGGTGTGTGCTACGTCCCACCAACCCCAACGCCCGTCCTTCCCGGCTCGATATCCGGTATGGTTTGGCGGGATATCGATCACGACGGAAACCGCGACATCGGTGATGGCGGTATTGGCGGATGGACGGTAACGCTCAGGTCCGGTGGATGCAGCGGTTCCGTGGTCGACTCGACGACCACGTTTGGCGGCGGTGAATACGGCTTCTCCAATGTTCCGCCAGGGAATTATTGCGTATCCGTGGGTCACTCTTGTGGTTCGTGTGGAGGCGATTGTCCCAGCACCACCCATCCCAGATCGGTTACAGTTGGTTCAGGTGCACATGTGGGCGGTGTCGATTTTGGTTTCTACGTGCAAGGACCCTGCTAACAGCATAATCCGTAATCTACCAGCTCCCCGTGGGCGCCGCTCATGGGGAGCTGTGCGATTCTCACAGAAATTGGTTTAATGCAACGGAATCGACTGTATGAATCCTGATTATGGCCGTTCTACCATGAATAGGCCGCGGTCACTTTCCGCCACGTTCCCAGCGAGATCGATCGCTTGAACATAGACCTCATGTTCACCAACCATACGCATACGCCAGCGGATCGAATACGGCGGCGTGGTCACCGTTTCAACCTTAATGCCGTCAATATAGAACTCGACCCGCTCAACCCCAAAGTTATCGTCCACCTCAACCTCAATCACCATCTCCTGTGTGCTCATGCCGCTCAGGACCTGGTCGGGTTTGGGCAATAGTATCGCTACCTCCGGGGGTTGGTTGTCCACCGTAACATGGATGGCATGGGTTGAGATATGCCCGTCGAGGTCGACGACAACGAGTTGAAGCGTATATAACCCGTTGAGTCCTTCGGTCGTCCAACGCGCCAAAGTCCCGCCCCGTACTTGCTTGCTACTGTCATCCCCAATTTGCACCCAGCGCGTGGGGTTTAGCCCGCTACCATATTGAAGCCGGTAATAGTCAAAATTCGTCGGGCTTGCATACCCTCGCACCACAATATCGCCACGAAGATATGAAAAAGGTGCCGGCGTTGTAATGCGTACGTCTGGATCCTGACGTTCCAGATCGGTGAGGGTGTCATATTCTTGAGGGGGTCTTTCGAGACCGATCATCCGTACCCACTCCGCAGTCTCTGGAGGCGGGACGAGATATATCCGCTCTTCAACAAGATCGATTGGTGTATTCAGAGTCGCAAGCTTGCCCGTTTCTTTGTTCACCAGGTAGGGCTGGAAAAGATTATCGAAGGTTATCGGCTCAGTTCCGCTTAGGAAAACCTCGGTCACAACCGAAGGGCAGTAGACCGTGGGCAGCAGACCAGAGGGGTCACAGACATCTATCCGGCTCACACCCGGTGGTATCTGCCATCCAGTGTTCGGTAGCTCCTTTGTTGTATAGCGAATAAGGGCATGCCATACAGGGGCGGCACTGTTCATCTCATGTAGTCCAACTGGCTCGGCGCCGTTCAGATTTCCAAGCCAAACACCGACAACTCGGCTCGGAGTGTATCCTAAACTCCAGAAGTCGTGTCCATCCCCAACAGAGGCAATGGCTCCCGCTGGCCGGCCGATCTCCAAGGCATTTGACTGCCCTAGGGCTGACCGGCGTGCCGTCTCATCCGTCAGCACATCCGTCATCAAATAAGCCAGCTGAGCGCTGAGAACTGCCTTATGATCTGGTTCAAAGCCAAACGCTAGCCTCCCCACACCATCTTCAATCATCGAAATGATCGATGGCCGCAAAGAATCTCTTGCAGCGTTATCCTGTGGAGATGACTCACCGACCATCGTTCCTTGATTCGCAAGAACGGCAAAGGCACTGGTTAGATCCAGCAGAGAAGCCTCCCAATTTAGATCACTGGATATGCGATACGCTTTTGCATTGTAAGTTGCTGACGAGACACCCATTGAACGTGCCGTTCGCTCGATGCTGTCCACACCTATCAAAGACTGGACCCTATCACTCGCTGCTTCATACCCATTCGCCAGCGCGGTGCGGATCCGCACCGGTCCGCTATATTGTGAAGCCTGCTCTCCTGACATCCCATTTTCTAACTCGCCTTCAGGAGGGATATCCAGGACCATGCTCCCCGGTGAATAGCCTTGGGCGAAAGCTGTCAGATAGACAAATGGGGAGAACATAGTGCCGGTAGATCTCGTTTCTGTGATGGGCCCCGCCATCGCTAGAATCTCCCCATTTTCTGCATCGAGAACTACAAAGCCTCCCGCTTCAATATTGTGATCGAGATTTGCGTCGCTTGGGCGAACTGGAGGGAGAAATCCCGCAGCGAGGCATCCCGTTCCATCTGCCGCAGGGAGAATGGCGCTTGGTTCAAACCCGGACAGACGGGCGGCATGAGTTTGGAGTGTGCAGTGGGATTGCAGCTGCAGGTCGTAATCCACCGTGGTTTGAATCCGCAATCCACTTCGTCTCAGGGCATCATCGCCAAACATCTCAAGCACTTCGCTCTGGAGATACTCAATTATTGCGTGTAGGTGGTCCGGTCGCTCAATGGTCTCATGCATGATCTCCAAAGGCTGAGCAAGGGCCAGTTCTGCTTCATGGGGCGTGATCGCTCCCATACTCACCATCGCCCTCAAGGTTTCCGCCTGCCGTTCCTTCGCCTCTTTTGGAGCATCAACTGGGTTCAGTGATGGATTAAGAGGGATGGCCGCTAACATCGCGCTTTCGGGGAGGGTGAGAGCTGACGCATGCTTGGCGAAATACACCAGCGCCGCGGCATCAATCCCATAGGCATAGTTTCCATAGTCGGCGCTGTTGATATGCCACTCGAGGATTTTTTCCTTGGGATACTTCTGGGTGACCTCAGCCGCTAGAATCATTCTTTGTAAGGATTGCTTCTCGGGAGAACGAACTCCCCCCCCGAGTGGCAACAGTTGCGACTGGACTAATTGCTGACTTATCGAGGTTGTTATCTCTTTAGGTTGCTGAAGCTCGAGATAGCTCAGCGCCGCTTGAATTACCTCTTGGGGGTTATATCCAGAGTTTACCCAGAAGGTTTCGTCTTGGATCGCGATCGTAGCCTCAAGCGCGTACTCAGGTAAATCGATCGGCCCATCCGGGTCGAGGTACAACCAACGTCGGCTCTGTGCCTGCGGGTGAAGTACATCCAAAAGAAGTTTATCGCCTGTTCGATCATAGAACTTGACCGGACGGAAAGACTCCCGCCCCGTGGAGCCGAAGATCAGATCCAGATCTTCCGCCGGGGGAAGGTTTGAAGTTAAATCGGCATAAGATATAGCTACCAGAAGGCTTACAATTCCAATTCCAATAACCAGCAGAAGGGAAAATATAAAACCAAGCCGCCCGAGCAGCTTCTCTCCTCCAGATTGGATCTCCCGGCGGCGTCGAAACCGCCTTACATCCGTCGCCTTCGCCATATTCAAATTCTACCCGTAAATGATTGCGTACCTAAATCCCCTGCAATACCTGTGCCGAAGCGTGTAGCACAGCCACCTATCCGTAACCACTGCGCGAGAGCTGTAAAAGTGCTTGATAGCTCGCGCAAGCTTTTTAGCGGCATAGGGGAGACCAAGGTGTGTAAAAGACGACTCAGGATTACCACATCTATACATACTTCTCGCGCGCCCCCCTTTTACGCTGCGTTTGATGTGCCGCTCCGAGACGAAGTGGGTGGCGTTATCCACGAAAAGAATCGTAATTCGCAGCCTCGCATTCCATCTGGATGAATTTCTACCCCGCGGGGTTTAACGCAGCGGCATAGGCCGTTCTACACATTCGATCCAAACAAGCGCAAATAGCGTACGCTTGAATTTGCCCCCAAATTATTCTGCGCCCGACTCTTGGATCGTTCAGGCCAGGAAGCGCTGGATAGTCCTCAGGAGATGATCGGGATCCACCGGCTTACTAATCCAGGCATCAATGGGAATTCTCATGTCGTCTGGAAGGCGATCGGCATACTCGCTATGCTCGATACTGGAAACCATAATGACGGGAATCTCCGATAGGATCGCATCCAAGGTCATTTTTCGGGCCAGGTTGACGCCGTCGAGTGGTGAATCCATCATCACGTCAAGCAGGACCAGATCCGGCGGTTCCGCTTTCATGATCTCGAGAGCTTGTGCTCCATTTGCTGCAGAGAACACTTCGTAGCCACCATCTTTGGTGAGAACGGTGCGCGTAAACTCGATCATGTCGGGATCGTCGTCCACGACCAGGATTTGTACCGCGGCTTCTTTCGCAACTTCCACGACCTTCTGGGGTCGTAAGTAGATAAACCAGTAAACCAACCCCACAAATCCGGCACCACCGATGATGTTGCCGATAGTCACCGGCAACAGGTTCTTGATAAAGAAAGCTCCCCACGTCAGGTTTCCATAATCTGTAGCTGTCCTACCGATGGCTTCCCAGAATCCCGCGCCAGCGGTGCTTTTAATGAACAAGCCTATGGGGATGAAGTACATGTTAGCCACAGAGTGCTCAAATCCGGCAGCGACAAAGGCGGTAATGGGGAAGATAATCGCCAGGATTTTGTCGGTGGTTGATCGTGCCGAGGAACAGAGCCACACAGCCAGACATACCAGGGCATTGCACATGATGCCCAGGGCGATGGCTTGGAAAAAGCCTAGACCGGTCTTGGCGTTAGCGATACCGAGAGCATTGGCGCCCAAGGAACCGTTGGAAAACATGTACTGCTTTGTCACTAGCATGATCATCGCAGTCAATATCGAGCCCACAAAGTTGCCCGCATACACAATGCCCCAGTTGCGTAGCAGCTTGGCCAGAGGAACCCTGCCGCTGGCAAATGCCATGATGATCAGGTTGTTTCCGGTGAAGAGTTCGGCCCCAGCAACAACGACGGCGACAAGACCGAGGCAGAAGACCAGCCCTCCCAGCAGCTTGATGACCCCGAAGCCCATACCGACAGCCCCCAGGCCAGTTGTGACGACCGTGGCAAAGATCGCCCCACAACCGATAAAGGCTCCCGCCAGAACAGCCAGGGCGAACATCGTGTTCGCCCTGAGTTCTGATTTTGCGACGCCGACACTTTCCATCCTGCTCGCCATCTTTGCCGGTGGAAAAGCGTCTATCTGTATCTCGTTAGCCATTTTGTCAATCGCTCCTTTTTTTTAACAAACAGCAAAAATTGCTGCTTGGTGCCGGATAATATCCGACTCCTGTGATGATTGGGAGTATACATCCCGTCATTTAAATATAAAATTTTAAGCGCTTGACGTCGCAGGGTGGGGGGATGCTCTGAAACTCTGGGGGTATTTAAAGGTCCCGGGCGTTTGGTTTATTCAGTTTCGCCGGGAGCGTTTTCCAATATCACCTCGATCTTATTTAAGATCTCAGGCGAAAGCATTGCTACATAATCCAACGCTTTCAAGTTGTCATCTAGATGCTTAAGCCGCGACGCTCCTGTGATCACGCTGCTCACCTCAGGAATGCGAAGGAGCCAGGAGATCGCTAGTTGAGCGGTCGTCGCTCCGATTTCGTCCGCAAGTGCAGTCAAGCCGCGAACTACCTCCACCCGTTCTTCCGTTATGACTTTTGTACCCCATTCCGGTTCCCGCGTAAGACGGGTCTTCTCATCAGGTTGGCCGTTGTTGTATTTTCCGCTCAAAAGCCCGTACTTCAGAGGACTATAAGTCACTAAGCCAAATCCAAGATCTCTCGCAGCCGGAACCAGTTCGTCCTCGACTTTACGACGGACGAACATATTGTATTGCGGTTGCTCAACAACTGGTGGATAAGAGTTCCACTCACGGGCAATGGCATAGGAGCGTGCAATCTGCCCAGCGCGCCATTCGGATGTGCCCCAATACAAGACCTTACCCTGACGGACAAGGTCATCCATCGCTCGCACCACCTCCTCCAGCGGCGTCTCGGGGTCGTAACGATGGCAGAAATATAGATCCAGATATTCCAGATTCATTCGCTTCAACGAAGCGTGGCAGGATTCCATAATATGCTTTCTGGAAAGACCGCGACCGTTGGGGCCGGGCATCGTGGGCCAATAAACTTTACTCGAGACTACAAGGCTCTCTCGTGAGAAATCCTTAATCGCCTCTCCCATTACTTGTTCGGACTCTCCATTTGCATAAATATCGGCGTTGTCAAAGAAATTGACACCTGCTTCGTATGCCCTGTGTATGAGCTTTTCAACAACGATTTCATCAATCTGGTCGCCAAAGGTAATCCAAGATCCTAAGGAGATAGCGCTCAACTTCAATCCAGAACATCCCATTCTGCGGTATTCCATCATCCACTCCTATCCCTTGCCTTGGTACATGAGAACCATAGTCAAAGCATTATAACTCGCACAAGATTGAGTTTGCGGTGTTAATGCTATACTCCGAATTAAACTATCTTTCCCGGAGGCACTCCGCAACATGGCCGAAATGATGCAGGCAGTGGTTAAAGCCCACGCCAATCCAGGTCTTGAAGTCCAGCAAGTACCCATCCCAAGTATCAAACGCGACGAGGTGCTCGTTAAGGTACGCGCGGCTTCCATTTGTGGTACCGATTTACATATCTACAACTGGGATTCTTGGGCAGCAGGTCGAATGCACCCACCCGTGATCGTCGGACATGAGATCTGTGGAGATATCGTTGATCGCGGATCCATGGTCGAGACACCGGAGATAGGAGATTTCGTCTCTTTAGAATCACATGTCATCTGCAATCGATGTTCCTTCTGTCGCACAGGTCTTGGTCATATTTGTGAGAACACGCGGCTTATCGGCGTCGATCGCGATGGCGGTTTCGCCGAGTACATCGCCATTCACGCGCAGAACGCTTGGCCAAACCCTGAAGATCTTCCCGTGGAAATCGCTGTGCTGCAGGAGAACTTCGGCAACGCAGTTCATACCGCGTTTGCGGCCGACTTAAGGGCGAAGAAAGTCCTCGTCACAGGCTGTGGTCCTGTTGGGTTGATGACCATCGCTGTCGCCCGCGCCATTGGCGCTCGATCCATTTATGCCACCGACATCAGCGCCTACCGTATTGACTTCGCGCGCCGGATGGGAGCGGATCTGGCGCTGCATGCCGTTGATGACCCGGTAATCGAGCTGATTCGCGATGCAACCGACGGTGAGGGTGTCGATGTACTCCTGGAGATGTCCGGCTCACCGTCAGCGATCGATCAGGGGTTCACGCTGTTGAAGCCCGGTGGCGAAGCGGCGCTTCTGGGTGTCACACCCGGTTCGATTGAATTCGATTGGGATCATCACATCGTCTTCAAAGCCGCGCGCGTGCTGGGCATCAGTGGTCGCAAGCTCTGGCAAACCTGGTATCAGGCTCGTGGTCTTATCCGCTCTGGTGCTGTTGATCTCGCGCCACTCGTTACCCACCACTTTAAAATGGATGAATTTGATAAAGCCTTTGAGACCATGACCTCCGGCGAGTCCGGCAAGGTCATGCTAACCCCTTGAAGGAGGGACCAAGATGAGTGAGGAAAAAGGGAAATCTCTCAGTATCGAACGTATTCTCTTGATCATCGTATCTTCACTGCTGGTAATATTACTCGCATATCTCGGCGTCTCTGCACTTGTTCGCCGTGGGCAAGAAGCACCGCCCCCCGAAGTGGTGCCAGTCGAGCCTGCTGAGGAGCAACCTGTTGTGGCGCTTCCGACTGAACCTATGGTGGTGGAACCGGTCGTAGAACCACCCACCGCTGAGCCCACATCTTCTGTTCAGAGGTTGGAAGTCCCACCGACCCCAACACCTTTCGTCATTACCGATGAGAGCGATCCACGTGTTAAATATCTCGATCTCGCCCATCCCGATCACACGGATTACTTCATAAATCCTGACACTTGGTACGACTACGAAGCGGCGGGAGCTTCTTACTCAATTCAAGACGGGAAACTTGTTGGCACAGATAACGTTGCCCAGGAAGGGCTTTACTGGTCCTACACATCCGTTCAATCCGGTCGTTTGTATGCTGAAATATCTGCTACCAACGGTGATTGCATCTCAAAAGATGCCGTTGGACTCGTTATTCGGATCGATCCCGAACAGACCCCCAGCGGATATGCACTTGAGGTTTCCTGCGACGGTGCCTGGCGCTTAATACGCTTCCGTCCAGCTGGAGGAGCCACAGCAACACAGGTCGATTGGACTCCTTCAGATGTGATTCGAACGGGGAAGGATGCCACCAATAGACTGGGCATCTGGGGGTACGACGGCAAGTTTTATATCTTCATTAACGGCTTCCAGGTCGGAGAACATTGGGATGCAGGGATGCCATGGGCTTACGGGTATTTCGCAGCGTATGTCCGCGCTGAATATACATACCCGTTATCGGCAACCTTCGACGATTTCGCTTTCTGGCACATCCCTTTTATCCCGTGAGCTTGTCAAAAAGACTTGGAACCATCGTTGTAATAACCTGGCTGGCCGGGGCATGCACCCGGCCAGCCCCTGTGCGCGAGCTGCCTGGTGACGTCAACCAGACCATGGATTCCGCCCTGGTTAACGCGCTTCCATCGTTGACGGCTCCTCCCAGCGCAACGAATATCACCACACCTACTGCGATACTCACCTTAACACCAACACCTGAACTGACGATTACACCTACCCCGCCCCCTCTTTCGCCTGATGATCCGCGCTACGGGATCAACCTCGCTGCGCCGCACTATTGGGATGATTTCTCATCCAACCTGACCT
>Ga0114922_10001345_pt1 | contig 23418 bp, 10 predicted proteins | sample AartaG_FD_100975 | JGI IMG/M metagenome (GOLD analysis project Ga0114922, IMG submission 100975) | Deep subsurface microbial communities from Aarhus Bay to uncover new lineages of life (NeLLi) - Aarhus_00045 metaG | ecosystem: Environmental > Aquatic > Marine > Oceanic > Sediment | place... | reverse complement strand
CTGGGTGAAGTCCTTGCGGGAGAACCGGTTGGAATAGCGCGGAAGGCCGCTCTGGCCGACCTTCAGGGCTTCCCTGGCCAGGGCGACGGGCGACTTCGTCATGGAGCGATGCAGTCGTTTCTCATCATGCCTCGCCATCATGCCCAGCCCGCTACCCCACTTTCAAGACCTTTTCAACAGAGCAAGATACCAGCTTTGGCCCACCCGATAGACGTCGCAGTTGGATGCATTTGACAGCAACGAGGTCGTGTCGTTGATCGGCAGGTACGTGTTGTCCGCAGGCGACGCAAGGGAAAAGCATATCCCGCCTTGTGCTGCCCACTCCTCGGCTTGATCGGGCCCTGGCTGTGCGAGTACGACGCCGGGGGCCACACACGCGGCCATCGCCAGGAATGCAACCAGGACAAACGCCCTTCCAAAGACAAACCCTCTCCTTCTCATGTGAACGCCCTCCCATCCTGAGAACCCACTGCAGGAACCTCGACCGCCAGCGCTCGGCCAGGCGGCAGCACTAGGCCACCGTGTCGACAGGCGCGTACTCATGATCCTCTCGGCCCGGCGGCCCATCGGCTTGGGAGTATGGCACGCAGAGAACGCAGGCGAATGCAGAATGGCCACGCCTGCACCTGCCTCCATCTCGCCATACAGAGGGCCGCCCTCCTCTCTGCCAGCCAGAGCCGTCAGCGCCGACAACAAGTCCTTTCATATTATTAGTGACAGCAACGCCCGCGGCATCACGTCCGCTTTCGAGATTCTGCCGCCCAGCGACGAGAGCATTCCCAGGCCCATACCCATCATGCTACGCGCCGGAAGGCCGGCGTGGGGAGACGCGATGAACGGCATGTGTATTAGGTACAAAGTTTAGCCGTGCATGGTTGCGTTCCTTGTCTGCAGCCTCATGCGGGAGGCGAGGAGTCACGAGGGTGCTGCGATCGTTTTGCCCAAGGGCGTGCAGGCTGTCTGGGACTTGCAGAAGACGTATGGTGAGAAGACTCCCACGAGGGAGCGCGTTTGCACAAACGGCTTGTGGCGGTGGCAGCCGGTCGTGCCGGCGGAGGGGGCGTACCACCCCCCAGGCACGCCAGCCGCCAATGGGCGGACCTCTTTGTGGAGCAGCGGCAACGCATTGACCAAGGCCGGCCGAAGCCATATACTCCCGCACATTCGTTGTCACGCGAAGCGGGGATCTGGCAACGAACGGTTGGGATCCAGTTTCGGTCTCTGTCCCACACCGGCACGAGGTGTGTTACCGGTCATGGAGTTGGCTCGGAGGAGGGTTGCCATGCGCGTGGCAAGGGTCGCGTTCCGTGCGGGAATCTTCGCGTGCGTGCTGATCGGGTGTGCTGCGCTAAGGGCCGTGCCCACACAGGAGAGTGCAGGCATGGTGCTGCCCAAAGGCGTGAACGCTGTCTGGGACCTCGACAAGGCGTATCGGGAGACGACTCCGACGCAGGAGCGCGTGTGCATAAACGGCCTGTGGCGGTGGCAGCCCGGGGACGCCAAGAGCACCGAGGTGCCCGTGGACAACTGGGGATACTTCAAGGTGCCCGGCAGCTGGCCGGGCATTTCGTCCTGGCTTCAGAAGGATTCGCAGACGGTCTTCCAGCATCCCAGCTGGCGGAATACGAACCTGGGCGGGATTCAGGCCGCTTGGTATCAGCGTGAGATCACGATTCCCCGGAACTGGGCCGGTCGGCGCATCGCATTGGAGGCGGATACCGTCAACTCCCTGGCCACCGTCTACGTGGATGGGAAGTCCCTGGGCACGGTGATCTTTCCCGATGGCACGGTGGACCTGACAGAGGCCTGCCAGCCAGGACAGAAGCACCTCTTGAGTGTGCACGTTGTGGCCGTCCCCCTCAAGGGCGTCATGTTAGCCTTCAACGACACTGCTTCGGCCCGCGAGGTCCAGGGCAGCGTGGAACGTCGCGGGCTCTGCGGCGACGTGTATCTGACGAGTACACCCAGAACGGCTCGCATCGCGGACCTCAAGGTTGACCCGTCCGTGCGCAAGTGGCGGATCAGCTTCCGCGTGGCACTCGCAGACCTCGTCGGCGAGGAGCCCTATCGCCTGCGCGCGGAGGTCACGGACCGAGGGGAGACGGTGGGGCGCTTCTCCAGCGCCGTGTTCCGAAGCGACGACTTCGTCGACGGACGCTACACCTTCTCCGCCGATTGGCATCCCGACAAGCTCTGGGATCTGCACACCCCGGAGAACATGTACGACGTTCAGCTCGCCCTGGTGGATTCCCAGGATCGGACGTTGGACGTGTTCCGCCCCGTGCACTTCGGATTCCGCGAGTTCTGGATTGACGGCAAGGACTTCTACCTGAACGGCAGTCGCATCTATCTCTCCGCTCTTCCCGTCGATAACCCTCTCCTCGGGGCCGCGGCCGGGGACTACCGGGCGGTCTGCGAGAGCTTCCGCCGGCTCAGGGATGTCGGCATCAACTACGTCTACACCCACAACTACGGCTCGACTCCCGGTTCTCACCTCAGTTTCCAGGAGACGCTGAGGGCCGGCGATGACGTCGGGATGCTCATAGGCGTCACCCAGCCCCATGCCGGTCACTACAACTGGGACGACCCCGAGGAGGTGAGGAACTACGAGCGACACGCCGACTTCTATGTCCGCGTCGCCCAGAACCATCCGTCGGCTGTCTTCTATGTCACCAGCCACAACTCCACCACCAGCCCGGGCGACCTGGACCCCGACCTGATGGGCATCGTGGAGGTGGATCGGGACAACTGGTCCGGGCGGAACACCGAGAGGGCTCTCAAGGCCGAAGCCATCATCTCACGTCTGGACCCCAGCCGCATCGTCTATCACCATGCGTCCGGCTACCTGCGACCGATCCACAGCAGCAACTTCTTCATCAACTTTGTCCCCGTCCAGGAGATGTCCGACTGGTTCATCCCCTGGTCCGAGAAGGGCGTGATGCCCCTGTTCACTTGCGAGTACTCCGTCCCCGGATCGTGGGACTGGACAATGTACCGCGGATGGTACAAGGGCGTGCGCAACTTCGGCAGCGCCAGCGTGCCTTGGGAGTTCTGCCTGGCGGAGTGGAACTCGCAGTTCCTCGGCGACGGGGCCTTCCGGATCAGCGAGGCCGAGAAACGCAACCTCCGCTGGGAGGCCGAGAAGTTCCGCGCCGGCGCTCTCTGGCACCGCTGGGATTATCCCAACCAGGTCGGCTCGAGCGTCTTCACCGAACGCAACCCCGTCTATGCCGAGTATGTCGCGGACAACTGGCCTGCATTCCGGGCGTTGGGGCTGTCAGCGAATGCCCAGTGGTCGTACGGGGAGTTCTGGACGTTGAGGCCGGGCGCCGACCGCGGCCGCAAGAACCTCCCGGTGGACTGGGAGAGCCTTCAGCGTCCGGGCCTGAGCCCCGATTACGTCGGCGACCGCTGGGAGCGCGTGGACCTGGCCTTTGATCGCGACGACTGGGAGCCTTCCGTTGCGGCGGATGCTTTCGTTCGCAACAACATGCCGCTCCTGGCCTGCATCTCCGGCAAGGCAGGTGCCGTCACCAGCAAGGACCACAACTTCTTCGCCGGGCAGTCCGTCGAGAAGCAACTGCTCGTGGTCAACAACTGTCGCCAGACTGTACGCTGCGACTACTCCTGGTCGATCGCGCTGCCGCGGCCCATCGGCGGCAACGGCTCGCTCACCATAGAGACCGGCAACCAGAAGCGAGTCCCCATCAGGGCTGTTCTCCCTGCCGACCTCGCCCCCGGAAGCTATGAGCTCACGATGACAGCGGAGTTCAGCGGCCCGGGCATGCGTGACTTTGGCGGGCCCGCCCGCGCCGTTGGCGCCGACAGATCCCAGAGGGATTCCTTCTCCATCCAGGTCATGGCGTCACCGGCCGCACCCCGGGATGCGGGGCGCATCGCCCTCTTGGACCCGAAGGGCGAGACGACAGCCCTGCTGAGAAGCATGGGCGTGCGTTTCACCGAGGTAAGCCCTGATGAGGATCTGGCTGGCTTCGACGTGCTGATCGTCGGCAAGGCCGCGCTTACTCCGGACGGCCCAGCACCGGACATCTCGCGGGTCCGGGACGGGCTCAAAGTCATCCTGTTCGAGCAGACCTCTGACGTCCTCGAGCAGCGTTTCGGTCTGCGCGCCGTCGAATATGGTCTGCGCCGAGTCTTTGCACGCGTGCCCGACCACCCGCTGCTCGCCGGAATCAAGAGCGAGCACCTTGAAGACTGGAACGGCTCGGCCACCATCGTGCCGCCGAGACTGAGCTACGAAGGTCGTTCACAGCAGGGGGAGGTCGTCATGTGGTGCGCCCTGCCCATCCGGGCCGTCTGGCGCTGTGGAAACCGCGGAAACGTGGCCTCGGTCCTGATCGAAGAACCCGCTTGCGGGGACTTCCTCCCCATTGTGGACGGCGGCTACAGCCTGCAGTACACGCCGCTGGTCGAGTACCGGGAGGGCAGGGGGCTGGTCATCTTCTGTCAGATGGACGTAACGGCACGCACCGACTCCGACCCGGCGGCTGAGATCCTGGCGCACAACATCCTTCAGTACGTCACTGACTGGCGACCCTCCCCGAGGCGCAGCGTGGTCTACTGCGGCGACCCCCTCGGGAGGAAGCAGTTGGAGGCGGCCGGCCTGGCACTACCGCCCTACGAGAACCGCATGCTGTCCAGCGATCAGGTGCTGGTGGTAGGTCCTGGCGGGGCGGACGAGCTTGCGGGCGACGCCGCTGCGATCTCCGAGTGGCTCGCCGGCGGCGGCCACGTGCTCGCGCTCGGGCTCGACGGCGAGGAGGCGAGCGCGTTCCTGCCGTTCGAAGTCGCCACGAACGACGCCGAGCACATCGCCGCGTACTTCGAGCCCGCCGGTGCGGGCTCGCTGTTGGCAGGCGTTGGCCCCGCCGACGTGCACAACCGGGATCCGAAGGATCTGCCCCTCGTCACGGCGGGCGCGGTGCCCGTCGGGGACGGCGTCCTGGCGGCGGCGGACGGGGCGAACGTCGTTTTCTGCCAGCTCCTTCCGCAGGACATCAACCCGACCCTGGGTCTGCCAACGGCTTTCAGCCCGATCCCGGACGGGCAGGGCGCGCTTGTGAGCCTGGGGCCGGTGACGCCCGTCGGCGCCACACTCGGCCAATGGGCCGGACGAGCAGTAGCCGGCAGGACCTATACCCTCGCCGTCGTCGCCGAAGCCCTCGGGGCAGACGTCACCGCCCACGTGGGCGCCGAGCTTTCGGACCGGCCCGGGTGGGGGCGTCGTTATACCCCCGGCCAACCGGTGGTCAGCGGCGAGGACGTCCGTCTTCAGGCGGGTGAACAGGCCGAACTGCGCGTTACATTCAACGCGGCGGAGACAGAGAATCTGTTCGTCTACCTCAGGTGCTCGCAGCCCGGGGCCCGACTGCGGATCAATTCGTTCCGCCTGTGCGAGGGCGATCGGGTTCCGGCCGGGGAGCCGGACAGGGCAGCCGAAGACTTGCTGGCGAATGGCGATTTCGCGGCGGGCGAGGACCCCTGGCTGTTCGAATTCAGCCAGCAACGCAACCTCAAGCGCACCTATCGCCGCGCAAGCTGCCTCGTGACCCGGCTGCTGGCGAACATGGGAGCGGCCGGCTCAACGCCGTTTCTGGAACGCTTCCACAGTCCGGTGCGCAAAGATGCAGACGAGAAGCGCTGGCTCACGGGCTTCTATCTCGATACGCCCGAGGAATGGGACTATCCCTACCGATTCTTCCGGTGGTGACGGCAGGCTCTCAACTGCTAACGGGCGTTGAAGCAGATTCCATTGGCGCGGCTTCTGGCCACCGCCCAGACCCGTACGTTGAAGCGCCGCACATGACCCGTTCCGGCAGCAAGTACCGCTCCCGGATCTCGCCTTGACCGCGTCGAGCAACGTCGGCTCGGTGTAGGCGTTCACGGCCAGGTCCAGAGACGAGCGGCCCATCCCGACCTTGGCGGTGCGGGGCGTGACGCGGTTCTTGCTGAGGTGGGTGCCGGGGCATCGAACGGCCCGACCGGACGCGCTTCGGGCCGTGGTCGGTCGTCCCCGCGGTAGGAGTCGGGCTGCTATATGACACTGGTGGTGAAGGGCGCCCCTGAATGCATGCTGGCAGATCTTGCAGGCGGACCACACCGATGGGTGGGCGGAATCGCTGAACCAACAGTCTTGACGGGAGCCACCCCTGCCGGTATGCTGTCGATGAGTTCATGTTTCGTGCCACTGGCGGCGGTATGGCACGAAGTCCATGGCTCGTCGGTCTGGCCGCTGAATGTGGGGAGCAAACGTTCTCGAGGCGCGTCTGTCAGGAAGCACCGCCAGTCTCCAGCCTTGTCCCGCCGCAGAATCGCCGCAGAATGGGGCCGGAAGACGGGGTGAGAGGAGATCTGGCGAGATCAGACAAGAGAAGGGGCCGTGTTGTAAAGCCTTCCGATAAAGGCAGTTATGGCATGAACGGAACGGTGCGCCCGTAGCTCAGTAGGATAGAGCGGCGGTTTCCTAAACCGCAGGTCCCGCGTTCGAGTCGCGGCGGGCGTACCACCTGTCTTGCTCTCCCTGAAGGCCTGACGACATCTGCGTCGCCTCTCTCTACCCGCAAGTGGGTCAGTCTTGGGTCAGTCGGTCGGCACTTCTGCCAGACCCGGCAGTGCCACGAAGCCCCCACGACCTCAGACGATCTCGCATGACATTTGGCTAAGCAAGCCGCAGGTCACCGAGCCCAATCGGAGGTACTACTTGGATCCGGAAGGGGTGTATGCCAGTGCCAGGATGTCAGTCTCCCAAGCTGGACGTCGCCGCCTGCCTAACGGCCTGCGGGCAAGGTTCGAATCTCACGCGCCGCAGGGCGGGCCGGTCGCCCGCTCGCACTCGGGTTGCATTGGGCGCCTGTGCCCACGTACGCGCCCCGACAGTGCGGCCAAGGCAGGTGTCACGTCTTGAGGGTCGTGCAGCCCTGCGTAGCCTGTCCCGCATCAGCCTGGACTTCGTCGCTTAGCGACAGATCGGGCACCACCTCCAGCGACCTACTGACTGGCCAACCGGACGGCGTCAACCAGCCTGCCGGCCTCACCTGGAGGCCCGACGAGGTAGACGGGCGTCGAGGAAAGCGTCAGAGGGCGCTCCGTCAACGTGCGGCCCACGATGTCGAGGCAGGCAACGTCAGCGGGCACGGTTGCCGCAGCCTGCCCGCGCGCCTGCCACAGCACGACGACGGACTGCCTGTCCGTCTCGAACGCGACGCAGAAGCCGTCCTCGCCCAAGCGTTTCTCGCGGGCGAATCGCCAATCCCCCTGTAGCAGGTCCGCATAGACAGCCAAAGCGGGAAACAGCTTGGCCGGCGTGCCACCATACTTGAGATAGGAGCAGTCATAGTAAGGCTGATTCACTTCCCCCCCGACGCCTGCGTGGAAGAAGAACTTCTCCGTGCCCCGCGCCATCATGAGCGCGAAGAGCCGGATCGTGTAGTCGACGCACTGCCGCTCGTCTGCCAGGAGTCGGGCCTCGGCCCAGGACTCTCCGGGGACGTACGGACGGCTGGGGGGATCGTCGTCGCCGTAGTAGGCGAACTCAGTCACCCAGATGGGGGTGAGGCGACCATGCTGCTCCATGTTCCGCAGCAGCGTATCCGTTTCCTCAATGAAACCCTCGGGCGGCATTCGGCCGGGATACAGATGCAGCACAAACGCGTCGCAGTGTTCCAGACACCCGGCCTCAATCACCTCCCGGGTTAGCCGGCGGGGGGAACTGCCGATGCCAGCGATGACGGTGCAGTCGGGATCAGCGCGGTGCATGGCCGCGTAGGCGACCTTCAGCAGCGCCACGTAGTCGGCTGGGGTATAGTCTCCGCCGCGGGCCGGAAGCGCGTAGTGCGTGTAGATGGGCTCATTCAGGAACTCCCACACCTGGACGCGGTCCCTATAGTGGCTGACGGCTTTCTCAATGAAATCGCCCAGCCTCTGCGGGTCATCCGGGGCCCATGCCAGCTCCCTCGGCATTCTCTCCGAGGCTACCTCGGGCGTGCCCGTCGTGTTCCACGGAGCGGAGGGGTACGGGGGCATCAGCGCCATCAGGTGTACACCCTCTTCCACCACGCGGTCGACCTGCGCGTCCCCTATCTCCCACCGGTACTCGCCGGGTGCCGGTTCGAGGTCGTGCCATTTCAAGGACCAGTCTCGATACCACGTCACGCCAGCTTTCTTAGACATTTGGATCAAGAGCGGATCGGGGAAAGCGTGGTTGATGCCGAGGATGCTGTCTGCTTCGGTCTGCGGCGGCACGATGGCTATCCGCAGGCTCTGTGCGCTGACCATGTCCTCGCCATCGTACACAGCTTGAACGCGGTAATAGCCCTGCCAATCTCTGGGGAGCACAATGTCGTGCTCGGCGAGGCTTCCGGGAGGCACCTCCAATGAAGCGCCCGGCAGTTCCGCACGTGAGTCGAAGAAATCGGTGACCTCAAAGCTCGCGTGAACCGAGGCGGTCTCGATTCCCGAGTTGTATGCCCTGAGCTTCAGTGTGGCAGGCTTACCCTTGGTGAAGATGCCGCCCGGCTCCGAAGGTTCGATGCCGACTTCGACCAAGCCGTGGGGCGCAAAGGCCGTGGCCTGCGTGCCTGCCTCGAGCTGGATGGCGTCGAGGTCAACCATGACGGCCGTTTCCTCGTCCAGATCGGGCCCGACGGTGACGAACACGTAGCGGCGCTAGGGGCGGAAGGTAAACGAATGGCGCTGCCACTCGGAGGTCAACCGCACTTCATGTCGCAGATCCTGGGCTCGTGGCGTTCCGGCCCCTCGCGGGTCCTGCGCACGCACGCCGAGCACGGCCGTCACCCCCGGGACACTCGCACGCATGTCGCAGGAGAGGGTATACGGCTGGCCGGGGTCGACCCGAATCCAGCCCAGATTCGCCGCCAGCATCCTGCGCAGCGTGCGGACGACCGGGTCGTAGTAGTCCCAGTAGAGAGTGGGCCCTTCGCGGGCGCCCAGGGGAATGCGGAGGAAACGCCGCCCATCCGCGCCGCCTGATCGCTCGACCCGACCGTGCAGTCGGTCCAGGTTGCCCCACGCAATATCCCTGCCGACGGCCGACCAGCCGATCTTGCCCAGTTCGAACGACCCATTCGGCAGCAGGTTCTTCCCCGACCCGGGCGGCACCACGTGCGTGAAGACGATCTGATCCGGGTCGATGGCCACAAGCCGCACGTCATCAAGATAGAGTGTAGCGGGCTCGGCAATCGCGAATTGGAGCCGCCCCGTCTCTCTGATCGCCCGAGCGGCCGCAAACGGCAGCCTGTACTCCGACCACGACCCGGTGACGGGCAAATCGACCCGCAACCCGGAGGACCGGCGTCGCTCTGCGTCGCCGATGGAAACGCGGACGGTCAACTCATCCATCGCTTCGGCGCGCATGCGACATGCCAGCACATAGAGCCGGCCTTCCTCCAGGCGAAGCTGTCCCACCTGTGCGAGCACGGCGTACTGCCTCCTTTGGCCACCCTCGCACCGGGTGCAGACGAGCTTCGCGCAGGGGTCACCCCCTTCGTCCGCTGTGACGAGTTCCTGGGTCACGTACTCCGGGTCTCCGATCGTCACCCAACCAGCGGGCTTCCCCTCCTCCACCTGGGAGAAGTCACCGTTCTTGACGAATTCCTCCATCTCGGCCTCCTGCGCCGACCGGCATTCTGACGGCGCTGTGACCAGGAGCATGGCCGCCAACACGGCAACCGCGCGCAGGAACACCGTCGGTCTTGCCCCGCCCTGCTGCCCCCATCCTTTGGGCTTCATGGCTTCCTTCCTTTCGGAGTTAGCCGGCTTGCGTCACCGGCCATGCCTGTCCGGCCTGAGAGCTGCAGATGCGTTGCGCCAGGGGCTTCTATCCTTAACCGCATACGAGCAGTCGGTCCCATCGGCGCGGCCGACCCGCGCGACGCAGTCGCGTCTGTCAGGCCAGGCTATCGTCCGGCTCAAGGCCGAGCGTCTCATACTTGCGGCGGCGGGACCGTTTGTCCATCCGGAGGATGTCCTCGGCGATATCAATCGCTTTCTCGGCCAGTTCCGCCGGAACTACCAGTACGCCATCCTCGTCGCCCAGCACGATGTCGCCCGGCGAGACGGACACGCCTGCGCAGTGGATCGGCTCGTCTTGGGAGCCGAATGCCAGCCGCCCCATCACGTGCGCACACGTGCGGACCGTGGCAAACACGGGGGCATGCTCCAGCCGCACCTCGCGGGCGTCACGGCAGGCGCCGTCGATCACCATGCCCACCACCCCCTTCTGCATCAGCGACATCACCACGTCGGAGCCCAACAGGCCGGCGCTGATCCCCTCGGCATCGATGACCAACACCTCGTCTTGCCCGGCAGACTCGACGAAGCGGTAACACCCGTCGGTCATTTCGTCACTCCTGGCCTTGTAGTCCTCGTAGGACATCGCCGAGAGGACGCGCTTCGACGGAAGCAGCTTGACGGTGTGTGCGGAACCCGCGAACTTGATGCCTTCCCACATGGGGCGCATCCGCGGTGACATTATGTACCGGTCGGCGAAGCCCAGACAGTCCAACGCATCTGAGACATCGGGCAGCCGAACGGCTCGATAGCGCTCCAACAAATGCGATCCGTCCATGGGCTCGTCTTGCCTCCTCTGTGAACGTTGCGCTTCGGTATGAGCCTTTGGCGCCGGGCGCGCCGCCGGGCCAAGCCGCTGCGTTGCCGGCGGGTGCCGCCCCGACGACCGGAATGTACGCCCCTGCTGGGCTCGCGTCAACTCGCCGAAGGATTCTTCGCTCCTCGCCGTCCGCTGAAGGGGGCGCCTGCCCGACGAGATCCTGAGCAGCTACAGCTTGCTGCCCTCCTCGCACTGTCCGGCAGAGCGCCCACCTGGATTCAGCGGCTCGATGACGATCGACGGCTTCTCGCGCCCGATTCCGCCAGTTGCCTGCGCAGTCTCGCCTCTGCCCCTTCGGGTGAGGCGCGCCCCGGCCGTCACAATCAGGACGCATCCGGCTGAACTGGGGCCACCAACAGCGGAGATGGAGGCTCAAACGGCAGCCGCTGGCAGGCTGGCGAAACCGGGGCGCTCTCGGCGCGTCACTTCGGAGAATAGCATGGCGGTCAGCAGGAAGGACAGGATGATTCTGCGCGGGCTCCCCGAGCAGCAGGTGGATACGATTGCGCATTGGACACGCCTCAACGGCATCGGGCGCGGCAGGCCGAGAACTGGCGTTGAGGGCCGGCCGGTTCGTCTGCGGGACGAAGAGGCAGACTGCCCGGCTTCAAGGCTTCAACGGGATGGCTGCTCGGGACGCCTGAAACCGACCGCCTGAGACATCGGCAGAACGGATGGGGACGAACTGCCCTGTTGGCGATGATGGTTGGGCTTCCTCCGACTCCGTTGACCGTGGCAGGTCAATGTAGCTCGGACGGGCAGTGAGCCCAGACGTCGGTGGCCGCCGCCTTTCCAACGACCACGTAGCATGTTGACTTCCGCCTTCAGAGACCAGTAGAACCCATCGCATGAGCGCGGGCAAAGGTGACGACTGCGCAAAGTGCGGAAAGCCTGTGGTATCCCGGATGCTGGGATGCGCGGGGCTCTCGGCAGTCGCGCTCTTCTACCTCGCGGCGATGCTGCTGGCCTTGTCCACAGCACTGGATTGCTGGCTATTCCACGCGGACCCGTCGGACATCCGGTTCAGTCCGATGTTGTACATCGGCCGACGGTGCCGGGGCGTGCAGATCAAGGCCGAACCATGGGGAGACCCTTCTGTGACTGTGACGAATGGCCGGGATGAGCCAATACGGGACCTGAAGGTCACAGCCAAGTACTTCGGCTACCGCGGCCGCCTCGTGACTGAATGGGAGCACAGGAGCCTTGCCAGCGGGGGATCGGTGACCTTTAGCCCGCCCGTGGACGTGTTCGAACTGGACCTGGGGATGATCTACGTGCTGCTCAAGTGTGATCGGGGCGTTGCCGTTGAGCAGGCGTGGTACAGCTACTGGTACTGAAACCGCCGCAGACCACACAGCGACAAGGGCGATGCCTGCCGTGCCGGAGTGTGCCGGGAGAACAGCGGAGGACACTGCCTCTCCCGAGCCGGCTGCGCAGCCGGCATGTTGGCTTGGGACATGGCTCGTCTCGGAGCAGCCTGGCTGCGTGATAGCAACGGGCAGGACCGGGCTATCGTGCCCCTCGACGCGCCGCTGCTCGACTCCCGAGGCCACGCTCCAGAGCCTGACCCTTGTGTCGTGTTCCGACGAGCCCCAGGCGCCCGCGGACGCCAGCAGTGCCCCGTCGGGGCTGAGGACTACCAGCGGTAGAACCGGTAGGGATCATCTTCCGCAACCGGCTCGTCCAGATAGAGCCCAGTCAGCCACCGCATGCTGTCGGGACCGGCCTGCACCGGCGGAACGTCCTCTATGCTGGCGAAGCCCATGATTCCGCCTGCCTGGCGCACGTCCGTCGCCTCGACGGCGATGACGTTCTCTCCCGCCTTGAGAGTGCCGGCTGGCAAACCGTAACGGCGAGGCGCCTCCCAGTAGTCTGCGGGATTCGTCTGGCGCGTGATTGAACCAACCATGCTCCCGTTCACGTAGGTGCGGTCCTCGTCGTCCACAGCACCCAGAACAAGCGTCGCTTCGCCGTCGGCCAACTCCGGCGCGACGCTAACCTTAACGCGATAGAGGAATACGCCGTCGAAGCCGCGTAGATCCTCGAACTGGTTCTCCCAGCTGGCCCCCACCCGCACCTCGCGCCATTCCGAGTCGTCGAAGCCGGGGCCGGTCCAGCCCTCGGGGGCCTCGCCAGAAAGCACAGGCATTCCCTTCCACTCCGTCGGGAGCAAGAGGGCCTCATCCCCGCACGTTATCCGCACGTGCCCCAACACTGCCCTGGGCGGCTGGAGCGGCAGCACGAGCGGGCTGCCGAATCGCGCCAGCAGCGGTGTGCGCAGCGCCACCCCCATGTTGCCCAGCAGCCGGCTCACGACGAAGCTCGTGTGCCGGAACGCGAGCTTCGTGTTGTAGATCTCCTCGTAGTTGAACTGCCACGGCACGATCTGAAGGAAGACTACGTTCTCCCCCTCTGACCGGGCGAGCACACCGTTGCCGAGTGCCAGCGCCCCCTCAGTCACGAGGGGCACCGTGCGCGGGTCACGGGTCATCAAGTCGCTGCATCCCGCGCCCGCCAGGAGCGTGTCCGACGCCGGCGGCGGGAAGAAACAGGAAATGTACTCCGCCTCCTCCAGACGCGCCGGCAGGTCCAGAGCGTTGCGAACGTCTTCCTGCCCCAGGCCCAGTGCCAGTACGTGACCGCCCCCTTTCACCCAGGCCGCCACCGCGCCTGCGTGATCGTCGAGCTCGGCCGCCGCGCCGGAACCCAATACCAGCACACTGTCCTCCGTCAGGGGCCGGTTGTCATAAGGCGCGATCTCCGCGCCCGCCTCTCTCAGGTGCGCCATGCCCTCCGGCGCGCCAGCGTAAAATGCACTGCGCTGGCGGGGCGGCGAATACGCACCGGCGTATTCGAGGATGTTGGCGGCCAACCGCGCTGCGGCCGGCTCGTCCGTGCTGCGGCCGGTCACGTCCATCTGGCAGAACACCACGGCGCCCTTGCCCTCGCGGTAGAGCATCAGGGGACTGTATTGGAGGGCGAAGCCGCCTTCCACCAGGGGCAGGAAATCCCCCGCCGCCGGCCGCTCGATCATGACCGACGAGGTGTTTCCCCAGCAGCCCGCCCGGCCGGGACGCGGCACCGTGAACCCGCACCACTGGACCATGGGGTAGGAGTTGGGGTTGCCCAACGGCATGTTGGCCGGCACGAGGGTCGCCTCGCCGTGCCAGTCATGGAGGTTCGCGTTCGAGAGGCCCTCCAGGATCGGATGCCCCGGCGTCCGCACGAAGACGCGACGCAGGCCATTCTCCTGGACCCGGAACCCCAGCCGCCTCTCCAGCACCGGTGCCTCCTGCTCGAAGACGACGGCGCGCAGCCCGTCCCGCACCCGCAGCAGGTCCGGAGCCGGGCCGTCAACCGTGAGCGCCCCCTTGCCAATCACCAGCACGTCGTAGGCGCCCAGGTCGGCGTCTGCCTGCACGGCCTCGAACTCGACCCCGAGCTGACGGAGCAGCCTGGCGCTCTCGCCGCGGGGGTCGTAGAGGGCCACCTTCCCCCTGACGCGCGGCGGCTCGCGCGGCGCCAGCACGTCGATTGTGAACGCGTCTTCTTGCACTTCGCCCGTGCTGAAGGTTGCCGTCAGCGTGAGCTCAAGCGCCCCGGGGCGCGCCGCTGCCGGCACGCGGAAGTGAACGAGCGCACGCTCGTATTCACCCGGCTTCACGCGTAACGTGCTCGTGCCGCCCTGCTGCTCGGGCAGGTTCACGGACCATTCGCAGGCGCACTCGACTGTCTCGCGGGAATCGTTGACGACGATGATCTGCTTCTCGACGAGCTGACCGGGCAGGTAGTTGTGGGCCCGTCCCGTGAAACGCTCCGGCCCTCCGGCGATGTAGACCAGCAGGGGCTGACTGTAGCGGCGGAACGCGGCGCCGCGCACGTTCGGCACCCAGTCCTCCATCTTCGTGCCGAGCGAGTAAGGCCACGAGTCGCGGGACCGGGGAGAGTAGAAATCGGGGCTGTAGCCAGGGCGCTGGAGGTTGCTCCAGTCGATCGGAAGCTCGCGCCGGCCGGCCTGGGCGCCCTCACGGAAGCGGCACAGGTTGCCCTCGTGCCAGATGTTGAACCCGCTTAGGCCGAGCGTGCGGAAGTAGGGCCAGGTGCCTTTGATGAACTCCGCCTGCACGCCGCGCAGGTTCGGGATGTCGTCTCGCCTGTCGCCCGCGGCGGCGTACAACGGTCCGCCGGGCGACCGCTGGTTGCGGAACCGCAGCGCCTCCAGACGCACGTTCGCCTTCTCGAATTCGCTCAAGTCAAAGGCTGCAGGTCCCCTGAGCTGCGCCCCCCACTCGGTGTATTGGTACTGCTGCGGCCTGCCTGCCTCACCGCGCTCCCGACGGCCACGGTTCGTGGAATACGAGAAGATAAGCGGCTCGCCGTACTCGACCAGGTAGAGCGGCCGCGCGCCGTACTCGCTCCACGGCTGGAACCATTCCGACCGCTCCTGCATCGGTGCCCAGTTCAGGTAGCAGTTCACCGTATACATCTCGCGGCTCGGCCCGGAGTGGTTGTACTGGGGCCGCGACCTGTCGAACTGCCTGAGGATGGCCTCGCGCGCGTAGACCTGACCGATCTGCTCGGCTTGGACGTCGCCGAGAAGCGAATCCATGACGAGAGGCATGCGTTCGGGATTCTCGTCGTCCTGGTAGCTCAGCCAGTTGTGGTTCTGGCTGTACATGACCACGCTGGGATGGTTCTGCGCACGACGGACGTACCATTCCAGGTGCCGCTCGTATCCGTTATGCTTCTCGGGCTCCTCGCCCTCCCACCCGTAATCCCTCATGTGCGGCAGGGAGAAGCTCAGCAGCACCCCCTCGTCGTCCGCGGCCCGCAGTATCCCATCGAACGCGATGTGCGAGCCCGGCGAGCAGCCGTAGTTGTGCGTGTAGGCCGCGTTGTAACCCATCCACTTCAGGCGCCTGAACGTTTCGCACGCTCCCTCGTAGCTGGCGGTGGCTGTGTCGTTCTGCGCGGAGTTCAGCGGCGTGGCTATCAGGTGCACGGGGCTGCCGTTCAGGTAGAAGTCATGCCCCTCGATCCAGAACTCCCGGAACCCGAACCGCACGGGGCAATACGCATCCACCAGCTCGCCGCCTTCCACCAGCTCCACCGCCACGTCATACTGATTCTGCGGCTTGTCGAGGTCCCAGAGCCTGGGCGTCCTCCACTCCTTTGAGAAGGCGTAGCGGCCGTTGCGCAGGTTATCGGACGTGAAGGGATCGCTCTCGACGCTGAGCACTTCGCCGCCGCTGTCCGTCGCCCGCGCCCGAAGCAGGTAGGACTTTCCCTCTTCCAGGCCCCTTGGGGTGGCAGTGATGGTCAGCCTCCAGCGGCGCACCGACGTCTCGACGCTCACGCCTGCGATGCAGGCCCTCTGGGGGGCACTGCTGAGGAACACGTCGCCGCACAGGCCGCGCCGGCCGATCCCTCGGCGCCTTCCCCCTCCGTCCTCCGGCGTCACGAAGTAGCTCTTGTCCGCAGTCAGGGGCCGGCCGAAGAGATGGATGGCCAACTGGTGCCTCTGCCCCGGCTTGCACAGGGCGGTGACGTCCGCCTCGCCCCCCGGGAACACGATGTCCCCCGCCTTGACGCCATCCACGAACACCTGGGCATAGGAGTTCACCCAGGCCGCCTGCACCGCGATGCGCCGCCCATGCCACTCCTGCGGCACCGCGATCTCCCGCGCATACCACGCCGCGTCAACGTCGGCCAGGGACTCGGACCATCCCTCAGGTGCGAAGATGCGCTGGCTGGGGCCCGTTTCCCTCCGTCCCGCCCCCAGGGGCCAGGTGCCCGGCACCTTGAAGTAGCCCCAGCCCGTGCCGGGCGGCGGGACCGGCTCATCGTCGCTGGCGGACGGCTTGAACTTCCACAGTCCGTTGATGCAGATGCGCTCGCGCGTCGGCGTCGTCTCGCGATACGCCTTGGCGACGTCCCAGACGGCCACCACGCCTTCCGGCAGCACTGCGTCTGCAGCCTGCTGCCCCGAGGCCTGTCCGGCCGAACAGAGGGCAAGCGCCGCCACCAGGCATACGGTAACTCCCCACGTGCGTGACCGTCGACACATCGGACTACCTCCTGGTCGGTTCTCGCCGGCTCCACGCACTCGAGGCGTTGCGGGGCGAGGCCGAACCTGGCAAAGAGCGACTAACCGCCTTCGCGCATACTCAACGCAGCGCCAGGAGTGTAAGACGATCTGCGCCCTTCGTCAACGCTCCGGGTCTCCCCCAGCCCGGTGACAGCCAGGCCGTCCACCTAAGGTCACGCTGGAGGCGATGGCCTGCGAGAGCAGTGAGTGCCCGTCCACGAGAAACGACGTCGGCCCCTCACGCCCGGTTCGGCCAATGCTCCGCCGGGCTTGGACGACTGCCGGATGTTTGGTTGCGGCGATCACGTCGTCGCGCAACGCCATGACCCACCGCCCCGTCCACAGCCCCCCATTCTCGGATCATGGTAACGGGCCGTCAGTCTGGGGTCATTTGCGCCGCGGAGCCGTCCCGCGCGCTGCACGGGGCCCGGAGCTGGATTTCACGCGAGGGTGGGGCTATCGTACGGGCTGGAGCTAGCGGCGCGCCCGTAGCTCAACGGATAGAGCGTTGGACTTCGGATCCAAGTGGTTGCGGGTTCGAATCCTCCCGGGCGTGCGACGCGCCGTAAGCGCCACCTTTCTCAGTCCCGGCAGTGGCCGGTCGCAGCGGCCTACGCCGGGATGAGGGTACGCAGGTAGGCGACGCTGGCGCGGGCCAGGTCGGCTTCCCTCACGATGGTGTCCGCGAGCCGCTCTTCCGGCGCCGTCCAGAACTCCAGGGTCGCGTTCGGGTCGCGTCCCATCTCACGCAGACGGGCGAACGGTCCAGCACCAACGATCACGGCGTTACGCGACGGTCAACGGCCGGCGCGGGCTTGTTGCCACTCGTAGATGGACGGGACCTCGGGCTCAGGGCGAGGGGGAGCCGGCTCGGCCCGCGCCAGGACGCGGTTCTCCCGGCTGGCCGCTACGGTCGCCTCCGCGCCCCCTACCAGCGCACCGTTGCCGCCGTAGAGCACGTTGCCCTCCAGCTCCAGGCCAGCGGCACGCGAGGGGTCCTCGACGAGCACGGCCGGGAAGTCGTTCGCCACAGCGAACACGTTGCCCTTGATGACGTGGTCGAAGCTGGCGCCGCCCAGCAGGATGCCCGGCCCCCGGCTCAGGATGCGGTTGTGGAAGAAGAGCCAGTTCTCGTTCATCCCCCCCAGCACCAGCCCGCAGGGGCCGTAGCGGCGCATGCCCCCGAAGACGCGGTGGTCGCCGTCGTTCTGGAAGTCGCAGTTGTAGAAGACGTTGCGCGGCCCGTTGGGGCCGTGGCTCCTGTCGTCCGGGCCGGTGGCCCAGAAGCCGTGGCCGTAGGGGCCGCCCTCGGGCCTGTTGCCGATCGGGTCGATGATGACGCAGTTCTCGAACAGGTTCTCGTGGCACCAGCCGGAGTGGGTCTGCGCGTCGCTGTTGTAGAAGGTGGAGTTGCGGAACACGCAGCCGCTGCACGCCCAGTCCAGGTTCGGAGCGTGCCGCATGTTCCAGGTAGTCACGTTCTCCAGCAGGCAATCGAAGGCGACTTCCCATCCGACGTAGCCGGAGCCGCCGCCGCCCACGTCATGGCACTCGTTGAACTCGCAGTCCCGGATCTCCGCCCACTTCACGTGCGAGCCGTAGATGGGCATGCGCCCGTTCCAGTCCACCCTCACGCGTCGGCCCCAGCAGTTGACGGCCCGCTGGAAGAGCACGGTGCAGATTTTGGGCTTCTTATGCACCTGCGTGAAGTACAGGTCCTCGACGCCGCACCGCTTGATGGGGGTCATGCGGTAGACATATGCCTCGTCAATGACGGGGAAGTCGATGCGCAAGGGCTGATTGATGGTCACCGTAGTCCCGTCGATGGCCTCGATGCGCACCATGGCCATCCTGGGCGTGAACCGGGTGCGGGTCTCGATCAGATCGCGCCAGCGCTGCGTGCCGCGGGCCTCCACCGTCAGCCAATCGCCCGGCGCCAGGCCTTCCACGTCGCTGATGCTCAGGCGCGTCTCGCCGCGCCGGGCGTCGGCCAGCAGGGGGCGCGGGCTGCCTTTGTCGCCGCCCCTGAAGACGATGATCCCGTCCGTCTTGCGATCCTCGGTGCCGTTGTAGCGGATGAGGAGCTTCGTCCTGTCGCGGCCCTGGCCGCGGATGACCACGCCGCTGTGCTTGATGAGCACCTTGCCGTCCAGGTAGTAGGTGCCCTCCCCCAGGATGACGGCGCCCCCGCCCGCCTCCCCGGCGGCGTTGCAGGCATCCTGGAGGGCCTTCGCGTCGTCCAGGTCGTCGTCCGCCAGGCCGCCGAAGTCCTCGATGCGCGCGAACGGCTCGACGTCGGGGATGCCCCCCTGCACGCCGACGGCCGTCCAGTCCGGGAACCAGGTGCGCCCGTCCGGCCCCAGCACGTCCGCCGGGGTGCCGCCGGCCTTGTACTGCGGCGGCCACGGGATGGATGCCGCACCGCCGGCACCCTCCCGGCCTTCTTGGGCTGGGGCAACTCCGCCGGCAAAGCCGACCAATAGAACCCATCCGAACAGCAGCACCGTGACCGTCTCACCTAAGCCCATCGGCTATCCTCCGAGGTCTCTATCCACTACCGATCAGGCAGCCCCGCGGCCCCCCCTCATGGAGAAGCGTCGGGGCGGCCACAAAACGGCGGTCGGCACGGCACCCGGACCGTTGGCCGACAGTCAGGCGGATTCGCCCCTTGAGCGCTGCCGAGCCTGGAAGCGCTTGGCCGTCTCCTCGTAGTCCTCCCTGGCGTTAAAGTGGTCGACCAGGGAGAAAATGCCTTGCCCCAGGGATTTCGCCAGCTTATCCCAATGGGCATCCAGATCGCCTACGCACAGGAAGTGGCCCCCGCAGAGAAGGTCTGCGCCAAGCTTGCGTACCTTCTCTACCGACGCAACCATCTGCCGGTAGTCGGACCCCCTTTCCGGGAAGAACCATCCCGTCAGGTCACCCGCGAAGAGCACGCGAGAACCCGCCATCTCGAGCAGGAAGCAACTGCTGTCCGGCGTATGGCCCGGAGTGTGGTAGGCCTTGAGCTTGAGGCCGGCCGCTTCAAGGACGTCGCCGTCTCGGAAGAACCGGTCAGCCCGGACGGGCGAGCGTCCCCAGTCGCCTGCGTTGCGAGCGGCCTCGTGGATCGCCGTGGTCGCGCCCTGCTCACGCCAGTACTCGCAGCTCTCCGCATGGTCGCCGTGGCCGTGCGTGTAAGCGACCATCTTCACGTCAGAGGCTGTTACGCCCATCTGGTCCAACAGGGTCACGATGGCGTCCGTGAACCGCCGGAACCCGGAGTCCACCAGGATGCACTCTTTCCCTCGGCCGCGGACCAGGTATACGGATGCGCCGGAGTAGTCGGGAACCGGTCGAGGATCACAGGGGTAGCCGATGACCAGATAGAGGCCGTCCACAAGCTCCATGACGCCTTCCGGGATGCGCTTTGACATTTCCTTCCTCCCAGCTGCGTTCGTGGGGATTATTGCCCGTCATCCTACTTCTCACCTGAAACGACCGCACGTCTCCACGTGCCCAATGCGCAGCGGCCGCCCCTCGTGCGCCTTCTTCGGCGGCGCGTGAGACTCGCACGTTGCGCCGTCTATGTCAAGGTCGGGTATCCGGCACGCTCAGTGAGCCGTCAGTTGGCTGCCCAGCGGCGGTGGCGGCAGCACCTCCATTGCCCCCGCCACATCGAGCAGGCTCGGGGCGTTCTGGCAGTCCTGAGGCGGCGGGAGTTGAGTCTGGGCCGGTCGAGCGAGATGAGCGGCCTCAACTGTTGAACGGGAGCGGCCGTTGGCGTAGACTCCCCCGGCAGGTGCTGGCATGTTGCGGAGTCGATGCCGATGCCAGCGATGGTGTCCGGAGGATCGGGCGTTGGCATCGAGGCGGCGAGATCCGCCGGTGGAGGTGCTGTCATGCGTCATGAGTCAGGGAAGTACGGTTTGGCTGTGTGCGTGCTCGCAGCTCTTGCCTGCGGCATGATGAGCGAGGCGGCTGCTCAGGTGGATGTGCCGCCGGAGGGACAAGCCATGTGGAACCTTGAAGGGGCAGAGCGCGAGGCGACCCCGACGCGCGAGCGGATCTCCATGAGCGGGCTGTGGCAGTGGCAGCCGGCCGGGGACGCGATGGACAGCGTGCCGGCCGACGGCTGGGGCTACCTCCAGGTCCCGGGCCCCTGGCCGGGAGGACGCCGCAGGGAAGGGGAGCCGTCGTTCTACCCGAACCCGGCCTGGGAGGAAGGCCAGTTGCGGGACGTCACCGCCGCCTGGTATCAGGTCGAGGTCGCCGTCCCCGCCGAATGGGCCGGCCGGCGAGTCGCGCTCTCCGCGGAGTTCGTGAACTCCTTCGCCACCGTCTACGTGGACGGCCGGAAAGCGGCCGACATGCGATTCCCGGCGGGCGAGGTCGACCTCACCTCGCTGTGCCGTCCCGGCGGGAAGCACATGCTGAGCATGCTGGTTATCGCCATGCCCCTGCGGGCCGTCGTGATGTCCTTCAACGACAGCGATGCGGCCAAGGAGGTGCGGGGCCAGGTCGGTCGGCGCGGCCTGTGCGGAGACGTCTGCCTGATCGGAACCCCTCGGCAGGCCCGCATCAGCAACATGAGGATCGTAACGTCCACGCGCAAGTGGCAGATCACGTTCGACACGGCTCTGGACGGCGTCGATCCGCGGGCGACCTACGCTTTCTGCGCGCAGGTAAGGGACGGAGACGAGACGGTCAAGGAGTTCACGGGCGAGCCCTTCCGAGGCGCCGACGTCTCGGACGGTCGCATCGCGATCACCGAGAACTGGCGGCCCGAGAAGCTCTGGGACATCCACACGCCCGAGAACCAGTATGACGTGACCGTTTCGCTTTTGGATGGCGAGGGGAGGGTTCTGGATGAGGCGCTGCCCGAGCGGTTCGGGTTCCGCGAGCTCTGGATCGGCGGGCGGGACTTCTACCTGAACGGCACGCGCGTTTTCCTTTCCTTCACCCCCACTCAGCCGGGGTGGGAGTACGAAGGCTCCCGCCAGGCTCTGGAGCGCCACAAGGCCGTCGGCATCAACTTCGTCACCGCCGGCGGCTTCGGCTGTCAGCCAGGGTCCCACGTGAGCTTCGAAGGGGTCCTCCGGGCGGCCGACGACGTGGGCACGCTCGTTGCGGTGACTCAGCCCCACATGGGCCATTACGAATGGGACGCGCCCGACGCGGACCAGACGAACGGATACGCCCAGCATGCGGAGTTCTACACCCGCGTGGCGGGGAACCATCCGTCCGTCGTCTTCTACGCGACCAGCCACAATGCGTGCGGATACGTCGGCGACATGAACCCGGATCTGATCGACGGCCTGGTGGACAGGGCAGCGCAGACGCGCGGACGCAACGTGGACAACGCCCTGCGGGCGGAAGCCATCGTCAAACGCTTCGACCCGGACCGCATCCTCTACCACCATGCGTCGGGCAACCTGAGTGCGATGCACACCAGCAACTTCTACGCGAACTGGACCCCGATCCAGGAGATGTGCGACTGGTTCGAGCACTGGGCGACCGTCGGCGTCAAGCCCCTGCATCTGAACGAGTACGGCGTGCCGTACCCGTGGGACTGGACCATGTACCGCGGGTGGTACAAGGGGAAGCGGGAGTTCGGCAGGGCCCTCGTTCCGTGGGAGTACTGCCTGGCTGAATGGAAGGCCCAGTTCTGTGGAGCCTCCGCGTACCAGATTGGAGAGCCGGAGGCCGTCAACTTGCGCTGGGAGGCCGAGAAGTTCCGCAACGGCGAACTGTGGCATCACTGGGACCTCCCCTACACTCCACATCACGCGCTCCCGGAGCGCGAGGTTGTCTACTCGATGTACTTCACCGACAACTGGCGTGCGTTCCGAACCTGGGGCCTGTCGGTGAACGAACCGGCGGACTTCCTGAACCATGCGCCGGAAGCCGTCGTCCGCAACAACATGCCGCTGCTGGCCTACGTCGGCGGCAAGCCGGCGGCCTTCACGAGCAAGGACCACAACTTCCTGCCCGGCGAGAGTGTCCGGAAGCAGCTCATCGTCATCAACAACACGCGCGGGACGGTCACGGCTGACTGCGGCTGGTCGTTCCAGCTGCCCCGGCCGGTCAGCGGCGCGCGGACGATCACGGTGCCGACGGGCCAGCAGGAGCGAATCCCGCTCGCGTTCGAGCTGCCGGCGAACCTGGCCGCGGGGCAGTACGTGATCGACGCGACGGTCAAGTTCAGCAACGGCGAGGTGCAGGAGGACTCGTTAACCGTCGACGTGCTGCCGCGGGCGGAGCCGGTCCGGGTGGTCGGGCGAGTTGCCCTGTTCGATCCGGTGGGCGACACGGCCGCCATGCTCAGGGAGCTGGGCACTGCCTTTGATGCGGTGGGCCCGGAGGCGAGCCTGGCCGGCTACGACGTCTTCATCGTCGGCAAGGGCGCTCTGGCGCTGGCCGGGCCGGCGCCGGACATCTCGCGTGTCCGCGAGGGCCTGAAGGTCGTCATCTTCGAACAGACGGGCGACGTGCTCGAGAAGCGTTTCGGCTTCCGCATCGCCGAGTATGGCTTGCGCTGGGTCTTCAAGCGCGTGCCCGACCATCCGCTCCTGGCGGGCCTCGGGGACGCGCACCTCTGGAACTGGCGGGGCGACGCGACTAACCTTCCGGCGCGCGGGACGTACGAGATGACGTATCACTCCCCGATGGCGAAGTGGTGCGACATCACCGTCACGCGTCG
>Ga0114922_10001344_pt1 | contig 23422 bp, 22 predicted proteins | sample AartaG_FD_100975 | JGI IMG/M metagenome (GOLD analysis project Ga0114922, IMG submission 100975) | Deep subsurface microbial communities from Aarhus Bay to uncover new lineages of life (NeLLi) - Aarhus_00045 metaG | ecosystem: Environmental > Aquatic > Marine > Oceanic > Sediment | place... | reverse complement strand
TGTAATCGATCCCTGCTCGATGCCGCCGGCCGTGCCGTCGGAAAGCGTAGGCTGCGATTCCATGTCTAATATTTTACCTGCTTTAATCGATTCATACATCACCGGGGAATTCTCTGGCTGACACCCGATAATCACGATTCCATCATCCTTGGATTTTAAATAACCGGCGATACCCGACATCAGTCCACCCCCGCCAACGGGAACGAGAATGGTATTCGGACAATCCAATTGTCTCTCCAGTTCCACGGCAACTGTTCCTTGCCCGCCGACGATATAAGGGTCGTTGTATGCAGAGATCCAAGTCATGCCTTTCCGGTCAGCGAATCGCTTGGCTTCCATCTCGGTTTCCAAACAGTCATCCCCATATTTTTGAATGTTTGCCTCATATGATCTTATAGCCTCGACCTTGGCCTCGGCCGCGCCTTCCGGTAAGAAGATGATCCCTTTAATCCCGAATTTCTGAAGCAGATAAGCCACGGCCATGCCGTGATTGCCCGAAGAACACGTCGTGATCCCGCGATCCTTCTCCTCAGGCGTAAGAGATAGAATCTTGTTCACCGCCCCCCTAAATTTGAACGATCCGGTAAACTGTATAGTCTCCAATTTTAAATAGACTTGACACTTCCCCAACCGGCTGAGATAGGGAGAATGCTCCAGCGGAGTTTCCCGGACATGAGCGCGGATGCGCCTTTCGGCGGCCATTACTTGTTTTTTTACATCGATCATTTCAATACCTCCAAGAATAAAACACCTTCCCCATCCATACAGAAAACACAGTTCCGGCTATTCATGGAAAGATTCCACCCTCTTTTTTGATGAATAATGGTTATAATCTAAGATTGTTCTCAAAATTATGAGATTTATCTATATCTATCAATCTTTATTTTATTAAATTTTCCTCAAGTGTCAAGGACATATTGATTTTCTGCGCAATATTTTGTCAATTTTTGCTGGATATTCTATATTTCAGCAAATCAGTCTACCACCTGTATTTGTTCCTTACATTCGTGAAGACCTCGAAATAACTCCTACCTACACACTCAAGTGATCGGTGTACCAGGTTCTATTTCCCTCTCAGGTTTCAAGAGGATGCAAGTGCTACCATCTTCTTTCTCTGCAGCTAAAAGCATCCCTTCGGAGAGCTCACCATGAAAACGGGTCGGTTTCAGGTTAACAAGAACAATGATGCTACTACCTTGAAGCTCTTCAGAACTGTAGTAGGGAACAAGGCTGCTGACAATCTGAATTGTTCGCTCCAGTCCGATATCTACCTGTATTTTGTAGAGTTTTTCTGTTTTCGGAATACGCTCAACAGAAACAATCCTTCCCACTTTGAGATCTAACTTTTGCCAATGCTCGAAGGTGATCTGTTCCATTCATCTAACCCCGCTGCAAATAAATTTTAGCGAATTATAAACTCACTACAGAAATTAATCCAGAAGCTGTTTATTTGCAGCTTCAGGTCCACGGCACTTTCCGGTAGAAGCTCACAAGGGATCCAATAGATTGTGTAGGTGATTGTCCGCGGGGCTTACAGAATGTTGCTGCTCTATCTGCCGTAGTTAAAATTGCAGCTCGGCATCTGCCCCTAGCAGCACGCACTCGGTCAATACGAATGCGGCCACGGCGCTGCGCCGTCGTATCGCATCCCGGGTGCCCCGGAAATGGAAAACTCTACACAGGTGCCCGCCGTGGCGATAGCGTACGGAAATCCAGACCGTTCCCACAGGTTTTTCAGGCGTGCCGCCCTCCGGTCCGGCGATCCCCGTTACCGCCAGAGCTGCTTCGGCCGGCGTTCGCTCAAGCAGTCCTTCCGACATGGCCGAAGCTACTTCCGCGGACACCGCGCCTGAGCTCTCCAGCACTTCTTTGCCAACCCCCAGCAGCCCTATCTTGGATTCATCCGAGTAGGTCACGAGGGTTCCCCAGAATACCTGGGAGCTGCCCGGTACATCGGTTAGCAGCTTGGACACCAGGCCGCCGGTGCAGGATTCCGCCACCGCTATTCTCTCCGCCCGCTGCTTGAGCAGCCGGTACAGCAGGTAACCCGGCTGGACATCCCCCTTGCGGATGCGCATCCGGCCGAACTCTTCGACCAGCTGCGAAAGTACCCGCAATCTTTCGGGCTGCTCCGATCCCCTCAGTGTGAAGACGATCCTGTCATGGGCTACCCGGGTGCTCCACTGAATATGGGGCTCTCCACCCCTAGCTTTCTGGAGGGCCTGCTCCAGAACCGATTCCGGAACCATGAGGGCCGTGGCGATGAGCTCTTCGTCGCCTGTGCTTCCGGCGCTTAGTGGCCGGATGAGCGCAACGACCTCACCCAGGAACATCGGCTCCAGCTCCGCAGTAGGACCCGGCAGAGCCACGACGGTGCACGCTTTCGCGGCACCGAGAAATCCGGGAGCCGTGCCAACCGGATTGGGCAGTACCCGGAATCCCGAGGGAATCAAAGCCTGCTTCCGATTGGTCTCGGCTATCTTTCGACCCCGAGCCGTGTAGCGGGCGACCAGCTGCTCCCAGATCGTCTCATCGAATTGTAGGGGAGCTTCACATGCTTCGGCCACGACCTCCCGGGTCAGGTCATCGCTCGTGGGCCCCAGCCCACCGGTAATGATTACCAGGGCCGCCGAATCAATAGCCCGGCTGAGCTCCTGAAGAAAAATCTTCGCATCATCCGGTATCTGAATGCACCTTTGCGTATTGAACCCCAGCCCCTTGAGCTCGGCTCCGAGAAAACGGAAATGGGTGTTGAGAATGCTCCCTTCGGTCAGTTCGGTGCCTACGGAGAGAATCGTCGAGTTGGGTTTACCTTCCATGTGGAAGTCAGATGCTCTGGGTTGCTTTTTTGATATTCGCCACCGGGGCGGAGAAAATATCCAATTTCTCGGGATTTTTGATCATTTCGCACTTGCCCTCGAAAACGACGCCGTCGGCAATGTTCAGCTTGGCCGTTCGAATGTTCCCGTAGACCTTGCCCGTTGTCAGCATTTCCAGGCGCTCGCTTGCCTCGATATTTCCCCGTACCACACCCCCGACCACCACGGATCCTACCTTGATATTGGCTTTGACGGTGGCGCCGTTCTCGATGTAGAGAAAACCGGGAGATTCAATCTCTCCCTCGAAGCTCCCGTCGATCTTCAGGGATTCCTTGAATCGCAACACTCCGTTGAAGCTGGTCTCCTTGCCCAGGGTCGTGGTGGTTTTCTCAATGCTCTTGTGTTCGTTGTTTTTCGACATTTATTCCTACTTGGTTTTCATGACGAAGACCCCGTCCCAATCCTCCGGAGGGGGGGTTTGAAGATAGTGCTTACAGCGGGCGAAGTATACCTTCGAGGGTCCGTCCTTGGGATCCACCTTCAATGCCTTGGCGAACAGGTCCTTGGCTGCATCGAACTTCATAAGCTTGTAGTTCTTGCGGCCCTCATTGAAAAGCTCGAGCACTTTCTTCTTGGCATCTGAGATCACGCACGCACCTCGTCGGTGCGCAGATGCTTCTGCAATTTCTTTTCCAATTCGTCGAGGGAAAGATCCCCCTTCTTCAACCTATCACCCTTGTTCTGCAATTCTGCTATCTCATCCTCCAGGCCCTGGAGCGTTGCCAGTATCTCCGCTCCCTCCCGTTTCACCAGCTCAGCGAGCTCCTCCGCCTCTTTCTGTTCGCAGGCATTGAGCTTCTCCGCGGCCTCGATCAGGCCGGAAATCGGTTTCTTGATATGCTGGGTGAAAAAGATCAGTGAGTTGTTCAGGGACTCGACCAGGGATATTCTTCTTTCCCGCCGGGCAACCTGTTTGGCCAGTTCGCGATTGCGCAGGACCGCCCGAATGCGCGCCAGCACTTCTGAAAAATTGAAGGGTTTAGTGATATAATCATCGACCCCGAGTTCCAGGCCCCCGATCTTGTCTTTGACCTCGTCCATAGCGGAGAACATGATGATCGGAGTCTGGCGATACTTGCGGAACTCTTTTTCCTGCTTGAGTTTTTTTGTTACTTCCCACCCGGTCAGGCGGGGCATGATGTTGTCCAGGATGATCAGGTCCGGATCGGTTTCAACGACTTTCTGCAGGGCTTCTTCGCCGTCGGCGGCCTTCTCGATCTTGAAACCCAGATTGCTCAGCATCACATCGAAAAACTCGAGGTTGATGGGCTCGTCGTCGACAATAAGGATTTTGCCCTTGGATTTCATGTTCTCATTTAACCTTTTCTTCAACCCGGTTGTCAAGGTCGCAGAAGCCGGGCCAGCAGTCCTCCTGCCAAACCGAGCAATGCCAGGAGCGAAACCAGGATGGCGAACCAATCTCCCCAACGGGTATACAGGGTCTGTTCGGCTGCGTACACCGGAGCCTCGGCAATCAGGTAGCCCTGGGTGAAGGGCGGGAGCATGGCTACGATGCGGCCATTCGGGTCGATCACACAGGTGATCCCTCCATTGGTGGAGCGCATCAGTGTCCTCTTGTTTTCCAGGGCACGGAAGGCGGCAATGCTCATATGCTGCATCTCGCAGGCAACGGCTTTCGACCAGGCGTCATTTGTCAGATTGACCAAAACCTGGGCACCCCTGCGGACAAACTCCCTGTTCAGGTAGGGAAAGGTATCCTCGAAACAGATCGGGGTGGAGAAACGCACATCCGCGGCCTCGAACACCGTGTATTCGGTGCCTGTCTCCCAAAAGTGGGTATCCGCGTCTTTGAGCCACTGATAGATCCCGGGAAGGCTCTCCTTGTACGGGAAGTTCTCGGTAAAGGGAACCAGGTGGAGTTTCCGGTAGGTCTCGACAATCTCACCCTTGTCGAAGAGGATGGCTGCATTATAGTCCACCCTGATGTCCCTTCCCTGCTCATCTTTGGCCAACTGTCCGTCATCGTTTCCCACGACGAAAGGCACGGGCTGAGCTCTGAGGTACTCCCTCAACTCTTTGACCAGGCCAAAGGCCACCCGGTTGGTTCGATAACGGGTGTGCCAGTCGATAGCCGGAACGAAGGAGGTCTCCGACCAAATGACCATATCGATGGAGGGATCCTCTTCAAGGGCTTCGCGGCTCAGGCGGGTGAGAATCTCCAGAGTTTTCGCATAGGTCTTGTTGCCCCCCTTCCAGGGATCAACATTCTGCTGAACCAGAGCGACTTTCCATTTTGGGGCGGAATCGAGCTGTGCCTTGTTGAAAAGCCCGAAAAGAACCACAGCCGCGAACACCCCGGCATACAGCAGGACCGGAATACGCATGCGCCGTATAAACGAAACGAACTCCCCGAATCCGTTTTTCAGGGCATTTCCCAGCACAGCCGAAGGAAAAACCACGAGCAGGGAAACGCCCCAGACTCCGGTTACGCTGCTGAGCCGGGCCAGAGGCAGGAAGAGGAACTGGGAAAAACCGATAATCCCGTAGGCATAGCCCAGGAAACCCTGAATCTTGACGAACTCGTAGGCCACCCAGATCAGGGTCTGCAGAAAGAAACCGTAACGGGGAAACAGGGAATCCGCGGCCTTGAGCAGGGGAAAAACCGCTAAAAAGTAGACGGAATAGATTGGCGGTACGATGATCAGGGTCAGGGGATGAAAAGACCCCAGCCAGTAGTTGTACAGGGCGTAACTGACAAAGCCGAAAAAGGCTCCATACAGAACGGTGCGCACCCAGCCGGCCCGGTGAACCACGATGAACACCGGAGTGAGCGCGACAAAGGCCAGGGGAAACCAACCCCACTGGGACAAAAAACTGGGAAAGGATAGGGCGAACAGCAGCGCTGAGGCGGCCAGCAGGAGCAGCTCCAGACCGATCGAAGCTATCAGCTTGCCCGAGGAGGTGGCTGCCGATCTTTTCAAATTATTTCCTCAAGGACCAGGCTTTCTGCTTCAGCTCTCTTCCGGGCCGAAATACCGCAACGCCGTGGTTCTCAACCTGCACGGTATCCCCGGTTTTTGGGTTTCTGGCTTTTCTTCCCTTTCGTGTCTTTATCTCGAAAGTTCCAAAGCCCCGAAGCTCAATGACCCTGTCCTCGAGAAGGCCGCCTTTGACTTCTCCGAAGAATAAATCCAGAATGGTATGGATATTCTTTTTGCTGACGCGAACCTTCGGGTAGATCTGTTCGATTATTTCAGCTTTGGTGAGCTTGTCCGCACCCACCCCTTACCTCACTATTTTTCCGTACCCGTCAACACTTTGTGCAACCTGTACTTCTTACGCGCGGCGGTGTTCTTATGAAGCACGCCCTTGCTGACCGCCCGATCGAGCAGGCTGGCTACCGACAGATACTGTTTCTTGGCATCCTCTGTGGACTGGCTCTGCACCAGTTCAAAGAGCCTACGGGTGTTGGTGCGTAACTCGGATTTTACCATCCTGTTACGGATGCGACGCTTTATATTTTGCCTATGCCGCTTCGCGGCTGTACTGCTATTGGCCAAGGAATGGTCCCTCCTAATTTCAAATCCTACAAGAAACTAACAGATTTAGGTCCAAGTGTCAAGTGTTTTGAGCTTTCACAAAGCCCGCCGCAGAGCCGGAATTGCGGAAAGGAGCAGAAATACAACGAACACACCGAGCAGCAGCTTGGGGAACCAGTCCCCAAAGCGGGTGTACGGGGTAAGGGTGGGCTCTTTTATCTCCACTTCCACGACCAGATACTGCTCCTGGTAGAACGGCACGGCGGCAGCCAGGCGTCCGGCCGTGTCCACGTAACCGGTCAGGCCCGAGGCGGCGGCCCTGACCAGGGGAACCCGATTTTCCACGGCCCGGAAAAAAGAATTGACCCCGTGTTGTTTGCCCTCCACCGGGCTCAGAGACCAGTAGTCGTTGCTGATGTTCACGATCACCTCGGCTCCCTCCCGCACGAACAGGCGAACTTCCCCGGGAAAGGCATCCTCGAAGCAGATCGGTGTGGAGAAACGAAACAGCGGATGGGTGAACACGACCCGCTCCTGCCCCGGCTCCCAGAGATACACATCCCGTTCCTGGAGCCACTGGTACAGGCCGGGCAGTTTCTCTTTCCAGGGAAAGTACTCGGTGAAGGGAACCAGCCGAAGCTTTCTGTAGGTTCGGACCCGGTTTCCATCGGGATCGAAGAGGATTGCGGCGTTGTAGTCCAGCCGCTGCTTCTCTCCCCTATCGTCGGCAATTAACTCGTAGTCGTCATTTCCGGTGATGAGCCAGCGGTCAAGATCGGCCTGATAGTCGAGGAAATCTCGGACCAGGGCGGCGTAGGTGCTGGAATCGGGATCCACCTGGCTCCAACGCCTGATGTTGGGTACGAATGCGGTCTCCGACCAGACGACGAGGTCCGGGTCTTGCCGTACCGCCCGGTCGGTGAGCTCGACCAGGGTGTTGAAGGTTTTTCGGTAGTTGTGCTTGCGAGGATCGGCGTTCTGCTGGATAAGAGCCAGACGGGGACGCTTGAGCACCGGTCGTCTCTCCAACCTTCCCAAACTGATCGTTCCGAAGCCCAGGAAGAGCAGAAATACAAGGGAGGAGATCAGCACTGCGGTGAGTCCGCGATCGGCTCGCGCTACCGGCCGGTTGCCGCCCCGGTCTCCCGGATTGCCGGATGCGTGGATTGCCAACAATCCCCCCACTGCGGCGGCAATCCCGGAGTTGATCAGCAGGACGATGAAGCTCAAGCCCCAGACACCTGTCAGAGTGGCGATCTGCACCAGGGAGGTAAACTGATACTGGGTAACGCCCCAAAGACCCCATGGATAGCCGACGAATCCGCTGGAGCGCAGGTACTCAAAGCCCACCCAGGCGATCGGCAGAATCAGAAAGCCGAGCCGGGGAAGATTCTTGTACAACCAGAGAGCCGGAATGAGAAATACGAGGTAGAACAACAGAAACACGACGGACACGAGCTGCAGCGTGATCAGGCTGTAGGTGCCCAACCAGGAGTTCAGCAGCATGGTCTGCAGAACTCCGAAGGCCAGACCGTAGAATACGGCCCATCCCAGGGAATTGGCCTGAAACACGAGCAGCAGCGGCACCAGGGCTGCAAAGGCCAGGAAGCCGAAGCCCTCCAGGTTCGCAATTGAGGGAAAGCAGAGTACCGAAAGTACGGTTGAGAGCAACACGATCGGAAGGGCCCAGTGCATCAGGGCGGTTCCCGGCGGCGGCGCCTCTGGCACGGTTCGTTTGAGGCGCCAGAACAGGTAGAAGAAGGCATTGGTGAGCAGCAGAGGGCCGTACTTCACCGTGGCGGCCAATCGCTCCACCCGAGTATCCAGGGCCAGTCGCACGGCCCCCCCGCTGGAGATGAAGCGCTGGATGTAGTCCATGTTGGCGTTCAGGGCGTAGAAGTAGGCGAACAGATACAGCAGCAAACAGACGACGAACAGAACCTCGGGAATCCGGTACATCCCCGAGGTGATCGCAGCCAATCGCCGGGCTCTGGCGGAGGTGCTCACCAGAACCAGACCGCAGATCAGGTGGAGGAGAAGAAAGGCCAGGTACAGGTAGTCGGAGGTTGTCAGGGCGTCCAGAGCCGGCAGTGCAAAAGGGCCCCAGTACAGAAGGGCGCCCAAGCCCAGAGTCACCGCGATATAGACAAAGCCCATATCCCCCCCCTATTCGATCAGAAAACGGAAGTAGCGTTTCTTCCCTTTCCGGAGCATGATCTCTTCACTTTTCGCGAATGCCTTGTCGAGCACGAACTCTATGGAATCCACCTTCTGTCCATCCAGGTAGGCGCCGCCCTGGTCGACCAGCCTGCGGGCCTCCCCCTTGGAGGAGCAAAGTTCAGCGCGGACCAGCAGATCCACGATGTTCACCCCCGCCTCCAACTCCTCCCGCTTTAAAGCGGCCGAGGGAACGCTCTGCTTTTGCCCGGCGCCCTCTCCGTAGAACACGGACCTGGAGGCGGTGCGTGCAGCTTCCGCCTCCTCGGATCCATGAACGATCGAGGTCAGCTCCACGGCCAGGCGCTCCTTGGCTGTGTTTGTCTCCCGGCCCTCCAGGCGGCCCAGCTCCCGTACCTCCTCCATGGGCAGGAAGGTGAACAAGGCCAGCAGTTTCTCCACGTCCGCATCCGGCACGTTAAGCCAGTACTGGTAGAACTCGTAAGGGCTGATCCGCTCGGGATCCAGAAACAGGGCGCCCTTTTCACTCTTGCCCATCTTCTGTCCGTCCGCCCGGGTTATCAGGGGCGTGGTCAGGGCAAAGCACTCGGCCCCTTCCACCCGACGCACCAGATCCATGCCGGCCACGATATTGCCCCACTGATCATCCCCGCCCATCTGCAGGCGGCAGCTCTGCCTCTGGTTCAGCACCAGATAGTCGTAGGCCTGCAGGATCTGGTAGTTGAACTCGATGAAGCTCAATCCCGTATCCAGGCGCATCTTGTAGGTCTCGAAGCTGAGCATGCGGTTGACCGAAAAATGCCGGCCGATGTCCCGCAGGAACTCGATGTAGTTCAGCTCGGCCAGCCAGTCGGCGTTGTTGAGCATCAGCCCCCTGCCCTCGGAGAAATCGAGGAAACGGGAGATCTGCCTGCGGAAACGTTCACCGTTGGCATTGATCATATCGATCGGAAGGATCTTGCGCATCTCGGTTTTACCGGAAGGATCCCCGATGCGGCAGGTTCCGCCCCCGATCAGGGCGATGGGCCGGTGGCCGGCTCTCTGCAGGTGGGCCATGGCGAACAGCTGGACCATGTTTCCGACGTGGAGACTCGGGGCGGTGGGGTCGAAGCCGATGTAGAAGGTGACCTGCTCGGAATCCAGGAGACGGGCCAGAGCCTGATCATCGGAGCACTGACTGACGAAGCCCCTCTCCTCTAGGGTTGCAAACGCGCCGGCTTGCACGCCGGCTTCCTTGCCGTCCTTCACGCCGGCCTCCTGTACTCCCGGACGGCCAAGCGGATCGTTTCTGCCAGCTCGGGGATGGGCACCCGCACCTGCTCCATGGAGTCTCGGTAGCGCAGGGTAACGGTGCGGTCCTCCTTGCTCTGGTAGTCAACGGTGATGCCGAAGGGGGTGCCGATCTCATCCTGGCGGCGATAGCGCCGGCCGATGGCGCCTCCCTGGTCGTAGAAGGTCGCATACTCGTGTCGCAGGTCCCGCTCGATCTCCCGGGCCAGCTCGGCCAGCCCGTCCTTCTTGACCAGGGGGAACACCCCCACGGTGATCGGGGCCAGCTCCGGATGCAGGCGCATCACCACCCGCTTCTCTCCCTCCACCTCTTCCTCGTCGTAGGCGTCGGCCAACACGGTGAGCACGGTGCGGGTCAGCCCGGCTGAGGTCTCGATCACGTAGGGGATGTAGCGCTCCCCGTCCCGCAGATCGTCCAGATAGGTTAGATCCTTCTTGGAGAACTCCATATGCCGGCGCAGGTCGTAGTCGGTGCGGTTGTGGATCCCCTCCAGCTCCTTCCAGCCGAAGGGGAACTCGTACTGGATGTCGAAGGCGATCTTGGCGTAGTGGGCCAGCTCATCCGGTCCGTGCTGATGGAAGCGCAGCCGGGATTCCCGGATTCCCATCTTCCTGTAGAAATCGAAGCGCGCCTGCTTCCAGTGCTCGAAGTACTTCTCATCCTCCGAAGGGTGGATGAAGAACTGCATCTCCATCTGTTCGAACTCGCAGGTGCGGAAGATAAAGTTCTTGGTCGTGATTTCATTGCGAAAGGCCTTGCCCACCTGGGCGATCCCGAAGGGGATGCGCATGCGGGCGGTCTGCACCACGTTCTTGAAGTTGACGTAGATGCCCTGAGCGGTCTCCGGGCGCAGGAACACCACCGAGCCTTCACTTTCCAGCGGGCCGATGTGGGTCTTGAACATGAGATTGAACTGCCTGGGATCGGTGAGCTCCCCTCCGCACTCCGGACATCTGTGGGAGGCCATGTTTTCCTCCGGGATCTGATCGGCCCGAAAGCGCTGCTTGCACTTCTTGCAGTCCACCAGGGGATCGGTGAAGTTCTCCACATGCCCCGAGGCCTCCCACACTCTGGGGTGCATCAGGATCGAGGCGTCCAGCCCCACGATGTTGTCGTGCAGCTGGGTCATCTCCCGCCACCAGAAATTCTGAACCCGGTTCTTCAGCTCAACGCCCATGGGACCGTAGTCCCAGGCCGAGGCCAGGCCGCCGTAGATCTCACTCGATTGATAGATAAATCCCCTGCGTTTACAAAGCGATACCAGGATGTCCATCGATACGGTATTGCTCATCTATGATCCTTCCAATATTCCAAGTGCATTTTCCAAACGTTGCCGCGTTTTGCCGATACCCAAGACCCGGATCGATTCGAACAGAGGCGGAGAAACCCGGCTACCTGTCAGAGCCACCCGCACGGGCATGAGCAGATCCCCCAGCTTCACCCCCAGATCATCGGCGGCCCGGCGAAAGCGCTGTTCATTGTCCTCATCCGATTGCTCGTCGAAACCCGCGAGCAGGGAAAGCACTGTTCGCAGGACTTCGGCGGTTTTTCCGCCGTCCAGGCGCTTGGGAACCAGTTCGCCCGCCGGAGGTGCCGGCACTTCCTCGAAGAGAAAGCCCACCAGGGCCGGCACGTCTGAGAGCACGGTGAGTCTCTCCTGAACCAGGGGAATTAGAGCCTCCACCCGCCGACGCTCCTCCTCAGAGGGTTTTTCCGAAATCCAGCCGCGCTGCTGCAGGTACGGTTCCAGCAGCCTGGCCAGACGCTCGGGAGAAGCTTTTCGGATGTACATGCCGTTGAACCAGTCCAGTTTTTTATAGTCGAACACCGCCGGGGCCTTGTTCAAACGATCCAGGGAAAACAGCTCCTGCAGCTCCTTCAGGGTGAAGAACTCCCGGGAATCGTCGAAGCTCCAGCCCAGTAGCGCTAGGTAGTTGAGCATCGCCTCGGGCAGGTAACCCTTCTCCTTGAACTCGACGACCCGGGTGGCTCCGTGCCTCTTCGACAGCTTCTGGCCGTCGGAACCCAGAACCATGGGCAGATGACAGTACAGTGGGGGAGTCCAGCCGAAGGCGCGGTACAGCAGCACATGCAGCGGCATGGAGGGCAGCCACTCCTGAGCCCTCATGATGTGGGTGATCTCCATGAGGTGATCGTCCACCACATTGGCCAGGTGGTAGGTGGGATAACCGTCGGATTTCAGCAGAACCGGATCCGGGTTGATCTCCGTGTTGCCTGTTTCAATAGGGCCGAGGAGCTCGTCGGTGGCCACGGTTGTGCCCTCCAGAGGCACCTTGAAACGAATAACCGGGGTGATTCCTTCCTGCTCGAAGCTCTCCCGCTCCTGTGGAGAAAGCTCCCGGCAGCGACGATCATAACCCAGGGCTGCGCCCTGCCGGCGCTGATCGACTTTGAGCTCTTCCAGCCGCTCATGGCTGCAGTAGCAGGGATAGGCATGAGCGCTTTCCACCAGGTGCCGGGCATGCTCTCTGTACAGCTCTACCCGCTCGGACTGGACGTACGGATCCACGGGTCCGTGGATGTCCGGTCCCTCGTCCCAGTGAAAACCCAGCCAATCGAAAGTAGCGTAGATATCCTCCATCGCATCCTGGCGGTAGCGTTCCCTGTCGGTATCCTCGATGCGCAGGATGAACTCTCCACCCTTGGCTCTGGCAAAGAGATAGTTGAATAAAGCGGTGCGCACCCCCCCGATGTGTTGAAATCCCGTCGGTGAGGGAGCATAACGTACCCGTACCTTCATGATAGGGGGATTATAAGGAGGAGGTTCTGCAGGGTCAAGCAGAATGGTGCTCTTGCACAGTCTCCGCACCTCCGGGTACTCTCTGTGCTGGTGAATCTCTTTATCGCGGCTCTGGGCGTCTATCTGCTCGTGATTCTGGGCGTGGGAATCGCAGGTGTAATCCGCGTGCGCACCCCGGCGGATTTCTGGATAGCCGGCGGCCGGGCCTCTGCTGTTTCAACCGGCGGCTCACTGGTATCTACGATCATCGGCAGCTCCAGCACCCTGGGTTTGGCCGGGTTGGCCTTCAGCCGGGGTTTGACCGGCGGCTGGTGGCTGCTGGTTGGTCCGGTGGGTCTGGTCGGGCTGCTGTTCTTCCTGAAGAACCTCAAGAGTCGATCCGTGTACACCCTGCCCGAGCTGATCGGAGTCTGGTACGGACCCGTTATGGGCAAGGTTGCCGGCGGCTTCGTCGTGGTCGCCTGGCTGGGAATCGTCGGAGCCCAAGCTAGCGCAGCGGGCCAGATCCTGTCGACCTTTTTCGGCGGGCAGGCACGATACTGGACCCTGGCGGCCGGTGCCGTGTTCGTGGCCTACACGCTGTCCGGGGGGCAGGTGTCGGTGATCCGTACCGATCTGATTCAGGCTCTGCTCATCGGCTCCGGGCTGGCCCTCTGCGCCGGGGTCGGGCTGCGTCTCAGCGGAGGCTTGGCCGGGCTCACAGCCGGATTGCCGGCCCGCTACTTCGACTTTCCGGTTTCCCCGGATTTCTCCGTTTCCGACCTGGCCCTGCTGCTGCTGGTGGTCGGTTCCACCTATCTGGTCGGCCCGGACATGCTCTCCCGGGTGTTCAGCGCCCGCAGTGAAGGCACTGCGCGCCGGGCGATCCTGATTTCCATCTGCATGATCGTTCCTCTGGCCGTGTTCGTTACCTTGGCCGGGATGTCCGCCCGGCTTCTCTACCCGGAAATCCCGCCGGAGGCGGCCCTGCCCGCGCTGGCCATGCGGGCTCTGCCGGCCTGGTTGAGCGCTCTGACGATCATCGCCCTCCTGTCGGCTTTTCTCTCCTCGGCGGATACGACCCTGCTGACGATGTCAGCGATCATCACCGTTGATTTCCTAGGCAAGAGGCAGTCCAAGAACCTGCTTATTCCCCGGCTGTCCGTTCTGGGCTGCGGGATCGTGGCTCTGCTGGTCGGCATCTTCAGCGGGGGGATCATCCGCGCCCTGCTCTTCGGCTACACGGTATTCGCCGGAGGCCTTTTCGTGCCGATCCTGGCAGGGCTACTCGGAAAACCGCTGCGTACCCCCTTTGCTCTGGCAGCCGCTATTTTGGGCGGGCTCTGCGCCCTGACCGGCAAACTGACAGGGAGCGATTTGCTGGTGGCCGGCAGCTTTGCCGTCGCAGCGGTGGTATTCGCCGCCGATCGTATCGTGGTTCTCTACAAGCGTCGAGGATTTTGAAACGCCCAAACGGGGATCGTGCGAATCGCAACAACAAAATTTATTTGCATTTTTTGTCAACCGATGGTAAGATACTTTACAGAATAAGTCGGTTATTTACGAATATAGTTCAATAGATGAAAATAGATTTCTTTCTCTATCGGAAAATAAATACAGCATGAGGTTACCTACATGAGATTGACAACAAAAGGCAGATACGGCGTGCGAGCCGTACTCAATCTGGCAGCACAGAATCAGACACACCCGATTTCGATCAGTCAGATCTCGAAAGAAGAAGATCTATCACCGGAGTTTCTGGAACAGATTTTCTTCAAATTGAAGAAAGCGGGGGTCATTCGCTCGATTCGAGGTCCCAAGGGCGGTTTCGTACTGAATTGGAAGCCCGGGGACGTTACAATCAAGGCGATCCTCGATGCCGTGGGGGAGTCGATCCATCCAACTCCCTGCACGAACGGTTCCGTCCCTCGCTGCCCGCGGGAGAAGGACTGTGCCCTGGTACCGGTGTGGAACGAGTTCAATACACTCATCGAGCAACACCTCGACAGCATCAGCATCAAAGACATTATCGAGAATAACAAAACGGCTGAGTCCCTGGGATTGAAGGCCTGAGGGCTCTCAGGATCCGGGAAGACGGAAACGCTCTCCAACCGAAAGACGCTGGAAGCGTCTTCCGAATGCCCGCCGCAGGCTGCACAGAGCATCGAAACCGGTACAGTGTCCCGCGATTACCCGTTGGGGATCCAGGCTCTTCAAATAGTCCACGCTCCGCTTGATACGCCTGGCATCGGCCTCGAGCAGATGAAATCCCCCTACCACGGCCCACAGGGGTGTACCGGGAAATAGAAACGCCACAGCCTCCAGAGTGTTCACGATTCCGCTGTGGCAGCAACCCGAGATCACGATCAGGCCCTTCTCGGTTTTGATGATCAGGGCTTGATCATCGAGCAGATCATCCGCCTGGGTCAGCTGCGGATCGAGGAAGAATTTCTTTCCCACATCCTCGAAGGGACATTTTCTGGGCACCTCGCCGCTGAGCCAGATGTCTTTATGCAGCTCCAAAGGCTCCCGGTTCATCTTCAACTCGATACCCCTGTGCTGCAGGCCCGCCCGGCCCAAGGGGTAGGGAAAACCGATCTTCCGGGCAGCTCCCGGATCGGCGGATGTTTTCCGACCGGCCTCTGCTTTTGCGTACGTCTGGCTGAAAGCCTTCGGGTGTGCGAAGATTGCAGGAACGCCCGAGTAGAGATCGAAGAGAAACTCAACACCCCCGGTATGATCGTAGTGATTGTGACTCAGGGCCAGGGCATTCAGGTCGTTCAGACGTAGTCCGAGATTCTTGGCATTTCCCAGGAAGAGGGCCGATGCTCCGGTGTCGAACAGCAGCCGGTAGCCCCCGGCGTCAATATGGAGAGACAGTCCGTGCTCTGCGCGCATCCTGGCTCTATGCACCGTATCCTCGACCAGAACTGTTATATCTACACTCTTCACGGTCTTCTTTTTCTGCCGGATTCTCCGCCAATGTGCCCTCAATCATGATGAACCCTATGCGCTTTCTGTCAAGGAAATATTAGCTGCGCGGCCCGGCGGCTCCGAAGGTGCCGGTAATCCGGCAGTCGCCCAGTCCTGCGCGGCCCGGCCTGCGCGGCCCGGCGGATTGACTATGTCGGAGAGCTCTGATTGAATGATCGGCGACCATGCGGGAATTCGCACTCAACCTTGAGGAACAGCGCTTCCGTGCCCGGATACCGCTGGGCACCGGCGACGGACAAACGGAGCGTGACCGGGCAGCCTCCGGGCTGCAGGGGTGGATCAGCCTGAAAGCAGCCGGTGATATGGGCGATAGCTCCCACAGGAGCAACCCGCAGCGAATCGGCTACCTGCGGAGTCTGGGAATCCGGGCAGATCGACCGGTGTACTCCTGCCGGCAGGTCCACTCACAGAGGGTGGTGGTCGTGGCCGAACAGGACGCCGAAGCCCTGGCACATCTCGAGGCGGACGGCCTGATCACCAGCCGCCGGGACGCGGTTCTGGCAATCACGGTGGCCGACTGCCTGCCGATCTATCTGATCGACCGCGAACATAGAGCCTTCGCCCTGCTGCACTCCGGGTGGCGGGGAACGGGAATCGTGGTTCAGGCCCTGAGGCGCATGGAGGAGGAGTACGGGAGCCGGCCGTCACGGATGGCGGTGAGCATCGGTCCTGGGATCGGTAGTTGCTGCTACCGGGTGGAGGAGGAACGCTACCGCGAGTTTCAGGACCGATTCGGACAGAGGAGCGTGCGCAAACGGAAGGAAGCGTTCTTTCTGGACCTGGTTGCGGCCAACATCGGGCTGTTGAGCGAATTGGGTGTAGAGAGGATCCAGGTCTGCAGGAACTGTACCGCCTGCACGCCCCAACTTTCCTCCTACAGGAGGGACGGACCGGCTTTCGCTCATATGCTGGCCTGTATTGGAGAACTCGAAGATGACTAGATACAAACAGATTTGGAAACGAATCATCCACCGGGCCGTGGAAACGGAAGCCGGAGCGCCGGTCAAGGCGGATGCGGTGATCGTTGAGAACCCGCCACGAGCGGAGCTGGGTGACCTGGCCTTCCCCATGTTTCCCTACGCGCCGATACTCAAGCGCTCGCCCAACGAAATCGCCGAACGCGTAGCCCGGCAGGTGAGCGTTCAGCAGGCGGATCAGTCCGGCCAGGGTGTCACCGGAACGGAGCGCATCGAGGTCATGGGCCCGTACCTGAACGTCCATCTGGATCGGCCGTCGGTGAGCGCCGAGATGATCGCCGAAGTATCAGAGAGCCTTGAGCAGTACGGTCGGGGGGAAGATCTGGCCGGCCAGCGGATCATCGTGGAGTTTTCCGCGCCGAACACGAACAAGCCGCTGCACCTGGGGCACCTGCGAAACGATGCGCTGGGGATGAGCGTCGCCCGAATCCTGGAATCCCTGGGGGCAGACGTGTACAAGGTCAACCTGATCAATGACCGGGGGGTGCATATCTGCAAGTCCATGCTCGCCTACCAACGTTTCGGGGAGGGGACCACCCCTGAGAAGCGGGGCCAGAAGGGAGACCATCTGGTAGGGGATCTGTACGTGCGCTTTGCCGAGTGGGCCAAGGAGAATCCCCAAGCCGAAGAGCTGGCCCGGCAGATGCTCAAATCCTGGGAAGAGGGGGAGCCCAAGATCCGCGAACTCTGGGAGCGGATGAACCGTTGGGCTATCTCGGGCATCGAGCAGACCTACGAAAAAACCGGAGTTGCCTTCGACAAGGTCTATCTGGAAAGCGAGACCTACCTGCTGGGTCGAAAAATCGTAGAGCTCGGTCTGGAGAAAAAGATCTTCTATCGGGAGGAGGATGGATCGGTTTGGATAGACCTCAGCGCGGAAAAGCTCGACAAGAAGGTGCTTCTGCGCAGCGACGGCACCTCCGTGTATCTGACCCAGGATCTGGGTACGGCTGTTCAGCGCTACGAAGACCGTCCCTTCGACCGAATGATCTACGTCGTGGGCAATGAGCAGCGCTACCACTTCCAGGTCCTGTTCAAGGTGCTCGAACAGCTCGGCTACTCATGGTCAAAAAACCTCTACCACCTGGCCTACGGCATGGTCAATCTGCCCGAAGGCAAGATGAAATCCCGGGAAGGCACGGTGGTGGATGCGGACGATCTGATCGAGGAGCTCGAGACTCTGGCGGCGGAAATAATGCAGGGGCAGGAGGCGGAAGCCGGGGAAATCGAAGTGGAGGATCTACAGGGGACCGCGGAGAAGGTTGTATTAGGAGCACTCAACTACTACCTTCTACAGCCCTCCCCGTTGAAGGACATGATCTTCGATCCCAAGGAATCCCTCTCCTTCACGGGAAATACAGGGGTGTATTTGCAGTACAGCGGTGTGCGCATCTCCAGCCTTATGCGCAAATACGAGGAGCGCGCCCAGAAGTTCGAGGGAGGCGCCTTCAAACCCGAGCTCCTGGACCAGGCCGACGAGTGGTCCCTTGTCAAGCAGCTGGCCTCCTACCCGGAGAGTGTGGCTCAGGCAGCAGCCGAGCTCAATCCGTCGATCCTCACAGCCGCTCTGTTCGAGCTGGCCCAGACCTTCAATCGGTACTGGCACAGCACGCCTTTCCTTCATAATAAAGAAGCCGATCAGGTGATCAGCCGAATAACGTTGTGTCGGGTGGTCCGTCAGGTGCTGTACAACGGTATGCGGCTTATCGGGATTCCTTTTCTCGATCGGATGTGACAACCTCGGATGTGAGCGCCTCAAGGGGGTAGAAGGTGTTGGCCACGACCAGCCCTCCGTCCCGCGATCGGTATCCCAGGCGGTGATAGATCTGCCCCCGGTCCGGGGGCACAAGGAAGGAAAACTCCCCTTTGCGGGAATCCCAGTGAAGTGGATCGATCGTTTCGATGCCGGAGAGAAGGATCGGCTCTAGCGCACGGAGGTCGGTGAGCCGGCCGCGGATCAGGTAGCCTTCGGAGCAGCGGAGGATCTCCAATGGATCGATGCGGTGGCGGGTGAACAGAACCACCCAGACCGGATTTGAGCCTGCTCGCTGTGCAGTCGCAGCTCCGCAGTGGGTCCAGAGGGGGTTTAACACCACTTCCAGGTGTTCGGCACTGGCCTGCCAGGCCGCGGTTACCGGTCGCAGAGTCGCTGCGCTACCCAGGATCTCTCCCACCAGCACCGTGGTGCCCCCATAAGCCCTAAAGCGCTGCAGGGCTCTGCGGCCCTGCTTATCCACGTGGGAGAGAATCCCCCTTTCGGCGAGATCAACGACGTAGGCTGCGGCTGTCTTTTCGAGAAGCGGATCCGTGCCCAGCTTCGACAACCCCCGCTGTGCCCGCAGACGGTTTACCCAGGCCAGTACCGCCGGCGCCTCGGCTGCTTCCGCGGCATCCCCGAAGGCCGCCTGCGGAACGGGGGAGAAGAGCAGAGCCAGGGCCAGGACGAAGAGGAAAAGGAAATTACCGGCTGCCCTATTCATAACTCGCTGAATCGATTATAAATTTTGATCTACGGGTCTTCCAAGACCCGCCGGAGAGCATAATGGCGGAAATAGAGAATCTTCGCAATATCGGGATAATCGCCCACATAGACGCGGGTAAAACCACGACAACCGAACGGATCATCTTCTACACGGGGAAGAGCCACCGGATCGGGGAGGTGGACGACGGGGAAGCCACCATGGACTGGATGGTGCAGGAGCAGGAACGGGGCATCACCATCACCGCGGCGGCCACCACCTGTTTCTGGCGGGACAAGCAGATCAACATCATCGACACCCCGGGCCACGTGGATTTTACTGCCGAGGTGGAACGCTCCATCCGGGTATTGGATGGGGCGGTTGTCATCTTCTGCGCCGTTGGCGGGGTGGAGCCCCAGTCGGAAACGGTCTGGCACCAGGCCGACCACTACCGGGTCCCCCGCATCGCCTACATCAACAAGCTGGATCGCATCGGTGCTGATTTCTACGGGGTTGTCGGGGAGATGGAACAGAAACTCGGGGCCAAACCACTGATTCTCTCACTGCCCATCGGCAGGGAATCGGAGCTGGAGGGGACCATCGATCTGATCGGTATGAAGGAACTGCGCTGGGACCAAAACGACTTCGGTGCGACTATGCTGATGAACGAGATCGATCCGTCCCGTCTGGCCGAGGCCACGGAACACCGGCAACAAATGCTGGATCAGCTGTCCAACATCGAGGACGAGCAGCTGTCCACGACCCTTACCGAGATGTATCTGGAAGAGAAGACGATTCCGGAATCCCTGATCCGAAGTGCGGTTCGCAAGGGGACGCTGGATCGAACTTTCGTACCGGTTCTCTGCGGAGCTTCCCTGAGAAACATCGGGGTACAGCCCCTGCTCAATGCAATCGTGGATTTCCTGCCCGCCCCGGATGAGGTTCCTCCGCCGACGGGAATCCATGCCAAGAGGGAGCATGAGGTGCCGGTAGAGATCAGGCGGGATGCAGCCCCGCTGGCCCTGGTGTACAAGATTCAGACGGACCGGGAAGCGGGCAACCTTAGCTACATCCGCATGTACTCGGGTCACCTGCGCAGCGGCACGGCGGTCTACAACATCGACAAACGGAAGCGGGAACGCATCAACCGCCTGCTGCGCATGCACGCCAACCGTTCCGAGCAGCTCCGGGAGGTTTATGCCGGAGACGTGGCCGTGGTGGTCGGGCTGAAGCTGGCGCAAACCGGAGATACCATCGGAAACGAGCAGTTTCCCGTCATACTGGAGCCGATGAGCTTTCCGGTTCCGGTGATATCCGTGGCCGTGGAACCCAGGACCCTTTCGGAGCGCAGCAAGCTCGAGGCGGCGCTGCACCAGCTGGAGAAGGAGGATCCCACCTTCACGGTTCGGGATGACGAGGACACCGGGCAGTTGATCATCTCAGGGATGGGAGAGCTGCACCTTGAAGTTCTCATGACCCGGGTCATCGATGACTTCAAGGTGCAGGCCAAAGTGGGCAATCCCCAGGTGTCGTACAGGGAGTCAATTGGAAGCAAAACTACTCATCGTGAGAAGTATCACAAGCTGATCGCCGGCAAGGAGAACAGCGCGGATATCACCCTCAAGGTCCGGCGTCTGGGACGAGGTGCGGGCAATCAATTCGAAAGCGAGATTGGCTCGGACACACTGCCTAAGGAGTTGATCGACGCTGTGGGGCGGGGGGTAAAGGGAGCCTTCGCTTCGGGGATCGTCTACGGCTATCCGGTCATTGACATCGGGGTAACTCTGGTCGGCGGGCAGTATAACCAAAACAGCTCGACCCCGTTGGCCTTCGAGGCGGCCGCCGCTTTGGGCTTTGACGAGGCCTGCCGCAAGGCCGACCCGGTACTGTTGGAACCGATTATGAAGGTGGATATCCTGGTGCCCAAGGAGTACCTGGGCGAGGTGCTGGGAAACCTGACAACCCGCAAGGCCGAGATCGTGCAGATCGACAGCAGGGCCAAAGTGGATAGCATTCACGCCCATGTTCCCCTGGCCACGATGTTCGGTTACTCCACCTCTCTGCGCAGCGCGACTCAGGGACGGGCCACCTTCACCATGGAGTTCAGCCATTTCGCCCCCCGGGCTGATTTTAACGAATAACAAGACCGGCAAGTAAGCTGGCCCTTGCCCCGCGGAGCTGGAATCGTGAGGTTCACATAACCATTTGAAAGGAGCACATCGTGGAACTGGGTGCATTTTCGGTCAGCCTGGCCGTCAAGGATCTGCAAAGATCGAAAGTTTTCTATGAGAAATTCGGTTTTAAAGTCTTCGCAGGAGACGCCGCGGAGAATTGGTTGATTTTAAAGAACGGCGATCATACGATCGGTCTGTTTCAGGGCATGTTCGAGAAGAATATCCTGACCTTCAACCCCGGTTGGGATCAAAATGCCCAGAAACTCGACACCTTTACAGACGTTCGGGACCGCCGGCACGGCGTTTATCCAGCCCATCCACCGCAGCACCAGCGCTCCGAGCCGATCAAGGACACCCGAGAGCTTGAGCGCCGTATAAACCAACAGCAAGGCCAGCGCAGATACCTCTCGGCAGCCGGTACAACTGTCAACAGGGCGGTGGCCAGGTAGGCACAGATCATCATGATCAGGAAAAAACCCGCGCTGATTCCGAGCAGGTAGTGGAGGATTTTGGGGTAACCATGCTTCACCCCCATTGCAGCACTGGACATATTGTTCGGTCCCGGAGTGAAGGTCGTGATCAGAACGAATGAGATCAGGGGAAGGAGATCGATATTCAAGGCAGCACCTCTTGATGAATAGGCTTTTCCAGTGTACTGTATAGCATCTGTTCAGACGTTATATTAGTCTTCGTACAATATGTAGTCAATATGTTTGTTATATGAAACAAGATATCGATTCGATCGCCGACAACCTGCGGACTATCCGAGACAACCGCAATTTGAGCCTCGATCAGCTCTCCGTCCTGACAGGTGTGAGCAAAAGCATGCTGAGGCAGATCGAAACCGGAAAATCGAGCCCGACAATTGCTACGATCTGGAAGATCGCCAATGGACTTCACGTATCTTTTACCTCGCTGCTGAGAAAACAGCCTGTGCAGGCGGAGGTGAAATCCTTTCGCGAGGAAAAACCGCTAACCGCGGAATCCGAACACTATCGCCTCTTTCCCCTGGTTCCTTTTGAGCCCCGGCAATCGTTCGAGATGTACTACGTCGAAATCGATCCGGGAACGGTATTCTCAGGCGAGCCTCACCAGGGCGATGTGTTCGAATACGTATTCGTACTCAGCGGTGGGATTCGAATTTCCGTTGAGGACAGAGACTTCGAGATAAAAGCAGGGGAATTCCTCCAATTTCAAGCCAATATTCCGCATCAGTACGGATGCATCAGCCCGGATATGGCTTCAGCCATAATGCAGATCAGCTATCATTGAGCAGGGCGGCGATCCCGAAGTTGACAAAGTCCGCTGCCTTTCGTTATATTGGGGCATTCCCGCACAATTACGCATAAGGAGCGCGAGGTATGAGCACGAGCAGCGATAAAATTCGAAATATTGCCATCACCGGACACGGCAGCACCGGAAAAACCACCTTCTTCGAGCAGATCCTCTTCCTGGGGGGACAGATTCCCAAACCCGAGACCGTGGAAAGCGGAAAAACAGTCAGTGATTACTCGGAAGAAGAGATCAATAGGACGATTTCCATACACACCGCATTGGCCCACATCCCCTGGAAGGATAAGAAAATCAATCTGCTGGATACCCCCGGATCGGGAGATTTTGTCGGGGAGGTGATCTCCGCACTTCGGGTCAGCGAATCGGCTGTGGTTCTGGTGGCCGCGGACGCGGGCGTACAGATCGGAACGGTGCAGACCTGGCGTCGTCTGCAGCAGAGGAACACCCCGACCGTGGTCTTCATCAACAAGATGGACAAAGAACACGCGGATTTCGCCAAGACCGTAAACGACCTCAAGGAAAACTTCCAGGCGAATTTCGTACCCCTCAGCATTCCCATTGGGGCGGGTGCCGCTTTTCAGGGAATCGTCAACCTGATCGATCAGAAGGCCTACATGGCCGAGGAGGGAGCTAAGAAACCGGCGGCTTCGGAGATTCCCCAGGATCTGGCCGCGGAGGTGGAGCAGCACCGTCAGGCCCTCATCGAGGCGGCCGCAGAGGGCGACGACACCCTGATGGAGAAGTACTTCGAAAGCGAAACCCTGAGTGACGAGGAGATGGCCACCGGTCTGGCCAAGGCCCTGGCCGCGGGCAAGGTGGTTCCCGTGTTCAGCGGTGCCGCCCTGCTGAACAGCGGAATCTTCACCTTCCTCGATGCCGTGGCGGATCTCTGCCCCGCTGCGCTGGAGCGACAGGAGCCTCTTCAAGGCACTGAGGG